>Ga0123338_10005031_pt1 | contig 11413 bp, 12 predicted proteins | sample grotaG_FD_89793 | JGI IMG/M metagenome (GOLD analysis project Ga0123338, IMG submission 89793) | Glacier valley bacterial and archeal communities from Borup Fiord, Nunavut, Canada, to study Microbial Dark Matter (Phase II) -... | ecosystem: Environmental > Aquatic > Freshwater > Ice > Glacier ...
CTACAGAATTGACGCTACAGGCTATGTTCATTTTGAAGAAGAGATTGAGTTACCACGCCATGCGCTTCATCAGGTTCCTTTTTGGGTTTAGTCAGCCAAAGTAAGAAGTAATAACTTTTAGCTCTTTACTTGAAGGAAGATTAAAAACATAGATTCGCGTCATTTTTGATTGCGTCAATTATTTTAAATTTGCGAGTTCAGCTTTTAACGCGTCATCAAACCCAAGTTCCTTAACAATAAAATTTCCAGGTCTTTCAGGATTGATATTTATATCAAGACTTTTGCTGATCGCCGAAATTTCTCCGATGCAGAATTTTTCATTGATGTTAAATCCCTTTTCCTGCGGAAGTGAGTTACCACTATTCTCCAGCACTTTCCCATTGCTGACAAAGAAGCTTCTGACTTTTCTCCCATCGAACTTCGTGAATGAATATGACTCGGATGAAGTCTGAACAATGAATGTCCAGATCTCTGTATTCAGAAATTCGGAAAGATTTTCAAGTTTGGCGTCCTCTGTAGGATCGACTAATTCGGGGTCGCAGATCATTGTCCAGTCATTGTCTGTCCAAATTGCCCTGAGTGCGATTTCCTTGTTTGCTAAGTCGAAGTAATTTTCAAAGAGGTATTCGCTTGCCTGATCCCAACTGTGATATGCTGTATCTTTTTTAAGGTCAACGTAATTGAAGATTTTAAATATTTCCTCTGCTCTTTTTAAATGATCACCTTTTATTGCAATAATTCCGTTCGAGAATCCCATTATTAGAATTTATCTTCAAATGTACTGAGAGTTTGATTATTCACTTCAATGCAATGCACTCAACTGAAACGAGCATACCCGCAGGAAATGGCATGACTTGGGGTGCGCTTCGTGCCGGAGCATTCTCAGGAAAAAATTCAGCGTACACTTTATTCAAAGCGCTGAATTCATTTCCCGCAACCATCCACACAGATGTCTTCACAACCTTACTCATATTACTTCCAGCAGCTTCAAGAATGGTTTTAATATTTTGAAAAGCCTGCCGGGTTTGCTCTTCAAACTTGTCGCTTACCACTTTTCCCGAAACGGGATCTAGCCCTGCAGTGCCTGATAAAAAAATAAACTCTCCAGCAATCACAGCTTGCGGGAATATTTCAGACATACGAACAACTTTTAAAGTATTGAAATTTTTTCTCCCGGCCATAAATTCTATTTATAAAATGAGTTAAAAGAAATTATTTCTAATTATACAGTATGCTCAACAACACAAATATCAAAAGAAAATTAAACTCCACTCCATTTCTTCCGCCGCCAACGACAAACCACCCTTCTTTTAAGTGTACCATAAAGATGCCCACGACAAAAACAACGATAGTAACGACACACGCCCATTTTACATATTTATCTGCGAGTAGACATACAGCAGCTACTATGTGAGATAACTTTATAGCCCAGGCAAGTGGAATTCCAAAGGGAGCAAAACCAACCTGGTTTAGGTAAATTCTCCAAAATTGTTAATGCCGCCATCAAATATTCCGAAGACACTATGTGCTAATAATATAATGGCAACAGGAAGTCGAAGTAGGATTGTACTATTGAGGAATTTCATATCTGACTTAATAATTGATCTGTTTTACTGTTAGATGAGAAATCAATTCCCATTGTTCTTTCGTCTTCAAATAGACCCGCACATATTTGATCATATACACACGATTGGCGGCATCTGTCTTTCTTGTTATGGTTATTTTACCGTTGGTAATTCCAATCTTGTCATGGATTTCCACTTCGACAGAATCCACAACGCGTGTAATATATTGGCCTTTTGAGCCCGTTACACTTTTTAACCAGGAAGTCTTTGAGTCAGACAAGGCCAGTGCCATGCTTGAATCTGAAATCATCGGAATATGCTTTTTGAAGAAATGGAATATTGGTTTCAATTACTGCTTTCTCGATATTCTTTTCAAATTCAAATAGTTCTTTGTCCTGCGCAATTGCGCAAAAAGACAAAAATGAAATAAGAATTATTAAAACAAAAAACTTTTCATATGCCGGGATTACATGGCTTTACGCTACTGGCCACGAGGTTATTAACTTATAGTTTTATTTTCAGAGCGATTCTATGCACTTTTCTTCAGAAATACATGAAATGTGCTGCCCTTATCTTTTTCGCTCGTTACTGAAAGCTTCCCACCATTATTCTCAACCATTTCTTTGCAAAGAAGTAGTCCAAGACCCGTTCCTTTTTCTCCGGCAGTGCCATGCGTTGTATGGCCAGTGCCGTTGCGGAATAAATTATCAATTTGTTCTTGCGTCATTCCAATACCAGTATCAGAAACACACACCTGAAAAAATTCATTGGATGGGTAGGAGATCAATGAAATTGTTCCGCCGCTGCTTGTGAACTTGATTGCATTATGAATAAGATTTCTAAAGATCAGTTCTGCCTGATTCCTATCGACATACACACAAATATTTTCTGAAATATCATTTTTAAAATTAAGTTTTTTCTCTGCAGATGTTTCAAGAAAAAGCAATAAACATTTATCGATAACCACTTTTATCTGAATATCGGTAGGATTATACATCATCCCTTTCATCTGTGACTGGGACCAATGCAACAGATTTTCCAGCGTTTCGCTGACTCCCATGAGTCGTTGATTAATTTTTGGCGCAAAAGATTTGAATTCCTGATCATTGATCTCATTACCGGCAAGGAGACTTAATAATCCTTTCAATCCCGCCAGCGGACTTCGTAAATCATGACTGATAATAGAAAAGAATTTATCCTTGAGATTATTCGCTTCTTTTAATTTTAAATTCTGTTCAGCTATTTCCTGGTTTTTCTCCTGAAGAATCTTATTGACTTCTTTTTTATTTCTGTTATTGCGTGCAGCCAGAAGTACTACAATAATGAAAAAGAACGTGCCCATGCCGATGAGTGCTTCATAAATCAGTAGCTCGTTTTCTTCTTGTTCATTTGCCAGTTCCAATTCTGCTATGCGGCTCTCTCCTTCATACTTTAGCTTGATGAGAAGCGCCTTTTGCGTTGTCTCCCAGTTGACAAGTGAGTCCCTGAGATCTATGTAGTGAAGATGATTATGATACGCATTCTTGTAATCTTCAAGTCCCTGGTATGCGACAGCTATTCCATTATAACAATCTTTCAGTATTTCCTGGATATGCAATACACGACATTCGTACGCGGCATCTGTGAAGATTGTAATCGCTTCTTCGTATTTATATTGCTTAAGGTAAACTTGTCCAATAAGACTCTTATTATAGGCTATAACAGCTCGATCGGCAACTTCTTCTGCAATTTTTGAAGACTTACTTAGATTAAAAAGCGCCGAATCATACTTACCTTCTTTTAAGAAAATCAATCCCCTTGAGTTATAATTATAACTAAGCAACTGCCGGTCGCCAAGTGAGTCAGAGATCTTTATACCAAGTAAGGCAAGTCTGTGTGCTTCCGGTAAGTTTTTACCGAGACCAGCATAGATCCATGTAATATTTCCATAAAATGCTGCCATATTTCGCTTGTCCTTCAGACGCTCATAAATTTTCAATGCTTCCAGTTGGTATTGAAGGGCTGCATCATATTGTTTAAATCCGAACGTGTAGGTAATTCCAAGTCCTCTATTCGCCATTGCCATTCCAACTGAATCCCGAATTTGATCGGCAAGCTTTAGTGATTGTGTAAATAATTCTATTGCTCTGGCATAATTGCCCTGGCGATATTCATACTCGGCTATACAATTCAGGGCCTTCACTTCACCTCTGTTGTATTTTTGTTCCTGTGCCATTTGAAAGGCCTGATCGGCATACTGTTTTGCAACGATTGGTTTGTAAGGAAGATAACTGTGCGACAGGTCAGTCAGGATGTCAACGGTTATTGAATCTGCAGGACTGGTTACAAGAATTCTTTCAAGACTGTCAATTTCTTTCGGTTGAGCACAAACCATCGTAGAAGCAATAAGACATACCCACAGAATGGCCGTAGCGCTAGACATTTTGAAAAGTACAGAAACTAAATTTAGTACTCTCACAATGACTGGTAAAAGTTTTTTTATTCAGCGTTTTTTACCTGCGTGAGAAGCCAACTCTTAGCTTCTGAAGTATCGGTAAATATTTTAAAGTTGAATCCCCGCTTTTGGCAAACGTCTTCCCAAAAGGCATCCTGTGCAAATTCTGCAGGATTGGTGATGATTGCTATGCATAATTCTAACATCAATGGTGTCTTGGTTTCATAAAGGCGTGTAATGTTGAACACATCTATATTGGAGGAATGGGTCACTGTCTCGGAGTAATCCATCAAAATGAATTTAGTCTTATTATCTTCTACAATTCTTGCAAACTCCTGTGTGCTTTGGAATATCGCTTCAAGATTTCTCCTGATACCTTTTCCTTTGACAAATAAATATTCGGGATGGATTTCATAACTCAGTTCAAATTCACTCATGTGATGGATTAAGCCGCCGCAAAAATAAAATTATTTGCTAAAGTGCAAGGGCTCTTTATACAATTGGTGAATTTAATTTGATATAAAATGGAGTTGGAAGGCGGGATAACTAAATATGCTTTAATATATAAAATATGTGATTAGCATTAGCATTGCTCGGAATGTATTTTATAAGCCACTATTTATTCTGAAGAGTGACTGTGTGATCAAAATGTACACATGTACGGTCAATAAGGTTTAAAATCCGTGATTGTTACTCGATTCGCCTCTACCGAATATAACCGATCATCGTTAAGAAGGGCAAACTTACAGCTAATAGGAATAGCAAGAGTCCTGGTTTCATCCGAGAATAGGTCAATAAATATAAGTTGCCTGCCTTTCATAAAATAAATCTCTTCGCCGAGAAAATTGAAATAGGCAAGGTCCCTCTGTTCAAATGTTTTTATGAATTTACCCAATCCACTGTAAACATGAATACCGACATTTTTATCCAGCAGAAAAAGATAGTTCTGATATTCCCGCATATAGATGTAATCCTTAATATTTTTTGATGGCAAATGAATTACGGTCGACTCAAGTGAAATGCTTGTTGATTTTAGCTTGGTCTTCTTGATGCTAAAGTCGCTTGAATCCATCATCCAGAGCTCATGCAGGGATGGGCACACCAACCACGGACTAATCGCAAAAGATGGATCCAGCGGATACTGCGTCACTTCACTCATGTCTGAGGTAATGTTTCCATAATGATCTCCGTCTGCCATGTAATAAAAAGACTGAACGCCATCCATAGGATCGAAGAGAGTGGGGGCAGTTTTAAAAGTGTGACTACCTATTTTTTTTCCCTCTTTATCGTACTTCAGAACTTCACCTGTCTTAAGAATAAGGAACAGGTCGCCCGGTCTGTCAACTCCAGCCCATTGAATTTCTGCGGGTGTTTCAAATGTTATTTTCTTTTCCTGCGCATGAATCTGCACGAAGTCTATCTGACACACCAGTAAAAGAAGTACTATCTTCATGGTTGAAATATTTTTAGCGCAACGCTGTTGCCGTCGTATACACCATAGGTTGTACTGCGTACCCATTCCCCGATATTAATATAGCGACTGGTTTCACTCACTTTCAGATCAAGGGGCAAATGACGATGACCAAAAATGTAGAAATCGTGGTGCGCGATTTTTTCCTGTTCCTTACACCAGATGAGAAGAAACTCTTTTTCATCACCATGAAATTTTTCTTCCTTCTTCATGTTGCTGATGCGACTTTTACTGCTCCAGAAGGATGCAATGCTCATACCCAGGTTGGGATGTAGACGTGCAAACAGCCATTGACACACGTTGCTATTGAAAAACCATTTTAAAATTTTGTAGCCTGTTTCACCAGGACCTAAGCCATCACCATGGCCGATAATTAATTTTTGAGAACCGTTTGTTACTAAAATCGGGTCACGATAGACTGGTATTCCCAACGCATTGGGGAAGTAGTCAAACATCCACATATCATGATTGCCTGTAAACAAATAGATTAGAATTCCGGCATCGCGTAATTCGGCAAGCTTACCTTGAAAACGAATGAATCCTTTAGGGATTGTGTGTTTGTATTCAAACCAGAAATCGAAGATGTCACCCAGTAAATAAATTGAGTGCGCATCATGCCTCACCATTTCAAGCCATGCAACGACCTTGCGTTCGCGTTTGAGGCTTGCATCAAGGCTTGGTATGCCAAAATGGAAGTCGGATGCGAAGTAGATCTTTTGATTGGTGGGAAGGTTGATGTTTTGGGTTGTCATCCAGGAGTAAAGATAGGTAATAAAGAGTTTTGAGATGCCTTCGGCATTTGCTTTCGCGCAAAGAAGGGAAAGGGGAAGTCGCCCTTTGCATCTTTTTTCAGACCTTTTCATTAAAAAGTAAAACTGCGAAGCAGTTCTCCTAATAAAAAAGTCAGGCATCTCTCGACCCCTGACTTTCACTTGACTTTTAAATCTTGTTAAGATCCTACCGGCAAATCACTTGGAATATCACTTGGCTCTGTAAGCTCTTCTTTTCTCAAGTCTTTCAACTCACTTTCTTTTCGCGCTTCTTCCTTGCCATTGGTGTATTTTTCATAGTTGGTAAGACTGCTGAAAGGACGCTTTCCGATCAATCGTTCAAGGTCTGTTTGAAACAGGATTTCTTTTTCAAGCAATTCTTTAGCGATTATTTCAAGATGATCACGGTGTTCATTCAAAAGCATTTTTGTTCTCTGGTAACAAAAATCAATCAACGCTCTTACTTCCTTATCAATCTTTTCTGCGGTAGCATCCGAATATGGCTTCTGAAAATTATATTCCGATTGTTTACTGTCGTAGAAGGAGATATTTCCAATCTCTTTATTCATGCCATAAACAGTCACAATGCTGTACGCCATTTTAGTGATACGTTCAAGATCACTCAATGCGCCTGTAGAAATTTTATTGAAGACAATATCTTCTGCAACACGTCCGCCAAATGACATACACATCTCATCAATGAGCTGATCTGTTTGATACAGGAACTGTTCTTTTGGCAGGTACTGTGCGTAACCTAATGCTGCAATACCACGTGGCACGATGCTCACCTTCACCAAAGGATCTGCATGCTCAAGGAACCATCCCGCAACAGCGTGACCTGATTCGTGATACGCCACGATCTTCTTTTCTTCAGGAGAGATAATTTTATTTTTCTTTTCAAGGCCTCCAATCACGCGGTCAATAGCATCATGGAAATCTTTCATTTCAACTTCTTTCTTTTCTTTACGTGCTGCAATAAGTGCCGCCTCATTGCATACATTGGCAATCTCAGCTCCAGCAAAACCCGGGGTTTGTGCTGCCAATTTTTTGGTATCAACTTCTTTTGAAAGCTTGATCGGTTTCAAATGTACTTTGAAGATTGCTTCACGACCAACGATATCCGGCTTGTCAATGCTTATCTGCCGGTCGAAGCGACCCGGGCGAAGCAATGCTGAATCCAAAACATCGGGACGGTTCGTTGCAGCAAGAATAATTACACCACTGTCTGTAGCAAATCCATCCATCTCAACCAGCAGTGAGTTCAATGTGTTTTCACGCTCGTCATTTGCTCCTGGTACCTGACCTCTTCCACGCGAACGGCCGATCGCATCAATTTCATCTATAAAAATAATACAGGGTGCTTTTTCTTTAGCTTGTTTGAACAAGTCACGTACACGTGCCGCGCCTACGCCCACAAACATTTCCACGAAGTCTGAACCGGACAGTGAAAAGAAGGGAACACCGGCTTCACCTGCTACTGCCTTCGCCAATAATGTTTTACCAGTTCCGGGAGGTCCTACGAGCAATGCGCCTTTGGGAATTTTACCTCCGAGCTTAGTGAACTTTCCTGGGTTCTTGAGGAACTCAACGATCTCCATGATCTCCTCTTTGGCTTCATCGAGACCAGCGGCATCTTCAAATGTGATCTTTACTTTGCTTTCAGCGTCAAACAATGCAGCCTTTGATTTCCCTATATTGAAAATCTGGCCACCAGGCCCACCGCCTCCAGTCATACGACGCATAAGCATCCAGAATCCAAACAACAGAAGAAATAAGAATCCCCATTGGAAGATCCAACCTGTTACATCACCGCGTTCTTCAACTCGTAAGTCAACCTTCTGCTCACGTGGAATGCTCTTGGTAAGCTGTTCATACTTATCATAGAATTTATCAATCGAACCGATCTTTAATTTATAATGAGGACCATTGGAGCTTAGACCTATGAGCGGACTATTCTTTTCAAGCTCTGCTTTATATTTGGCATTCTTGAGTGCTTCAGCATTAAGAGTGATTTCAACTTGTTTTTCATTCTCTACCAACACAAGCTTCTTAATATCATGGCTTTGCACCAGATCTTCAAAACGGCTATTCTGAATTTCGATCAATTCATTGTTACGGTTGAGAACACTTACTCCTAAAATAACTCCTACCAAGCCGAGAATAATCCATATCTGATAATTTGGGCGTGGTATACGTGGAGGATTTAATTTACTGTCTTTTCTGTCTTTGTCAGCCATTCTCTTTATAAAGCTTAAATAGTTTCAAATAAATAACGCACTCATGTCGAATTAGTTCTTAATCTTCAATTGAAGTGATGATCGCATCTCCCCACAATTTTTCGAGGCTGTAAAAGCTACGACGATCTTTTTTAAAGACATGGGCCACTACATTACTATAGTCGATTAATACCCATTCTTTATTGTTTTTACCCTCAGAATGCCAGGGATCTTCCTTTAATCCTTTAAAGACCTCATCGTCAATTGAATCTGCAATGGCATCAAGCTGCTTATCGGAGCTTCCTGAGCATATAACAAAAAAATCTGCCACTGAATTCTTCACTTCGCGAAGGTCCATTACAACAATGTCGCTGGCCTTCTTCTCTTGCATTCCCTTTACTACTAGCTGACTTAACTTTTCGGCATTGGCAACCTTCCTTCTCTTAGCCATTCACTATCTTCGGTTGATGGATTAAAACAATCTGTAAAACTAACAAATATACCTTGTATAAAATCCCTGCCAATACCCTTTTCACGGGTCAAAAACTCATTTACGTGCCAGAATGTCATTCATCAAACACCTTATTGTATGAATTAAACAATTCTTCGCCATTACCGGAGGGAACGGTGGTAATTACCGATAACCAGACTGCAGGTAGAGGCCAACGCGGAAATACCTGGGAGACAGAGCCTGGTTTAAATATCACATTTTCCTTGCTGCTAAAGCCAGGTTTCCTGGCCGCAAAAAATCAATTCCGCCTGAACATGGCCGTTTCATTAGGAGTTGTGGAAGGGTTGAAATCATGCGTTTCATCAAAGGTCAAGCTAAAATGGCCAAACGATATATTCATTGATGATAAAAAAATTGGTGGAATACTGATCGAGAACCAACTTCAAGGTATATCACTTTCTGAATCTATAGTGGGAATGGGATTGAATATTAATCAGGAAAAATTTTCATCCACAGGTGCTTCTTCTATTTACAATTTTTCCGGTAAGTTCAATGATTTGAATGAGGTGTTTCAGAAATTAGTAGAATCACTTGAAGCGGAATATCTGGATTTACGCACTGGCAACGCATTTGACCTTAAAGGCCGTTATCTCACGTCTTTATACAAGTTTAAGGACGTTCATCACTTTCAAGCGTATGGAATTAATTTTGAAGGGGTTATTTATGATGTTGATGAGCATGGGAGGCTTTGCATAGATTCAGAGGGGGAGAAGAAGGTGTTTGGTTTTAAAGAGGTGAAGTTTTTGAATTGAGGCAAATTATTTCCCGTTGGTTCTAACATGATCTTGAAAAACTTTATTACTAAAAATTGTCAAAAAAATTTAGCACACATTTCACAAATATGCTTGCAAGTCAATTATTAGAATAAATCATCATGCTTGCCGCTGAATCCTATCCGTGACAATTTGTTACAATTCACCCCGATTAATACCTCTAAATCGCAATGAATGTTAATAATCGTCTCTCTAAAAAACCATCCGTTCTGTTTACCGATACTTTCTGTAATAAACTTGATCGCAAACGATTAAATCCACTATATTCAAAACTTTAAGTTGAACCTAGCAAAAATTTAAACATGGAAGCAGACAAGAATACGACGTATGATGCCATCGTAGTAGGCACCGGAATCAGTGGAGGTTGGGCTACCAAAGAGCTCACCGAAAAAGGAATGAAAACACTGGTGCTGGAACGAGGTCGCATGGTGAAGCACCCTGAATACCCAACGGCTACGAAAGACCCTTGGGAATTTGAAAATGGCGATCGCCCTACACAACATGATTTAGAAAGACAAGGAAAACAAAATAGAACTGGATACACCGTTCGTCAATCAACAAAACATTGGTTCGTTGACGACATCGATAACCCTTATACCGAAACAAAACGTTTCGATTGGATGCGTGGTTATCATGTAGGTGGTCGTTCGATCACCTGGGGACGTCAAAGCTATCGTCTCGGTGACATGGATTTTAATGCGAACGTTAAAGATGGTTGGGCTATTGACTGGCCGGTACGTTACAAAGATATTTCTCCATGGTATGATTATGTCGAACAATATATCGGTGTAAGCGGAACCGTAGATGGACTGCCTCAACTTCCTGATGGAAAATATCTTCCTCCAATGGAATTGACGTGCGTGGAACTTGATTTGAAAAAATCAATGAAAGAAAAATTTGATCGGGCATTAACGATCGGACGTACGGCGCACCTTACAGCACCATTGGCACATAGCCCTCAGCGTGGTACATGTCAGTTTAGAAATCTTTGTAGCAGAGGTTGTCCTTATGGTGCTTATTTCAGCAGCTTGTCTTCAACATTGGTTGCGGCAGAAAAGACCAATAATATGACGCTTCGACCTAATTCGATCGTTCACAGTTTACTCTATGACGATGCTACCGGCAAAGCAACAGGAGTACGTGTGAAAGACGCAGAAACAGGGGAAGAGATGGAGTTTAAGGCAAATGTAATTTTCCTTTGTGCGTCAACATTTGGTTCAACCTATATTCTTCTCAACTCAACTTCAACTCGTTTCCCCAATGGATTGGGTAACGATAGCGATCAGCTCGGTCGTAATATAATGGATCATCATTTAAACGTTGGTGCGAGTGGAGACATTGAGGGTTCTGAAGACAAATATCTATCTGGCAGAAGAGCGAATGGATTTTATATACCACGTTATCGTAATGTCGGCAAGGATAAGCGTGATTACCTCCGAGGTTTTGGGTATCAGGGTGGTGGTAGTCGCCAGGGATGGCAGCGCATGGTTGCTGAAATGAGTGTTGGTAAAGATTTGAAAGAAGACGTTACAAAACCGGGAATCTGGACAATTGGTATGGGTGGATTCGGCGAGTTCCTTCCATATTCTGAAAACCGTGTGACACTTAATAAGGATATGAAAGATAAACACGGTCTGCCTACACTCACATTTGATGTTGAGTTGAAAGAGAAC
>Ga0123338_10005032_pt1 | contig 11410 bp, 10 predicted proteins | sample grotaG_FD_89793 | JGI IMG/M metagenome (GOLD analysis project Ga0123338, IMG submission 89793) | Glacier valley bacterial and archeal communities from Borup Fiord, Nunavut, Canada, to study Microbial Dark Matter (Phase II) -... | ecosystem: Environmental > Aquatic > Freshwater > Ice > Glacier ...
AAGCTATTGACAGATACAAAAACTTCCTGGGGGAGGTATAAAGGATATGGGTAAAATTAGTGTGGGTAGTTTGGCTAAAACGTTGGGCGTAGAGCCCAGGGATGCTATTGCCAGACTCAAGGAAATCGGTGTTGACGCAAAAACGGCTACATCGCAGGTTGATGAGGGTGTCGTTGCGCGCTTGACAGCCCCCCAGCCAAAAGACACCGGTACCAATGAGGTCAGGGTAGCGTCAAATATCATTCGGCGACGCGCCAAGGTGGTTCCGGCAGTCGAAGGTATCGAAACAGCGGCAGCAGCCGAAGCGCCCCCTGTTCAGCCACCCGTAACTCCGCCTCCGGTTGAGACAGCACCTGCAAAGCCGCCTGTTGCAGCTATTATCCGTAGCGAGGAGGTACTTAAGACGGTCGCAGCCGTTGGCGTCACACCTCCTGAGAAGACGGTAGAACCGTTGAAAGCCGCAGAAACGGAAAAAGCCGCTGAACCGGTAAAAGCTGTGGAACCGGTAAAAGCCGTAGAACCGGTAAAAGCCGCAGAACCGGTAAAAGTCGCAGAACCGGTAAAAGCTGGACCTAACCAGGCCAGAATTCTCGGCATGATGGAAATCCCTGGTGTTACAAATCGTCCTACCAGAGTTGTAACCAAGGATACTCCCGTTACGCCGCGTACCGCTCCCCAGCGTCCTGGGCAGGATTCAACACAACCGCGAAGACCCGCCCCTGCCGGGGCAGACCAGAGAAGGCCCGCTGCCGGCGCCGATACCAGGAGGCCGTCACCTGGGTATGATCAGAAACGCCCAGCGTCAGCGACACCCTCTGCTCCTTCAACCGAGCTTGATCGTTCACGTATGAAACAGGTTCAGCTTGCTCCGGCGGCACTTCCGGGCGGCGACAATCGACGTGGCGGCAAAAAAGAGGGCCCCGGTTACGGAGACGCCAGCAAAGGCGCTAAGAAGGGTGCTCCACCGGTCAAGAAAAAGGAACAGCCGCGCAAGAATGAAATTATTGAAAAGCGTGAACGTGCGTTTGATCCGGTCTATAGAGGGTCAAAGAAACGGGGCGGAAGAGAGCAGCGGGTTTCTGATACCAAGAAAACTGAAATTACCGTACCGAAGGCGATCAAGCGTATCATCAAGATTTCGGAAAGCATTTCGGTCGGGGAACTTGCCAAGCGTCTCGGCATCAAGGCGAACGATCTTATCAAATCGCTGATGAAGATGGGGATGATGGTTACCATCAATCACCAGCTCGATTACGATACCTCTGTAATTCTGGCGTCTGAGTACGATTACGAGGTTGAAAACGTAGCGGTAGACCTTGATGAAATCCTCGAATCCACAATTGATGCACCGGAAACACTCGTAAAACGACCACCGGTTGTAACGATCATGGGGCATGTCGACCATGGCAAGACCTCCTTGCTTGATGCTATTCGTGAAGCCAACGTCATCGCCGGCGAGGCTGGAGGGATCACTCAGCACATCGGCGCCTATGACGTAGAGTTGAACGGCCGCAAGATTACATTCCTCGATACTCCGGGACATGAAGCGTTTACCGCCATGCGTGCCCGTGGCGCCAAGGTCACTGATATCGTTATCCTCGTAGTGGCTGCTGACGACGGGGTTATGCCGCAGACCAAAGAAGCCATCAATCACTCCAAAGCCGCCGGTGTTCCGATTATTGTCGCTATCAACAAAATCGACAAGCCAGGTGCAAAGCCGGAAAAGGTCAAGCAAGAGTTGACAGAACAGGGCATTGTTTCCTCGGAATGGGGCGGCGATGTCACGATGGTGGAAGTATCAGCCAAACAGCGCATTAATCTGGATGGATTGCTCGAAATGATTCTGCTGCAGGCGGACATGATGGATTTGACGGCTAATCCGAACAAACTGGCCAAAGGAACCATTGTCGAAGGAAAACTCGACAAGGGTCGCGGTCCGGTCGCCACCGTACTGGTTCAGGAAGGAACTGTTAAAACTGGCGACTACTGCGTTGTTGGTGTTCATTCCGGACGTGTCAGGGCGATGCAGAATGACCGCGGTGAAAAAGTTATGGAGGCCGGTCCTTCCATGCCTGTCGAGCTGGTTGGTTTATCCGGTGTACCGGATGCGGGTGATATATTTGTGGCGATGAAAGATGAGAAACAGGCCAAGGAGATCGCCACCCTACGTCAGATCAAACAGCGCGAAGTCGAGTTTGCCAAACATACCAAACTTTCGCTGGACGATCTCTATAAACGGATTCAGAGCGGCGAAGTCAAAGACCTCAATGTCGTTGTCAAAGGCGATGTGCAGGGTTCTGTCGAGGCCGTCAGTGATACTCTGCGTAAATTATCGACTGATGCGGTCCGCCTGAATGTTATTCACTCTGCCGTTGGTGCGGTTACCGAGACCGACGTTAATCTGGCTGCGGCTTCGAACGCTGTCATAATTGGCTTTAATGTACGTCCTGAAGTCAAGGCACAGGGGCATGCCGAGCGGGAAGGAGTCGATATCCGGCTCTACAGCATTATTTATGATGCGGTCGAAGATGTTAAAAAGGCGATGGAAGGTCTGCTGGAACCGACCTTCAAGGAGAAATTCCTCGGTCGTGTTGAAATCAGGGACGTATTCAGTGTGCCGAAAATCGGCAATGTTGCCGGTTGTTACGTTACCGACGGCAAGATGGTCCGAAACGCTCAGGTCCGCCTGTTGCGGGATAACGTGGTTATGTACCAGGGTAAGATGTCATCGTTGCGTCGCTTTAAAGATGATGTCAAGGATGTTTCCTCCGGTTATGAATGCGGCATTGGACTTGAAAACTACAACGACATCAAAGTCGGGGACATTATCGAAGCTTTTGAAATGGAAAAAATCGCCACAAAACTGTAGGTACAAGGGTGGAGGGTACAGGTTACAGGGGGCAATTAAGCCCTGTATCCTCCACCCTGCACCCTGTGCCTTTGAGGAAACCTATGCAGCACAAACGTTCTGACAAAGTTGCTGAAACCATTCATGAAATTATCTGCTCCATCCTTTCCCGGGGTCTTAACGATCCTCGGATCGGATTTGTCACGATTACCGGTGTTGAGGTAACGGACGATTTGAGTCTGGCCCGTATTTATTTTACCGTTATCGGTGATGAGACGGTCAAGAAAGAGACGGAAGCCGGTCTGAACAGTGCCAAAGGGTTTATTCGCCGCGATATCGGCAAAAAACTCACAATTCGCCACACACCGGAACTTGTTTTCAAATACGATAAATCTCTTGATTACGGCAGTCGAATAGAATCTCTTCTTAAGGAGATACACACTGAGCATGACGGAAAAAGTTCTACAGATAATTGAGGTCATTCGTTCCAACTCATCCTTTCTTCTTACAACTCATGAAGGGCCGGACGGAGATGCAATCGGGTCGTCGCTGGCTCTTGCATCATTTCTCCGCAAAATAGGTAAAGACGTTACCGTTCATTACCAAGATCCTGTTCCCGACCTGTATGCCTTTCTTCCAGCTGCAGATTCCGTTCTTCCGCATATCCCCGACCAACATTACGACGTTGCATTCGTACTTGATATTGGTGAACGGAAGCGGGCCGGCAAGGAATTCTGTGATTTTTTACGTGTTACCACAACGGTCAATCTTGACCATCATCTCTCCTGCGATAATTTTGGTGATTACAACCTCATAGATACTCAGGCTGCAGCTACCGGTATCCTTGTATACCGGATTGCCGCAGCTTTCGGCTACCTCTTTGACCGTGAAACAGCACTCTGCATCTATGTTGCAACCATTACCGATACCGGTTCGTTTCGCTACTCCAACGCCAATCGCGAGGCCTTTTCCGTCGCCGGTGAAATGATAGAATGTGGTGTCAACGCCTGGGATGTCGCAGAGCAGCTCTATGAAAATCAGCCGCAAAGGCGTCTTGAGCTATTGGCTAAATGCCTCCCCACTCTCGAGGTTTTCAAGGGTGGACAGGCCGCCTCAGTTACGGTGACACAAGACATGTATGCCGCCTGCGGAGCAGATGCCGAGCTGACAGACGGCTTTGTCAATTATCCCCGTTCTATTCGGGGTGTCGAAGTTGCAATATTTTTCCGGCAGCTGGAAGATAGTAAGTTCAAGGTCGGTTTCCGTTCAAAGGGAAAGGTAAATGTTGCCGCATTTTCGGCTGCGCTTGGCGGTGGCGGTCATCATAACGCCGCCGGATGCACGGTGGATGGTACACTGGATGACGTCAAGGCTCTGGTGTATAAAATTGTGGAAGAGTCCCTTTGATTAACGGCTTTGTAGTTATCGACAAGCCGGCCGGCATTACTTCGCATGATGTCGTCAGCCGTGTCCGCCGCATTCTGGGGACACGAAAGGTTGGACATACCGGCACACTGGATCCTTTTGCCACCGGAGTTCTGCCGGTAGCGGTCAATGACGGCACCAAAGCCATCCCCTTTCTTGACGAGGGGGTCAAATGCTATGAAGCGTTGATGCAGCTCGGGGTAGTAACTGACACCCTCGACATGACCGGTAAAGTGTTGCGTGAAAACGACTTTTCTTCCGTTTCCGAGCAGCAGCTGCTGGATGTATTCGAAGGCTTCACCGGTCCGATTCTTCAGATTCCTCCGATGTATTCTGCAATTAAGCAGGGGGGGCAACCTCTCTACAAATTAGCCCGGATGGGACAGGAGGTTGAACGTGCTGCTCGTCCGGTGGAAATTCAATCCATAGAACTTCTCTCTTTCACCCCCCCCTTTGTATCAATCAGGGTAACCTGCTCACGGGGAACCTACGTTCGCACACTGGCTGACGATATTGGCGCCATGATCGGCTGTGGAGCTGCGCTGAAGGAGTTGCGCAGAACTGCAAGCGGCCCGTTCGAGATAAGCACCGCACATACACTTGAGTCGCTGGAAAGAGCGGCAGATGAGGAGCGCCTGTCGTCTCTCTGTATCACCCCCTTCAGCGCTTTGTCGCATCTGCAGGATATACCGCTTGCGGATACCGGACTGGCAAAAGTCTCCTTCGGGCGCTCTCCGCTCTGGAATGAGACAACCGTTCAAGGTGATGCTGTACCTGCTGAAACTGAATTGGTGCGACTTTCTCATAACGGGATTCTGGTTGCAGTTGCCCGGTTGTCAAATGGGGACGATACTCTTCCGGCCATTGTTTTGAAGCGTGTTTTTATGTGAGTTAGTACTTTACAAACCTGTCGTCACTGTGATAACTATTACAACTCAGTTATATACGTTTCGGGGTTCCCCCCCTGATTTCGTAATCTTATCAATCAGTTTTATGGAGGAGTAGACAGTGCTGGCAATTGAAAAAAAACAAGAAATCATCAATGAATTCAAGAAGCATGAGAGCGATACAGGTTCACCAGAGGTACAGATCGCAATTCTGACCGCGCGGATCACCTACCTGACTGAGCATTTCAAAACGCACAAGAAAGACCACCATAGCCGTCGTGGTCTTCTTAAGCTTGTCGGCCAGAGAAGACGCCTTCTAGACTATCTTAAAGGCAAAGAAGTAAGCAGATACAAAACAGTTATAGAGCGACTCGGCATACGTAGATAGCAGTCGGCGGTATACCTGTCAATATAGGTATACCGCCGCTCTTTATACGGTATGCTCATTTAAGAAAAGGGCTTTGCGGCCCTTTTTATATTTGTTGGGGGCGTGGTTAGAATTCCTGCAGTGATACCTGCTGCAGGGGTTGTCGCGACGGCCCCAACGCAACCGAAGAGGAGAATAGAGTATGGAACAAAATGTTCAGGTTGAGTTCGGGGGGAGAACCATTACACTCTCCACCGGTAAAATGGCAAAACAGGCTAACGGTGCGGTCGTAGTTAGTTGCGGCGATACCGTCGTGCTCGTCACCGCTGTTGCACAAAAAGAAGCAAAGGAAGGGCAGGACTTTTTCCCGCTGACCGTAAATTACACCGAGAAGGCATATGCAGGCGGCAAGATTCCGGGTGGCTTTTTCAAACGTGAAGCACGTCCTTCCGATCCCGAAACCCTTACCTGCCGTCTTATCGACCGTCCTATCCGCCCGCTTTTTCCGGAAACCTTTCTGAATGATACCCAGATAATTGCGACGGTTGTATCGGCTGATCAGGACAATGATCCGGGGATTCTGTCGATGCTCGGAGCTTCGGCAGCATTGATGATATCCGATATCCCTTTTGAAGGTCCGATTGCCGGTGCCAAGGTGGCCCGCGTAGATGGCAAATTCATCTGCAATCCTTCTGCTGAAGAACTCGAAAAAAGTGATCTTGAAATCGTCGTTGCCGCAAGCCGCGATGCTGTCATCATGGTCGAAGGTGAAGCCAAGTTCGTATCCGAAGCCGATCTGCTCGAAGCGGTGTTTTTCGCCAAGGAAGCGATGCTGCCGTTGATCGAAGCACAGGATAAACTGCAGAAACTTGCAGGGGTGGCGAAGCGGGCTGTTAAACCTGCGGTTGTTAATGAAGCGTTGCTCGCCAAGGTACGCGAACTCGCCTATGACCGTATCGGTGAGGCGGTCAAGCTCAAGGCAAAAAATGAGCGTCATGATCAGATGGATTTGGTCAAGACAGAAACTATTGAAGCCCTCAAGGATGAATTTGAAGGCTCAGCCAAACAGATCAAGGCGTTCCTGGGCGATTTCGAGTATGAGCGCGTCCGCGCCGACATCCTTGACACCGGGATCCGCATCGATGGCCGCACCACAAGTACGGTTCGTCCGATCAGCACCGAAACCGGCCTTCTGCCGCGTGTTCACGGTTCTGCTCTCTTTACCCGTGGTGAGACACAGGCGCTGGTTGCCGCCACACTCGGCACCTCCAGCGATGAACAGCGTATCGACTCCCTCTACGGCGCTTCGCGCAAACGCTTCCTGCTGCACTACAACTTTCCTCCGTTCTCGGTTGGCGAAACCAGCTTCCGTCTGGGACCGGGTCGCAGAGAGATCGGTCACGGCATGTTGGCCGAGCGTGCTCTTTCGGCTGTTCTGCCTCTCCATGATGACTTTCCTTACACGATTCGTATCGTTTCCGAGACTCTTGAAAGTAACGGTTCCTCCTCAATGGCGGCCGTCTGCGGCGGCTGTATGTCGATGATGGATGCCGGTATTCCGGTAACTGCACCTGTTGCAGGCATCGCCATGGGTCTGATCAAAGAGGGTGACAAGTTCGCCATCCTCTCCGATATTCTTGGTGATGAAGATCATCTGGGTGATATGGACTTTAAAGTCGCCGGAACTGTTCAAGGCGTTACCGCTCTGCAGATGGATATCAAGATCGGCGGCGTAACCAAGGAGATCATGGAGCAGGCTCTCAAACAGGCTCGTGAAGGGCGTCTGCATATTCTCGGAGAAATGGCTAAAACTCTCGCCGCACCGCGCCCAGAGATGTCTCCATTTGCACCGCGTATTACCACGATCTACGTCAAAACCGATCGTATCCGCGACGTCATCGGTACCGGCGGCAAAAACATCCGCAACATCACCGAGACAACCGGCGTTACGGTAGATATCGATGATACCGGTCGCATCAACATCGCCAGTACCAACAAGGAAGCGTGTGACCTGGCGATCCAGATGATCCGCGGTCTGACCGATGAGGCTGAAGAGGGTAAATTGTACATGGGTACCGTCCGCAAGATCATGGATTTCGGCGCGTTTGTCGAAATCATGCCCGGTACCGACGGCCTTGTTCATATTTCCGAACTGGACACCGCACGTGTCAAGCTGGTTACGGACGTCATGAATGAAGGTGACCAGGTGCTGGTAAAATGTATCGGCGTTGACAAGAACGGCAAGATCAAGCTCTCCCGCAAGGAAGCGCTTGGATATAATCTCGACGGAACTAAGGTTGACGCAGCGTAGTATCTGTTTCTGATGCTGTAAACAAGGGCGGAGCTGATAACAGCTCCGCCCTTTATTTTGGTGGTGATGGAAAATATTAGACTATTCAGTGACTTCCGGTGGAACCAAACCCGCCTGTTCCCCGCTCGCTTTCCATGCGGAATTCCGTCACCACACTCAGCTCCGCCTGCAGCACCGGTACGAACATCATCTGGCAGATCCTCTCCCCCGGTTCGATCGTATAGGGGGCGACGCCGCGATTGACGATCCCGATCCCGATCTCTCCCTGATAGTCAGAATCGATGACGCCGACCGTATTGGCCAGTACGATGCCATGCTTGATGCCGAGGCCGGAGCGGGGCACCAGGAGCGCCACCAGGGCAGGGTCGTGGATGCTGATTGCTATGCCGCTTGGTATCAGGACGGTTTCACCCGGCTGTACTGTTTTAGGGGTTTCCAGGCAGGCTCTCAGGTCCACTGCTGCGGCACCGCTCGTCGCATACGACGGGAGCGGAATGGTCGTGCCGATCAGCGGATTCATGATTTTGGTTTCAATTTTAGGTCGGTTCATGTAGATTTCCCTGTCTTTGAGATGGATTTTAACGAATCACTCTAGCAGAATCAAGCTACGGTACACAAGGAGCGTTTTACCATGAAGCAACGCGTTGTCAGCGGCATGAGGCCGAGCGGCAGACTGCATATCGGTCATTATCACGGAGTACTTGAAAATTGGGTCAGGATGCAGGAATCCTACGACTGTTTCTTTTTTGTGGCCGACTGGCATTCGCTGACGACCGAATATGCCGATACAACCGGAATTGCCCAGAGTATCCGTGATATGGTGCTGGATTGGGTTGCCTTCGGGCTCGATCCGGAAAAGTGTATCATCTTCCGTCAAAGTCTGGTCCCGCATCACTCCGAGCTGAATCTGATTCTGTCGATGGTTACTCCCGTATCCTGGCTGGAGCGGAACCCTACCTACAAGGATATGCTCGAAAACATCGAGCAGCGCGATCTGACGACATTCGGATTTCTCGGCTACCCGGTGTTGATGGCGGCCGATATTATTCTGTACAAGGCCACACGTGTACCGGTCGGACATGACCAGTTGCCTCACCTGGAAATAACCCGCGAAATCGCCCGCCGCTTCAACCACCTCTACGGCGCGGTGTTCCCCGAACCTGAAGCGCTCCTGACCGAGACCCCCAAGCTCCCCGGCCTGGATGGGCGCAAGATGAGCAAATCCTATAATAATTCGATCTATCTTTCCGATAATGCCGAAACTACAGCCAAGATGGTCATGTCGATGGTGACCGATACCAATCGTGTCCGTCGGGCCGATCCGGGCGATCCGGACGTCTGCGTCGCCTTCAACCTGCATCGTCTCTATGTTCCGCAGGAGAAGCTGGACGAGATCGTCCCGGCCTGTCGCGGGGCACAGATCGGCTGCGTCGATTGCAAGAAGATCCTGGCTGCCTGCATAAACGAACGGCTGGCTCCGTTCCGTGCCAGACGTGAAGAGCTGGCTGCCAATCCCGGTTTTGTTGATGAACTGCTGCAGGAGGGAAGCCGGAAGGCATCCCTGATATCCGATGCGGTTATGACCGAGGTTCGTACGGCGCTCAAATTCTGATATGGCAGCCGAGACGCAGCATCACAGCGAGGAACATCTGCCGCTGCTGGACGGTTTGCATGAACAGTACAGCGTTCACCTCGATAAATTCGACGGGCCGATGGATCTGCTGCTCCATCTGATCAAGAAAAATGAGCTGGACATCTGCGATATATCGATTGCGGTCATCACCCGTCAGTATCTCGATTTTATCAAGTTGATGAAAGATCTGAACCTGGAAGTGGCGGGCGATTTTCTGGTTATGGCGGCGACCTTGCTGCAGATAAAGTCCCGTCAACTGCTCCCGCAGGGAGACCAGGAAGAGCCTGAAATTGATGAGATAGACCCGCAGGGTGAACTGGTGCGTCGTCTGCAGGAGTATCAGCAGTACAAGGAAGCAGGGATGCTGATCGGTGCGCGGGCGCTGCTGGGACGGGAGGTTTTTTCCCGGGAAGCCTCAGAGCCGTTTCTCGCTGCAGCGCAGAACGTGGAAGGGCCGCTGGAAGTAAGCCTGTTTGAGCTTGTGGACGCCTTTCGTGTTTTACTGCAACGGATTCCCGCCGAAAGTTTCCATGATGTCGCTCCGGGTGACTCGCTCAGCATAGCCGACTGTATCAATGAAATTCTATCTCTGCTTCAGGAGCAGGACACCGTCCAGTTTGATGACCTGACCCGGGAGGAGTATACCCGTGAGCGGGTGATTGTCACCTTTCTGGCGATTCTGGAACTCTGCCGTCTCAAGCTTATTCGTATATTTCAGATGAGCGTGGATGGCCCGATCTGGTTTGTTCCTGCTGTGGCGGCAGATCCCGCAGTCCCCTCCGAGGTTTGATCTCCCATGAACAGTGAACTATCGTCCATCATAGAGAGCCTCATTTTTACCGCAGAGTCACCGCTTTCAACTGATCGCATCTGCGAGTTGCTGAACGAATTTGAGCGTGACCTGATCAAAGCAGCTCTGGCTGAGACCGTTGCCCATTATCAGGAACGGAGAGGGGGTTTTGAGCTGGTAGAGGTGGCCGGCGGCTGGCAATTCAGAACCCTCCCCGCACTTCACGGCTACATCACCCGTCACATCAAAACCAGAACTTCAAAATTTTCCCAATCCGCGCTTGAAACCCTGGCGATCGTTGCCTACCGTCAGCCGATTACCCGCGCAGAAGTTGAACATCTGCGCGGCGTTGATTGCGGCGGCGTTCTCAAATCCTTGCTGGAAAAACATCTGGTACGGATTCTGGGCAAAAAGGATATTCCCGGGCGTCCCCTTATTTACGGTACCTCAAAAGAATTCCTTGAAATATTCGGGCTTAAAGATTTAAAATCTTTACCAACGCTCAAAGAGATTCAGGCGCTGGGCGAACAGCCGCAGTATGAGCGTCAGGAGGAATTGCAGCTTGAGCCGGAGAAGATGATTCCGGTGGAGAGCCAGTTGCCGTTCGAATAGCGGCAGGGAGGTCGATCATGCAGCGTCAGCCAGCCGTAGCAGGTCAATTCTATCCGGGGAGCGAAAATAAACTTCGCGCCGCACTGTCCCAGCTGATCCCGGAGAATGCATCCCGAAAACGGGTAAAAGGTGTCATCTCTCCCCATGCCGGTTATGTATATTCCGGTGCGATTGCCGGTCAACTGTTTTCACGGATAGAGATTCCCGACACGGTTCTGATCATCGGCCCCAATCATCATGGGGTCGGAGCGGCAGCCGCCCTTTACCCGGATGGCGAATGGTTGACCCCGCTCGGGGAAGTATCGATCAACTCCCGCCTGAACACGCTTTTACTCCGGCATACCACGTATATCCAGTCAGACCGTATCGCTCATCAGAACGAACACTCCCTTGAAGTCCAGCTCCCTTTCATCCAGTATCTACGCCCCGATGTCACCATCTCGGCGCTCTGCATAGGTCATGGCGACTATCCCCCCCTGCGTGACATCGGCCATGGAATCGCCGCTGCCATCCGGGAATACGGGGAGGAGGTGCTGA
>Ga0123338_10005033_pt1 | contig 11409 bp, 8 predicted proteins | sample grotaG_FD_89793 | JGI IMG/M metagenome (GOLD analysis project Ga0123338, IMG submission 89793) | Glacier valley bacterial and archeal communities from Borup Fiord, Nunavut, Canada, to study Microbial Dark Matter (Phase II) -... | ecosystem: Environmental > Aquatic > Freshwater > Ice > Glacier ...
GTGCGCCACTTCCGGTGCGCGGAGGGTGCGTTGACCGTCACGTTGACCGTGTTGCCGTTGCACGCGCCCCCGGACCAGTTGCAGCGCGAGCGTTTGCGGCTGACGGTCCCAGCGGGCGCCGATGACACGAGCATCTCGGTGCTGCGTGGGGTGGACGCCGGAAGTGGACAGTGGTCGCTGATCGAGAGCCGCGAGCCTGACTTGCTCGTTGCGGCTGCCGTTTGGGTTGGTGGACAGCCGGCGCAAGGTGGGTTGGCTGGCCGGATCACGCTGGCCCGCGACAGCCTGTTGCAGGTGACGCGCGTGCCGCTGTTGATGACGGTGGCGGCGGATGGGCCGACGACAATGACCGAAGTGGAGCGGCGGCGGGCGCGGGAGCTGGTGCAGCAGTTCGTGGCGGCGCAGAGCGGGTTGACCGCGGCAGTGGCGGCGGCGACCCGGGTGGCGGCGGATCACTGAGCGGGTAATACCAACCGTCCTTTGCTCTGATCCTTCTACCCGTCATTGCGAGGCGCGCAGCGCCGTGGCAATCCAGGGGCCGCACGTGCCGGGGTCGGTTCTGGAGGCCCCTGGATTGCCACGCCGCAAGTGCGGCTCGCAATGACGAACGGGTCAGAGCATCTGTCGGTTGGCATGATACCAACCGGCGTTGACCTTGACCTGTGGACGCTTCGTCATTGCGGGCCGCCGTTGCAGCGCGGCAATCCAGGGGCCGGCAGGACCGGGCTAGAGCATCATCGGATCAAACGTGTACACGTTCCGATAAAGATGCTCGTAAAACAAAGGCTAGACCATGTTCGGTGCGTCTATCCGCACCGAACATGGTCTAGCGGCACCTGGATTGCCACGGGGCTGTGCCTCCCGCAACAACAGATCAGAGCCAATGCCGGTTGGTTTGAACGGACCGTTGGACTAGCGGCTTTGGGGCTTGGCGGGATCAAGGCCTACAGGTTGCCAAGCCTTGGCGGGGCGATCTGGTCGAGGATGGGCAGGACCGTTTGGGCCAGGTTGCCGCCGGCGAACAGGTGGCCGGGGATGCCGGCGGCCTCCGCCGCTTGCACGTCCGTCGGCTGGTCGCCGACCAGGGCGCACCGGGCAGGGTCCAGGTCCCAGGCCCGGATGAGGTCCAGCACCATTCCCGGTTCCGGCTTGCGCCAGGGGTGGGCCTGGCGGTAGGCGGGCACCACGGCGCCGGGGTGGTAGGGGCAGTAGCGGACATCGTCCAACGTGCCGCCAGCTTGCAGCACCGTGTCCAGCATCCAGCGGTGCAGGGATTGCACGTCGGCTTCGGTGTAGAGGCCGCGGGCGACGCCGGACTGGTTGGTGACGAGGAAGACGTGGCAGCCGCGCTGGTGGGCGAGGCGCATGGCGTCGAGGGCGCCCGGCATCCACTCGAACCGGTCCTGTGTGCCGACCCAGCCGTGGTCCCGGTTGCAGACTCCGTCGCGGTCCAGGAACAACGCGGGGCGGCGAAGGTGCGCCGGCACGTCGGTGGCGGCGCGGGCCAGGTCGCCGGGTACGCCGATGTCAAGGAACCAGCCGCGGCCGGCGGTGCCGCGGAGGGCGCCGTCCGCGGCGAGGCGGGGGAGCACGTCGCGCTCCAGCGAGCAAACGGGGCTGCACCAGTCCACGACGCGGCGGTCCAGGAGGTAGATGCCGCCGTTGATGGTGCCGGGCTGGCCGGCGGCGCCGCGCTCCTGGAAGGCGGCGACGCGGTCGCCGTCCATCCGGACGACGCCGTAGCGGGCGGCGTCGTCCACGTCGCGCAGCATCAGGCGGCCGAGCACGCCAGGTCCGTCCTGCGCGGCCAGGGCGGCGGGCAGGTCGCAGTCGAGCACGGAATCGCCGTTCAGCAGCAGGAAGCGGTCATGCAGGTGGTGACGGGCATGGTGCAGTGCGCCGCCGGTGCCGGCGGGCGAGGGTTCCTGGCTGATGGTGATGGTCACGGAGCGGGGAAGGCTGCGCCGGAGGCTGTCCAGGCCTTCGGAGACGACGTTGGACAGGTGTCCCGTCAGGAGGAGGATGTCGGTGACGCCGTAGCGCATGACCTCCCGCAACACCCAGGCGAGGAAGGGCCGGCCGGCGACGGGCAGCATGGGCTTGGGCACGGTGGCAGTCAGGGCGCCGAGGCGGGTTCCTAGCCCGCCGACCAGGACTGCACACTGGCGCAGGGCGGTTGGCGTGGTGGGACGGTGCTGAGCGGTCATCGCATCCCGGGCCTTCCACGGCGTGCCCAGGACTGGCAAGTGCCCGGCTTGCGCCGCAGATCAACTGCCGAAGGCTGCGCGCCATACCTGCCACAGCACCATCCATAGGCCGGCGGACAGGCCGCCGATGACGGGAAGTGCCACGACGAGCGGCAACGCATTCCGCGAGGCGTCGTCATGATGATGCGTGTCGGTGGCACAGGTAGATGCGGCACGCTCGGCGACGGTGGTTCCAGACATGACGCTCTCCCATGACGGAGGGCAGTCTCAAACATTAGACTTAATAGCTTGTTACCGGGCTGGCGATGACAGCTAGATGATCCCTCCTGCCCGGGTCAGGCGCAGGATCAGCCCGCCGTAGATGGCGACTGGGATCGCCAAGGCCACTGCGAACAAGCCGCCGGATACGAGGCGGCGCATGACAGGAACCCGGCTTGCCAGCATGGAGACTCCACCGACGACCGGGAAGCCGAAGCTGCGGAGGTCGTCCACGCTGTGGAAGGACTGGTCAAGCTGCACGAGGAGGAACGCCAGCCCGCATCCCGCAGCCAGTCCGGCCAGCAAGACGCCGGAAACCAGCAGCAGGCGCTTGGGGGCGATCGGGTTCTGCGGCACCAGCGGCGGATCAATGATCTGCACCTTCACCTTGTCGCCGTCCACCTCGGCAGAGGTAGAGAGGCGCATGGATTCGCGCCGGGCGAGCAGGTCGCCGTAGCGGCGCTGGACCACGTCGTAGTCGCGGTTCACGTTGGCGTAGTCGGCTTGCAACTGCGGTGCCGAACGCGCGATGGCCTGCAACCGGTCACGCTCCTTGGTGGCGTCGTTGGCCTGGCGGGTCAGGGATGCGACGGTGGACTCGTTGTCCACGACCCGGGTCTTGAGGGCCTCATACATCGGGTTCGACGCCGTGCGGCTGCGCGGGCCGGTGCGGGCGGCGCCGGATGGGGCGGGGTCGGCGGGCGCATTGCGCAGGGCGGTGATGATGCCCTTCTGCCGGATCACATCAGGGTTCGATTCGGTGTATTGCGTGCGCAACTCCTGCAACACGCGCTCCGCCTCACGCAAACGCGCGTTGCCGCCGCCGCCGCCGCTGGGTCCATCCGTCTCGGTGACGATTTGGGGCGGGATATTGGCCAGCTCGCGGGTCAGGGTGTCGCGCCGGGCAATGGCGTCCTGCAACTGCCCCATCAGGTCGCGCAACTGGGACTGCTGCGCTTCGAGGCGGGATGCGCCGCCATCGGCGGACGGCAGCACATCCACATACTTCGCTCGGAACTCGGCCCGGCGCCGCTCCGCTTCCTGCAACCGCCGCTCGTCTTCGGCGATGGTCCTGTCCAGGAAGCGTGAGGCATTCTCCATCTCGGTGCGGTTGGTGCCGGCCTTGCTTTCCACGAAGGTGGTCAGCATCGTGCGCACGACTTCGTAGGCAAGGCGGGGCGAGGCGTTGCGGTAGCTGATCGTGAACAGGTTCCGCGTCTGCGGCGTGATCTTGATGGTGGTCGCCAAGCCGTCCACCATGCGCTCGCGGTCGGACGCGCCGGAGAGGTCAAGCTCCAGCGCGGTCTTGGAGATCAGCTTTTCCAGGTTGGGCCGGCTCAGCAAGGTGCGCTGCAGCACGTCCAAGCGGGCGGCGGACCCGTCGTCGAACGTCAGGCCGCGCGTCACGTCCTTGATCAGCTGGTCCGTATCCACATAGAGGCGCGCACTGGATTCGAAGGTGTTCGGGATATTGAACACCAGCACCCATCCGCCGGCGCAGACCAGCCAGGTGAACAGCACCGCCGGCCAGCGCTGCCGCCAGCCGAGGCTGAGGTACTTGCGGATGAGGGTCGGAAGGTGCGGCATGGGCAGGCCCTAGAACCAGCTTTGCGGGATCACGAGGGTGTCGCCGGGCAGCATGGCGACATTTTGGTCAATGTCGCCATCCTTCAGCAAGTCGGACAGGCGGACCTTGATGATCTGCCGCTGCCCCCCGGCGGTGCGCACGATGGTCGCGCTGTTGCCGGCGGCGTAGCGGGTCAGGCCCTTGGTCTGGATCATGACATCCAGCACCGACATGCCGTCGCGGTAGGGGACGGCGATCGGCTCCGACGCCTCGCCGATGACGCGGATCTGGCGGTCGAGCGGGCCGACGAAGCCGTTGACGATCACCGACACGTTCGGCTGCTTGACGTATTCCTTGAGCCGCGCCTCGATATCCTTGGCCAGGGCGGTCGGCGTCTTGCCGGCGGCGTTGATGTCTGGGATCAGCGGCATCGAGATGCGTCCGTCGGGCCGCACCGGCAGGCTCGGCACGCTGAGTTGCGGCGCCTGATAGACGAACACGCTCAGGGTGTCGCCGGGGCCGATCAAGTAGGGCTGGCTTGCGGGGGCACGGAAGCCGACCAGCGCCGGGTCGGGCGTCCGCGGGCCGCAGGCCGCGAGGCCGGATACGGCCAGGGCGGCGGCGATGAAGAGAACGAGCTTGCTGGGCACCATGTCCGCTTTGTCCTCGATACCGGTTCAGCCCTGTCGGGGACTGGTAGGCGCGGAAGGAGTTGAACCCCCGACCTCTGCCATGTGATGGCAGCGCTCTGCCACTGAGCTACACGCCTGTAATCCCGGGCCTTGTTACCATCGCGCCCAGTGTTTGGTAAAGCCGCCGCACGTGGCAGTCAGGCCCTGACTGCCACGTGCCGCCCGGCCAAGGCGGCAGCGGTTTCCTGCAGGCCGTCCCGCAGCGCGATGCCGGCCTGGATGCCCAGAACCGCCCGCGCCCGCTCCGGCGAACCGACGGACCGGGCGATGTCGCCGGCACGGGGCGGCCCGCGGCGGATCACCGGGGTGCGTCCGCTGATGTCGCCCAGCAGGCGGGCGAGATCGAGGATGGACGTTTCCTGCCCGGTGCATACGTTCAGCACGTGCGCCCCGGCAGACCCGGCACAGTAGTGCATCCCGGCCGTGAGGTGCGCCACCACGTCGCGCACGAACACGAAGTCCCGGGTTTGCCCGCCGTCCCCGTGCAGGGTGATGGGCCGGCCGGCGGCCACGGCGTCTGCGAAGATCGAGATCACGCCGCTGTAGGGGGACGCCGGGTCCTGCCGCGGGCCGTACACGTTGAAGAACCGGAAGCCGACCGACGGGACCCCGTGGACCATGACGCCGACGCGGGCGTGCAGCTCGCACCCCAGCTTGTCCGCGCCGTAGGCCGTCATGGGCGCGGGCGCGCCGTCCTCCCGCGCAACGCCTTCCAGCGCGCCATACACGGCGGCGGAGGAGGCGTACACGACCGGCAGGCCGCCCATCGCCCGCGCGGTTTCCAGCACGGTGACGGTTGCGCCGAGGTTGACGGCATGGGTGCCGACCCAGTCCTCGTTGGCGCGGGCGACCGAGGCGATGGCGGCGAGGTGGAAGCAGCCGTCGGTGCCCGACATCGCCCGGCGGACCGCGCCCGCATCCCGGACGTCGGCACGGATGACCTCGCAGCGCGGGTCCAGGTTCTCGGGCTTGCCGGTCGAGAAGTCGTCCAGCACGCGGACGCGGTGGCCGGCGGCGAGCATGGCGTCGGCAAGGTGCGAGCCGATGAAGCCTGCGCCACCGGTGATCAGGTAGGTCATGAGGCTATGCTCCAGGCGGGCGCGGGACGGGGCGGGGCGGGGCGGGGACCGCTACTCAACGGTCACGCTCTTGGCCAGGTTGCGCGGCTGGTCCACGTCGGTGCCGAGAAGGACGGCCGTGTGGTAGGCCAGCATCTGCACGGCAATCGCGTGCAGGATCGGGGCGACGAAGGGGTCCACGGTGGGCAACTCGATCATGTCGGCGGCGATGCCGGCCAGCTTGGCGCAGCCGGCGGCGTCGCTCATCACGACGATTTGGCCGCCACGGGCACCGGCCTCCTGGACGTTGGAGGCCGTCTTCTCGAACAGCGGGCCGGACGGGGCAATGGCGAGGATCGGCACCTGCCGGTCAATCAGGGCGATGGGGCCGTGCTTCATCTCGCCGGCGGCATAGCCCTCGGCGTGGATGTAGCAGATTTCCTTGAGCTTCAGGGCCGCTTCCAGGGCGATGGCGTGGCAGGTGCCACGGCCGAGGCACAGTACGTCCCGCGCCTCCGCCATGCGGATGGCGAGGCGCTGGATCGGGGCGGGGTTGGCCAGAACCTCGGCGGCGCGGGACGGCAGCTCCAGCAACGCGGCGACCAGGGCGGCCTCACGCTCGGCAGTGATGGTGTTGCGGGCGCGGGCGGCGCCGATGGCGAGGCAGGCCATGACGGTCAACTGCGCGGTGAAGGCCTTGGTGCTGGCGACCCCGATCTCCGGCCCGGCCACCGTTTCCAGCACGACGTCGCTTTCGCGCGCCATGGTGCTTTCGGGCACGTTCAGGATGGACACGACATGCTGCCCGGCGCCGCGCATGTAGCGCAGGGCCGCCAGGGTGTCCGCGGTCTCGCCGCTTTGGCTGACGACGAGGCAGATGCCGCCCGGCGCCATCGGCGGGGCGCGGTACCGAAGCTCGCTGGCGACATCTATGTCGGTCGGCAAGCGCGCCAGGTCTTCCATCCAATGCCGCCCGGCCATCCCCGCATAATAGGTGCTGCCGCACCCTGCGATGCTGATGCGCGGCACGTCATTCCAGTCGAAGGGCAGGCCTGGCAGCGTCACGGCGCGGGTGGCGGGGTCGAGCATGCGGGCGAGCGTCTGGCCGATGGCGGCGGGATGCTCGTGCATCTCCTTTTCCATGAAGTGCCGGTAGCCGTCCTTGCCGACGATGGCGCCGGTCTGCACGGTCATGCGGACCTGGCGGGTGACGCGCTGGCCTTCCGGGCCGAAGAACGCCGCGCCGTCGCGGCTGACGACGGTCCAGTCGCCGTCCTGCATGTAGGCGATGCGCCGGGTCAGCGGCGCCAAGGCGAGGCTATCGCTGCCGAGGTACATGGCGTTGTCGCCGAAGCCGACGGCGAGCGGCGCGCCGTGCTGGGCGCCGACCATCAGCTCGGGGTGCCCGGCGAAGACGATGGCGAGGGCGTAGGCGCCTTCCAGCCGCCGGAACGCCTCGCGCGCGGCGGTCACCGGGTCCATGCCGTGGCGGAGGTTGAGGTCCACGAGCTGGGCGACGGTTTCGGTATCCGTCTCGGTCTCGAACACCTGGCCCTCGGCTTCGAGTTCGGCGCGCAGCTCGGCGTGGTTCTCGATGATGCCGTTGTGGACGACGCTGACGCGGGGGGTGCCGTGGGGGTGGGCGTTGCGCTGGGTCGGGGCGCCATGGGTGGCCCAGCGCGTGTGGCCGATGCCGGTGCGGCCGGGCAAGGGGTCGAGCTGCAGGACCTCAGCCAGGTTCACCAGCTTGCCCGCGGCGCGGCGCCGGTCAATGCCGCCGTTCCCGCCCTCGATCAGGGTGGCGATGCCGGCGCTGTCGTAGCCCCGGTACTCCAAGCGCCGCAGCGCCTCCAGCAGCAACGGGGCCGCAGGCTCCGATCCGATGACGCCGACAATGCCGCACATACCATGCTCCATCCAAACCGAGGCGACCGCCAGTTGCCAGGCTTCAAGCGCCCTAATGCGGCAACATCACGGCACTGCGGCGCCGCCACCTCATAACCATGCTGCACCGCACCCTACCACAAGAGAAGTGTCAGGAAAGTTTACACTCCGATGGCAGTAGCAAGTTCGCGGCCGTTCCGCAATATCATTCCGATATCGTGTCTAATGAGGGCGGAAAGGCCGTTGGGCCGCCACGGCACCGCGAGCAACAGGCCAATCCGCTGGTGCCGCCCGCCCGTCCAAAGCTGCTTGTAGGGATCGTCGCCCCGGCCGAAGTCCAGCTCGGAAACCCCGTCCTGCTCAATGACATAGCGGATCATGTGTGCGGTCAGGACGGTACCTGGGGAGAGGGCGCGGAAGGCCTCGTCATGCGCCAGCTTCAGCACGGTCGCGACCCCTCCGGCGACGGTCCAGTATTGCGCCGCGACGGGCTGGTTGCCGGCCCGCATCACGCCCAGACGCAGCGTGCCGGCGGCGGCAAGGCGCGGCAGCAAGACCCTGGAAAGGCCTGAGGCAGGCTCCGGCTCCTTCCAACTGCGGGCGTACACATCTTCGTATGCGGCCAGCGCCGGGCCGAGAAGGGGTCCGCTGGTGACGACCTCGATCCCGACCTGGTTGGTCCGAGTAGCGTTCTGGGCGGCGTTTTGGGCGGCGTTTTGGGCGGCGTCCGGGACGGCCCCCCGGGCGGCGGCGCGGGTCTTGCGGCGGATGGTCTCGCGGAGCGCGCCAGGCCGGCTGGCCAGGTAGGCGTCCCAGGTGGTGACAGGCTGGCGCCAGTTGCCGAAGTGGCCGTAGCGCCGGACCGCCACGCCGGCCCGGCGCAGCCCGGCCTCGAAGGCCGCCAGGCCGGGCCAGGCCGGGTCCAGCGCCTCCAGCCGGGCCAGCGGCCAGCGGCGCATGTGGCGGCCCACGGCGGCGGCGGCGGCTGCAAGCGCGGCATCGTCCAGGCCGGATGCGGCAAGGGGCTGGAACGCGGTCGTGTAGGCGGTGGTCAGGCTGCCGAGCTGGCGCCCAGGGCCAACCAGCATAGGAAGCAGCAGCAGCGGCCGGTCCCCGTCGCGCACCATCCAGAACTCCGGGCGTGCGCCGGGCGGCAACGCGGCCTCGACGAGCGAATCGAACCAGGCGCGGCTGGACTGGACGTTGCCGTCCGCAAGCACCGGGTCCCAGGCCGGACCGGCCTCGGCCAGGGATGCGGCAGCATGGAGGGCAAGTGCCATCAGGCGGCGGCAGAGGGTGTGGGGATCACTGTTGCGTTGACCTGTTGCGTTGACCTGGTGCGTTGACCTGGTGCGTTGACCTGGTGCGACGACCTGGCAGGTTGACCCTGGGTGCTGGCCCGTGACTGGCAACATGGCGCGGGCGGCTGGTCATGCCGGGGCGGGCGGGCTTTGTGAAGGGTGCTGCTACCGGCCTGACGTGGGGGCAGCTATGACCGTGGCCACCGATGCCGCCGATCACCTTCACCCTGACCCGGCCTGCGCCCAGCCCTGCAGCCCTGCTGGGCTTGGGCACGCTGTGGCGCGGGATGCAGGATGCGGCCGGCGCCTCGGCCTTCCAGCGGTGGGTCTGGACCGGGTGCCGTGCGGCGGAGCGCTTCGATGACCCCGTGCTGGTGCAGGCGCAGCGGGGCGGGGCGGTGGTGGGTCTGGCGTTGCTCAACCGGCGCCGGGGCCGGCTGTGGCTGCACGAATCGGGACATGCGGCGCTGGATGCCGTGTTCATCGAGCACAATGGGCCGGTCGCGCTGCCGGGTCCGGAGCGGGCGGCGGTGCTGGAGGGGGTGCTGCGCTGCGCCTTGAAGCGCGTCCCGTGGGGCGGCGTGGTGCTGTCGGGGGTGGGAGGGGACACGGCGGCGGCGGCCCGAAGGGTTGGCGGGGCCGTGGAGCACCGGGAGCGTGCGGCGCCTTACGTGGACCTCGCGGCGTTGCCGGCCGGCGCGGACTACCTCGGCAGCCTCAGCCGCAACACCCGGCAGCAGTTGCGCCGGTCGGCGCGGGCCTATGGGCCGGCGCGGCTGGACCGGGCGGCGACGGCCGGGGAGGCGTTGGAGTTCCTGGACGGGCTGGTGCGGCTGCATACGGCCGCGTGGCAGGCGCGGGGCAAGCCCGGCGCCTTCGCCGACCCGGCGGTGCTGCGCTTTCACCGGGAGCTGGTCACGGGCGGCGTGCCGACCGGGGAGGTTGACCTGTTGCGGATCGGCGCCGGGCCGGGCGTCGTGGGTTACCTGTACAACCTGCGGGCGGCGGGGCGGGTGTGCGCCTATCAGGGTGGGTTCGACTATGCCGGGGCGCCGCCGCACGGCAAGCCGGGGCTGCTGTGCCACCACCTGGCCATCGAGGCGGCTCGGGCGCGGGGGGATGCGGCTTACGACTTCCTGTGCGGAGACAGCCGCTACAAGGACAGCCTGGCGACGGCGCAGGGCACCTTGCATTGGCTGCGGCTGCTGCCGCGGTGGCACCCGCGCGTCTTGGCGGGATCGCTGCTGCGGCGCTGACCCCGGGGTTGCGGCGCCCGCCCTGGCGCCGCGGCCATCGTTGCGGCACTGGTCCTGCTCAAGAACCGGGCAGCGCGGCCGGGGCGCTTGCGGGAAACGGGGGCATCGGGGCTGCCTGCATCTTAATCACGCGGGCGTGAGGGCGTGGCATGGTGGTTGCAGGATGCGGGGGTGAGCACCGCGCCGTCCAGGCCGGGCCGTTACGGGAGTCCTTGCTGCAATGGCATCCATCCGACACTGGCTGCGGGGCGCAAGCCTTGCCGCCGCCACGCTCGCTGCGGTGCTGGGGGCACCGGGCGCCCACGCCCAGGGCACGCCGCCCGCCGCCGCGCCGGCTACCGTGCCCACCACGGGCCCGGTCAAGATCGGCATCCTGCACAGCCTGTCCGGCACCATGGCGATCAGCGAGACCACGCTGAAGGACGTGATGCTGATGCTGATTGACGAGCAGAACAAGCGCGGCGGCGTGCTGGGCCGCAAGCTGGAAGCCGTGGTGGTGGACCCCGCGAGCAACTGGCCGCTGTTCGCCGAGAAGGCGCGCGAGTTGATCACCGTGCAGAAGGTGGCCGCGGTGTTCGGTTGCTGGACGAGCGTGAGCCGCAAGTCGGTGCTGCCGGTGTTCGAGGAGACGGGCAACATCCTGTTCTACCCCGTCCAGTACGAGGGCGAGGAGAGCAGCAAGAACGTGTTCTACACCGGCGCCGCGCCGAACCAGCAGGCGATCCCGGCGGTGGACTACCTGATGGCGGAGGAGAAGGTGCAGCGCTGGGTGCTGGCCGGCACCGACTACGTCTATCCCCGCACGACCAACAAGATCCTGGAGGCCTACCTGAAGGCGCGCGGCGTCAAGCAGGAGGACATCCTGATCAACTACACGCCGTTCGGGCACAGCGACTGGCAGACCATCGTCGCCGACATCAAGCGGTTCGGCAGCGCCGGGCGGAAGACGGCGGTGGTGAGCACGATCAACGGTGACGCCAACGTGCCGTTCTACAAGGAGCTGGGCAACCAGGGGATCAAGGCGACGGACATCCCGGTGGTGGCGTTCTCGGTCGGCGAGGAGGAGCTGGCGGGCATTGATACGAAGCCGCTACTGGGGCACCTCGCGGCATGGAACTACTTCATGAGCGTGGACAACGCCGACAACAAGGCGTTCATCGCGCGCTGGCAGGCCTACACCAAGAAC
>Ga0123338_10005034_pt1 | contig 11408 bp, 17 predicted proteins | sample grotaG_FD_89793 | JGI IMG/M metagenome (GOLD analysis project Ga0123338, IMG submission 89793) | Glacier valley bacterial and archeal communities from Borup Fiord, Nunavut, Canada, to study Microbial Dark Matter (Phase II) -... | ecosystem: Environmental > Aquatic > Freshwater > Ice > Glacier ...
ACATGGTCGTACCGTAGCTTCTTTCCCAGCCATGCGATGTCCTCGCCGTCACGGGCGATCCGGTCGATGGATTCGCAGACTATCAAATCGATCCGGCCCTGCCTGATCTCCTCGAGAAGTCGTAGAAGCTCCGGTCGATCGCGACGGTAACCGGATGTCTCGGGGTCCGAGAAGGTGCCCACGAGGGTGCCTCCCAGGCGCTCGACCAACTGCAGGCAGGCTATCGCCTGATCCGAACTCGACTCCGAATTCTGCATGATCGTCGAATGTCGCGCGTAGATCGCCGTGCGGAGCCTGATCATGACATTGTCCCTTGCAGCACGCGGTCGCGGTCCGTCGTCTGCCGACCGGTGCGCGGGTCCCCGGACACGAGCCGACGGATGTTCCGGTCTCCACTCGCCATCATGGCACCTTCTCTTCCGCGGCCGGATGAACCAGCCGGGCGGTCACCGCAAGGGGCGATGACCCGTCCGATTGGACGGATGCGGCGAAGCGAGTCTCCGCGGCCGCGACCGGGATATCCGGAGCCGGACTCGGGAGCATGTCGGCTGCGGCCTGGCGCGCCATCAGCGCGACGAGATGCCGGAGGGCCGACTGGCGCCTGGCGGACGCCACCGACCCGCTCCGCACGGCCGCCCCCGGGGTCGCGCATGGTGGCCGGTAGGGCGGGATATGATCGACGGTCTTCACCCTCGGGGTATCGATATGCTACCTCGGTCAGGTGCAAACTCCGCTCATGCAGAGGGTCGGCAGATCAAAGTTCCCCCGATCCGTCCTGCCGGACGGCATCGGCGAGACGTTGCGGGCCCGGCGGCGGTCGGCCGGACTGTCGTCAACCGACCTGGCGACGGCCATCGGAGCCCGCCGGGAGACGGTCCGCCGGATCGAGACCGGCCATGAACTGCCGTCGTCGCGGGTACTGTTCGCCATCGCGAAGGTTCTCGATTTCGAGGTCACGGATCTGGTGCCCGGGTGGCACGAGCCGGCGGATGCGGAGCTGCCGTGCTACGGACCGCGGATACGTCATCGGCGCCGCCAGCTCGGATTGACGCTCGCCGAGGTCGCGGCAAGGGTCGATCTCACCCCGTCGATGCTGTCCCGCTTCGAATGCGAGCAATCACTCCCCAGACGGCTCGTAAGAATCACCAGGGCACGCAACGGGCAGATCGAGTGCGAGCTCGTCAGCGAGGAGTTGGCGGCGATCCTCGGTTTCGAGGACGCGGTCGCGCTGGACGACTACTGCAACGCGCCTGCATTGCCGGGGGCCGAAGCCTGATCGCCCCCGCCCTGACGCCGTCCCACTGGCGGCGACTGCCATAAGCACGTCACCGTCGCCGTTTGCGGTCCTTCCGACAAGGCCCGAGTCGATGACTGTACCATACGTATGCCGCGACCGCACCCGTACGGCGCAAGCACCACGCCCCGAGCTGGACGATGGTGCCTCATTCAAAGACTAAATTTCCAGGGTGACGGTGGAGGTTCGAAAGGAGGGGAAAATCCCTTCGAGCAGCCTCGGACGAAACCTGAACCGGAAGGAACGACAAATGCTGAAATTCCCAGCCCACGGCGGAGAGCTGACCGACGGCAAGATCGCCCGGCAGGAGCGGGACGAGATGCTCCTGTCGGATCCGGCGGTGGCGATCAACTTCGTGCGCCACGTAGCGGCGCTGGTGGCGTTGCTCTCCGGCCGTACGAGCTGCCGGACCGGGTCCCGTGGACCCGCGGTAGTGGCATGCCTCGCGCAGGAGTGGAGTGAGTTCAAACCCCAACTCGGCTTGTTCTCGCTGACCGGCCGGGATCACGTACTGCTGCGGTTCGACCGCGAGGACCCGCTCGGTCGTCCGACGGCCATCGACGTGGTGAGGCACGTCGGCGATCAGTTGGAGACCGACACGGGATGCGGACTGTGGTCGCCGGTCGACGACGGGCGCGCCCTCGTCATTTCGCGGAGCGACCATGCGCCGAGGTACTTCGGCTTCGATCCGGCGCGGCCGCTCGTCGTCCATCATGGCATGCCCGCCATCGCGATCGAGCCCGGTTGCCGACGGGCCGGACTACGCTTCGAGAAGCTCGCGCGGTCGCCCAAGCTGCTCAAGCAGGTCGAGGGGAGCGCACTCCGCACGACGTTCACGGGGATGGGGCCGGGGCGGATGTCCGTCGAACAACGACGGGCGGTCGCTTGAGGCTTAGACGGTCCGGCCGCGAGGCCGGGCCGTCGCCCCAATCTCGTCGCTCGCGAGAAAGATACTTGTAGGTATCCAAAAATCCGCTTATGTTCTTGCTGCCGGGTAGTCCGGCGGGAGATCGACATGACGCCATCCAACGCCGCCGCCTACGAGGCATGTTCGCCTCCGCAGGCCGGCCCGCTGATCGAACAGGTCGTGCTCGCCGAATCCCTTCATCGCAATGCGAACGACATGCAGATCGTCCAGGGTCATCTGCACCGCGCCAAGCGCGCGGCGCCGGAAGCGGCTTGCCACATCGACGCGGCGATCGCCCACGTCGGCCGCATCGCGGACGTCCAGCGGCTCTTGATCCCGCCGCTTTCCCACGGTGTCGAAGTCGATCTTAAAGCGACGCTCGAAAAGGTCTGCCTCGCCATGAGCCGGGCTACGCTCGAGGATCAGGGCATCGACATCAAGGTGGCGGTCGACGAGTGCGCACTCGACGCCCGCGAATGCTGGATGATCGCCACCATCGTCGTCGAGCTCGTGACTAACGCGGCGCGGCATGCCTTCGACGATGCCGGCGGGACCATCGTCGTCGCCGGTCGGCGCGATGGGCGGGTGCTCGTCGTCGGAGTGGCCGACAACGGCACGGAGGCCGCCACGACCGGCACCGGCGCCGCGAGGCGCCTGGTCGGCGGGGGACGCGGCACCGGCATCGTCAAGGCCATGCTCGCGTTCCTCGGCGGAACCCTGCGACGGTCGTCGGGGCCGGAGGGAACGAGGGTCGAACTGTGGTTCGGTCTCTAAGTCAGCCGCGGATCATTCCCCGTCCGTCGGCTCGCGGGCGGCACGCGCGTTGCGGCGGCGTGGCCGCTCCCCGACGTCGGGCTGGGGAACGACACCTTCGAAGAAGAGCGAAGGCGCAACCCCGAGGGCGACGGCCAATCTGCCGATGGTCATAAGCGACATGTTCTGCAGACCGCGCTCGACCCGGCCGAGGAAGGCGCCGTTGGTCCCGGCCTTCTCGGCGAGTTCATCCTGACTCAGGCATGCCCGTTCGCGCGCGGCACGGATCTTTGACCCTATGGCCTGGTAGAACGGGTTGGGCATCGCGGGATGATAGGACGACGCCGCTCAAACGCCACAGCGGAAAAAGCCCCGCTGGCCGTTACGGTCCGGGTGTCCCGGGTGAGGCGCGAATTCGAACGGGTCTCTCGTCGCAATTCCTAACCACCCTATGGCCTACTTCTTCGCAAGCTCGTCCAGGTTGTTGCCGATTCGGCCGTCGGGGTTCGACCTCAGGTGGGTGCGGGCGTGGCCACCGCGTACGACGTGATGGTCTTCGATGCCTTCACGTTGGGCGATGCGCACCGCCGTCGGCAACGGCGTGAACGTCGAATTGCCCTCGAAACGGACGGCAGCGATGCGGCCCCGATCGTCGTTACGGGCGGCTATTATCTTCCTCATCGATCATCCTCCGATTGATCACGCCGGGATGGCGACCTTGGCGAGCGCGGTGTCGCCCTCGAGGAGCCTCGTGCTGAGCGGGACGATTTCCGAAAGGACGGTCGAGGTCAGCGCCGACACTTCGGCCGCCAGAGCGACGAGGGCCGTGAACTTCGAGGGCTCGTCGATGATCAGGCGGGAATCGTCGGGCGTCCGCAGCGATGCCGCGGCGCGGTAGTTTCCGGCGAGCGTCGAAAGATGACGCTCGATACCGGCGAGGACCTTCAGGTCCATCGTCGGCGCGACCCACAGCTGCACGTCCGGGCAGTTCCAGACGAGGCCGGCGAGTTCGAAGCTGGAGAGCGCGATGGCCTTGTCGACGTCGGCTTTGATGTTCTTGAGGAGCCGGATCGCCATCTTGGCCCCACCGCCCGTCCGCCCGTCCTTCTCCTCCACCCGCCTCATGTGGAGGAATGGCAAATTGGTCAGCAGCTCGGGCACGGATCGGTCCAGGATGCACACCCCGCGGTCGTCGTCGTCGAGCGACGCCTGATAGGCGACGCCGTCGTTCCAGTGCGCGGGAACGACGTCGATCTCGCGCTTGAACGCTCCACCCGAAAGACGGATGGCCTTTCTACCCGACTTGTCCACCTCCGCACCCCAGTTGCGCCGCTCGAGCACATCCTCGCAGGACGACCTGAGGGCGATCACCTCCGAAAGCATCGACAGGGCCAGCGGCGTGTAGGTGTGGGAACGTGCGCCCGCGGCGTCGAAGGTCACGTAGGTGCCGTGAAGGACGAGAAGGTCGACGTCGCTCGATCCGCGGATGTGCACGTTCAAGGGCACGGACCCTTGCAGACGATAATGCGCGGCCTTCGATACCGCCGCCAACCCGCCTTCCAGCTGTGCGACGACGCGGGCCGCTTCCTCCTCGCAGATGCGCGTGTACTCGGGATCGACCGCCTGCATCGCGCCGAGCGCGTAGCGGGTCGCCGTGGAACTGGCTCGACCCTCGTACCTTTCCCGCCTGGTCATGGCCTCGACGATAGAGCCGGGATCCCGGTCATAGCCGAGGCGCCTGGCCTTCAGACGCCCGAGGCTCGATCCGTAATCGATGGCCATCTCAGCTCTTCCTCTTCAGGTTCATCCGTCCGAACGAGACGCGGCCCTTGCTGTTGAAGTACTCGCCGTCCGCACTCGACAGGCTCTCGTCGAAGACCAGCTCGGCATAGCCGACGTGCGCCTGCATCGGTTCGCCCATCCGCGGCTCGTTCCGGTAGCTGTACATCAGGCAGTGTCCGACACCCGGTTCGCGCATGAGCGCCGCCGCCTTGCTGCGGGAACTCGAGTTCGGCGTGCGGAGATGGACCCAGATGCGCTCCCAGCTCTGGCTGATGGTGATCTCGCCGGTCCAACCGGTTCCCAAAGGCGTCTCGGCGCCCCCGGTGGTGACGCCGTCGACCGTCCAGACCCCGTTCAGATCGGGGATGCCGATAAAGCGGCGGACCAGCGGCCAGCGCCAGACCAGCTTGTCGAAGGCGGTGAGCACCACCGCGAAGACGGCTGCAGCCGTCACGGGCCAGAGCACCACGTCAGGCACCGTGACCGAAGTATGCAGCGTGTCGAACCAACGCAGGAACGCAGCCGCCGCAACGGCACCGGCGGCAGCGAGGGCCGCGGCCACCGTGCCGAGGTAGCGTCCGACCACAGCGCGGCTATGGCCGATTACCGAGTATTCGTGATCCGCAGACATGGAACTTCCTAACGAACGTTAACTTAATATATGCATTAAGTCGTGTCAAGGCGTCTTGCGGGGCGGGGCAGCGTTGTCTACATGCCACTTAAGGAAGACGTTAAGCCGAAGGCGATATTGTTGAGCCGTGACGCCCTGCCCGATGGATACTCGCTCAGGGAGCCCACCGGCGGTCGGTACGAGATCGCGGCCGGCGATGGCCTCTGGAAGGAGTTCAAGGACGACGTGAACGCCGAGGCCAGGACCCGGATCGAGACCACGATGGAGGAGTACCGCTCGCGCGGCCCGAGATTCCCGCCGTCCCTGTTCGAGTTCGAAGGGCATCACGAAGGTCAGGGCCTGAAGGTGCGGATGGAGGCGTTCAAGGGCTGGGGCGTCAGGCTCTACGGTTTCTGTGCGACCGTCGCGGGCCTTTCGACGTTCATCGTGACCGGCAGCGACTTCAAGAAGAAGACCGTCAAGGCGAAGGCCAGGGCGCTCCGCGCCGCGGGCGCCGAGGCCGTCAGGATCAGGAAGCTACTCGGCTGAGGCCGCCAATGAACAAGATCGTTCGAAAGGAAAATCAAGTGAGCAAGAGCAACGACCCCGGCAAGCAGCCGTCCAGCCAGCTCGGCACCGAGGAATATGCCTTGGTCGCCGCTCAGGAGGCCTTCATCGTCCGCAGTCAGATCCTGATCTACGATCTGCTGAGCGACCGGGGCATGACGCATGCCGATCTCGCGACGCGCCTCGGGGTCAGCGAGGCGCGTGTCAGCCAGATGTTCGGCGACGCCGCCAAGAACCTGACGATGCGCACGATCGCCAAGATCATGCACGTGCTCGGCGAGACCGCCGTCCTCACGACGAGGTCCGCCGAGGGCGCGGCGCTGGCGAACGCCCGCACGGCGGAGATCGCCGCTGCCGAGATGCCGGTCGAGTTCTGGCAGGAGATGAAGGTCGTCCCGCTGCGGCAGGGTGCGCGCAAGGCCGGAACCCGCGGTCTGCGGCTGCCGGACGATCTGTCGACGATCAGGTTCGACGCGGACAACGACGACTACGCCGACTTCGAAATGGCGGCCTGAGGATTGGAACCGCGATGACCACCAGCACCAAGACGACGAAGGCGGTCGACCCGAAGGACTACAATGCCCTTGTCGCAAAGGCGCGCCTCCGCGCCATCACGCTGGCCGGCTCGAAGTTCGATCTGAAGCAGGAGTCCGCCAGCTCCGATCGGAAGGCCTGGCGCTACGACATCGCCGACTACCTGGCGGACTGCAGCTTCGACGCCGAGGGCGGCCTGCTTCACGGACTGTTCTCCTACCAGGTCCGGTGCCTGCAGGGTCGTCGCAAGCTGATGTCGCTGGAGGCCTTCTACCGGGTGACCTACACCGTTTCCGGCGATACGGACGAACAGTCCTGCGAACTCTTCATGCGCAAGGTGGGGCGCTTCGCGGCCTATCCCTACTTCAGGTCCCTGTTCGCGGCGCTCTCCAGCCAGAGCAACATCGTCCTGCCACCGCTACCCGTCATCTCGGATCAACCGTACAGGATCCCGGGCGTCGTCGACCAGGGTTCGGACGCCAAGGTCGAAGCGCTTCCGGCACCGCGGAAGAGGGTAGCGAAATCGACGACCCGGTGATCGCGCCGAACGTCGGGCCTCCGCCCTTCGGACGAGGCGTGCATGACGTCACCTGCATGCGAGACGGTCAGGCGGTGACCGACGGGAAGGCGCGTCCTTGGACAACCTAGTGGATGCGAAGTGGCTTCTCGCGACCTGGCAGCTTCAGGTGGCGTTGGGCAGCGGCTACGCCGCGTACATGATCGCCTATACCGGGATCCGGAGCCACCATCAGGCGATAGACACGACTTTCAGGTCGCTGGCCTTCGGCCTGGTCGCCACCGCCATCATGCTCGCGATGCCCGTCGGCTCGCGCGTCGCGTCGATCGCCGTAGCCTCCGGTGGCACCGTCCTGGCCGGCCTGTTCTGGCGGCGCTTCGGCATGCGCGGCTGGGAGGGATTGCTGCGCTTCCTGGACATAACCTGGGCCGACGACACCCCGAGCGCTTGGGCCAAGCTCTCGATGGACGAGACCCATCACATCACGCAGATCACCGTCATGACGAAGGACGGCGCGGTCTACTCCTGCAACGACGCCGAACGGTGCGGCGGCTTTCCGCTGGGACCCTGCATCCTGGGCACCAACGGCGACGTCCTGATGTACACGACGCACATCCGGAAACCCGGCGAAGAGCAGAAGGAGCGCCAACATCTGGAGGATGAGCACTACGGCGTGCTTGCGACCTACCTGCCCGCCACCGTCATCGAGCGCATCGAGATCAGACGGAAGCCGGTCCCGAAGCGCACACCCGTCAGGAACGCCGCCCGACGACTGGTTAGTCGTTTCCGGCCGGCGGCGGCGGCGGCGGCGGCCGATCCTCGTTCGTCGTAGGGGTTCGAGGCTGGACGCTTCCGCCCACGCCGACTCCGGGCGGCGAGGGCGCCTTCGGCTGCCAGGACTTCTCGAGACGTTCCGAAAGCTCGCGGTCGGTGGTCATCGTGTCTCCAATCACCTGGAACAAAGCAGGTAGCGCGATCGGCGCCCCGGGTCCATCGCCGACCGTGTCCTGAACCCGGCGACCGGGCCCGCCCCCCCCGTGATGGACGGCGCGTCGGGTCTTCGTGTATCCTGCCTGCCGCGGTCCGGATCGTCGGTCCGCCGACGGACGAGGCGCGCATGAGCTTTCCGCTGGCGGAGATAGAGTACCATGGCACCGCCGGATCCACCGGCGCCTGTCTGGCGGCGGTCGAAAGGCTGCTGCATCACTGGACCGGCCTGACGACCGCGACGCTCGTGACCTGCGAAGAGGCGGGCCACCGCGCACATGCGCTGCTGCTGACGGGCGACGCCGAGGGCCCTCTCGCGATCAAAAGCGGTTTCGCGTCCGGCTACGGGGGAGAGGGGCCGACCGGCCTGTCATCCGCCATCGTACTGATGGACTGGCACGGGCTCGTCATCGAGGAGGTGGCCGTCGAGGCGCCTTTCCTGCTCAGGCTGGACGCCTCGGCCCTCACCGAGGCCGACGTGGCGCGGGCGGTCGACGGGCCATTCGTGCGACCGCGTCGGGTCTGGGATTACGCGGCGGCGACGCGGGCTGGCCGGGACACGGATCGCAATCCCTGGCGAACGACCGTTCCGATCATGCCTCTCGCGATCATCGACGACAGGCTTCAGAACCTCGCGCGTCTGTTCCGCGACGATCCGGCGACGGCGCTGCTCAGGGGGCACATTCGCCTGGAGACCATCCTGCGCGAACGGATCGCCCTGCCGGAGGAGGAGGCCGACTCCCTCTCCGGCGCGCGGCTCGTCGCCACCGCGTTCAACGGCGACGACGCGCTGCTGACCTGGCCCGGTCTGCAGCCGTCGGAGCGTCAGGGCAGGGCCAACCTGTTCTCAGGCACCGTCGCCGCGTACAGGAACAAGCGTGCGCATCGTGAGCCGACGTCCGGCAACGCCTACGATGAGCTCTCGGAATTCCTGCTGCTGAACCACCTGTTCCGTCTCGAACGGGAGAGCTTGGCGTCCACCGCGACGAGGTCGCCGCGGCGGGTGTCCGCCGGTCCGGACGCCCAGCCGCTGAAGTCCGTGGGCTGAAACTCCTCCGCAGATCGAGTCCGACGGCTCGAAGCCCCAAGTCCGGCACGGCTGCGGTCAGCTTCCCATTGGCGCGGGAGCCGGACAAACGCCCACCGTCCGACTAGCCTACACGATGCCGGCCGAAACCTCGCAGCCTATGCAGATAAACGCATAAGCGCATACATGCCCATGAGAGCGTCGCGGAGGTGCGGAAGCCGTCTGGACAGCGAGACGAGTTCCTCAACGAGCCGCTCGTCGGAAACCACGCCCACGTTCACACCGATGCGAAGATGCTGCTCGAGTTTGTCGATGTGCCGGTCGATCTTCGCTATCCCACCATTGCGCAGACGTGAGACCGTCGACTGATTCACGCCAAGAGCGGTCGCGAGATCACCATCGGTCAGTTTGGACTGTTCCACGAGCACATCGAATCTTGCCTGTTTGATCGCGTTCGACATGTTGCCGTTATGCATAAACACGCATATACTGCACAAGATGAAACACGCGGCGGACATGCAGGAGATCTGGGCGGGGCACGGTCCAGCCGGCGTGCTCGTGCGCATTCCGCATCCGGACGACGAGGTCATCGGCGGCATTCGCTGGGGGGTGCCCGAGATACCCAACTGCCCGGCATACTGGGCGATACGCTGTCGTTGGGAGGAAGGCGCTTCGGGGTTCCTGAGCCGCGGCCAGTCGCTTGCGGAGGAAGTCGGCTTCTGCATCCTGGGCGGCTTCGGCATCCTCTACGAGGTCAACGCCGCGGCGTTCGAGATGCTGGGTCGGCACGGCGCCTTCGAACTCGACAGCGACCTAGGCGTCGACGATCTCGGCCGGCTTCTGAAGGAGCCGCTCGAGGTCGGCGGCCGGACCGTCCGCTACCGGTTCCCGAATCAGCGGGCGCGTCGGCTGTTCGACATGCGAAGCCGACTCCGCGACATACCGACCGCCGGAATCTGCGCCCTCGAGCTTCGCGACGTCCTCCAGGCGATCGACGGGATCGGCCCGAAGACGGCCTCGTGGATCGTCCGCAACATCCTCGATTCGGACGATGTGGCCATCATCGACGTCCACATACTGCGTGCCTGCCGGCTGATGGGGGTCTTCCCCGAACGCGTCGCGCTACCCCGCGACTACGCGGAACTCGAGCGGATCTTCCTCGCGTTCGCGAACGCGCTCGGTGTCCGCCCTTCGGTTCTCGATTCCGTGATGTGGACCGAGATGCGCTCGCTGCCGGCGAGGAAATGGGAGTCCGTCCGATCCGGGGAGATCGGTGAGTCGCCGAGCGAGGTGGGCCGGAACGCCCGCCGCCCGGGTCGCGTCCGAGGTGCCGGACGCGCATGTCCGGCGGGTGCCTCCCACGCGACCGCTGCGAAGGGTTCCGAGGCAGCCGATCGGGCCACGCCCCGTCATTGACTCGGACACCCGCGGCCGCGCACCTTCGGGTCCAGGTGACGGAGCACATGAATTGAATGGCGGTGGCGGTGGTGGCGGCGGTGGCGGTGGACCCGCCGCGGGCTGGGGTGGCGGCTCCGGAACGGGCGGGAACGAAGCCGGAGGCAGCGGCGGTGGTGGCGGACCGAACTGTCCGACGTCGTTCGCCACGTCGCTCGTAGGTCCCGTGCCGGGATCCGTGACCGTCGGGGACAGATTGGACGTCATCCTGCGGACCCTACCGCCGCCGCCGCGCGCGGTGTGCGTCGACCGACCCGCCGGAACCGTCGTGGGTGCGATCGGCGGCATTCCCGGACTGGCGGTGTTCATCGACTGTCTCGCGGCCGGAGTCGGATACGAGGCGACGGTGGACGCCGTCGCCGGAGGGCGGGTCGACGTGACCGTGCGCATGGTCTGACATGCCGATCGTGGTCGCCGGGGGCATTTACGAGGAGCGGTGCCTCGTGCCGGGTCATTCGGCGCTGTTCGGGTCCGGAGGCCGCGCCGCCGCCGCTCTCTCGCGGCTCTCGCCCGGCGTGGTCCTTCATGCATTCCATCCGTCACGGCTGCGCCGGGACGCCGAGCTGGCCTTCGCCGCTTTCGACGTGGAGGTCCACGTCCACGACAGCTCTGGTGTGATCCGCTTCGAGTATCTGCATCCGCTCTCGTCGCCGAGGATCTCACCGGTCCCCCTCCCGACCGCGTGCACCGCCGAGGTGTCCGGCGACGTGGTACTGAGGTTCGGCTGCCTCGAAGGCGGCTTCCGGGTCACCGGCCGTCGCGTCGTCTACGATCCGCAGTCGGGCTCGGCGCCGGAACCCTTCGCGGACAACGGTTCGTCCGCCGAAGAGCTCGCGATCGTCCTCAACCGCGTGGAGCTGGCGCGCTTGACGGGTAGCGACGATGTCCGGGCCGCCGCGGACCATCTGCGGGCGACGGCAGGCGCAGCGGTGGTGACGGTGAAGATGGGCGCCGCCGGCGCAATGGTCTGCACGG
>Ga0123338_10005035_pt1 | contig 11408 bp, 6 predicted proteins | sample grotaG_FD_89793 | JGI IMG/M metagenome (GOLD analysis project Ga0123338, IMG submission 89793) | Glacier valley bacterial and archeal communities from Borup Fiord, Nunavut, Canada, to study Microbial Dark Matter (Phase II) -... | ecosystem: Environmental > Aquatic > Freshwater > Ice > Glacier ...
GCAGAGCCGACTGATCGCCCATATCAGAAACTATTATGGGTGTGCTTTCAGAAATCTTCGCCAGACAAAGGCGGTTTAATGATTGCTGAATAGGTGATAATACGTATTGTTTAGCTTTCGAAAGTGGACCGCTTAATACAATCACTTCAGGGTTTAATATCTGAATGATATAAGAGAGTCCCTTTCCCATCGATTCCCCAATTTCGTTCAGGATCGCAATGCAAAATCCATCGCCCATGCGTGCCGAAAGAATAACATCTTCGGGCGTCACTTTTTCAGGATGAGCTGCAAACTGGCTAATCAGCGAGGAAGTTGCTTTATCTTCAAATCCTTTTGCGACCCGTTTCATAACGGTATTTGAGGAAGCAATTGTTTCGAGGCAACCACGTTTCCCGCATATACACAACTCTCCATTTTCAACCATTGGAATATGCGAGAATTCTCCTGCGAAGCCATCCTTTCCGCTATAAAGCTGACCGTTTACAAAGATTCCAAGTCCAAGTCCCCAACTCCAGTGGATGATAATTGCATCTTTAAAATTTTTGGCAGCACCAAAATGAAACTCACCGTAAGCGTGCATCCGGGCGTCATTGTCGATGTAGACCTGTGTATTGAACTTCTGTTTCAGATCGCGACGGATGTTCTGATGCTTTTTATCTTTTATTGTATAGTTGATACCATCCTTAGAATTGATCAATCCCGGCATATCTACTCCTAAACCATAGATTTTTTCTTCGGGAATTGCGTTGTCGGCCATTAGCTTTTTTGCAGCCCCGAATAATTTATCGGCCAATTGAGGATCGTCAATATGCGTATCGATTTGAAAAACCGGCGAAACAAATTTATTGCAGCAGTCGAAGATGGCCATATTAGCGGAGTAACGTGCAAAATCACAAGCAATTATATAAAATGTATCATCAGCTAACGCGTACAGGGCAGGTTTTCTTCCTCCGCTTGACTCGCCAATTCCTATATTTTTTAAATGGCCCGACGAAATCAGGTCGTTTAGCAGAATGATGCAGGTTGGCAAACTTATCTTTAGCAATATTGCCAGTTCCGTGGCCGTAGTATAGCCATTTGAATGAAGAATAGTCAATATTTTTTTCTTCTGCCTGATTTTATTCAGTTCAGCATTTGAAGTTTTCAGGGTATGTGAATTATTATTTTGACGCATAACTTCATCTTTAAAAAAAGAGACTACTTCGTTAATAACATGAAACAAGTACACGAAGATACGTAAATATCTTATAAAGGGTTTCGAGAAATTAGAAAATTTTAATGATTTATTACAAATATTTTCAAAGTGGGTTTGGATATATGATCGGCTCTTTGATTTTTAGCATATGTAAAAAGATAATGGGAGTTATAATTGGTTGCAAAATGGTTAAAGAACAAATGAGAAAAGGGATTGAACAACTCAATGACGGATATATTTTGTATGTAGAAAATTCAATGTTATGGGAACCAATTTTAGCGAGACTTTATCCTTTAGCTTTTTAATTTTAACCTTTGCCCCTCAGTAAATGAATTTGCTATCCGTTTTGGCCTGATCAAAAAATATTCTCACTTAATGTTTTTAGTAGTAAATTTTGTTTTCAATGTGCGTGGAGGCCTCTTCCAATCATGAAAAGTTATCTACCTAAAATTGATTTTGCAACGGTTGGCCTGTTGTGCAGGCAAATATTTTAATTAATTGGTATTGGCGATTCTATTTCAATAAGTTGTTTTGCATCAGTAAAATTCATTTCTGCGAAAACCTTTTGGAAGATCATTTCGGAAGTTCCCAACAGTGCCGACTGATCGCCCATATCCGAAATAACAATCGGTGTGCTTTCCGAAATTTTTTCCAGACAAAGCCGGTTTAACGATTGCTGAATCGGTGATAAAACGTATTGTTTGGCCTTCGATATTGGGCCGCTTAATACAATGATCTCGGGATTTAGCAACTGAATAATATACGAGAGTCCCTTACCCAATGCCAGACCGATCTCATTCAGGATTGAAATACAAAATTCATCACCCATTCGTGCCGAGAGAATGACATCCTCGGGCGTTACTTTTTCGGGATGATCTTTAAACCGGCTTATTAGTGTTGAAATTACATTCCCTTCAAATCCTTGTTCTATGCGCTTCATTATTGTATTTGACGAAGCAATGGTTTCGAGACATCCGCGTTTTCCGCAAATGCACAATTCGCCGTTTTCAACCATTGGAATATGCGAGAATTCGCCGGCAAAGCCATTTTTCCCGCTGCAAAGCTGTCCGTTCACAAAGATTCCAAGACCAAGGCCCCAACTCCAGTGAATGATGATGGCATCTTTGTATCTTTTCGCTGCACCAAATTGGAACTCTCCATATGCGTGCATCCTTGCATCATTATCGATGTAAACCGTTTTATTGAACTTCTGCTTCAGATCGCGTCCAATATTCTGATGCTTTTTATCTTTAATTGTATAGTTGACACCCGCTTTTGCATTGATCAGCCCGGGCATATCAACGCCCAAACCAAGGACTTTTTCTCCTGAAATACCATGATCTGCCATTAGTTTCTTTGCTGCCAGGTACAGCTTATCTGCCAATTGCGGATCGTCAATATGCGTGTCGATTTGAACTACCGGTGAAACAAACTTATTAGTGCAGTCAAAGATTGCCATATTTGCAGAGTAGCGCGCAAAATCGCAGGCAATTACATAAAAGATATCTTCAGCTAATGCATAGAGGGTAGGTTTTCTTCCTCCGCTTGATTCGCCGATTCCAATATTTTTCAAATAGCCTGACACAATCAGATCGTTCAATAAAACAATACAGGTAGGCAAACTTATCTTTAGAGATACGGCAAGTTCAGAAGCAGAGGTATGTCCATTCGTGTGCAGTAAGCTCAATACCTTTTTCTTCTGCCTGATTTTATTTATCTCGGCGGTGGAAATGTTTTTGGTTTCTGGGTTAGCTTTCTGAACCATAAATTAATCCTTAAATAAAAAGACGACTTCGTTAATGATCTGAAATAATTATGTGAAGATACGTAAATATCTTATAATGGATTCATATTTATTCGGAAACATTAATAATTCAATATTCATTGCTTAATTGCAGTCTTGAAGCAAATCTGTTACCTACAGTAAATGTGTTTCTGAAACAGCATTGCGATTGCATCTTCCAGATTGAATAGTGATTTTTACCTGAAGTTTCTCCGGTATTCTGAAGGGGTCATTTTCATGATACGCTTGAAATAGAAGTTGAAGTTTGCGAGGTTGTTGTAACCGCTTTCATAGCAGATCTGCGCAATGGGTTTCTCTGTATTGGATAACATTTTGGACGCGATACTTATGCGGATATCTTTTACGTATTGCAAAAACGATTTTCCGGTTCTTTTCTTGAAAAAACGGCAAAACGATCCGGGAGCCATATTCAACAATCCGGAAACTACGTCAAGCGTGATGGCATCCTGAATATTGTGCAGGACGTAATCGTAAACTATTTTAATCTGATCAAGATCTTTATAATGGCTCACCGGAAACTCGGGCGCAAGTGAGAGTATTTCCTGCTCTTCTATTTCAGTTAAACTTTTCAGCAATTTCAGGAGGGCAATAAAGCCATCGCTGCCTTGCAATTCAGCCAATTGTAGCATTTGTTGTTTTATTAGCTTAACGCTGTCACCCTTAAAGGCTACCCCGCTTATTGCTTTTTTGAAAAGATCATGGATTGCTTCAAGTTCCTTTATTTGGACTAAATCGCGGTTAATGAGTGATTCTGAGATATAGAGTATTAAGCATTCCGGCGGATTGTTTTTTTCTGTTTTATATAATTCGCGGTGATGTGGCAAATTTGGGCCAATCAGCATCAGGTCATTGCACTCAAACGACGATATATGATTGCCTGCAATTCTTTTACCGCTGCCAGAAATTACAAAATTCAGCTCAAAGTTCTTGTGCATATGAATGACCGAAGACGTGTCATATTGTTGCTTCTGAACCGCAAAGGATTTTTCTTCCGGGATGTCAACCTGCATGAACTGAAATTCCATCTGCTGTTTTTATTTAGTGATACGGAGCAAATATAATGTGTTTTGTGACGTTTAGTTAAGATTCTATCGGAAAATGTCAAAAATTGGTTAGTCATCCCTTCTGATGCAGATAAAATCATCTTACAGTTCTTTATGACCATTTTTTGATTGCATTTTGCCGATAGTAAGTTTAAAATCGGTACTATTGGTGTTGGAAAACCGTACTAATTATTATCAGTTTATGAGAACTACATTATACTTTGTTTTTTTGCTTGCAGTCCTACTTTCATCTCAAAAAATAACATTGGCGAACTCCGAAACCGGTATCTTACGGTGCGAATACCTTTTGAATCCTATTGGTATCGATTCTCCAAACCCCCGCTTCACCTGGATGATGGTTGATGACAGTCGGGAGGCTGCTCAAAGTGCCTACGAACTAATTGTGGGAAACGATTCATCGAAAGTTGCATCCGGCGTTGGTGAAAAATGGGCAACCGGAAAAGTTACTTCAGCTGCCATGCTTGTTGAATACAACGGTTCGCAACTTGAACCTTTCACACGCTACTATTGGAGTGTCAAGGTGTATGATGCAGCAGGAAATCCATCAACAGTTTCTGCTCCGGCAAGTTTCGAAACTGGAATGATGAAGATGGAAAACTGGAAAGGGACATGGATCTCCGACACACGCGATATTAAGTTGAAACCAGCTCCTTATTTTCGGAACGAGTTTAATACAGTTAAGAAGGTAATTTCTGCGAGGGCCTATATTGCTGTGGCAGGTTTGTTTGAATTGTATGTGAATGGTGCGAAAGTTGGAAATCACCGGCTTGATCCGATGTACACTCGTTTCGATCGACGGACACTTTACCTCACTCATGATATTACAAAATTACTGAAAGAGGGAAAAAATGCGGTGGGCGTTTTGCTCGGAAACGGTTGGTACAATCATCAGTCAACGGCTGTCTGGTATTTTGACGAAGCTCCCTGGCGTGCACGTCCAAGTTTTTGCATGGACATCCGGATCACTTATTCAGATGGCTCACAGGAGACCATCACATCTGGTACCGATTGGAAAACAGCTTTGAGTCCGGTTGTTTTTAACAGCATTTATACAGGAGAACATGTTGATGGCAGACTGGCACAATCAGGATGGAATACTACCGGATTTGATGATTCGAAATGGAAAAATTCAATTCCTGTCAGCGCTCCATCCTCAAGTATTGTTGCACAGGCGCTTCAGCCGATCCGCGATGTTGAGGTGATTCCGGCTAAAAAGATGACCAAATTAAACGATTCACACTATATTTTTGATCTGGGACGAAATATCGCAGGTGTTAGTCAGCTAAAAGTGAGTGGCAATGCAGGAACAATCATCCGGTTAAAACATGGAGAGCGGCTTCGCGCCGATGGAATGGTCGACCAGTCGAATATTGATGCCCATTACCGTTCAACCGACCAGCTTGATCCGTTTGGAACAGATATCTATACATTGAAGGGAGAAGGGGAGGAGACCTTTAAACCCACCTTTAATTACAAGGGTTTTCAGTATGTGGAGGTGACCAGTGACCAGCCGGTTGCGCTGAAGCTGGAAAGTCTGACCGGCTATTTTATGCACAGCGATGTTCCCGTTGCCGGGCATATACAGTCGTCCGATTCGATCCTGAACAAGATTTGGAAAGCGACCAATGCTTCCTATTTGTCGAATTTATTCGGATATCCGACCGATTGTCCGCAGCGCGAAAAGAACGGCTGGACGGGAGATGCTCACACTGCTATTGAGGTTGGACTTTATAACTTCGACGGTATTACCGTTTATGAAAAGTGGATGGCTGATCATCGCGACGAACAGCAACCAAACGGTGTTCTTCCTGCTATCATACCAACAAGTGGATGGGGTTACACCTGGGCAAATGGTCCGGACTGGACCAGCACGATTGCTATCATTCCCTGGAATATTTACCTGTTTTATGGTGATACAAAGGTGCTCAGCGATAATTATGAGAACATGCGCCGTTATGTCGACCATATTACACAGATTAGTCCTTTGGGATTAACCGATTGGGGTCTGGGTGACTGGATTCCGGTAAAATCGGTTTCATCCAAAGAGCTGACCTCTTCGCTCTTCTATTATACCGACGCTTCCATCCTTGCCAAAACTGCCAGCCTGTTGGGTAAGAAGGCTGATGCTGAAAATTACAACGCACTGGCAATAACGATTAAAGACGCTATTAACGCGAAATACCTGAACCGGGAGACCGGGATTTATGCGAGTGGTTTCCAGACGGAATTGAGTGCGCCGCTTCATTGGGGAATTGTGCCTGAAGAACTAAGAAGTAAGGTGGCAGAAAACCTTGCTAAACGGGTAATTGCTGATGGAAAACACATTGACGTAGGTTTACTTGGGACAAAAACAATCCTGAATGCCTTAAGTGCAAATGGTTATGCCGATCTTGCTTATGAAGTGGCTTTGCAGAAAACATTTCCTTCGTGGGGATGGTGGATCGTAAACGGGGCAACCACGTTATATGAGAACTGGCCGATTGATTCGAAGTCAGACATCTCTTTGAACCATATCATGTTTGGAGAGATCGGTGCATGGTTTTATAAATCACTGGGTGGAATATATACAGACGAAAAACAACCTGGTTTTAAGAATGTTGTTCTGAAACCCGATTTTGTGAAAGGGCTTAACAGCTTCGAAGCAAGCCACCAGGGACCTTATGGAATGATCGTATCTTCGTGGAAAAGAACTGGTAAAAAGATTGAATACAAAGTAACGATACCTCCAAACAGCACCGCTGAATTGTCTTTGAAAGGGGATAAGATTCTGGAAGGCGGCAAGGCATTGTCAGAGAATAAATCGGTTAAAATAGCTTCGCAAATGGGTGGTGTAAATATCATGAACCTGAAGTCCGGAAGTTATTCGTTCGTGATCAAGTAGAGGGAGAGAAGGGGAGAAGGGGCGACGGGGAGACCCAGCCCTTGAAGCGGTTGCAAACCCTTCAAGCGGCGGTGCGAAGAAAAGGCGACGGGGAGAAGGGGAGAAGAGGCGACGAGTCAATTCTAAAACCCTGAAAGGGTTATATATTAATAACCCCGGGTAAGGAGGAACGACGCAACCCGGGGAAAGCGATATAAGGACAGAAAAAGGCGCATCTGGAAAGCTAAATAGAAATGATACTGATGTATGCGCCGCCTATCCAAACTTCCGATATATTCATCCTTCAGATTACGGACAAATTGGTATTAGAAAGGGGAGGAAATTTAAAAAAGATGCAGTATTAACACAAAATCTGTAAACAAAATTCAGGACGAGTCAGGGAGAAAAGGAAAACCTTCAAGCGGAGATGTTCGCGAAAAGGCGACGGGGAGAAGAGGCGACGGGGAGAAGAGGCGACGGGGGAGGCGACGGGGAGAAGGGGAGAGGCGACGAGTCAATTCTAAAACCCTGAAAGGGTTCAATATCAATAACCCCGGGTAAGGAGGAACGACGCAACCCGGGGAAAGCGATATAAGGACAGAAAAAGGCGCATCTGGAAAGCTAAATTGAAACAGTGCGGATATATGCGCCGCATAGCGAAACTTCTGCCATTACAGTATATTATATTAATGTTCAACCCACTTCGGGGTTGGGGAATTGTTTTGTTCCTACTCCCCCCAGTTCCGCAAGCTACACTGGGGGTTATTCAAATTAAACTCCTCAGGGGTTTTTAAGCAGACCCTAAATAGAGTCAAAAAGAAAACCATCCGACTTTTTACGTCAGATGGTTTTCCTTTTATATCCATATATTTTTCTCAGAAAACCGGAAGTTTCCAGGGTTCGCGATTAGTAAGCTTCGTGAATTTATTTGCTTCTTCTTCTTTGAATTTCATATTGGCGGCATCCCAATGTAACAGGTTTCCTGCACGGTAAGCGATGTTTCCCATTTCAGAAATGATGGCAGTTTTAGCGCCGACTTCGACGGGAGCATTCAGTTTTTCACCTTTCCGGATTCCATTCAGGAAGTTTTTCACATGTTCTTTTAATCCGCCAATAGCAGGTTGCAACGGAACATCTGCAATGAATTTCTTACTATCCTTGTTGCTCACTTCTGAATTTACCATCCAGCCGTTTCTTGAGACAATCAATGTCCCTTTGGATCCTGTAAAGGAAACGCCATGATGCATTCCATAAGGCCCTAAACGTGGAATCAAACCACATTCCCAGATCATTGTATGGGTGGGGTAGTTATATAAAGCTTGCTGGATATCGGGTGTTTCGATCACCCCTTTGTTCATGAAATTTCCGCCACCCGGAGAAACTGATTCGGGATAACCGGCATTCATTCCATAAACGGCAAAGTCGAGCAGGTGAACGCCCCAGTCGGTCATTGCACCACCTGCATAATCCCAGAACCACCTGAAGTCGTAATGAAAGCGGTTTTTATTGAAAGGTCTTTCGGGAGCAGGTCCCAGCCACATGTTGTAATCGACATAATCGGGTGCAGTACCATCGGGTTGCGCCGGAACAGGCTCGCCCATTCCTTTGTAGATCCAGGCTCTGACCAGGTTGATGTCGCCAAGTTTCCCGGACTGTACATATTCTGAGGCATCGAACCAGTGTTTCGAACTGCGTTGCCACATTCCGACCTGTACCATTTGTTTGGGATATTTAGCGGCTGCTTTTACCATCATCAGGCACTCTTCGATGCTGTGACCCATCGGTTTTTCAACGTAAACGTGCTTTCCGGCTTCGAGTGCCATCACCATCATTAAGGCATGCCAATGGTCGGGCGTCCCTATAATAACAACATCTATCTCTTTTAATTCAAGTAATTTGCGGAAATCAGTGAAAACCTGGGGCCGTTTGCTTTTCAGTTTCTCAACTTCAGTTGCCTTTTCTTCGAGGATCTTCTTATCGACATCGCAGAGCGCAATGCAATCGACATTCTCTTCCGCCAAAAAAACTTTTAAGTCGGTAAATCCCATGCTTCGGCAACCGATCAGTGCCACACCGATTCTTTCCGAAGGGGTGCTGCAACTTACGGTCCAGGGAATCATTGATGCAGCCAGAGTTGTTCCGGCAACTGCTCCTGATTTTTTTACAAACGATCTGCGGTTAATCTCTTCCATTTTTTAATTCTGATTTAAGGTGTTTTCTGCCCATGGCAAGTTTTCGTGTTCCTTAACGGTAACGCAAACCTATGAAAAAAACGGTAGAAGCCGAAATTTTTGATCTGTTTATTTCCTGATAAGTGATGAGAATAAATCGATGTCATAATTTCATATTTAAAGGCTCTTGAAAAATAACAAATAAGAATGCCACCAAATCTCCAAGTCACCAATCCCGAAATTTCGGGACACCAAGGCTCAAAATTAAAACTTTAACTTTGGTGAAATTTGGTGTTTCAGTGTTTTGGTGGCAAAAAGAATTCAAAGTTTAAAATTTGAAATATGACATTTCATCTTTTCTCTTATTATAGTTAAAAGATATTCAGGGAAATAACAATTTGTCGACATAGATATTCTGAAAGCCGGGATCTGCTTCAAGACTGATATGCCTTGTTTTTGCCAGGATTTTATCTGCAATTCCCATATTTGAAAACAGGAACATTTTTGCACCGATCAGCGCTGTATTACCCATTTTGTGAATTTTCTCAGCCTGAAGTTCAATCATTCCTGTTTCAACTACATTTTCAATGTTGATATAACTACCAAATGCACCAGCGATGTATATTTCCTCAATATCAGTAAGATCGATCGAAAGCGTTCGTGCTAAAATGGTCAGTCCGGCTGCAATGGCCGCTTTGGCAAGCTGAAATTCGTTGATGTCCCTCTGTGTCAGGATCACTTTACCGGCAATTGTTATTTGTGATTCTCCCGAATTGATTTCACCAAATATGCCGATCAGTTCCATCTTCCGGAGGATGGCAATGGCATCAATCAATGCGCTTCCGCAGATTCCTTTGGGGGCAGTATTTCCGATCACACTGGCTTCTATCTTCCCGTCAACCAGGTGCAACGACGATATCGCGCCCGTAACTGCACGCATTCCCATTGAGATATTGGCTCCTTCAAAGGCAGGGCCTGCTGCTGTTGAGGCGCAAACCACCTGGTCTTTATTGCCGATCACAATTTCGCCATTGGTTCCTAAATCAATCAGCGCAGTATAGCTCTCTTTCTGATGTAAACCGGTTGCCGCTATTCCTGCAAGGATATCACTTCCCACAAAACTTCCGATCGATGGATAGAACTGCACATTTTCTTCGACTTCCAAATCCCATCCAAGTTCTTCCGGCTTAAACGTTTTTAGTCCCGGATCATTGATGTGAAAAGGATAGGCCGACAGTGGTGCAACATCGCAGTTGCTGAAAATTAACTGCATCGCAGCGTTCCCGACCAATACTATTTTTTGCAGTGCGACATCGTGTTTTTTAAGCATCAGCCGGATCATCGTTCCAATTGAAGAACGGACGATCGCCGTCATTTCAGTTTCATTCCCATCAAGGCAGGCCTGAATTCTTGAAATCAGGTCGGCTCCGAATTTTACCTGGGGATTCAGCATCGTTTCAACGGCCATCACTTTTGCCGATGATAAATCGACCAGTTGAGCCACAATTGTTGTGGTACCCAGATCGACCGCAATTCCGAATCCTTCGCGGGGCGAGAACTCAAATTCGCTTTCGTCGGCGAGGATCAGGTGATTAAACTGCTCAATTTCAAGCGTGATGTCATTCGTACAAAGACTGAAACAGGAGAGCCGCCAATCGGAAGCAAGACCAAGTAGTTCAAGTTTTTGCCGGTGAATTTCAGTAATCGCTATTTCACCCTCCAGCAATCGCACCTTGCATTTTCCGCAGGTCCCTTTGCCGCCACATGGAAACTCGATGCCGAATTCATGAAGCACATCAATCAAAGGCGTCTGATCGTTTACCTGCAATTCTTTTCCGATAGGGTGAAGCCGGATGGTATGCTTTTCCATTTTTAGTCGCTTAGTTTTTTTGTCCCTTTCACTGTTTTTGGACTTTGTAAATGCATATCGAAAATCACGATTTCGTTCTTTCCCTTTTTCAACCATGGAGCCGGACAATACAGTTCTTTTTGCGGACCAATGTTCCAGTATCTTCCAAGGTTCTGACCATTTACCCAGACCAACCCTTTTTCCCATTGACTGACATCAATATAGGTATCACCAATAGCGGACAGCTGAAATTCTGCCTTAAAGAAGTTTCCAGGTTGAGAAGCGGCTGTTGGGGTACATTTTAGATTTTCTACAAACGTTTCGTCGAACGGAAGTGTGAATACCTGCCAGTTCATCAGGGTCATTCCGTTGAGCGATACACGCTCGGTAATCCCTTTACGGTCGATCATGTATTCTGCAAAATTGATGCGTCCCATCCCTTCAACAAGAATATCAAGTTGCGGA
>Ga0123338_10005036_pt1 | contig 11406 bp, 8 predicted proteins | sample grotaG_FD_89793 | JGI IMG/M metagenome (GOLD analysis project Ga0123338, IMG submission 89793) | Glacier valley bacterial and archeal communities from Borup Fiord, Nunavut, Canada, to study Microbial Dark Matter (Phase II) -... | ecosystem: Environmental > Aquatic > Freshwater > Ice > Glacier ...
GCACGATGCGCTGGCGCAGCTGATCGCGGCGGTCGAGCAACAGCGCGTTCATGTGGTCGTCTACGGCGAACGGGGTATCGGCAAGACCAGCCTGGCGCACGTCTTCGCCGACACGGCGCGGGAGGCCCGCTATATCGTCCTCTACGGCAGCTGCGGCACCGACGGTCGCTTCGACGAAATCTTTCGTGCCTTCGCGACGAAGATTCCGATGCTGTATCATCGCAGCGTCTTGCCGACGACCGTCGCGGTCGAGCAGGCCCTGTCGTTCGACAGCCTGTTGCCCGCGGGATCGTTCGGCCCGCGTGAGGTCAGCGACCTGTTCGCCGACGTGGTCGGGACACGCGTCATTCTCATTCTCGACGAATACGATCGGATCGCCGACCCGCATTTCCGTCGCGACGTCGCCGAGTTGATCAAGAACCTGTCGGACAGGGCCGCCCGCGTCCAGCTGGTCATAACCGGGGTCGCGTCGAACCTCGACGAGCTTATCGGCTTCGCGCCATCGATCCGGCGGAATATCGTCGGCCTGCCGATGCGCCCGCTCAGTAGCGCCGAGGTAAGCGAAATCCTGCAGCTCGGCGAGCAGGCGGCGGGCCTTCGCTTCACCGAGGCCGCGATCGCGATGATCGCGACGATGGCGAACGGTTCGCCGTATCTCGTCCGCCTGCTTGGTCATCACGCCGGCATGGCCGCGCTCGATCAAATTCGTACGCAGGTCGAGCCGGTGCATGCCCGGCTCGCGGTCGAACGCGTTCTGACCGACTGGAATGCAACGCTGCCCCGCCGGGTCCAGGCGCTGCTTGCCCGCGATGAATCGCGCGCCCAATGGCCCTTGCTCGTCGCCGCAGCCGAAGCCGGAACCTACTCCGACGGCTGGTTCTTCGCCGCCGACGTCGCTGCCGAGATGTCCGGGGGGGTGGGCACCACCGCGATCGAAAATGAGCTGCGAAAGCTGGCGACGGCGCACGAGTTGCTCGAATGCGACGACAATGGCGGTGAGCTGCGTTTCCGCTATCGCTTTCCCGGGGTAGCGTCGCTGTTGCTGATGTCGGCCTCGATGGCCAAGCTCGATCGCTAGTCTCGAGGCATAGGCTGTTGCACAGCACAATCGCGCGACGCACCGCCTTGCAGCGGGTTGCACGTGGATTTCGATGACGGTCGCCGGACAATTTTGCAGGGTGTACCAGGATCGATGTCGGCAGGTCGCACTCAGCCCGGTCGCCGCGCAATGATCGGTCGGTCGCCGCGGCTTGGCGTGGTCCTGGTCAATTGGAACGGGTGGGCCGACACGATCGAATGCCTCGAGACCGTCTTGCGATCGACCATCCCCCTGCGCGTCGTCGTTGTCGACAACGCCTCCACCGACGGCTCACCGGACCGTATCGCCGATTGGGCGGCAGGGACGCTTCGGGCAGTTGCCGCATCGGCGGCGCAAGCCCATTTTTCGGTTCCAGCCTTATCGAAGCCCATCGCGTTCCGCCGACTAACGGCGGCCGAGGCCGAATCGACGGTGCCGGACGACGCGACGGTTACGCTCGTCGATTCGGGCGGCAACCTCGGTTTTGCCGGGGGCAACAACATTGGATTACGTTTTCTGCAACGCAATGCGGCCGTCGACTATTACTGGTTGCTCAACAACGACACAGTGGTCCAACCGGGCGCAGCGGGGGCTCTGCTTGCCCGTATGGACGCCAGCCACAACGTCGGCATGTGCGGCACGGTGGTACGCTATTATTACCGCCCTGCAGTCGTTCAGGCACTCAACGGTAGCCGTTTCAGCGTCCTCTCCGGCCAGTCCTGCGGGATCGGCGAAGGTCAATCAGCCTCGATCCCGTTCGATGCGGCCGAGGTCGCGCGTGAAACCGATTTCGTACTCGGCGCATCGCTTGCGGTATCGCGCAATTTTCTCAAGCAAGTCGGGCCGATGGCCGAGGAGTATTTCCTCTATTACGAGGAAATCGACTGGGCGTACCGCAATGCCGGCCGGTTCGCGACCGCTTTCGCTCACGGCGCGATCGTCTATCACAAGGAAGGCGGGTCGATCGGGTCGAGTGCCGCCAAGGGTCAACGCAGCGCCGTCTCCGATCATTACCTGCTGCGGTCTCGCCTCAGGTTCATTCGCCGCCACGCGCCCGCCTTGCTCCCGCTCCACTGGGTACTGGCGTTCGGCCAGATCGCACGCCGCCTATTGCGATTACAGCCGAAAAAGGCATTGGTCCTGCTGCGAGCCCTGCTAGGACTGCGGCGCGGCAAGGTTTCAAGGGGATGATGATGTCGATAAGCGGAACAACGCGGATTGCCGCAGGCTTCGCGGTGCTGGCCCTCGTCACGGGCTGCAACAAGGGCGGGGAAGCGCCGAAGGGCCAGGTCGTCGCGACGGTAAACGGCGACGACATCACGATCCACGAACTTAATTCGGAGCTGGCACTTGCGCGACCGCCGGCCGACGTTCCGCGCAAGACCGTCGAGCAGATTGTTCTCGCCCGCGTCATCGAGCGCAAAATGCTCGCCGATGTCGCACGGGAGCGGCAGCTCGAAAAGAACCCGGATTTCATTCTCGCGCAGCGTCGGGTCGACGACGGGCTGTTGGTGCAGGCGCTCCAGAGCGACATCGCTAAAAAGGTCGCCAAGCCGACCCGCGAGACTGCAGAAAAGTATATCGAAGCGCACCCCGACCAGTTCGCCCAGCGCAAACTGTACACGATCGATCAGCTCCAGTTCCTGCGTCCCGCCAACATCGCGACGATCGGGCTCGAACCCGCCAAGACGATGGCCGACGTCGCCGATGTCCTCACGAGGAACAAGATCGAGTTCCGTCGGAATACCGCCGGTATCGATGCGCTGCAGGTCAATCCGGCGCTCGTCGCTGAAATCGGCAAGATCGTTGCCCGCAACCCGAACGAGGTCTTCATGTTCGCCGACCAGCCGCAAGGCGCGCCGGCACCCGTGATGTACGTGAACAAGGTCACCGACATGAAGGTGCAGCCCTTCACCGGGGAGCCGGCGATCACTTTCGCACAGCAGATTTTGCAGCGCGAGAATATCCAGAAATCGCTCGTCGACAACCTGAAGACGTTCAAGGCGGCGTCGGACGCGAAGGTCAAGTACGCCGCGGGCTATGGCCCTCCCCCCAAGCCCGTCGTCGCCGCGCCCGGGGCCAAGCCGACCCTTACCGCCCCCGCGACGCCTGCGGCGACACCTGCATCTTAAGAGCCGATGGCGGGGCGACCGTCTCCGCCGGTGTGGAGTGTCGATTTGGACCTTTTGCGGCCCATCCGGCACCTGTTGCCCCATTTCGCCGCCAATCGGCTCGGCGGCCAGTCGGTGCTCGCGTTCGGCCTCAAGCTTTGGGGGGCCGTCGCGAGCTTTGGTTTGAACTGGCTGATCGCGCGCCATTTCGGACCTGCCGGAAGCGGACAGTTCGGCATTGCACTGACCACGCTTACGATCACGTCGTACTGCGTGCTCGTGGGGCTCGACACGATCGTCGTCCGCACGGTCGCGGGCGATCTTGCTCAGCACAAGACCGGCGAAGCGCGCGGCGTCGTCACAAGCGTCGCGAAGGCGGTAGCGATTGCCGGGCCACTGGTCGCAGCGATTCTGTTCATCTACCGCGAGCCGCTCGCCACCCGCGTACTTCACCAGCCGGAAATGGCGACGATGCTCGGCATCATGGTTTGGGCGCTCGTTCCGCTTACGCTCCAACGCATCGTCTCGGCCGCCCTGCGTGCGTCGAACAATATGCTGCTGTCGCAGATGATCGACGGGCCGGCGGGGACGACCCTCGCGGCGGTTGGGCTGGCAATCGGGATCTGGGCGGGGTTCGCGGCGACGATAGTGTTGCCCGCGGGCTTGTACCTCGGTGGAGTCCTCGTGGGATCCGCAATCGGCTGGCTTTCATTCAGAAAGACGTCGCGGGCATGGCATGCGGCCGTGCCGGTCGCGATCGTCCCGTTGATTGTCGCCGGGCTACCGATCCTGTTGTCGAACCTCAGCCAGTTGTTCACCGAATGGTACACGACGGTCTCGCTCGGGGCGCACTGGCCGGTCGAGGTTGTCGGGCAATATCGCGCCGCATGGCAGTTCGTCATGCTCGCAGGCCTCGTTCAGATCGCGATGGAGGTGATCATCGGCCCGCGGATAGCCGCCGCCGCGCGCATTGGGGACACCTCGGCGATCGCACGGGTCGCGCGCCGGATGGTCGGGCTGGTCCTCGTCCTCGCCGCGCCGCTGTTCATCGTGATTTTCGCGGCACCTGAATTCCTGCTCGGCATCTTCGGTCCGCGCTTCGTTGGCGGCAGCTTCGCGCTGCAGATCCTTGGCATCGGGCAGCTTGTCCGCCTCGCCTCGGGACCGCTCGGCGTGATTCTCGTGATGACGGGCAATCAGCGCTGGGTCCTCGTCTACGCCGGCAGTGCGGTCGTGCTCTGCGTCGGCTTCGCGCTGTGGCTGATCCCGCTCTACGGAGCCGCAGGTGCGGCGGCGGCGACGACGGCGGCGATCATCGGACGAAATCTGATCGCCGTCGCGGTCGTCCACTTCGTCCTGCGCATCAACCTCTTCCGCAAGCCCGCAGCATGACCCCCTCCCCTACGCTCGAGCGCGTCGCCCGTGGCCAGCTGTGTTCCGGCTGCGGCCTGTGTGCGAGCATCGGCGAAGGTGCGATCGAACTCGTGACGGTCTCGCCCGGCTTCACCCGTCCCCGCCAGATCGCCGAGATCACCGCAAGTCAGGAAGCCAGAATCGCGCAATGCTGCCCGGGGGTCGGGATCGACAACCGCCCGGCCGCACCGAATGACGACGCGCTCTGGGGACCATCGTTCTTTACCGGCACAGGCCATGCAACCGACGCTGCGGTGCGCCATCAGGCGTCGTCAGGCGGGGTCATCTCGGCGTTGTTGATCCATGCGCTCGCCACCGGAGCGGTCGATTACGTCGTCGAGACCGGGATGGACGCCAGCCACCCGCTGGGCAACGTCACCGTCAGCGTCCGAGGGCCAGGCGATGTGACCGCCGCTGCCGGCTCGCGCTATGCCAGTTCGTCGCCGCTCGCCGAAATCTCGGCGATGCTCGACGCACCGGGGCGCTTCGCCTTCGTCGGCAAGCCGTGCGACGTGTCGGCGCTTCGCGCGCTCGCCCGGATCGATCCGCGCGTCGACGCGAAGGTTCCGCTGATGCTGGCGTTCTTCTGCGCCGGCGTGCCGAGCGGCGACGGAGCCCGGCGCATCCTCGCGGCGATCGAGGCACCCGAGGCCGAGGTCACCGCTTTCCGCTATCGCGGCGACGGCTGGCCGGGAAACGCGACGGCAACGCTCGCCGACGGGTCGACGCGGAGCATGAGTTACCACGACAGCTGGGGAAAGATCCTGTCGAAGGAGGTCCAGTTTCGCTGCAAGATCTGCCCCGATGCGGTCGGCGGCGCGGCCGACGTCGCCTGCGCCGATGCATGGTATGGCGACGCCAAGGGCTACCCGAGCTTTGCCGAGCAGGCCGGGCGCAGCCTCGTCATTGCGCGGACCTCGATTGGCGAGTCTCTTCTGAACGCGGCGCGCATCACCGGGGCGATTGTCGTCGATGCGATCGATCCGCGCGAGATCGACCGGATGCAACCGTCGCAGGTGCGTCGCAAGCGCGAGCTGCTGGCCCGCCTCGCGGCCACGAAGGTTGCGGGTCGCCCGGTGCCCCGCTATCGCGGCGTCGGGCTGCTTTTGGCGGCACGGCAGGCGCCCGTGCTCCAACACGCACGCGCCTTCGCCGGGCTGGTGAGGCGTTTCGCCTTGCGACGGACATAGGAGGCAGCGTGGCGCGACGTGGGATTATTCTAGCCGGGGGGTCGGGCACGCGGCTGTATCCGCTGACGCGGCCGGTCAGCAAGCAGCTGATGCCTGTCTATGACAAGCCGATGATCTATTACCCGCTTTCGGTTCTGATGCTGGCAGGCATCCGCGAGGTGCTGGTGATCACCACGCCCGGTGGTACGGGCGCGTTCCGCCAGCTGCTCGGCGACGGGTCGGATTGGGGCATGGCGATCTCCTACGCCGTCCAACCCGAGCCGAAGGGTCTGGCGCAGGCGTATCAGATCGGTGCCGACTTCGTCGGCGACGCGCCGTCGACCCTGATACTGGGCGACAATATCTTTTACGGGCACGGCTTGCCCGAACTGCTTCAGGCGGCGGATGCGCGCAGCGAAGGCGCGACGGTGTTCGGCTACTATGTCAAGGATCCGGCGGCTTACGGGGTCGTTTCGTTCGACGCCAACGGCCGCGCGGCGACGATCGAGGAGAAGCCCGCCGCGCCAAAGTCGAACTATGCGGTCACCGGTCTTTATTTTTACGACGGTACCGCGGTTGCGCGGGCGCGCGACATCCGGCCGTCGCCGCGCGGCGAGCTCGAGATCACCGACCTCAACCGCGCCTATCTCGAAGACGGCAAGCTCGCGGTCGAACTGATGGGCCGCGGTTTCGCCTGGCTCGATACCGGTACCCATGGGTCGCTGCTCGACGCTGGACTCTACGTTCGGATCGTCGAGGAACGCCAAGGGTTGAAAATTTGCTGCCCCGAGGAGATTGCCTGGCGGCAGGGGTTCATCGACGCCGAGCAGCTCGCGCGCATCGCCGAGCCGTTACGCAAGAGCGGCTACGGTGAATATCTGCTCGAGCAGTTGCGGACCGCGGCGTGAAAATCGTCGACACCACGCTGCCCGGCGTCAAACTGATCGAGCCGCGCGTGTTCGGCGACGACCGCGGGTTCTTCCTCGAAAGCTGGAACGCGAATTCTTTTGCCGACGCCGGGCTCGACGTCGATTTCGTGCAGGATAACCATAGCCGCTCGGCCAAAGGCGTGCTGCGCGGCTTGCATTACCAGCTTGATAATCCGCAGGGAAAGCTGGTGCGGGTGACGGCCGGGCGCGTCTTCGACGTTGCGGTCGATCTGCGCCGGTCCAGTTTGCATTTCGGCCGCTGGGTCGGGTACGAATTGTCGGCGGAAAACAAGGCTATGCTCTGGGTGCCGCCGGGTTTCGGCCACGGCTTCGTCGTGCTCAGCGATACCGCCGATTTCCTGTACAAGTGCACGACCTTCTACGATCCCGCCAACGAGCGCGCGATCCGCTGGGACGACCCCGACGTCGGCATCGATTGGCACCTCGACGGAACCGCGCCGCAGCTGTCGGCCAAGGATGCCGCTGCGTCACGCTTCGCCGAGGCCGAGGTGTTCGCGTGAGGGTGCTGATCGCCGGGTCCGCCGGGCAGCTCGGGCGCGCGCTCCAGGCAACGGCCCCGACCAGCTGGACGATAGTCGCCCCGCCCGAAGCCGAATTCGACATCACCGACGCCGACGCCGTCCGCGCGGTCGTCACCGACGCCCGGCCCGATGTCGTGATCAACGCCGCCGCATATACCGCCGTCGATCGCGCCGAGACCGATGAGGCGGCCGCGCGCCGGGTCAATGTCAACGCGGTCGGCACCCTCGCCGCCGCCGCGCGGGTCGCCGGAGCGCGCTTCGCCCATGTCTCGACTGATTTCGTCTTCGATGGGACGGCGCACCGGCCCTACCCGCCCGACGCCCTGCCCAATCCGCTCGGCGTCTACGGGCGCACGAAGCTCGACGGCGAGTTCGCCGCCGCCGAGTTCCACCCGACGCCGCTGATCGTGCGGACCGCGTGGGTCTATGCCGCGGTGGGTAATAATTTCGTCGCGACGATGCTCCGCCTGATGCGCGATCGCCCGGAAATTCGCGTCGTTGCCGACCAGATCGGCACGCCGACCCATGTCCCGACGCTGGCCCGCGCGCTTTGGACCCTGATCGAGGGCGACCACACCGGCATCTTCCACGTGACCGATGCCGGGGTCGCGTCGTGGTACGATTTCGCCGTCGCGATCCACGACGAAGCGATCGCGATCGGGCTGCTGCGCACGTTGGTCGCCGTCCTCCCGATCCGGACCGAAGACTATCCGACCCCGGCGCGCCGTCCCGCGTTCGGCGTGCTCGACAAGACTGCGACCTGGGCCGTGATCGGCCCGGCGCATCATTGGCGAACCGAGCTGCGCGACTGCCTCGCGACGATCAAGGATGCCGAATGAAGCTGCTTGTTACCGGTGGCGCCGGATTTATCGGGGCCAACTTCGTCCGCTACTGGGGCGACCGGCATCCGGACGATACGATCGTCGTGCTCGACGCGCTGACCTATGCCGGCAACCGCGCGAGCCTCGCCGGGACCGATGCCGAGTTCGTCCATGGCGACATCCGCGACGAGGCGCTCGTCGCGAGCCTGCTCCGCGATCGCAGCATCGATACGCTCGTCCACTTCGCCGCCGAAAGCCACGTCGACCGGTCGATCCACGGTCCTGACGCGTTCATCGATACCAACATTCTCGGTACGCACAGTCTTCTCAAGGCAGCGCGGGCAGTCTGGCTGGCGGGGAGCGGTACCCCGCACCGCTTCCATCACGTCTCGACCGACGAAGTCTACGGAACTTTGGCCGCGACCGATCCGGCGTTCAGCGAGATGACGCCGTACGCGCCCAACTCGCCCTATTCGGCATCCAAAGCGGCGTCGGACCATATCGTCCGCGCGTATCATCACACTTACGGGTTGCAGGTAACCACCTCTAACTGCTCGAATAACTATGGGCCGTATCAGTTTCCCGAGAAGCTGATCCCGTTGTTCCTGATCAATGCCCTCCACGGGCGGGCGCTGCCGATATACGGCGACGGCCAGCAGATCCGCGACTGGCTCCACGTCGAAGACCACTGCCTCGGCATCGACCTCGTGATCGCCAAGGGCGCGATCGGGGAGACATACAACGTCGGGGGGGGCGCCGAACTTGCCAATCTGACCGTGATCGATACCCTATGCGCTTCGGTCGATGCCGCATTCGCGCGCGACCCGGCACTCGCCACTCGATTTCCAGACGCTGCCGCTGCGAAGGGTAATGCGACCGCGAGCCTCAAGACCACGGTCGCCGACCGCCCGGGGCACGACCGGCGGTACGCGATCGACGCGCGAAAGATCAGCCACGATCTCGGTTACGCCCCCCAGCGCAGCTTCGAGCAGGGGTTCGCGGCGACGCTCGCCTGGTATCTCGACAACGAGGAGTGGTGGCGGAGCGTGATCGATGGCACCTACCGGGATTGGGTCGCCACCAACTACGCGCGTCGCTGAACCACGCTTCAGGCTGCAGCTGCCACGCCGACGAGTGCAGCGCGGACCGCATCGATTGCCTCGCTGGCCTGTGCCCCATCGGGGCCACCCGCCTGCGCCATGTCAGGACGGCCACCACCGCCCTGCCCGCCGATCGCGGCAGCGGCGGCCCGCACCAGATCAACCGCGCTGTGACGGGTCACCTGATCGTCCGTCACGCCGACCGCGACCGTCGCCCGACCGTCGTTGACCGCGACGAGTACGACGACACCGCTCCCCAGACGCTTCTTGGCATCGTCGACCAATCCCCGCAGACTCTTCGCATCGAGCCCCTCGAGGACCTGGCCGAAAAAGCCGGTACCGGCGATCTGCTCGCTTGCCGGAGCCGCATTCCCAGTGCCCCCGAATGCGGCGGCGCGCTTGGCCTCGGCAAGTTCACGTTCGAGCCGACGGCGATCCTCGATCAGGGCCGCGACCCGAGCCGGCACTTCGTCGGGCCGGGCCTTGAGCGCGGATGCCGCGGCCTTGAGCCGGTCTTCTTGGTCGGTCAGAAACTGCCGCGCTACCTCACCCGTCAGCGCCTCGATCCGTCGTACGCCGCTCGCGACAGCTCCTTCGGCGATGACTTTGAACAGCCCGATGTCACCGAGCGCGCCGACATGCGTGCCGCCGCAGAGTTCGGTAGAGTAGTTCGCCTCGCCGGCGACCCCCATGGCGAGCACGCGAACCTCGTCACCATATTTCTCGCCGAACAGCGCCATGGCTCCCGCCGCGATCGCCGCATCGGGCGACATCAGCCGGGTCGTGACCGGCGTATTCTCCCGGATGTGCCGGTTGACGTCGGCCTCGACGAAGTCGAGCTCGTCACGCGTCAGCGCCCGGGCGTGGCTGAAGTCGAACCGTAAACGGTCGGGCGCGACGAGCGAGCCTTTCTGCGTGACGTGCCCCCCGAGTCGCTCGCGGAGCGCCGCATGAAGCAAATGGGTCGCCGAGTGATTGGCGCGAAGCTGCGCGCGGCGGTCGGCGTCGATCGCGAGCGTCACCGTATCCCCGACCGCGACGGTGCCCGCCTCGATCGTGCCAAGGTGGACATGAAGCTTGCCGAGCTGCTTCGCGGTATCGTCGATGACGACCCGAAGCCCAGCGCCTGTGATCGACCCGGCATCCCCCGCCTGCCCGCCGGATTCGGCATAGAACGGCGTCTGGTTCGTTACGATCGCGACCGCTTCGCCGACACTCGCCGACAAAGCCCGAATCCCGTCCTTGACGATTGCGACAACCTGCCCCTGCGCTCGATCACCCGCATAGCCGGTAAATTCGGTCGCACCGCTTTCTTCGAGGATATCGAACCAGACGGTCGCCGACGCGGTCTGGCCTGACCCCGTCCACGCCGCCCGTGCCGCCCGTCGCTGCTCTGCCATCGCCGTGTCGAAGCCGGCGCGATCGACGGCGATGTGTTGAGGGCGCAACGCATCCTCGGTGAGGTCGTACGGAAAGCCAAAGGTATCGTAGAGCTTGAACGCAACGGCACCCGGCAGCGTATCGCCCGGCACCAAGGTAGCCGTCGCGTCGCCAAGCAGGCGGAGCCCGTTCGCCAACGTCGAGCGGAAACGCGTCTCCTCAAGCTCGAGCGTCGCCTCGATCAACGACTGTGCCCGTGCGAGTTCAGGATACGCCGACCCCATCTCGCCGACGAGGGCCGGAACGAGCCGGTGCATCAGCGGGTCTCGCGCACCGAGCAACTGCGCGTGGCGCATCGCGCGGCGCATGATGCGCCGAAGCACATAACCGCGCCCGTCGGCTGCGGGCAGGACGCCATCGGCGATGAGGAAACTGCTGGCACGCAGGTGATCGGCGATGACACGATGGGAGATTCGTGTATCCGCCATTTCGGCGACAATGCCTGCTTCTCGACCGATCTGGCCGCGACTTGCCTCGATCAGGTTACGGAAGGTGTCGGTCTCGTAATTATCGTGCACGCCCTGCAGGACCGCAGCGATGCGTTCGAGGCCCATGCCGGTGTCGATTGACGGCCGCGGCAGATCGAGGCGGGTCGCGGCGTCGATCTGCTCGTATTGCATGAAGACGAGGTTCCAAATCTCGACGAAGCGGTCGCCGTCCTCGTCGGGCGATCCCGGCGGACCGCCGGGGATGTGATCACCGTGATCAAAGAATATCTCGCTACACGGGCCGCATGGCCCCGTGTCGCCCATCGACCAGAAGTTGTCGTTGCTGGCGATCCTGATGATCCGGTCTTCCGGCAA
>Ga0123338_10005037_pt1 | contig 11405 bp, 9 predicted proteins | sample grotaG_FD_89793 | JGI IMG/M metagenome (GOLD analysis project Ga0123338, IMG submission 89793) | Glacier valley bacterial and archeal communities from Borup Fiord, Nunavut, Canada, to study Microbial Dark Matter (Phase II) -... | ecosystem: Environmental > Aquatic > Freshwater > Ice > Glacier ...
CAAATAACAACCGCCGCACCAGTAGCTTTATCTTTGGGTGCAGGGTAAACAGTAAGCGATGGGTTATTGATGCTCTTTGCATAATAATCTTTTACTTCTTCAGGCTCATCTTTTTTACTTTCAAAGCCAGGCGCACCTTTGGGCCATAAATAAATTACGGGGTTAGTAGTTTGTGCTGCTACTATTTGCAACAAACTGAAAAGCATAAAAGCTATCGAAAGTATTTTTTTCATCTAAATAAATTATAAAGTGATTGTAAAAAGCGCAGGAAGTCGCACCACTAATATAATTAATGGCGGGCAGTTTATTTAAAAAAATAATTCAGAGACTTTGAGACATTAATTAAGATGCCTAACAGGCATAAAAACAACTAAATTTAATAACAAAGGATATTGCTAAATGGGTAAAGGATTATTTAAATTGATAGAAAACCTACACTTTCAACTTTGCCAAATAATCCATATTCTCTTTCATGCTTTGCATTGCATTGTTTGTATATTCTTCTTGCTCTATGTAAAAATATTTTAGCCCGCTTTGTTTGCTGTGTTTTAATATATCAAGTATTTGCAAGCCACCCTTTCCAAATTCGGTGCTTTGTTTTTTATGCAGGTCCATATCTTTTAAGTGCCACAATTCAAACCGGCCGGGGTGGTTCTTAAAATATAATAACGGGTCGTTGCCTGTTGCAACTACCCAGCCTAAATCAAGCTCCATGTGTACAAGGCTGGGGTCTGTATTGCTTAATAATATATCATATAATACTTGTCCGTTCTCTTTTTCAAATTCAAAATCGTGGTTGTGGTAACCAAATTTTAGGTTTGCCTTTTTGCATGCTTCACCAGCCTTGTTAAAAGCTTCGGCAGTCTTTTTATAGTTGTCAATTGTTTGCCCTGCAATTGGCATGCTGGAACAAATTAAATATTCTTGTCCGGCTGCAACAGCGCCTTCAATGGTATGCTCAAACTTATCATCAAGGTGTATATGGCCGCTGCTTAATTTCATGCCAAGACCGTCACATATCTTTTTCATTTCAGCCGGCTGTAAGCCATAGTAGTAGCCTTTATCGCTGCCGGCACTTTCAATTTGCTTAATGCCTAATGCCGCTACTTTTTGTAAGGTGCCGGTTGCATCAGCCAGCATTTCTTTGCGCACAGTATATAATTGTATGCCGGCGTTTTTAATTTTTTTTGCTGAAAAAGCAAAGGGTGGCAACAGCATAGAGCCTGCTGCAATAGTACCAGTTTGCTTTATAAAATCACGGCGTGTTTTCATAATAAATAATTTTGAGTAAGCCTTATTAATTTGATAATTAATTAAATAATAATTGATAATAAAAACACTTAGCCCTTACTTATTTTATTATAGCTGGTAGCAATGCCTTTAATTAACGACGAGCTAAAGCCCTGGTGTTCCATTTCGTTTAAACCAACAATAGTACAGCCTTTGGGTGTAGTTACTTTATCAATTTCCTGTTCAGGATGTGTACCTTTTTGTAGTAATAATTCAGCGGCTCCTTTAACCGTTTGCGCAGCAATTAAACTGGCGGTTAAAGCATCAAAACCAATCTCAATGCCGCCTTGTATGTTGGCGCGTATGTAGCGCATAGCGAATGCTGTTCCGCAGGCACCAAGTACGGTGGCAGCTTCCATTAGTTTTTCATCAATCAGGCTTACTTTGCCCAGGGTTGCAAACAAATCTTTTACGTACTTTGATTGTTCTGCAGATGCATTGGTAACGCTAATGCAGGTCATGCTTTCCTGTATAGCAATAGCGGTGTTAGGCATGGCCCTAAAAATGGGCAATTTATTTTCCAGGATAGATTCGATTTCGCTTATGAGTACGCCCGTAACTACTGATACTAATAGGTGCTTATCGGTCAATTGATTTTTAAAGCCAGCTACTACATCGCTTACCTGAAAAGGCTTTACGGCTAATATTACTAATTCGCTGTTACGTACCGCTGCAGCATTATCGCTGGTGATGTTTACGCCCCTGGCAGATAAATCGTTTAAGGTGGCGATATTTCTTTTGGTAATAGTAATATCTGCAGGCTGGCAAAACTTACTTTTTATTAAGCCTTCGGCGATGGCTGTACCTAAATTTCCGCCGCCTATGATGGCAATTTTTTTCGTCATTTTTATTGGGTTATTTTAATGAAAACAACGCTCCATCGGGATGCTTAGGATTATACTCCAATGTGCCTTCTGAAGGAATTACTACTAAGTCCATACCCTCCAAAGGAATAGCTCCAAGCAGCGGCTCAGTATTGCCTGGCAGAACAAAGGCGTCTGTATAACAGGCCCTATCGCCGAACCTTACTTTTATACCACCAACTAATTCAATGGCTTTTATGCTTCCATCAGCCAAAGCAACATTCATCATGCTGCCGTTTTTAAGCCCCAGTTTTTCTTTTATATTTTCATTAATGGCCATCCTTATCGCCCCGGTATCAATCATAAATTCACCGCTCCACCTTCTTATTTCACTGGGTTGTATCAACCCTTCTTCACTTTTGTATTCATCATACTGATTGATTAATTCTATGGTTGCATAAGTAAGTCCCATATATTTTTCTTACTAAGTTACATGTTATTCTACAAAGCTGCCAACGCCTGTTCACTTTCGTGCCCGGCTAATAAATTACCAATTGCATTATCATATTTATCTTTCCAACTGTTAATATTGCCCCAATTTTCTCCATCAATTGTAATGTCTCCGTCAGTTACAACGCCTAATTTTTCAAAAGCAATTGAGCCTGTAGCAAATAGATTTTCAACAGCAGCTGCCTTCTCTTTACTAACAGATATTACAACCCTGCTTTGTGCTTCACCAAAAAGGTACGCATCTTTGCGTATGGATATTTTACTATCTACAGCATAGCCAAGGTTATTGTTAAAGCCGCTCTCCGTAAGGGTTACAAACAAGCCGCCTTCACTAATATCATGCGCAGCAACAATTAATTTTTCGATGATTAATTTTTCAATTGTCCTTTGCAAATTAAACTCTTCGTCAATATCAAAATACGGGGCAGGACTAAATTCTACGCCATGAACCTTATGTAAATATTCAGAAGAATTGATATCATCACGGCTAATACCAACCAGGTAAATAACATCGCCGGCTTTTTTAAAGTCCATCGTCATTTTATCGTTTACGTTTTCCAGCAAACCAACCATGCCGATTGTTGGCGTAGGGTAAACCGGCCCTTCAGGCGATTGGTTGTAGAAACTTACATTGCCACCGGTTACGGGCGTATTAAATTTTATACAAGCCTCGCCCATGCCTTTAATAGCATTTACAAACTGGTAATAAACTTCCGGGTTGTAAGGGTTGCCAAAGTTGAGGCAGTTGGTAACGCCTAATGGCTGGCCGCCACTGCAAACAATATTTCTTGCGGCTTCTGCAACAGCTATCATGGCGCCTTTGTACGGGTCGGCAAATACATAACGGCTATTACAATCTGTTGTTAAGGCAAGGCCTTTGTTAGTAGGTTTAGCAATAACAATAGCTGCATCGCTTGGTGCGTTGGTACTTGCAGTGCCTGCGCCCACCATGCTATCGTATTGGGTATATATCCAGCGTTTGCTGGCTATATTTGGTATGGTAATCAATTGTTCCGCAACGGCTTTTAAATCAGCTGGTACTTTTATTGCAGCAACATCAAAAGCTTTTATTTGCTGCAGGTAGGCTGGCTCCGTATATTCCCTGTCGTATTGTGGTGCGCCGCCGCCAAGCACTAATCCTTCAGCTGGTAATTCAGCTTCTAAAACGCCATTCATAAAAAATTTTAATGAACCATCATCGGTAACTTCTCCAATTTCGCTACAAGGCAAATCCCATTTATCAAACACTTTCAATACGTCTGCTTCTTTACCTTTTTCAACTACCATCAGCATCCTTTCCTGGCTTTCGCTTAATAGTAATTCCCATGCCTTCATGTTTTGCTGGCGCATCGGTACTTTATCCAGGTGTATTATCATACCCGATTTTCCTTTAGCACTCATTTCTGCGGTAGAGCAAATAATACCTGCCGCACCCATATCCTGCATGCCTACAATGGCGCCTGTCTTAATTACTTCAAGGCAGGCTTCTAATAATTTTTTCTCTTGAAAAGGGTCACCAACTTGTACTGCCGGCAAATCATCCGCACTATCGGCCGTAATATTGGCTGATGCAAAAGAAGCTCCGCCAATGCCATCTTTACCAGTAGCGCTTCCCACAAAAAAAACAGGGTTGCCTTTACCTTCTGCGGTAGCGGAAATGGTATCGCCATTTTTTAATATGCCAACGCTCATGGCGTTTACTAACGGGTTGGTGTGGTAACAATCCTCAAAGTAAATTTCGCCACCAACAGTTGGTACCCCAAAGCAGTTGCCGTAGTGGCCAATGCCATGTACCACGCCAGCCAATAAGTGCTGGGTTTTAGCTTCGGATAAATTACCGAACCGTAACGAATTTAAGGAAGCTATAGGCCTTGCGCCCATAGTAAAAATATCGCGGTGTATGCCCCCAACGCCTGTTGCCGCACCTTGAAAAGGCTCAATGGCACTAGGGTGATTGTGGCTTTCAATTTTAAATACTACGCCGTAGCCATCGCCAATATCCATGAGCCCGGCATTTTCTTCGCCGGCTTTAACCAGCATTTTTTCACCATCCCGTGGCAATGTTTTTAGCCATTTGATGGAATTTTTATAACTGCAATGTTCGCTCCACATAGCGCTAAAGCAACATAGCTCAGTAAAGTTTGGCGTGCGGCCGATCTTTTGTTTGATCAGCTCAAATTCTTCTGCCGTAAGGCGAAGTTCGTTGGCGGTTGAAACTGTTATCTCCATAATTTTTGTAGAAAGTGCGAAAGTACAACCACTATTTCTTATTACCCCTACAATGAATATTTATTATTTTAACTAACTTCCCACAATAAAAATATATGGTTTGAGCTATGTCTTCTTTTTGTTATTCCTATGTATCTTTTCATGGCTATTAACCAGGAGCCGTTTTATTATAAAATCTGGCTTGCCCAATAAAGTTATTGTGGGCTTATTTATTATTAAAGTTATTGCCGGCTGTGTTTTTTATTGGATGTTGTTACAAACAAGCACATCATTAGATACTTTGGGTTATAACTTGTTTGGGCTGGAAGAATACCACCTTCTATTTAACCATCCCAAAGAATATTTTACCAATTTATTTACGTCTGGCTATACTAATGGGTACCAGGGAATACTAAGTTCAGCAGACTCCTATTGGAAAGATTTGGCAGATAACATCGTTGTAAAGTTTTTATCTATTTGCGATATACTTAGCCGCGGAAATTATTTTATTAATGTAATCATTTATAATTATGTGCTTTTTTTTGGTACCATTGGTTTGTACCGCACTTTTTGCAAGGTGTATAAAAATAAACAAAGCTTGCTGATAATCGGTTGTTTCTTATTGCCTTCTATGCTTTTTAATACAAGTGTCATTCATAAAGAGGGGTTTATATTGGCAGCTGTCAATGTTGTTATTTTTAATATTTATGCAGCTTTGCAAAAAGGCCCTTTTAAAGCCTCCCGAACCTTTTATATTATAGCCGCTTCGGCTTTTATTTTTTTATTACGCAATTACGTATTTATCGCATTCTTGCCTGCTGTATTTGCCTGGGTATTATCTTCTGTTAAAAAATATAATGCCATACTCACCTTTAGTATTACCTATTTTGTAGGGGCAATTATTTTTTTTAATATAAATAAGCTGGCTGATAAAATTAATTTGCCCCAAAGTGTTTCAAACAAACAAGAATCTTTCGAAAAATTGGGTATGCCTCATACATATATAACTGTCGATACTTTAAAGCCAACATTTAAAAGTTTTGCAGTTAATGCACCCCAGGCGTTAAGCCATAGTTTATTGCGCCCTTATTTTACTGATATAATCATGTCGCCGTTTTTATTGCCTTATATAATTGAATTGCTATTATACCAGCTTTTACTAGTGCTTTTTATTTTTTTTAGAGAAAAGAAAACATGCTCTCCCGATCCTTTTATACTATTTGGATTTTTCTTCAGCATTTCCGTCCTGCTAATTATTGGATATATCGTGCCTGCAATTGGTCCAATAATAAGGTATCGGTCTATTTACTTGCCATTTATCCTTATCCCCATTATCTGTACTATTGATTGGAAAAGAATCACCCTTTTCTACAAATAAAAAAATACTTTAATGTTTCAATTTTAAAGGGTTTTCCAAATATTTTGATAAATTTTTATGCAAATCATCAATTATTTAAAATTTATGGTCTATTTTGTGGATTCTAAACTAATAATAAATGCAATCACTTCGTTTTAAAGCTATTGACAATTTGTCATCAAATGAGAAGGTTACTGTAAAGGCCTCTACAAAAATCACTGCAATTTTTGGTGAAAATGTATTTACTCATAAAACTGCCCGTCAGTTTTTGAGCGATGAAGCTTATAAAAGTTTATTGGCTTCAATAAAAAGCGGCAAAAAGATAGACAGGAACATGGGCAGCCAAATTGCCAACGGGCTTCGCGCCTGGGCAGAAGCTAAAGGTGTAACGCACTATACGCATTGGTTTCAGCCACTAACTGACCTTTCTGCTGAAAAACATGATTCTTTCTTTACATTAAAAGGCGATGGCACACCTATCGAAGAATTTGAAGGTGCAGCATTAATACAACAAGAACCTGATGCATCTTCATTTCCATCAGGCGGCTTAAGGGCCACTTTTGAAGCCCGTGGTTATACTGCCTGGGATCCATCTTCACCACCATTCATCATGGAAATAGGCAATGGCAAAACATTGTGCATACCAACAATATTTGTTTCTTACACCGGCGAATCTTTAGATGCTAAGACTCCTTTAATTAAAGCTTTAGTAGCATTAGATAAAGCAGCGGTAGATGTTTGCCAGTATTTTGATAAAAACGTAACTAAAGTAACCGCTACCTTAGGCTGGGAGCAAGAGTATTTTGTTATTGATGCAGGCATGGTAAATGCCCGTCCGGATATTCTTATGACAGGCCGTACCGTTTTTGGCCATGCTCCTGCAAAAGGCCAGCAGCTGGAAGATCATTATTTTGGTGCTATTCCAGAAAGAATTTACGCATTTATGCGTGATTACGAAAATGAAAGTTATAAGCTAGGCATTCCTTTACGCACCAGGCATAATGAGGTTGCACCTTCTCAGTTTGAGTGTGCGCCAATTTTTGAAGAAGCTAACCTGGCTGTTGACCACAATACTTTGTTGATGGACGTTATGACAAGGGTGGCAAAACGCCATGGCTTAATAGTATTGTTGCACGAAAAACCATTTGCCGGCATTAACGGTAGCGGTAAGCATAACAACTGGAGCATTGCAACTGATACAGGCGTAAACTTATTGGCACCAGGCAAAACACCGAAGACCAATCTGATGTTCCTTACATTTTTTGTAAACACTATTAAAGCAGTAAGCGATTACTCGGGCTTATTACGGGCATCTATCGCAAGCGCAGGCAACGACCACCGTTTGGGTGCTAACGAAGCGCCGCCGGCAATAATTTCTATTTTTATTGGCAAATACCTTACAGAAGTATTGAACCAGGTTGAAACCCGCGTTAGTGGCAAGTTTGATGAACAAGACGAAGCAATGCTTAAGCTTGATATCCATAAAACGATACCAGAATTAATGCTGGATAATACCGATAGGAACCGTACATCCCCATTTGCTTTTACGGGTAATAAATTCGAGTTCCGTGCAGTAGGTTCTGCAGCCAATTGCGCTAATGCAATGACTGTATTGAATTCTATCGTTGCAGAAACTTTAAAGAAATTTAAGAAAGATGTAGATGCGTTTATTGAAAAGGGCGATAAGAAAGAAATTGCTATCATGCAGGTGATCCAGAGATACATTGTTGAAAGCAAGAGCGTTTTATTTGAAGGTGATGGCTACAGCGAAGAATGGGCTGCAGAAGCAGAAAAAAGAGGCTTACCAAATGTTAAGACCACTCCATTAGCTTTAGATGCTTATTTGACTAACTTATCTAAAGACTTGTTTAAAAGCAACGATATATACACACATGCAGAACTGGAAGCACGCCACGAAATAATGCTGGAAGCGTACATTAAAAAAGTACAAATTGAAGCAAGGACAATGGGCGAACTGGCAACTTCAGTTATTTTGCCTTCTGCGGTTAAATATCAAAATGTATTAATTACAAATATTAGAGGCTTAAAAGATGCCGGCTTGGAAGAATCTGCTTATGCTAACCAATTAAGCATCCTTACAGAAATTAGTGCGCACATAGCTGCTATGAGCACCGGCGTTAAGGAAATGATCGAAGCAAGGAAAAAAGCCAATGTCATCACGGATACAAGGGAAAAAGCTATTGCATATTGCGACACCATTAAAGGGCCTTACTTTGATGAGATACGCTACCATGTTGATAAGCTGGAATTGTTGGTAGATGACGAATACTGGTTATTGCCTAAGTACAGGGAAATGTTGTTTTTAAGATAATAACTGTTAATTTTTTATCAGTAATGATAAAGAAACTTAAAAAATAGCTGGCAAGCAATCGTAAATGGCCCGGATCACTTTTTGTGGCCGGGCTTTTACTTTTAATTAGCTGATGTGCTAATTAGCTAATGTGCTAATTTGCTAATGTGCTAATTTGCTAATTTGCTAATGTGCTAATTTGCTAATGAACAGCCGGTGCCTGCTAAAATGGGGATCTATTATTTATGGGATTAATAATTAGCTAATTAGCTGATGTGCTAATTTGCTAATGAACAGCCTGCAGCCGGTTAAAATAGGCATCTTTTAGGTGTGGGATAATTAGCTGATTAGCTGATGTGGTAATTTGCTAATGAATAGCCACGGAAGGCTAACAAATACAATTATCTGTGTCAGATCAATTAGCAAATAATAGAATTAGTAAATCAGCTTGTTAATAATTAAGCCAGCTCCCACTGACGCAGCGAGCTTTATAATTCGAATAAATTAGCACATTAGCACATTAGCTAACTAGCTTATTGTCCTATGTTTGCAACTGAAAAATAAACTATGCGGTACTACATTATAGCAGGCGAAGCAAGTGGCGATTTACATGGGAGCAACCTGATAAAGGAACTTAAATTATTGGATAGCAGGACCGATGTGCGCTGCTGGGGCGGCGATAAGATGCAAAGCGCAGGCGCCACGCTGGTAAAGCATTACAAGCACCTTGCCTTTATGGGCTTTGCAGAAGTATTAAAAAACCTGCGGACTATTTTTAAAAACCTCGACTACTGCAAAAAAGATATAGCTGCCTATAAGCCTGATGCGTTGATATTGATTGATTACCCGGGTTTTAATTTACGCATTGCAGAATGGGCAAAGCAACAGGGCTTAAAAGTTATTTATTATATTTCGCCGCAAATTTGGGCCTGGAAAGAGAGTAGGGTAAAGCTGATAAAAAAGTGTGTTGATAAAATGCTGGTGATATTGCCTTTTGAAAATGCATTTTATAAAAAGTGGAATTATGAAGCGGAGTACGTAGGGCATCCTTTAGTACAGGTAATTGATGAATTTAAAGAAGGATATTTTAATGATGCAAGCGTTTATAAAAGCGCTTCCTTCCCTAACAAAGGCATTAATTTAATTGCCCTTTTGCCAGGTAGCCGAAAGCAGGAAATTTTAAAGAAATTGCCTATTATGCTGGCTGTAGCAAAACACTATCCGCAATATCATTTTGTAGTGGCAAAAGCCCCCGGGCTAGAAGAAAGTTTTTATAACCAATTGCTAGCGCCTTATAAAAACGTAAGTGCTGTAGTAAACAAAACTTACCAATTATTAAGCCTTGCAAAAGCAGCATTAGTTACCAGCGGCACTGCTACTTTAGAAACTGCATTATTTAACGTGCCGGAAGTTATTTGTTATAAAGCCAGTACCATAAGTTACCAGATTGCTAAAAGGCTTATTAAGATAAAATACATTTGCCTGGTAAATTTAATCATGGATAAAGAAGTGGTAAAAGAATTGATACAAAATAAATTAACCGTAGAAAATATTAAAGCCGAGCTTGATAAAATTTTGTTTGATGCGGCTAAAAAACAGCAACTGCAAAAAGATTATAACGAGCTCAAAATTATGCTGAGCCAGGGTGGCAATGCATCTGCCAATGCAGCGAAAAGTATTTACCACTACCTTGCTTAATGCTTTAGTAATTTAAATGCCAGTATAATTAAACATAGCAAAAACATAAAAATAGACACCCTATTAATGCCGTGCATGGCTTTTACATTAAATGTTTTTGGCGAATCAGGATCCTTTTTTTTAAGGTATAAATATTGTGCAATTTGATTCCATACTCCCATAATAAATTTGTTTTATTGGATCAATTACAATCAAAACTTTCTTTTGTTATAAATGTTAAACATTTTATTGCACAAAACTAAGATAGCGAGTGCTGCGTAAATTTATAAAATTTTTGTATGATAAAAAATAGTTGGATTATAGTTGTTGCTTTTTTATTTAGCTCCTGCAATGCACAAACAAAAAGCAATAGTACTGCCGCAGCAACTGCAAATAAGTTTATAGTAGTTAAAACAGATGCGGAATGGAAAAAACAATTAACCCCTTTACAGTTTGATGTTACCCGAAAGGAAGGCACAGAACAAGCGTATACGGGCAAATATGCTGATAACCATGATAAAGGGATGTACACTTGTATTTGTTGTGGACAAGAATTATTTAGTGCCGATACAAAGTTTGATAGCGGTACTGGCTGGCCAAGTTTTTACCAGCCACTTAATAAAACATGTGTGTTAAATGAAGAAGATAATAATTTTGGTAGCCAGCGTACAAAAGTTACCTGTAGCAAGTGCGGTGCACATTTAGGGCACGTATTTGATGATGGCCCAAAGCCAACTGGATTAAGGTATTGTATGAATTCTGCCTCACTAAACTTTTCAAAGAAATTATAAGTTTTGCCGTTAGGGTTAATTTTTAAAGGATTTAAAATGTAAAAGCCTCCGTAGAAACGGAGGCTTTTTTTTGTTGTAATGGATTTTGGACATAATAACGGGACTTTTAAATTTTTTTAAATACTATCAATCAGTATCAATCCGGCATGTAAATAAATGGTGGGTGATATGTTTATTGCTTAATACGTACTAAAATTTTTAAAATTCTTCCCTAAGACGGTTTTTTTGGAAAAAGGGTTGCATACAGAATAAATATATTTTTTGCGTATAAAATTTGGTAATAAGCACAAGCCTATCAATATGATTAAAGCTAGATTTTGAAAGATGTTTTTAAAACAGATAAAACTCAATAGCAGAAAGGGTAGCTTGTAGGTAGTATGTTATTGTAGGGTAATATGGGCTCAGGGTAAAATTATAAGGTAGTAACTTGAGGAGGAGTGCCAAAAATGTATGGCTTA
>Ga0123338_10005039_pt1 | contig 11402 bp, 10 predicted proteins | sample grotaG_FD_89793 | JGI IMG/M metagenome (GOLD analysis project Ga0123338, IMG submission 89793) | Glacier valley bacterial and archeal communities from Borup Fiord, Nunavut, Canada, to study Microbial Dark Matter (Phase II) -... | ecosystem: Environmental > Aquatic > Freshwater > Ice > Glacier ...
ATGCGCTGCGCGTCGTAGCGGCGGACGACGTCGGGATTCGAGGTGGTGCAGGCGGCCAGCGCAGCGATCGCGAGGGCGCTCAAGAGGTGTTTCATGTTGGTCTCCGACTGCGGCTCACCGTCAGCGCGACGAGGCGACTTCGAGTGGACCACAAGCGTTTGCGCGTTGCCTTGCGGCTCGGGAAAGCCCACGCAAAGAACTGTGAAGGAGCGAGCAGCCCGTCACGGGCCGTCGAGCGACGGCGCTAGCCGTGCAGGCGGCTGCTCCGCGGCACGCTGGCGAGCAGGAACTCCATCTGGTCGGCGAGGATGCGCCGGCCGCGCAGGATCATGTCTTCGTGCAGGCTCGGAACATAGGGCAGGAAGTGCAACGACATGCGCGCTTCTTCCGGCAGGCGGTTGCCTTTATGGCCGTTGCAGGCCCGGCAGGCGGTGATGCAGTTCATCCAGCTGTCGGCGCCGCCGCGCGAGGTCGGCACGATGTGCTCGCGCGTCAGATCGTCGAGCGGGAAGCGGCCGGCGCAATAGGCGCAGACCTGGCGATCGCGCGCGAAGAGCTTCGGGTTGCTGAGCGCCGGCGAGCGCCGCCAGGCCCGGCTCGGCACCGCGCCGCGCACGGCGATGATCGGATGGACCTCGATCTTCGATTGCAGGCCGGTGCGCCGCTGCATGCCGCCGCGCAGGACGTGAAAGGTGTCGCCGAGGGTCCAGGCCACGCCGTCGCTGGCGTAGATGATGGCCGCTTCCTTGGCCGAGATCCACGCTTGGGGCCGGCCGGACATGTCGAGCTGCAGGACTTCCATGGAGCCCTGAGCGTAATGCATGACGCCGAGCCGCTCAAGACACCGGTCGCGGGCGGTGACGCGCGAGCGCGACGCGGCGGCGAGCAGTATGTCGACGCCGACGCACGTGCGTCGCAATCCTCTTCAGCGCGGATAGAGGCCGCGCTGGCGTCCCATGAGGCGCGTCAGGCCGAGCAGGGCGCCGATGTTCGGCGTCGCCAGCCCCAAGCGCTGGCCGATCTCGTGCACCGAGCTCACCAGCGCGTCGAGCTCGATCGCGCGGCCGGCCTCGGTGTCCTGCAGCATCGACGTGCGGAAGGCGCCGAGCTCGCGCGCCAGACCCATCCGCTCCTCGCCCGACTGCTCGATCGCGCAGCCGATGCGGCCGCCGATCGTCGCCGCCTCGGCCATGCAGCGCAGCATGTAGTCGAAGAGCAGCGGGTCGGCGAGGATGACGTCGGCGGTCGATCCGGTCAGCGCCGAGACCGGGTTCATGGTCATGTTGCCCCACAACTTGTACCAGACCTCGCGCCGCACATCGGCGCTCGCCTCGGCCTTGAAGCCGGCGCTGGCGAGCACGTCGCAGACCGCCGTGACGCGATTGGAGGAGCCGCCGAGCGGCTCGCCGACGATCAGCCGCTCGCCGAATGCGTGGCGCACGACGCCCGGCTCCGGGGTCGAGCAGGCGAGGTGGACGACGCAGCCGAGCACGCGCGCCAGCGGCAGCCGGGCGAGCAGGGAGCCGCCCGGGTCGACGCTTGCGAGCGGCGGCTCCTCGGGCAGGGCGGCCGGCAGGAACCACCACGGCACGCCGTTCATCGCGGGCAGGAGGGTCGTCGTCGGCGCCATCAGCGCAGCGATGGAATCGACTGCAGCACCGAGCGACGGCGCCTTGAGCGCGACGACGACAAGGTCCTGGGACCCCAGCGTGCGCGCGTCGTCGCTCGCGTCGATGCGGGTGGAGAACGATCCGCTTGCGCTGTCGACGCGAATGCCGTGCGCGCGCACACGCTCGAGCGTGGCGCCGCGTGCGACGGCTGAAACCTCGTGCCCGGCGCGCGCCAGGCGCGCCGCGATCAGCCCGCCGACGGCGCCGAGTCCGACCACGGCGACCTTCATGAGCGTGTTTCTCGACTGCAAACCCTAGAAAACAACACGAATCAATCCCCTTCGGCACGGGCGCCGGCGCACGCTTCCGGCAAAATAGCACGATCGTTCGATTCCTGCGGACGTTATCGACCAAGCCTCCGACCCGTGAATTCTCTGCTCCAGGACTCGCCTGCATCGCCCGATGCGGACTCCGTCGCGTCGACGCGCGCCTTGCCCAAGGGCCAGCAGACGCGTGCGGCGATCCTCGATGCCGCGCTCGCGCTGGCATCGCAGATCGGCCTCGAGGGTCTGTCGATCGGCGGCCTCGCGGAAGTGACGGGCATGAGCAAGTCGGGCGTCTTCGCCCACTTCGGCTCGCGCGAGGAGCTGCAGATCTCGGTGGTGCGCGAGTACCACGTGAAGTTCGAGGAAGAGGTGTTCCGCCCGGCGCTCGCCGCCGAGCGCGGCCTGCCGCGCCTGAAGGCGCTTTTCGACCGCTGGCTGAAGCGCGTCTCGGTCGAGATCGATTCCGGCTGCCTCTACATCAGCGGCGCGGTCGAGTTCGATGACCGGCCCGGCCCCGTCCGCGACGCGCTCCTGACGATGGTCAAGACCTGGCAGGCAGCGCTGGAGCGCGCGATCCGCGTCGCCGTCGACGCTGGTCACCTGCCGGAGTCAACCGACGTCGCGCAGCTGCTGTTCGAGATTCACGGGCTGATCCTGGCCTTGCACCACGACGCGCGATTCCTGCGCAACGCCGGCGCCGAGCAACGCGCGCGGCGCGGCTTCCAGCGTCTGATCGGCGAAAGCGCCGACCCGCAGGGCGGCACGCGCAGCGCCGCCTGAAGCGCTCGTCTCCTCTTCTTCACACACCCCACATCCTTTCGGAGACCGACCCATGCCGTCCTACACCCCGCCGCTGCGTGACATGCGCTTCGTCCTGCACGAGGTTCTCGACGTCGTCGGCGCCCTGAAGGCCTTGCCGGCGCACGCCGACGTCGACGCCGCGACCATCGACGCGGTGCTCGAGGAAGGCGGCAAGTTCGCGAGCGAAGTGCTGGCGCCGCTCAACGCCGTCGGCGACCTCGAAGGCTGCGTCCTCGACAAGGCGACGCACGAGGTCAAGACCGCGACCGGCTTCAAGCAGGCGTACGCGCAGTACGTCGAAGGCGGCTGGCCGGCGCTGAGTTGCGATCCGGCCTTCGGCGGCCAGGGCCTGCCCTTCGTCGTCAGCCAGTGCCTGTTCGAGATGCTGAACTCCGCCAACCAGGCATGGACCATGTATCCCGGCCTCTCGCACGGCGCCTACGAGTGCCTGCACACGCACGGCTCCGAGGAGCAGAAGCGCCTCTATCTCGGCAAGCTCACGAGCGGCCACTGGACCGGCACGATGTGCCTGACGGAGCCGCAGTGCGGCACCGACCTCGGCCTCCTGCGCACGAAGGCCGAGCCGCAGGGTGACGGCAGCTACAAGCTCACCGGCAACAAGATCTTCATCTCGGCCGGCGAGCACGACATGACGGAGAACATCCTCCATCTCGTGTTGGCGCGCCTGCCCGATGCGCCGGCCGGCTCGAAAGGCATCTCGCTTTTCATCGTGCCGAAGTGGAACGTGAAGGCCGACGGCTCGCTCGGCGACCGGAACGGCATCTGGTGCGGCGGCCTCGAGCACAAGATGGGGATCCACGGCAACGCGACGGCGCAGATCGTCCTCGACAACGCGGTCGGCACGCTCGTCGGCGCGCCGAACAAGGGCCTCGCGGCGATGTTCGTGATGATGAACGCGGCGCGGCTCGGCGTCGGCATGCAGTCGCTCGGACTCACCGAAGTCGCGTACCAGAACGCCGCCGCCTACGCGAAGGAGCGGCTGCAGATGCGCTCGCTCTCCGGCCCGAAGGCGCCCGACAAGCCGGCCGATCCGATCCTCGTCCATCCCGACGTGCGCAAGATGCTGCTCACCACGCGCGCCTTCGCCGAGGGCGGCCGGGCGCTTGCAGTGTTCACGACGCTGCTCCTCGATCGCGAGCTCGCGACCGCCGACGAGGACGAGAGGAGGGAATGCGCCGACCTGGTCGCGCTGCTGACACCGATCGTCAAGGCCTTTGTCACCGACAACGCCTGGATCGCGACCTCGAGCTGCCTGCAGGTCTTCGGCGGCCACGGCTACATCCGCGAATGGGGCATGGAGCAGTTCGTGCGCGATTCGCGCATCAACATGATCTACGAGGGCACGAACACCATCCAGTCGCTCGACCTGCTCGGCCGCAAGGTGCTCTCCGACAACGGCGCGAAGCTGAAGAAGTTCGGCAAGCTGGTCGAGGCTTTCGTCGAGGAAGAAGGCACGAACGAGGCGATGCAGGAGTTCGTGAATCCGCTCGCCGACCTGGGCGGCAAGGTCACCAAGCTCACGACCGAGATCGGCATGAAGGCGTTCAAGAATCCCGACGAGGTCGGCGCCGCGGCGGTCGACTACCTGCGCGTCTGCGGCCACCTCGTCTTCGCCTACCTCTGGGCGCGGATGGCCAAGGTCGCGCTCGAGAAGGAGTCGTCGGGTGATACCTTCTACGTCGCGAAGCTCGCGACCGCGCGCTTTTATTTCGCCAAGCTCCTGCCCGAGACGGCAGGCCTGATCCGCAGCGCCCGTGCCGGCGCCGCGCCGATGATGGATTTCGATGCCGCCCTGTTCTGACCGGATGCCCACCACCATGATGACGATTTCGACACGAAGCCTTCTCGTCGCCAGCCTGCTTGCCGGCGCAGCCTTCTCGGCGCTCGCCCAGGCGACGCCGGCCGGGCTCTGGAAGACGATCGACGACAGCACCAAGAAGGAGAAGTCGCTGGTTCGCATCGTCGAATCGAGCGGCGTCTTCAGCGGCAAGGTCGAGAAGTTCCTCGACCCGGCGACCGCGGCCGACTCCGTCTGCAAGGACTGCAGCGACGAGCGCAAGGACAAGCCGATCCTCGGCATGACGATCGTGCGCGACGTCAAGGCGAGCACCGACGACAAGATGGTGTTCGAGGGCGGGGACATCCTCGATCCGAACAACGGCAAGGTCTATCGCGTCAAGGTGAAGCTCGTCGATGGCGGCGCCAAGCTCGAAGTGCGCGGCTACATCGGCACGCCGATGCTCGGCCGCACCCAGACCTGGATCCGCGTCGAATAACCGGGACTCTCCAATGAATCGATTCAACGTTCGCAAGGTCGCCGTCCTCGGCGCCGGCGTCATGGGCGCGCAGATCGCGGCCCACCTCGTCAACGTCCGCGTTCCCGTGATCCTGTTCGACCTGCCTGCCAAGGAAGGGCCGAAGAACGGCATCGTCACGAAGGCGATCGAAGGTCTCAAGAAGCTCAAGCCCGCGCCGCTCGGCGTGCCGGAGGACGCGGCGCTGATCGAGGCCGCGAACTACGAGGAGCACCTCGACAAGCTGAAGGACTGCGACCTGATCATCGAGGCGATCGCCGAGCGCATGGACTGGAAGCTCGACCTCTACACCAAGGTCGCGCCCGCGATCGCGCCGCACGCGATCGTCGCCAGCAACACCTCGGGCCTGAGCATCACCAAGCTCTCGGAAGTGCTGCCCGAGTCGATCAAGCCGCGCTTCTGCGGCATCCACTTCTTCAACCCGCCGCGCTACATGGCGCTTGTGGAGCTGATCGCGACGCCGACGACCGAGCCGCAGATCCTCGACCAGCTCGAAGCCTTCGTGACGACAGCGCTCGGCAAGTCGGTGGTGCGCGCGCAGGACACGCCCAACTTCATCGCCAACCGCGTCGGCATCGCCGGCATGCTGGCGACCATGAAGGAGGCAGAGACCTACGGCCTCAGCTACGACGTCGTCGACGACCTCACCGGCAAGAAGCTCGGGCGGGCGAGCTCGGGCACCTTCCGCACCGCCGACGTCGTCGGCCTCGACACGATGGCGCACGTCATCAAGACGCTGCAGGACAACCTCAAGGACGACCCGTTCTATCCGGCGTACGCGACGCCGCCCGTGCTGCAGAAGCTGCTCGATGCCGGCGCGCTCGGCCAGAAGACCGGCGCCGGCTTCTACAAGAAGGTCGGCAAGGACATCCAGCGCTTCGATGCGATGACGGGCACGTACGTCGCCGGCGGCGGCAAGGCCGACGAGGTGGTCGCGCGCATCCTCAAGAAGCCGCCGGCCGAGCGGCTCAAGCTGCTGCACGAGTCGAAGAATCCGCAGGCACAGTTCCTGTGGGCGATCCTGCGCGACAGCTTCCACTACGCCGCCGTCCACCTCGCCGACGTCGCCGAGAGCGCGCGCGACATCGACTTCGCGATGCGCTGGGGCTTCGGCGCGAGCCAGGGGCCGTTCGAGCTCTGGCAGCAGGCCGGCTGGACGCAGATCGCACAGTGGGTGAAGGACGACATCGACGCGGGCAAGGCGCTGTCGAGCGCGCCGCTGCCGCCGTGGGTGTTCGAGGGACTCGGCGGCGGTGACGCCGGCGTGCATCGTTCCGAAGGCTCGTACAGCGCGGCGCACGCGCGCTTCGTCGCGCCGAGCACCTTGTCGGTCTATCAAAGGCAGCCGTTCCGCGACAGCGTCGTGGGTTCCGGTGCGGCCGCGCCGCTGAAGTCGGGCACCGAGGTGTTCAAGAACGACGACGTGCGCGTCTGGTCGCTCGACGGCGAGGTGCTGATCGCGAGCATCACCGCCAAGCTGCACCTCATCAGCCCGGGCGTGATCGACGGGCTGACGAAGGCCGTCGATCTCGCCGAGCAGTCCTACGAGGGCCTCGTGATCTGGTCGCCCGACGACGTCTTCTCCGCCGGCGCCAATCTCGAAGCGCTGATGCCGATCTTCATGAAGAGCGGCGGCAAGGGCATCCTGCCCGAGGTGAAGAAGCTGCAGGACGCGATGCTGCGCATGCGCTACGCCTCCGTGCCGGTCGTCGCGGCGATTCGCGGCATCGCGCTCGGTGGCGGCTGCGAGATGGCGCTCTACACGTCGCGCCGGGTCGCGGCGATGGAGAGCTACATGGGCTTCGTCGAGGTCGGCGTCGGCCTGCTGCCGGCCGGCGGCGGCCTGACCCACGTCGCGCGCCGCGCCGCGGAGATGGCGTCGGCGGCGAGCGCCAACGCCGACATCATGAAGTTCCTCACCGACCCGTTCACGAGCGCCGCGACCGCCAAGGTCGGCACCAGCGCGCTCGAGAACAGGAAGCTCGGCTACCTGCAGTGGAGCGACGTGATCGTGCCGCACAAGGACGAGCTGCTGTATGTCGCGTCGCAGCAGGTCAAGGCGATGAGCGAGAGCGGCTGGCGCGCGCCGGCGAAGACGCTGTTCCCGGTCGCCGGCCGCAACGCCATCGCGACGATCAAGGCGCAGCTCGTCAACATGCGCGACGGCGCGTTCATTAGCCCCCACGACTTCCACGTCTCGTCGCTGATCGCCGAGATCGTCTGCGGCGGCGACGTCGACGCAGGCTCGCTCGTCAGCGAGGAGTACCTGATGACGATGGAGCGCGAGCGCTTTTGCGGCCTGCTCGATCACCCGAAGACGCAGGAACGGATCATGGGCATGCTTTCGACCGGCAAGCCGGTCCGCAACTGAGGACGATGCGATGAGCAGCAAGCAAGTGCAGGACGCCTACATCGTCGCCGCGACGCGCACGCCGATCGGCAAGTCGGGTCGCGGCTACTTCCGCAACACGCGGCCCGACGATCTTCTCGTCGCCGCGATCCGCAGCGCGATGAAGCAGGTGCCGTCGCTCGATCCGGGTGCGATCGAGGATGCGATCGTCGGCTGCTCGTTCCCCGAGGGCGAGCAGGGCATGAACATGGCGCGCATCGCGGTGGCGCTGTGCGGCTTCCCGAAGCCGGTGGGCGGCGTCACCGTCAATCGCTTCTGCGCGTCGGGCCTGACTGCGATCCAGATGGCCGCCGACCGCATCCGCGTCGGCGAGGCCGACGTGCTGATCGCCGGCGGCGCCGAGTCGATGAGCCTGGTGCCGATGGGCGGCAACAAGCCGTCGTTCAACCCCGAGGTGTTCGCGCACGACGAAAACGTCGGCATCGCCTACGGCATGGGCATCACGGCCGAGAGGGTCGCACAGCAGTGGAAGGTGACGCGTGAGGCGCAGGACGCGTTCGCGCTCGAGTCGCACCTGCGCGCGCTCAAGGCGCAGCAGTCGGGCGAGTTCAGCGACGAGATGACGCCGATCGACATCGTCGACCGCTTCCCGAACCTCGCGACCGGCCAGGCCGGCACGAAGACGCGCACCGTCTCGCTCGACGAAGGCCCGCGTCCCGACACCTCGCTCGAAGGCCTGGCCAAGCTGCGCCCGGTGTTCGCCGCGCCGAAGGATCCGCAGGGCAAGGCGACCGGCATGGGCAGCGTCACGGCAGGCAACAGCTCGCAGACGAGCGACGGCGCGGGCGCGCTGATCCTTGCGAGCGAGAAGGCCGTCAAGCAGTTCGACCTCAAGCCGCTCGCCCGCTTCGTGAGCTTCGCGGCGCGCGGCGTGCCGCCCGAGATCATGGGCATCGGCCCGATCGAGGCGATCCCGGCGGCTCTCAAGTACGCGGGGCTGTCGCTCGCCGACATCGGCTGGATCGAGCTCAACGAAGCCTTCGCGGCGCAGTCGCTGGCGGTGATCAACTCGGTCGGCCTCGACCCGGCGAAGGTGAACCCGATGGGCGGCGCGATCGCCCTCGGCCATCCGCTCGGCGCGACCGGCGCGATCCGCGCCGCGACCGTGATCCACGCGCTGCGTCGCCACGACCTCAGGTACGGCATGGTGACGATGTGCGTCGGCACCGGCCAGGGCGCGGCCGGAATCTTCGAGCGCGTGTGATGGCAGACGGTCGCACCGCAGGCGCGGTCGCACCGAACCCCGAGTACCGGGGAACGATCGTCCGTGCGTTCGAGGCGTCGTCTTTCCTCGTCGAGAACGGCATCCGCTTCGTCGCGCGCGCGACCGTGACGCTCTCGGTCCTGCCACTCGAGCGCGCGCGATCCCTTCCCACTTCCCCGGAGACGACATGAGCATCAAGACGGCGATCCTGAACGGCGTCGCGACCATCGAGATCGCGCGCCCCGAGAAGAAGAACGCGATCACCGGCGCGATGTACACGCAGCTCGCGGAGGCACTCGTTGCCGCGACCGGCGACGATGCGGTCCGCGCGATTCTTCTCACCGGCCAGCCCGGCATCTTCACGTCGGGCAACGACATCGACGACTTCGTCAAGCGCCCGGCGAGTCTCGAGGAAGCGCCGTCGTTCGCGTTCATGAAGGCCCTGATGGGCTGCGACAAGCCGGTGATCGCGGCCGTCACCGGCGCGGCGATCGGCATCGGCACGACGATGCTGTTCCACTGCGATTTCGTCTACGTCTCCGACGAAGCGCGCCTGGCGATGCCGTTCACGAGCCTCGGCCTCGTGCCCGAGTTCGCGTCGAGCGTGCTCGTGCCCCGGCTGATGGGCAACGCGCGTGCGGCCGAGAAGCTCCTGCTCGGTGATCCGTTCACCGGCGCCGATGCCGTTGAGTGCGGGCTGGCGAACGCGGTGCTGCCGGCGAGCGAGGTCGTGAAGCACGCGCGTCGCATCGCCGAGCGCTTCAACGCGCTGCCGCCGGGCGCGGTGCGGGAGACGAAGAAGCTGATGCGGCGCGGTCAATCGACGGCGCTGCTCGAGACAATCGGGGTCGAAGGTCGCCTCTTCGGCGAACGCCTGCAGAGCCCGGAAGCCAAGGAAGCCTTCAGTGCCTTCTTCGAGAAGCGCAAGCCCGACTTTTCCCGTTTCTGAGCCGGCGCCGCGCGGCACGCGTCAGGCGGCGGCGCTCGCATTCAAGATCGTGCTCGCGCCGCTGCTCGTGGCGCAGGCGCTGGCGACGCGGCGGCGAGCGCCGGTGTTGCCCGAGGCGGCCGGACCGCGCGAGGGCGTCTTCGGTGCCGACGGCACGGTGCCGATCCGCGTGCTCGTCGCCGGCGACTCGTCGGCCGCCGGCGTCGGCGTCGCGCACCAGGACCAGGCCGCGGCCGGTCACTTCGTGCGTGCCCTTCATCGCGCGACGGGCCGCCCGGTACGCTGGACGCTGCACGCGAAGACTGGCCTGACGACGCGCGGCGTCCACGCGCTGCTCGTCGCGGCGGCGCTGGCCGAGGCCGACTTCGCCGTCGTCATCACCGGCGTCAACGACGTCATCGACCAGGTGCCGACCCGGCGTGCCCTCGGCCACCGCGCGGCGCTCGCCGACTGGCTGCTCGCCTCCGGCGCTGCGCGTCACGTCGTCTTCGCGCCGCTGCCGCCGATGGACCGCTTCCCGCTCCTGCCCGAGCCCTTGCGCCGCGTGATGGGCGACGATGCGCGCCGTCACGATGCCGCGCTCGCGCGCTGGGCCGCGACGCGCGACGACGTCACGCACGCCTCGTTCGCGCTCGATCTCGATGCGGCGGGCATGGCGAGCGACGGCTTTCATCCGGGCGAGCCGGTCTACCGCGTCTGCGGCGAAGCGCTCGCGGCTCACGTCGCCGGGCTGGCGGTCGCGTGATCCGGGAGAGTCATCGTGCCGCGGCGGGAGCAGCGTCGCCGAGCAGCTCGGCCTGCCACTGGCGCGCCAGCGCGATGGCTGCTTGGCCGGTGAGATGCGCTTCGTCCCAGGCCACGGGATAGGTCTTGCCGTCCGCCTGGAGGGTGAGCATGCAGCCTGTCGCGTCGCACAGGCGGCTCATCGGCGAGACGAAGATCACGCCGGCATCGGTGGCTGCACTGCGGACCAGCGCGTCCGCGGGCCATGAACTCGGATGCAGGTAGCGGTCGTTGCGCGTTGGCAGCGTGCCGGTTTCGCGCCACTGCGTGAGCAAGGCCGTCGGCTGGCTGATCTGCCAGCGCGGCATCGGGCCGAGAAGCACGACCCGGCGCACGCCCGCCTGTCGCAACAGCGTCGCCGTGTGCGTCAGCGCTTCGGGCGCGAGCTTTTCCCAGCCGCTGCCGTCGTACAGCGTCCAGTTGGCGGACAGGATCACGACATCGGGCGGCGACGCGGCGATCAGGCGCAGGTTCTCGTCGTTGATCTCCCGGCAGTGCGGGCGCTTGGCCATCGCGAAGCCGATCACCGGCGGGCAGGCACTCGCGCTGCGCTGGGCGAGCGCGAAGCGGCCTCCGCCTTCGCTCAGGGCGACGAGGCCGGGATAGAACGAGTCGGAGTGCGAGTCGCCCAGGATCCAGACGCGCGGATTGCCGGCTCGCGACTGCGGAATGCAGTTCGTGCCGAAGGCCGCGATGCCTTCTTCGGGCGTGAGAAAACAGTGACGCGCAGGCTGACCCGGGCCGTCGCTGTCGAACTTGAACTCGGACGTGGCGATCGTGCGCAGCTCGGGCGGCAGGCGACGCACCCAGCCGTCGGACGCGATCAGCAAGCCGCCGCAGAGCGCGAGCACGACCATCGCGCCGGCCAGCGCCGTCGGCACACGCGCGACCCGGCGCCCGAAGCGGATCGGCTTCTCGACGTACTCGTAGGTGAGCCACGCGAACAGCATCGCGAGGAGCACCGCCGCGATCCGCGTCGGCCG
>Ga0123338_10005044_pt1 | contig 11389 bp, 7 predicted proteins | sample grotaG_FD_89793 | JGI IMG/M metagenome (GOLD analysis project Ga0123338, IMG submission 89793) | Glacier valley bacterial and archeal communities from Borup Fiord, Nunavut, Canada, to study Microbial Dark Matter (Phase II) -... | ecosystem: Environmental > Aquatic > Freshwater > Ice > Glacier ...
AACTTAGATGTAGAAATTGCTGTGGATATGATGGCTTTGGTCGGTTCATACGACACGGCGGTTTTGGTGAGCGGTGATGGCGATTTGGCCTATGCTGTGGATGCTGTGAGCTATCGCGGCGTGCGGGTTGAAGTGGTGAGTTTGCGATCGATGACGAGCGACAGTTTGATCAATGTAGCCGATCGCTATATCGATTTGGAAATGATTAAGGATGACATCCAAAAAACATCGCGCCCTAATTATGCTTACCGCCCATTGTCGGGTCTAAGCTTGATGGACGAACACGACGACAGATAAGAATTGGATAATCGGTAATAGGTGATGGGTAATAGCTGATGGGTTGAATAATTGAAAATTAGAAGTTAAAAATTTAGCTCAAGTATGACATATTTTTGATTAGTGTTTTTAATTAGCCAATTACCAATTCTCAATGCCCAATGCCCAATTCTCAATGCCCAATTATCGATTACCAATGATTAATTTCAAATCCCAAATTTCCAGTCTCCACTCCCCAAAGTTAATGCTGCTACTTTTAGCAGGATTAATCTTGGGGATTGGTGCTTGTGCGGCTCCGCAAGAGGCTCAAAAAAGCAAATTAGCCGATGATATCAAAACTGCTCAGCAGTCAAACAGCACTTTAACTCTGAACAAAGTAACCCTAGAACAAGCAAACGAAAAGGGCGAGACGTTTTGGAAAGTAAAATCTACAAATGCCGTTTATAGCAAAGATAACAAGATAGTTAACGTTCAGAAACCAGTCGGCAAATTGTTTCAGGATGGCAAAGAAATTTATGACATTCAAGGAGAAACTGGGCAAGTTTTTCAGGAAGGAAATCAGGTTTTTCTAAAAGGTAACATAATCGCTACAGACCTGAAAAATGGAGTGGTATTGCGCGGGAATGAGTTGGAGTGGCGGCCGAAGGAAGATGTTTTAGTTATTCGCAATAATTTGACGGGAGACCACAAACAAGTTAATATTGCAGCGAAGGAAGCGCGGGTTTTCAGTAGGGCTAAGAGGATGGAGTTATTCGGATCTGTGGTGGCGAATGTTAAAGATCCGGTGCTACAATTGCGAACTGAGCACTTAGTCTGGTTTGTGGAACAACAAAAGGTAAACAGCGACAAACCGACTCAAATTGACAGATACAAAGATAAAAAATTAACAGACAGTGGTTTTGCCGATCGAGTAGATGTAGACTTAAAAACCAAGATTGCGACGCTGACGCAAAACGCTCAGTTAATGCCATCAGATCCGCCGCTGCAAATAGAAAGCAGTTTGATGAGTTGGAATTTTCCGGCGCAAAATGTGGTTTCGCCCGGGCCTGTGAAGGTTTTTCACCGCGTGGAGAAGGTGACGATGACTGGCGATACGGGGCGGGGAGATTTAGATAAAAAAATATTTTATTTGACGGGAAATGTGGTAGGAATTGGAGAAAAACGTCAATCTCAATTAAATACCGATCGCGTAACGTGGTATCTAACTAACCAGACTTTCGACGCAGAAGGAAATGTGGTTTACAAGCAACTAAATCCGGTGTTTAATTTGACTGGGCCGAAGGCTTCGGGAGAACTGAAAAATCAAACTGTGATTGTCAAAGGGAACGGCGGTGGTGGTCAAGTTGTGACGGAGTTTGTGCCAAATGAGAATAAGGGCGTTTTGGGGCAGTAGATGGGATTTGCAACCGCTGATGTGGGCAGATGGACGCTGATGAACGCAGATATAATTAAGATGAGATTGAGTAAGGAGGGTTGGGATGACAGTAACTTTAGAAAAGTTAGAAAAGCTGGATAAACCTATCTTAATTGACGGACTGAGCTGGAGAGAGTTTAAGGTGGTTGAACAGTTGCTCTCACGTCCGGGCGTGAGATTGTCGTTTTTAGATGGGGTATTGGAGATTAGACGTATGCCGGGAGAAAAACATGAAACCGTTAAAGAACGAATTGGTTCTCTACTGGATCTTTATCTGCTTCAAATGGGAATTGATTATCAGCCTACTGGCTCGATGACGCTGGAAAGTCCATCGGGATTGGTGAAGCGAGAAGCTGATAAATCTTATAGATTGGGGGCTAACCGAGAATTTCCTGATTTGGTGGTGGAAGTTGTGGTGACTAGCGGTGGTATTGACAAGTTGGAAGCTTACAAACGCCTGCAAATTCCTGAAGTTTGGTTTTGGGAAAATGGTAGGCTGCGTTTGTATTCGTTGGGGGATGATGGATATGCTGAGGTCGATCGATCTTTTGTGCTCCCAGATTTAGATATTGTACTATTGGCGCGCTGTATTAATATCGAAAATCACCTTCAGGCAATGCGCGAATTTAGAGAAGCGATTCAATAGAATTTGATTGTGAGTATTTTGTAGGGTGCGTCGCACAGAGATTTTCGAGTTTAGTTGTAGATTGTCGGTGGCGACGCACCCTACGATATCTTGAAAAACATAGATTCCGATTTACCGTTGAGTTGAGTGGGGGCGGGTTTACGAGATTATTGATTTTAGGCAATTATTTTGGGTAAACCCGCCCTACAAATTTTTGACAATTGTGCAATATATTTGATGCTTTTTACAACTGTCCAAAACCTTTTTTAGGCTTATCTTTTTTCTTTTTCTTTTTCTGTCCGGCGCCCATATATCCACGACCAGGCTGCATTCCGCCGGGGCCGCCCATTCCCTGCATTCCGGGCATTCCCGGCAATCCTCCCATTCCTGTAAAGTTGCCTTGACTCATTTGCTGCATCATTGTACGCATTTTCTGGAAATCGCTTACCAGTTTAGTTACGTCATTTTCTGCATAGCCTGCGCCTTTGCCGATGCGGCGACGACGGGATGGAGAACTTGCTAAAAGTTCGGGGTTGCGACGTTCTTCAGTTGTCATCGAATTAATCATGGCTTCGGTGCGTTTTAACTGCACTTCTCCCTGCCGCATTTGTTCGTCTGAGAGTTTGTTCATCCCCGGAATCATTTTCATGATGCCGCCGAGGGAACCCATATTTTTCAACAGTTTTGTTTGCTTGAGAAAGTCGGTAAAGTCAAACTTTGCCGTGATCATTTTCTCTTGCATTTTCTCGGCATCGGCGATGTCGAATTCTTCTTGCGCTTTTTCGACTAGCGTCAAGACATCGCCCATGCCGAGGATTCTCGATGCCATGCGATCGGGATAAAATGGCTGCAAGGCTTCCACTTTTTCGCCGACTCCGACAAATTTAATCGGCGCGCCGGATATTTGCCGGACTGACAAGGCTGCACCACCACGGCTGTCACCGTCTAATTTGGTTAAGATGGCACCGGTAATGCCGATTTGGTCGTGGAAGGTGCGGGTTAAATTTGCTGCTTCTTGGCCAGTCATGGCATCAACAACTAACAGCGTTTCGTGGGGTTGTACTGTTTGTTTGATGCGCGCCAATTCTGCCATCATGTCTTGGTCGATTTGCAGGCGGCCTGCTGTATCGACGATGATTGTATCGACGCCTAGTTGTTTGCCGTGTTCGATGCCTTGGCGGGCAATTTCTACGGGGTCAGTATCAGTGCCTAATTCAAATACGGGTACGTCGATTTGTTTGCCGAGGGTGAGCAATTGGTCGATCGCGGCTGGTCGATAAATGTCGGTTGCGACTAGCAGTGCGGTACGATTTTGCTTGCGGAGGTGCAGGGCTAGTTTGGCGGTAGCTGTGGTTTTCCCGGTTCCTTGCAAACCTGCCATCAGGATGACTGTGGGCCCGGATTCGGCGGTGGCGAGGGGTACGTTGGTTTCCCCCATGACGCGGACGAGTTCGTCGTGGACGATTTTGATGAATTGTTGGTCGGGACGGACGCCTGAGACGACTTCTGCGCCTTGTGCTTTGGCCGCTACTTCTCCGATGAAGTTTTTGACGACTTGGAGGTTGACATCGGCTTCCAGGAGGGCGCGGCGGACTTCTTTGAGCGCGTCTTGGATGTTGCTCTCGGAGATTTTATTTTGTCCGCGCAGTTTTTTCCAGGTGGATTCGAGTCGATCGGCAAGTGCTTCAAACATAGGGCATTGTTGGCTAGTCAGTCTTTTTCATTTTAGGGCTAAACGGGGATGTTTGGATTAATGTTTTGCTAAAAGTTAGATTTTTTATTTTTTAACCGCTGATGAACGCGGATTAACGCTGATAAATTTGGATGTTTTTGAAGTTATTTGATGTTTGTTTTTGTGTATTCTGCGATCGCCCGTTGGAGTGTGAAGAGGGTGCGATCGACCTTTTGGACTTTTTCGATTAACAACCTCCGTCTCAACGATTCGACGGCTTTGAGAAATTCTGAAGGCGATAATTCGAGAAGGGCTGGCTTTTTGGAGATTTCGACTGCTTTGTTTTGATTTTCCAACCAGGACATTACTTGTTTTTCGGTGTCAGACAAGCGCTGAAAATGTTGGTGCAATAACATTTTGTAATTTTGCCACATTCTACTTGTGGATATTCTAGGTTAAGAAGCTCTAACTGCGTCCCGAAACACTTTCAACGCTTCTTTTTCTTCCGACATTTGCAGGCATCTCCCCAGCAATTCTAGATCCAAATCCGGCAACAGCATACTCCGAGAAACTAGCTCGTAACCCTCTGATTTCAGTTGATAAATCGAAAATACTCTGTCTTCCCAAAACCAAACTTCCGCTACGTTAAATCTGCGGTAGTATTCCAGTTTGTTAATAGTCCCGCTGGTAAAAACAACTTCGATCGCCAAATCGGGTGTTTCTCGCCTCCGCCGGTCTTCGCCAAAGTAGTAAGATAAATCTGGTTCCTTGCTGCTGCCTTTTGTTTCCCCTTGGAGTGTAGCGCTACCCGTCGGTCTAAAACTCATATCTTTTTCTAAAAAAAACTGACATAACATTCCTGCCAACACGCATTTAATGGTTTCATGTTCCGGCGAACGTGTCATAATTTCTACATATCCGTCGAGGTAAGACAAGCGAACGCTGCGAGTATACTCTAGCAAGGAATCCAGAGCTTTGAACTGCTCCCAAGTCATTGCTAGCGGCAAAATCAACCGCTGTTCCGGGAGTGCAGTCAATGGGGGGTGAATTGTAGCGGTCATTTATACTATCCCCGATTTTTAGTTTCCTACTTTTAGATTAGCCTAAAAACTATCTAAATGGAAAACTGTTTTAATATCAATCTTGCCAAATCCTCGCTATCTGTAGGGACACGGCAGTGCCGTTTCCCTACATGGAACTAGGACACGGCAGTGCCGTTTCCCTACTCGAAACTAGGACACGGCAGTGCCGTTTCCCTACTCGAAACTAAGACTTTCTATCCACCTAGAAATAGCTAAGCCAAAAACTGGAATTGAGAACCGTTAACTGCCAAAGCAAACGGACTCGCCGGTTCAAACGAACCGATTAGTTCAAAGTTATCCGTGTTTAAAACAATCCCCAATATTTGTCCGTTACTGCGATTCCGAATCACCATATCGTTGATAACTCCGTCATTGTCATAAGCGATTAGATTGTCGTCAGTAAAGAGCAGATTTAATTCTGTCAAACCGTCAGTCAAACCAATGCGATCGCCCTCGTCAAAGTTAAAATCGGTAATGACATCGGCTCCATTGACTCCAAATGTTTCATTGCTTCTGAGCACAAATGTGTCAGCACCGGGGCCTCCCGTGAGTACGTCAATTCCCCGATCGCCCGCGAGGAAATCGTTGCCATCATTGCCATTTAGATCGTCGTCTCCTTGCCCTCCCCGCAGAATATCGTTGCCAGGACCTCCAAAAATAACGTCGTTACCGGCATCCCCTCTAACTACGTCATTGCCCTCATTTCCGTCAAGCATATCGTTATCTTTGCCGCCGTAAATGATGTCATTTCCGCCACCACCTGCGATCACATCATTGCCGTTATTTCCTAACAGCCGTTCGTTGCCATCCGACGAACCTGCGATCGTATCGTTGCCATCTAGTCCCCACACTCCCCAGGGAAAAGAAGACAAATTTCCCGGCTGTACCTGAATATCATCTGATGTAGCAAATCCCAAAAGACGCGGACCGCCACCGGCAAATACAGGAAATCCATTTGGATCGCTAATCAGATTGTTAACCGTTAAAACCATATGTATCTCCTTTCATAAGTCTGGATACTCATATTATATTTTATTATTTCCATTATTAATAGTATCAATTAATGTTGACTGTTGACCGTTCACCGTTCACGGCAAGCAATTTTATCCGCGACCCTCCGATCTGTAGGGTCACTTTCTTCAATCTAAAATCTAAAATCTAAAATTGATTGACACGATTAACTAGGATTTACCAATTATAATAAGTGTAGCAGGCAATATGCTAACCAAGTTAATTTAACCCTGTAAAGTCCAGACAAAAAGGTTGTTTGTAAAGAAAAGTCAAAGTTTATGTGCAGATCGTCCTGGGAAAAAGCCAGTTTTCGTTTACCGCACAAAAATTTTATGCACAGGCTATAAGTTCTTTGCAAAGCCTTAAATGGCCGATCGCTAACATTATTGACAAAATCCAGTGCTTTCAGGTGTTTTACTCATGTCTATTCCTAAATCGTCGTCTCGTCAAAACAACAACTCCGTAAAATCACTGATTCCCGCAGATATGGACTCAACTGAGCAAGACAATAACAGTTTGCAAAGCGAAGTTAACATGGAACAGCTACTGCAAGCTTTGGCGGCAGGAGTACCGACTCAATCTGCCGAAATTGAACGCTTAAAAACATGGAAACAAGACTTGCAGTGGGTGTTTCAATTTCTCGGGAACCGCCGCGTTTTAATCGCGGTAATCGAGCCGGGAACTTTTGCCCTGCGCTACGCTAACGCCGCTTTCTGCCGTTTGGCTGGCTGGGAAGGAACGCCCCTGGGAAGTGGGGAATTTGGCGGTTTGTTTGCAGGAATGGGCATTACTCTGCTGGAACTATTCGAGGAGTGGGACGGCAAAACAGCCGAACAGTTGTACCGCCGCCACGTTTTGCACTGGGTATTCAAGCAATCCTATCAAATTGACCTCGCAGCTTTGCGGGTGCTCGACGAACCGGTGATGGCTGCGGTAAAAAGTCGGGTTCATCCAGAACCGAGATATGTCGAATTTTGGCTTGGTTCGGAACAGTTGAAAGTCGATCGCATTGACTCGAAAATAGATGAATTTGCAGATTTGCATTTGCAGTTAATGCCAGTCTCTGAACGGGAAGCTTGGTTGATGCAGCCGAATCAATTGGCGATTTTAGCCGATCGCTTGCAGTTAGATAATTACCAAGTAGAAGGTTTACTGGTACTCGAAGGTTTTGATGTCACCATACAGGAGCAAATTCGGCGGCTGACGCAGTTATTAATCGATCGCGATTCGATGCTGCGCCCCGACAAATTTGAAAGAATTGACGGTTGTTTGCGATCGCTCTTTAATGCTGACGGTACTTTGCTGCTGCGGCCTGACGGCGAACAGGTACAGATATTAGTTGCTAAAGGGGGCGAACATTTGCCGCCGGTTGTTTATTCGATGACTTCTCTAGAAGATTCTCATTTTTTGAAAGCAACGGCGGCAAATCAAGTTTGGAATGTGCCAGATTTGCGCCGAGAATGCGACACCGAGTGCGATCGGGCTTTGCGGAAAATGGGCGTGCGATCGATGATGTTAGTACCCCTGGTGGTAAAAACCGTCACCCGCGATGGCTGCGTGCAACGGATTTTGGGTCTGGTGGGGCTGTTGTGCGATCGGCCAAATCACTTCAACGGCATTGACTCCCAGCACGCCCAAGAACTGATTCCCGCCTTCATTGCAGCCCTACGACAAGCCATGCAGCAGCGGTTTAGCCACATCCACAACATCCACCCCGCCGTCGAATGGCGCTTCGTCCAAGAAGCAGAAAGACGCAGTTGGGGACTTCAACAAGAAACTATTGTATTTTCTGACGTTTATCCACTATTTGGAATTTCCGATATTCGCGGTTCTAGCGACGAGCGAAATCGAGCCATTCAAACTGATTTACTCGAACAATTTCGCTTGGGTTTAGCCATAATTGATGCCGTTTGTGAAACAAAAACTACTCACCTCGGTCAGCAACTACGACTTGATTTACTTGACTATATAGAGCATTTAAAACAAAAAGTAACAGTCGATATGGAGGTACGAGCTGCCGAGTATTTGAACGAGAAATTAGAAGTATATTTTGACTATTTTATGCAGTGTGGGCCAAAAGTTCAGGAGGCGGTTGAAGCTTACCGAGTCGCTTGTGCAAACGAACATAACTGCGTTTATGGCGATCGGACCCGCTACGACGAAATGCTGCATTTAATTAGTAACAAACTCCAAGAAACTTGGGCTCGCTGGCAAGAACGAATGCAGCAAATTCTCCCCCACTACTGCGACATTGAATGCACCGACGGCATGGATCACATGATTTATGTCGGAAAATCTGTTGATAGCAGATTCAGTCAGTTTCACCTCCACAGTTTGCGGTACGAACAACTGCGGGCAATTTGCGACTGCGGCCGCACAGTTTTCCGCCTGAAAGCCGAGTCGCACATTAATATGGAATTGGCGCATTTAGTGTTAGTTCAAAATACCACAATCGATATTTTTCATAACGAAAATACAGAAAAAATGTTTGATGTCAAAGGCACTCGCGACATCCGCTACGAACTTGTCAAAAAGCGGATCGAAAAAGCCGTTGACAAAGACGCACAAGAGCGCATTACCCAGTCAGGAATGTTAACTGTAGTTTATTCAACCGAAGACGAATGGGAAGAGTACGAACAATATTTGCGCTATTTGTCTCGTGAAGGTTGGGTAGAGTCAAAAGTTCAGACTGGCATGGTAGAATCGCTGCAAGGAGTCAGTGGTTTAAAATTCGCCCGCGTGCGTATTTTGCCAGATCCAGAATCAATTGTTCATATTAGTGAAGTTACCGTTGTCCAAGATTGAAAATCTGCCATTTAAATCTTAGTTTTGAATGCACACCAACCAAAGAAACCGGGTTTTTTACCGAATCTACGGGATGCAACGAAGTATTTTCGTAAAAAAACCCGGTTTCTGGGCCTCAGTGACTCGTGGCATAATATAATGCGATCCATATCACATAAATATTCACTAAATTAGCGCTACGCTAGGTTAAATTAGATCCGATTAATTTTTCAATAAACCTATGCAGAATCTTTCAAAATACCCAATAAATTCTACTCTGCACGAAGGCGTCGAAACAGTTATCTATCGCGGACAAAAATCAACTCATCGGCCCGCAACAATTCTTAAACTCCTGAAAGCCGAATATCCGACACTCGAAGCAATTACCCGCCTCAAACACGAATATCAAATCCGCAAAAACTTAGATAGCGAACAAATCGTCAAAACCATCAGTCTCGAAACCTTTGACAACCGATTAGGACTGGTTTTAGAAGACTTTGCTGGCGAATCTCTCGGACAATTGCTAGAGAAAGAGATATTGAGTCCGCGAGCAATTTTAAACATCGCCATCCAAATCACTAAAGCCTTAGAATACCTGTATCAAAATCAGATTATTCACAAAGACATCAAACCCAGTAACATCATTATCAACTCCCAAACAAAACAAGTCAAACTCACAGACTTCGGGATTGCGACAAAACTCAACAAAGAAAATCCACAATTTAATAATCCCAACTCCGTTGAAGGCACATTAGCCTATATGTCACCCGAACAAACCGGGAGAATGAACCGCACCCTCGACTACCGCACCGACTTTTATTCCCTCGGAATTACCCTGTATGAAATGCTCACAGGTAAATTGCCTTTCACTAGCAGCGATCCCTTAGAAATAGTTTACAGCCACATTGCCCTACAAGCAATTTCACCACATCAAATCAATTCTGAAATTCCGTTAGAAGTTTCAGAAATCGTGATGAAATTGATGTCAAAGAATGCCGAACATAGATACCAAAGTGCAGCCGGATTATTAGCAGACTTAGAAATTTGTTTGTATCAGTTAGAAACAACAGGCGAAATTACAGATTTCACCCCTGGACGCTTAGATATTCTCAGCCAATTGTTGATACCCCAAAAGTTGTACGGTAGAGAACAACAAGTCAACGCACTATTAGCAGCATTTGAACGCATAGGGGAGGGTTCACCCGAATCTTTGCCACCAAATCAAGATACACAAAAACCCGAACCCAATGTAGGGGCGGGTTCACCCGAATCTGTACCACCCAATCAAAATACAGAAAAACCCGCCCTCCCCAACTCAAAAACTATTGCACCCGAATCTTTTTTACCCAACCAAAATACACAAAAACTAGCTTATTCCCAAAGTGAATTAATGCTAGTATCCGGTTATTCCGGCATCGGCAAATCAGCAGTCGTCAACGAAGTTAGCAAACCAATAACTCGCTCAAAAGGTTACTTCATCAGCGGCAAATTCGACCAATTCAAACGAAACATTCCCTACGCATCATTAATTCAAGCATTCAACTCGCTGCTGCGCCAATTGCTAACAGAGAGCGCGGCTTCTATAGAAACATGGCAGACTAAAATTTTAACAGCTTTAGGAACAGACGGCAAAGTAATTGCTGATGTAATTCCTGAAGTTGAATTAATCGCTGGCAAACAGCCAGAAGTGCCAGAACTGAGTTCTGTAGAATCGCAAAATCGCTTCAATCGGGTATTCAAAGAATTTATTCGTGTTTTCGCGCAAAAAGAACACCCGCTAGTTATCTTTTTAGACGATTTGCAGTGGGCAGATTCAGCAACATTAAAGTTGATGCAAACACTGATAACTGACTCTGAGCAGCAATATCTGTTGCTAATCGGTGCGTATCGAGATAACGAAGTTAGTCCGACTCATCCGTTAATTCAGACTGTAGAAGAAATTGAAAAAACGGGTACGATTGTCAATAATATTGTACTACAACCGCTGGATTTAGAAACTGTCACTGAATTAGTCGCTGAAACACTCAACATTTGCACAGAAAAAGTCGCAAATTTAGCAGAGTTAATCTGCAATAAAACAGGCGGAAATCCTTTTTTCTTGACGCAACTACTCCAAGCACTTTATCAAGACAATCTTTTGAAATTTGACTTTAGTCCGCTGGAGGGTAAAGGAGGTTGGAATTGGAGTATTGATGAAATTCAAGCGATTGGAATTACCGATAAAAGCGTAGTAGAACTGTTAGCTAGTCGCATTGAAAAGTTGTCCATAGCCACGCAAGAAGTGTTAAAATTAGCAGCTTGTGTGGGCGACAGATTTGCTCTGGATGTGCTGTCACTTGTCAGCGAAGAGTCAGCTAATACTACAGCCACTGAACTTTATTCAGCTTTACAAGCAGGCTTAATTCTGCCCTTGAGCGATGCTTATCGTATTCCTTTGGTTTTCGATCGAGCCGAATCAATCAATCTCAAATTAGACACTTCGCGGGTTAGTTACAGATTTTTGCACGATCGCGTTCAGCAAGCCG
>Ga0123338_10005047_pt1 | contig 11385 bp, 15 predicted proteins | sample grotaG_FD_89793 | JGI IMG/M metagenome (GOLD analysis project Ga0123338, IMG submission 89793) | Glacier valley bacterial and archeal communities from Borup Fiord, Nunavut, Canada, to study Microbial Dark Matter (Phase II) -... | ecosystem: Environmental > Aquatic > Freshwater > Ice > Glacier ...
AATGCAGCGCTCCACGACCCAGCGTTTGGGCAACAAGATGAAGCCGCGTTTGTCGGTTGGGCGCTTGACCAGAACAAGGTGGATGCCCTGCGAGGCGGCGTCCGCGACGGGTTGCTCGCCAGAGTAGCCTTCATCAGCGAAGGCGACTTCAACCTGACCGCCCGTGACCCATTGCACCCGTTCGGCCAATTCCGCAACTTGCGCACGAACGGCACGTCGCCACAGGCATCTTGTTCATTGGCAGGTGTGAGGTATGCAGCCAACAAATGGCCGAGCGTATCTACCGCCAGATGCACTTTGCGTCCGCGCCGTTTCTTGGCACCATCGAAGCCCGCCGCGTTCCCGCTTTCGGGCGTGCTTTGCACCGTTCGGCTGTCGAGCACCACCGCGCTTGGCTGCGCTTCGCGTCCCTCAGCTCAAACACCTCGGCATGTATCCAGCGCCAACTTTGCTGATAGACCGTATACCATGCTGGCAAGTCGTGCGGCAGCATTCGCCATTGCGACCCGGTCCGAATTATCCAAACGCAGTCCGTTGAACACCTCTCGCAAGTCGTGCTCCCCTTGTGGCGCATCCTCTCGCATCAACCTTAGATACGCTGCCACAAACGCCCATTCTTCGTCGCTTACATCACCTGGGTATGCTGTTCGTTCCATCGCTCAAGTTGATCATCCCTCCTCTTAGAAGTGCATAACAGGCTGTAGCACCGTGATGATCAACGACAGCAGGCTAACTACCACCAATAGAGGCTGTCCCCATTCCCAACCAGCGACTAGCGCAATGCAAGCCGCGACAAAACCTATGGCGGTTACTAACCAGCAATACCCTCGCCAAAATTTCAGAGAGGTTTGTGAGCCTGAGCAGCGGGTATTCTGACAAAGGGCAAACTAATTCAAGTGCTTGTGCGAAGCCTGATGAATTAGTTTCCAAGATGACGGATACCGCATTTTTGGTTGAGCAAAGCCTTTTGCATCTGCGTCCATCAACATTGGCGAGGGTATTGTAACCAGAACACACTGTATATCCGTGTGCCACTTGCCCCCAATTCCAGACGCCCTGCCAGAAAAGTAATTTTGTAGGCTAACTCTGGCACTTCTTTGAGCGGCCAATAGGCTACAAAACCCATCAGATGAACCAGACCGTGCAGGCCTACAATTGCGGAGACTGCAATCAAAATCAGGCGCGACATAGAATCTCCTTTGTGAGCCGCTCGACGCAACAGCGATCAGAATTAGAAATGGCATTTTGCCGAGTTGCTTTTGACTTGGAGTTCATTTGTCTGCGTTAATTCCAAGAATTGAGCATCTGGTTTTATCGCTGACAGGACAAGTCATGCTAACTTCGGATGCTTTGAACTATAAGTTTCACGTACCCGCTGATTGAGCGTCAAAAGCAGGATTGCAACTCCCCACACAAAGTATAGAACGTGCAAAAAACTGACCGATCCAAACATAATCACCTGAACGCAAATCCATATGATCAAAATAACCCCCGCTACCAGGGAGGCCGTCCAACCCCGGTACATGATTTTGAACGGATTGAGCAAATCCAGCCTTATCCACGACGGTCGTGCAAACAAGCTGTAAGCTACAATAAGTGGGTAGATTCCCACAAAGGTAAAAAGAAGCATTGCCGGCAGTAGGAAAGTGGCGAACGGTGTGTTTCTGAGCATATACAGCGGCATCTGCATTGGACGACCGTCGGGGGCGATGATAAACAATCCCCCACTAATCACCGCTCCCAGTCCCAATAGAAACTGCAAAACTATCAACGCCCGAACCGTAAAAGTCCGTTGTGTAACATTGTCTTTCACACATCCTCCAGACCATTATCAGAGGCTAAAACTGGTGTCGTGGAGCCTATCGGATGCCACGCACAAGCGCGTCCCTCATAAAACGGAAAGAGATCATGAGCAGTCAAGTCATGAACAATCGCTTCGCCAATGGTTCCATCCGGTTTCAAGTCAACACCGGCAAGTTCGTATTGTCCCGTCAGAGGCACACTCTGTCCGCTTTGGTATATCACACTCGCTGAGTTATCCATCAAAAAGACTCCTTCGTTAATATATTGGCGCTTCTGCTCACCCGGTCAAAACTGCCAGCGGTTTCCCACTGGCAAGTATGCAACTGTGTATCGCGAAGTTAAGTGCTATCTACGGCTGGTCGCGTCAGGTTGACGGGAGGTGTGTCGTGCGAGCCAGTACGCCAGGGAGTACCAAGACGAGGGAGTATGAAGCGATCCAATCCGTAGTAACCTGCTGTTTTCCAGGCGAGTATCAATAGGATTGCAACGGCGAAGAGCAGACCATTGGTGCTGGCCGTGCCAGCCATAACAAAGCTCCAATTCATGAAAGCACCTGCAAATGCTGCAATCCCGACGAACAGCCCGACGATCAGAGCAATCCCGACCAGCGTTTCGCCAATCGCAACGAATTTCGCAAACCATACGTAGGAGCCACTATCCAGCAAACCTTGAATGAAGCTGCGATACCAATCGAATGCGATAGGTGTCTTGCCCGTTGGACTCACAGCGACGGCGTTGGTTAGAAACCCTTTCAACGCGACCCCCGTCTGGGTCCAGTCAGGATTGCTCAGTTTTCCCAGCCCGGAATTCAGCCACACCCAACCGAGCAGGACACGTGCCACCAACCAGACCACCGCGAACCGGGTATCTTCAAAGAGTAAGCGTGCGATAGGCGGATTTGTGATGATCCGCCCTTTTGTGTCTCGTACATTATGATCGTTCATGGGTTTGCCTCTTAGTTCTGAAACTGCGTTGAGTTGACGTTTTATCCCGTTTGGGGCGATGATAGTCTTTTGGATTACGGTTTTGCGGGCATTTAGTGCTAGTCTGCTACCAACAGAAACTGCACCAATGACCAGTATAGAGCCGCATCCTTGTGGAAACGTCCGGCTTCGGATGGATTAATCAGTCATCCTTTGGCATGATCTTTGGCTGAAGCCGAGCCTTAAGAAAGCTGATGAACAGTTTTGTAGTGAGTGATTACTCCTGTAACCGTTTAAATCAAAACTCCCCTTGCTGAAAATCCTGCACCATCAGCTCCTGAAAAAGGTGTTAGGATCGGAAAATCACTACTCTCCGCAGCTATTTATAACAGAACTTCCTTAACAGATCGCCGGGGGCTGGGCAGCGCTGCTCGCGTTGCATGACCCAGACGAAACGGCATGATACCCTGCCAGTCATCACTCCCTGTCAAGTCGCGTAACGCCCGCTCGAAAACAGGGTCAATTCCGCGTTGCTGTTCTCGATCAGCACGTTCGCACATTTGGTTGAGCGGCTGCATCGCGACTGCATGTAGAGTTGCCCACAGGTGCATCTGCTGCCACAAGCGACCGCAGGCCATGCGTTGCTTATTGTCGTTCTGGTCACGAACCGCAATCAGGCCGAAGGCTGCTGCCGTTGCTACGTAATTGTCACGAACGTTCTGCACGAAAGTAGCATCGTTCTGCTGACGCGAGCCATCGGGTAGCACTTTGGCGGCAAGGTCAATCAGGCCATCAAATGATTGTGCATCAATGGTAATGCCGTCGGAGTGAGCCTGCACATCTGACCAACCCTGCCGCCACCAGTGATTGCTGTCGATACTTTGCTGCTCGTCGGCGATCAGTGCCTCAGCAGCGGCCACCGCGTACTTCCCGAATTTGTCTCGCGCTACCGGGTCAGCATACCAAAACACTTGCACAGCAGCATCATTAGAAAGTGCTGTCAGTGAGTCCAGAATGTCGCGTCCAATGGATTTACCGACATCATACGGGCTACGATTGGTGTGACGGTTTGGAATAGCGCTATACAGCTCAGAAATCTGAGCCTGACCGAGCGTCAAGGTCAAATGAGCAACGTGATCCGGGTATGTGCCGTCGGGTAGCAGGTTGGCCTGGACGGTAAACCCTTCAGCCTGCGCCGCGAGTGTCATATTCTCCACCGCACAGCCTAGCCCGATGTGCATTTCACGGCGCAGGGGATCAATGACCCCGATCTGACGACTGTAATCGGCGTACAGGTCAACCGCCTGCTCAGTGATCCGAAAATACCAGGGCTGCGCGTTGTGCGGATTGGCGGCCAGGATACCCGCACTCACAATGCGTTCGGAGGCGGTCTTGGCGTCACGCCAATGCTGCCAGGGTTCATAGGCGACTCCCTGTCCGGCACTGAATACACCCTGATCTACCGCGCGGTACACAGTTCCGCCGACAACGGCAACAATTACCGCCCCACTCGTTTTCAAGAAAGTTCGTCGATTGATCTTCATCAGCTTATTTCCTTGTCAGTCAGGTTGCCAATTTCGTTTGAACGATATGAAAGACCGGGTAGTCTGCCGCGATCTTTTCAAATTCGACCAATGGCGCATTCTTGTCCACAGGCATATGAGGCCGCGCTCCCGGTGCGCGCTTTAGATAAGCCTTCAAAATTGGGGCGCGCTGATCAATCGGAACCTCGTCAAGCTGGACCGCTTTACGCCTGCCGCTGCGGATCGCCGCTTGTCCACCTGCCGCCCGCACATTGAGAACCCATTGGACATTATCACCGAGCATAGATACTAAATACCGCTGGCTGTCAACAATAGCAATGACCACGGGTAGCGAAACTATTCGCCCTGATTTTCGCCCGATCACTTCCAACGTCACAATGAAGTTGTAAGCGATCCCGGAGGAGGCGACTACAGCCCACGCGCGATTTAGAATCCTGGCAATCCAGTTAGGTCGCTGTCCATGATATAGCCATTGAGCAAAGGTGGTTTTAGGCATAATGTGTGCGTCCCCAATTTTATTCAGTCTGATCCAGCAGTTTGGTCGTCGTCAAACGAACCCTGGAAGCCTGCAAGCCAGCCGAGCAAGGCGTCCCGGTAAAAAGATGACCGCGCTACGGAGCTTCTCAATTCATGTGAGGAACCGAAAAGCAACCATGAGTAACCCGATGAGTGCTAAACCACCACACATAAACGGGATCAGCCGAGCGAACCGCTCCGGCAAAAAGATGTCTGCGATGAAATCGTTACCTGTCGCATCGCCCAAGCGCCGTGCGATTTTGGTGAGCGGACAGCGCGTACCATTTGCCACGAAAACGACAATTTCCGCCAGCACAAGAGTCACGGCGATCAGCAATCCTAGCCCACGCACATTGAATATGCCGCTGTAGAGGATGTAGATTATCGCTGCGCTCTCTACGAGGAACACCAGCGTGTGGAGCAGCTTGATCCAGAATAACAGGGGTGAGCGAACATCTGTTGCTTCTGTCACTTTACCAACGCCTTTGGCAAAGTCTGCGCCAGTACGGTATTCACCATCACATCGAGGAAGTGAGCTGGTTCATCCCAGAGTAGTAACCTCATGTACGCTGCGCCTGTACGAGAAGCGGCCCGGCCTGGCGGATGGCGTCCTCGACGTCACCCTCGAAGTTGCGGAAATTCTCCGCGAACATCGCCATGAGATTTTGTGCTTGCCATTCGTAGCTGGTTGCATCCGCCCATGTTTTACGTGGGTCGAGCAGTTCGGCTGGCACATCGGGGCAAGTCTCTGGAACGGAAAGGCCGAAGTGCGGGTCAATCCGCATAGCAACTCCGTCCAATGTTCCGTTGAGCGCGGCACGCACCATCGCGCGCGTGTAGGCGATTTTAATGCGCTGTCCGACACCGTAGCCACCCCCCGTCCAGCCTGTGTTGATAAGCCATACGGTTACGCTATGTTTCTGAATCTTTTCGCCGAGCAGTTTTGCATAAACTGTTGGCGGCAAAACCATGAATGGCGCACCGAAGCAGGTGCTGAAAGTAGCCTGGGGTTCCTTGATGCCGCTTTCCGTGCCCGCAATCTTGGCGGTATACCCGGAAAGGAAGTGATACATTGCCTGTTCCGGCGTAAGACGTGAGATTGGCGGCAAAATGCCAAAAGCATCAGCAGTGAGCATGATAATCGTCTTCGGGTGCCCGCCTAAGCCATCACTCGCCGAATTCGGAATGTAATCGAGCGGATAGGCTGCGCGCGTGTTTTCCGTGAGCGATGCATCATCCAGGTCCAGATGCCGGGTAACACTATCCATTGCGACGTTTTCGAGCAGCGTTCCAAAGCGTCGAGCAGTCGCGTAAATCTCCGGCTCCGCCTGTGCCGAAAGGTTGATTACCTTGGCATAGCATCCACCCTCGAAGTTGAATACGCCCCGGTCGCTCCAACCATGTTCGTCGTCACCGATGAGGGTGCGTGATGGGTCTGCGGAAAGGGTGGTCTTGCCCGTCCCGGAGAGACCGAAGAAAACGGCAGTATCACCCTCAGCACCCGTGTTCGCCGAACAGTGCATCGTCAGGACATGTTGTTGCGGGAGCAAATAGTTCAGGATAGAGAAGATCGACTTCTTGATCTCACCTGCATACTGCGTGCCACCGATCAACACCAGCTTTTGCGCGAGGTTGATGACGATAAACACTTCCGAGCGTGTGCCATCGATGGATGGATCGGCGTGGAAATTCGGCGCATCGATCACGGTGAACTGCGGAACGTGTTCTTCCGGGTTTGGCGAATGAATGAACATATTCCGCGCGAAGAGGCTGTGCCAGGCATATTCCGTGATGATACGCACCGGGAGGCGGTATTCCTGATCCGCGCCCGCGAAACAATCCTGGACAAACAAATCCTTGCCTTGCAAGTAGGCCAGCATACGGCTGTATAGCACCTGAAACTTCTCTGGCGACATCGGACGGTTGACCTTGCCCCATCCGATATGATCCGTACTGGTTGGCTCTTCAACAATAAACTTGTCGTTCGGCGAGCGGCCTGTATGCTGTCCGGTGCGGACGACCAACGGACCGAGGTGCGAGATGCTTCCCTCGCGGCGGCGTACCACTTCTTCGTAGAGCGCCGCTGTCGAAAGGTTCCAATAGATTGCATTTGTATTCGTGATGCCATGCTGGTCAAGACCATAGGCACTATGCGATTGTGTCATCTGCATGATGTTCTCCCTTATTTACTTCAGCGATAACAAATAGGCGACTAAATCGTCGATCTGCCCGGTGTTGAGCGTCTGCCCATAGGTTTGCAGCATGACTCCCGGCGTGAAGCCCTTGACGACGTAAGCGTTTGGTTGACGGATTGACTCGTGTAAGTAGTCGGTCGCACTCATACCTGGCTTGCGGGTGGTCGCTCGTGTGCCAACACCTTTGAGTGATGGCCCGGATATCGTCATGCCTTGCAGGGTGTCGTGACAGCCCGCGCACCCTGCCGAGCCACTGAAAAGCGTCTTACCACGTGTGAGATCACCCGTCAATACACTTGAAACTGCTCTGGTTGCCGTAGGTGGCAGTGTGGGTAGTCCGACGGGTTTAAGCGCTGTTGCGGTGATCGATACGGTTGGACTGGCAGCCACTACTGAGGGCGGTGCAGCTTGCGTGTTTACCTGCGCGATCTGTGTAGTTGCAGGGTTTGTCAAGCTATTTTGATTTTGCGGTGGCGTACCAGTCGGTGTACCAAACATTTCCCACAACAGTACAAAGCCACTTTCGGTCGGAAGCGGTCCGCTATTTACTGGTACGGCTTGCGTCGGCATAATCATCCCGTCGTGTCCACTTCCGATTGTCGGTTTAACAACAGGCAATTTAGTCGGCGACACATCCGCGATCCGCGTGGCACCGACCATCGGTACATTCTGCATGATCACGTTGCCCGATGTCCCACAACCTGCCACAAGAAGCATCGCGGCAAGGGCAAATTTGCTTTTGAGCAGTAGCATCCCAGTCATGATATTAGACTCACTTGATCACCAACGCCGTCACCATGCCGAACATCCCGGCTGGTCCTTCGGCATGGGAGAGGATGTGGCAGTGATACGCCCAGATGCCCGGTTCCTCACAATCCACAAGCACGTCATACCGTTCACCAGGAGCGATATTGACGGTATCCGCAAGGTAGGGCGTGGACAGCATCGCGCCGTCTTTGGCGATGACTTGTTGATACATACCGTGTAGGTGCATCGGGTGGATCATCAGCCCTTCATTGAAGTAACGAACCCGGATACGGTCGCCTTTCTTGGCGATTATCGGCTGTGTGGTCGGCCAGCCACGCCCATTGATGCTTAACCCAATGCCTGTGTCGTTAAGGACCATCACGTAATCAGCATCGATGCGCGGCTCTCCCTCGCGTTTGAGTGGATCGATAATGAACGCGCCGAGTAGACCGCGTGTGACCTGTTCGGTACTGTTGTGGTGTGCGTGATACATATGCGAACCGGAGTTCTTCGCCACAAATTCGTAGGTGTATGTCGCGCCCGGCTTGATCACAGGTTGCGTGATGAACGGCACACCATCCATGCTGTTCGGGGTGTGGATACCGTGCCAATGGATGGCGGTGCTTTGTTTCATTTGATTCGTGACGATGATACGAACCTTATCGCCCTGGGTCACGCGAATGATTTCGCCAGGGACACGCCCGTTGTACATCATGGCATCGACTTCCAAATCCGGCTGCGTCTGCCACTTGCCTTCGGTACAGGTCACCTTGAACACTTTGGTGTCACCTTCCACCGTGAAAGGCATGAGTACGCCCCAGAAATCTTTATCCTTGCCAATGCTGGCGACGAACTGCTTGACGCCCGCTTCGTGCATGGCGTCCATCTCGTCGTTCGTCATCTCTTGCGCCATGGGACGAAGGGTCGGCCTATCCAGCGTTGCGAGGCTCGTATTTCGGCCTCCCAATGCACCTATTCCGAAGCCAGCAGCGATGGTGCTGCCAAACTTGAAGAAATTTCGGCGGTTTAACGGTAATTTATTCATAGTTGCCGTGATCCTTTGATGCGACTTGAGAGGCAGTTACCGGTGCTTGTCCAGGAATGGACGCACGCTTTCGATCCGGATTACGGTAGCCTGCGACCTGCCGCGCATAGATGAACAGGAGCGCGGCAATAAACAGGAGACTGTATGTGTTGGCTGACACCGTGACGATGATGTTGAGGTTGGTAACTCTGCCACCTGTTTGTGCATCCACCCAGAATTTGTTGATCATCTGCTCGTCCTGTAACAGCGCTTGTATTCGACGCCTTTTATTTGTCACGCTGACCGGGGACGATCATCACTGGGATCGCGGATTGGCGGGTAATAGCTTCGGCAACGCTGCCTACGATATGCGAAATAGCAGCGGACTTTTGGTAGGAAGCGATTACGATCACTTCATTCACTTTGGCCGCTTCCAGGATAGCATCGATAATATTCCCCTCACGGATACTGACCCGTACCTCGTATTCAGCCGCTTCGAGCCATTCCTTGACCTGGTTGAGATATTCTTTGCGGGCGTCTGCTGCGTGCGGGTCTTTCACGCCGGCGATGGGAGGCCAGCCGATTGAACCATCATGACCAGCGGCCATGCTGCGCGACAGGGCATTCACCTCACTGGCAGCGTCTTCGGCCATCACGGAGAGCAACTGAATTGCTGCGCCGGGTGCTGCGATATGGGCTAATTGTCCAAGTGCCTGCTCGGAAAGTTTCGAGCCATCGAGTGGAATGAGAATCTGTCGATATGCCATTTGTCTACTCTTTCTGAGGTTTGCAGGATGTGGGAGAGTGTAGTAACAATTCTTGCCAACCGACTGTCTTTTATGACAAAAACCTGATTTATTCGTGACATTCTTCCCAACATAATGCATTGATGCTGGAAGATGCCTACAGACATGACCACGAGTGGCACGTCATCCATAATAGTCACCGCTTAACCGACAAACGGACCCTTGCGTCGCCAATTTTCAAACGGGCGAATACTTCCGAGATCGTATGCTGCGCCTTGTACATCATTTCGGTTGTGTTCAGTAGAGATTGAGGATGCAGAAGAAATGATGCGTCGCCAACTCTGCACCATTGAATGTGCTGTTGAGAGTCGATAAAGTCAAAATACAGTGTAAAACCTGATTGTGTCTGGGACACCCTTCTTTGGATGGATTATGTGTCATGCTTTGGAAGGATGTGGTCATTTAATTTCTTGAGCTAAATCTCACCCAAATCCGCCTTTTTTCTGGTCCGTTGTAGTTCGCATCGTACGCATCTCACGATCACACTCTCTCCCGCTCATCGTGACCAGAAAACGAGCAGGAGAGTACACGTTTGCAGACAAAGACAAGCGCGCGCTGGCAGACCATACCCGGTAGCTTCGATGCGCTCCACACCGAGCAGCTTTTCCCGGCAGTGGATGACGACCCCTACGGCATCCCGTCACTCCTATACACGCCGCTGAGTTACACGCCAGAGTGGTTAGCGCCGTATCGGACACGTATTCGTGCGAAGAACGCCACGTCTAGCGGCGGGATGCATTTCTTTTTGGATGACTACCGCTTTGAGACGGTCTGGAACCGACTCGCGAAAGCGCTGCAATACCTGCGCGACTTCGAGACGCTGCTCACGCCAGACTTTTCGCTGTATCCGAATTGGCCGTTGGCTACGCAGATTTGGAACGTGTATCGGTCGCGCTGGTGTGGGGCGTATTGGGCGTCACTTGGTTTCCGTGTCATCCCGACAATCTCCTAGTACCCAGCCAGTATAGTTTTGATGGATATAATTTGTACAATTCACGCTTAAAACGCGAGTTTGTATCCATTATATCTACGTTGACTGGGTACTAGTCGGGACGGGAGTCGTATGTGTTCAGCTTCGCAGGTGTGTCACGCCGGAGCGTTGTCGCAGTATCTGCCGTCGGCGTGCGCCAGACAGAGTACAGACATTTTGAGCATGGCTTCCGCGAAATGGTCGAGCGCATTCAGCCAAGTCGCGTGCTATGTTACGGCAGGTTGCGCCGTGAACTTGGGTCGCTTATTGATGTGCGCTGCTATCCGACCCGGTGGGAGGGCATCAAGCGCGCGGTGGGTAGCGATGATGGGCGGTAGAGGCACAGCCGGGTATCCGGCGCATAGGTACATCTCCCTGCGTCGGTTTCGCGACTATGTGCCAGCAGGTCTCATTGCAGGTGGCACGGTTGAGCCGCAAGTAGAAGCAGCCGCAATCGCGGTTGTGGAGCCAGTACCGATTGCCGAAGCAGCCTCACAACTTGAGATGCTGGGCGCGTCAGCGCAAGTGAACAGCATAGGTGCAGGTCCCGCCATATTCAATACCCAACCAGCGTCAGACGGGGTGGCAACACAATCAGCGCCAACAGTCGATGAGTCTGCACTTCCACAAATTACGGTGATCAATCAGGAGACAGCCTTGGGAGGCGCAATCTATCCTTTCCTTGAGCAGACCGGACGCGCGTGGGTAGTTGTGTCCCAAGAGTTGGAAAATCCCACTTCATACCCACGAAATGGCACATTTGGAATGAGCCAGCCGACGCTGCGCTATGTCAAAGACGGCAAAATCGAAGATGTGTTCGTGGACGGGATGACCACCGAACAATTTCTGGCAAAGAC
>Ga0123338_10005049_pt1 | contig 11377 bp, 9 predicted proteins | sample grotaG_FD_89793 | JGI IMG/M metagenome (GOLD analysis project Ga0123338, IMG submission 89793) | Glacier valley bacterial and archeal communities from Borup Fiord, Nunavut, Canada, to study Microbial Dark Matter (Phase II) -... | ecosystem: Environmental > Aquatic > Freshwater > Ice > Glacier ...
CGTGAATCCCGCGCGCTGAACGAACGACTCAATGATCGGCGGGCCAACAAAAGCCACCAGCTCGGCAGGCGATGGGATGGGCAAACCCAGCTCCGCGAAAGTGTACGCAAGAGTCTTGGTGATACCTGGAGCCGAGTCGACAATCGTGCCGTCCAGATCGAACAGTATGCAACTGAAGCCGGAAGTCATTTGTCTCCAGCCTATGCGCACTGCGTGAAGGCTCGCCTCAGAACAAGCGGCTGTGCGAGTCGTCGAGGCCACGCATCGCGTCGTAGTCGAGGAGCAGGCAGCGGATGCCCCGATCCTGGGCCAGTACGCGGGCTTGGGGCTTGATCTCCTGGGCAGCAAAAACTCCCGTCACGGGTGCGAGGAGGGGATCGCGATTCATGAGTTCGAGGTAGCGGGACAGCTGTTCCACGCCATCGATGTCGCCGCGCCGCTTGATCTCGACGGCAACGCTTGCGCCCGAGGCATCCCTCGCGAGAATGTCGACCGGGCCGATTGCGGTCATGTATTCGCGACGCACCAGCCGGTGCCCCTCGCCGAGAAGCTCGATCTGCTCGGCGAGCAGTTTCTGCAGATCGGCCTCAACGCCATCTTTCTGCAGACCCGGATCGACGCCGAGGTCGTGTGAGGTGTCGTGAATGATGTCGTGAATTGAGATCACGAGCAGGTCAGCCGTCTTCGCCTGAGACACCCGCCACAATTGCGTCACTCCTGCGGCGGCTTGCTCTGGCTCGGGGGACGCGACCGAGATCGTGCAGGGTGGACTCATCCAATTGAGCGGCTTGTACGACAGCGAGTCGGAGTGCACGAGCACGCTGCCATCCGCCTTGACCACCAGGAGTCGGGTAGCGAGCGGGAGATGTGCGCTGAGCCGGCCGGCATAGTCGACCGAGCAGCGGGCAATGACGAGGCGCACTGGCCGAGTCTAAAGGGACTCGCTGCCGGAGGCCTCTGCCATGTCGTTGCCTGATCGGTGCGCGCCGAGTGGCCGGGCGGCACCGGAGGCGCACAACGCGAGACCAATGAGGGCGATGACGGTCATGAACGCCACGAGAAGGCTCGTCTGTGCGCCGACGATGCCGATGATGCTCGGACCGACAAGGAACGCCACGGCGCCGAAGGCCGCGACCGCACTGACCCGAGCTGCCGCGTTGACGGGGTTGTCCGCCGCTGCCGACATTCCGAGGGGGTAGCCAAGCGACGCGCCCAGTCCCCACAGAACCACCCCGACCGCAATGACAACCGGAGTGGGCACGAGCACAACCACGAGGAGGCCGATGGCTGCGAGCGACAGCGCCCACCTCAGGGCCGCGACTCGTCCGATCCGGTCTACCAGAGCGCCTCCGACGAGGCGTCCAACAGTCATCGCTCCCGTGAACGCGGCAAGAGACGCGGCACCAGCAGCAGGGGTGAATGATCGGTCCTGCACGAGTGCGAGCGCGAGCCAGTTGTTTGCAGTGCCTTCGGTGAATGCCGTGCCGAGCAGGATAAGCCCAATCAGTAGAGTCCGCCGTTCGAGCCAGACGCCCATGCGGTCGGCGACGGTTGACGTGCGACCCGCGGTCGCCGTTGATTCGACGGCGGGTAGCCACCCGACCGCGAAAATTGCGGCGGCGACGAGCAGTGCCGCCGCGCCCGAAAAGTGCAGCGCAAGTGGCACGCCGAGGATCGTGGCGAGCGTCCCGACGCCGGCCCCAACGAACGTGCCCATGCTGAAGACCGAGTGGAACATCGGCATGAGCGTGCGCTGACCGGCACGGTCTGATTCTGCAGCCCCGATGTTGAGGACGATCCCGCAGGTCGCGTTGGCGAAACCATAAAAGACGAGACTCGCGAAAGCGAGCGCGTAGCTGCCGAGCGCGCCGGCGGCGAGGCCCACCACGACCAAACCGAAAGCCGCTCCGACGAGCCCGATCCTCATGGTGCGAGCACTGCCCAACACGTGAATGACATGACTCGAGAGCAGGATTGCGACGATTGCGCCCGCTGGCGCGCCGGTAACGAGCGCACCTGTTTGCGCGACCCCGATCCTCAGGCCGTGAGCGACCTCAGGGATGCGTGACGCCCACGTCGCGACTCCGATCCCGTTTGCCGCAAACAAGACGAATAGCGCGGCTCGCCATCGAATTAGGGTCGCGGACGCCCGGGAAGTGGCGAGCCGCTCGGGCGCGTGGGGAGATATCGAGTTCGACAACGCCGGATCAACTCGCAATAGAACTGGGGTCTTCGCGCGCAGTCTCAGCGCTGCGACGAGCGGGCTCGCGTGCGGCGCCCGCCACGAGGGCACCGATTGCCGCGAGCACGAGAACGACGAGTAGGGCGTAAAGTACGCCGACCCGCTGGCCGAGAAGGCCAATCACCGGTGGACCAACAAGGAACGCGAAGTACCCGATCGTTGCAACCGCGCTCACGCGCGCGGCCGCCGTGCGCGGATCGTCGGCCGCAGCCGACATGCCGATGGGGAACCCCAGCGCCGAACCCAAGCCCCACAGGACCGCGCCGGCCGCCGCGATCCACGGGTTCGGCACGAAGATCACGATGAGCAGGCCGCCCGCTGCAAGCAGGAACGACCCGCGAAGCACGGGAACACGTCCGAAACGATCGAGCAGGAACACTCCCGTGAGGCGCCCAACGGTCATCGCCGTGACGAAGACCCCGAAGACCAGAGCGCCCGAAGCGTTGCTCACTCCGTGACCGTCGACCATGGCGATGGCAAGCCAGTCGTTTGCCGACCCTTCCGCAAAGGCGGCCGCGAGGACGAGCACACCGATCAGGAGCGTTCGGGAATCGGCCCAGATCGCGAGCCGACCTCGCCACGTGAGCGAGTGGTCGTCGCTCGAGAGCGGCTCGCCGTCATCCCCCACGACGTGCTCGGGCAGCAGAAAGCGTCGTGCTACGAGCATTCCCGCGACGATGGCAACTCCTGCAGTGCCGAGATGGATGGCGATGGGAACGTGCGTGGCCTCGGCGAGAGCTCCGATGCCCGCCCCGGCCATGGTGCCAAAGCTGAAGAAGGCATGGAATACGGGCATGATGGAGCGCCCGAGCGCTCGTTCATTCGCAGCGCCCGAGACGTTCATCGCGACATCAGTGATGCCAGACGAACCGCCGAAGACGACGAGCCCGGCGAAGGTGATGGCGAAATTCGGCATGGTCGCTCCGACGCCAGCAATGGTGAGGCCTACGGCGGTACCGACGATTCCCCAGCTCAGCGTCGCGATCGCGCCTGTTCTGGCGACGACGTGGCTGGAGGCAAGCAGGCCGACGATCGATCCGGCGGCCATGCCAAAGATAAGGAGTCCGACCTCGGCCGGATTCAGGTGCAAAGCGTCTCGTACCGCGGGCAGCCGTGACACCCAGCTCGCGATGGCGATTCCCGGAAGGGCAAAAATCACGAAGATCGCGTTTCGCCATGCGATGACCCCCAGGCGGCCCAGAGAACCGGCCGTCGCGTGCTCCGTCATCGAGTCCTCGTGCTTCATGTGCGGGATACCGTGAGACATCGAATCGATTCGATCGATTCGATTCGACTAAACTACCAACCCATGGGAACCGGTGCAAGTTCGACCGCGGATGCGGCTCACGAGCCCGCGGTTGGGGCGACAAGCACACAGTTGGACGCGGCGCGTGATGTAAGTGCCGCGCGACCGAACCTCGCTGCGGTGGCGGCGCTGGCTGGAGTGTCGCCCTCGACGGCGTCCCTAGCATTTAGCGGAGCGGGCCCCGTGTCCGAAGCCACTCGAGCGCGCGTGCTCGCCGCTGCTGATGCGCTCAACTACGGCGGACCCGATCCGAGAGCGCAATCATTGCGCCGCGGGCGATCGGGGATCATCGGAGTGGTCATCGAGGACCGCCTCGCCGACGCGTTTCGTGATCCCATGAATATCGCGATGCTCGACGGCATAGCCGATGAACTGGGCACGGTCGGCCTCGCGCTCTTGCTGCTGACGGAGACCGGCGACGCGGGCGCGGGAATTTCGACCGCGCCGATGGACGCCGTGGTCCTCGTGGGCTGCAGCACAAGCCTCAATTCATCGGTCACCGTTCTCCACCAGCGCGGGATCCCGGTGGTTGCCATCGAAGCCGAGCACATGACCGACGTGTTCCCCATCGACCTCGACAATCGGGATGCCACTGCTCGCGGTGCCGCCCACCTCAAGCAACTTGGGCACCACAACGTCGCTGTCGTGTCGTTGCCGCTCGAACCAGCGCGGGCTCGGGGCGCGATCACGGCCGAACGGGAACGAGCGAGCATGTCGTACACGGCCAAGCAGCGCCTCGCTGGTGCACGCGATGTCTTTCCGAATGCGCGCGGGGTCGCGTCTGCGGGCAGCCTGCTGCGTGAGGGGGTGATCGCCGGACGGGAGATACTGTCGTGGCCCGACCGCCCGACAGCAGTGATCGCGCAGAGCGATCTGCTCGCGCTCGGCGTGATCCGAGCGGCGGAGGAGCTGGGAATTCCGGTGCCTGAAGAATTGAGCGTCGTGGGTTTCGACGGCGCGAGGCTTGAGGGTTCTGCGCCCTATCGCCTCACGACGCTCGTACAACCCGCCGTCGAAAAGGGTCGAGCGGCGGGAGCGGCCGTAATCGAGCTCTTGCGTGGGGAGACTCCAGCCCCGATCGCATTCACGAGCGAACTCCGAGTCGGAAACACCACGGCAGCCGCAAACACGTGACCTTCGACCCTCACGGGTCGACGAATGCGGGGCGTACGATCTGCCCATGGCGGCACTTGTTGACACAGTCGGGCTGACGAAGACGTTTGGCTCGGTCCGAGCCCTTGACGGCCTCGACTTACGGGTTGACGAGGGCGAAGTGCACGGGTTTCTCGGCCCCAATGGCGCAGGCAAGTCAACGACATTGCGAATTCTTTTGGGGTTGACCCGCAAGACTGCGGGCACGGTGTCGGTTTTTGGCAAGGACCCGTGGCGAGATGCCGTCGCCATTCACACCGGCGTCGGGTATGTGCCGGGTGACGTCACGCTGTGGCCGAACCTCTCCGGCGGCGAGACCATCGACTTTCTGACGGCGCTCCATGGCGGCGCGGATCCCGCCTTTCGCGCTCAACTGATCGCCGACTTCGAACTCGACCCACGAAAGAAGGGGCGAAGCTACTCGAAGGGCAACCGCCAGAAGGTCGCGCTTATCGCCGCGCTCGCGCGTCGCGCATCCCTCTACATTTTCGATGAGCCCACGAGCGGCCTGGATCCCGTGATGGAGTCCGTGTTCCGGTCGCACGTTGCCCGGATTCGGGCCGAGGGCGCGAGCGTCCTGTTGTCGAGTCACATCCTCAGCGAAGTCGAGCAATTGTGCGGCGGGTCACGATCATTAGGGCGGGCGTCGCCGTTGAGCGCGGGAGCCTCAAGGAAATGCGCCACCTCACGAGCTCAGCGTTTACGGTGACGACCGACCTCGATGTCGCGATCGTTGCGGCGGGCCGCGTGCTCAGCGAGCTAACCAAGCACCCCATCGATGCGATCACGATCACGCCCCCGTCGCTCGAGGAGCTATTCCTCAGGCACTACGGCGATCCGGGCGCGAGCAAGGAACGGCTCTAATGCTGCGCATCGCGCTCATACAATTGCGCCGCGACCGCATCACGCTTCCGATCTGGATCGCGGCAACCGCCCTCATGGCCTACGCAGGAGCGGCCGGCGTCGCGGTCGAGTTTCCGACCGAGGAGCTCCGCGCGCAAGTGGTGAGCCTCGCCGCGGCAACGCCGTCGCTGCTTGCGCTGCGAGGCATTGCGGATGGAGCGAGCCTGGGGTCGTACGTTTATTTTCAGGTTTTCACCTACCTGGCCCTTCTAGCCGGACTCATGAGTACTTTCTTTGTCGTGCGCCATACCCGCGCGGATGAGGAACGCGGTCGGCTCGAACTCATCGCATCGGCGCCGGTTCACCGCACCGCTCCCCTCGGTGCGACCCTTGCGCTTGGGCTACTGGCCAACGCCGTTCTCGGCGCTGCGGTCGCAGGGGGACTGGTCGGAGGTGGACTCGACGTCGGCGGTTCGCTGCTTGCGGGCGTCGCCACGGCATCCGTTGGTCTTGTCTTCGTCGGCTTTGCTTCAGTAGTTGCTCAACTGGCTCCCACCTCACGGTCCGCGAACGGGATTTCCGGTGGTCTTGTCGGTGCCGCCTTCGTGCTTCGTGCGATCGGGGATGCCGCGGGCACACCCGGGGCGGACGGGCTATCGGTGACGAGTGCATGGCCGAGTTGGCTCTCGCCCATTGGATGGGGCCAGCAGGTTCACGCCTTCACGCAGCAGAACCTCGCACCACTCGCGCTTTCCCTTGCGGTCGCGGTTGTCGCATCGGCGAGTGCACTTGTGATTCAGTCGCGACGCGACTTGGGATCAAGCGTTATGCGCGAGCATGACGGGCGCGCGACAGGCTCGCCACGGCTGCGTTCCGCACTTGGTCTCGCGTGGCGGCAGCAGTGGCCGAGCATTGTGGGATGGGCGCTCGGCGGCGCGTTCCTCGGGTCGCTCGCGGGCACTCTCGCCGGTCGAATTGCCGACTCGGCTGACCTCGCGCCAACTCTTCACAGACTCCTAGTGCTTTTCGTGCCGGGAGGAACCGGTCAACTGATCGACGTTTTCGTCGCGGCGATCGTCGGCGTCGCTGGAGTGCTCGCGGCCGGCGCCGGGGTGCAGGCGGTCATCCGGGCGCGAAGCGAGGAGGCCGACGGGCGGGCCGAACTGGTTCTTGCGGCGCCCGTGCGCCGAACATCGTGGCTTCTCGGTTGGATCCTCGTCGCGACGGTCTCGACGATCGCGGTAGCACTCGCGACCGGTCTTGCCGCGGGACTGTCGTTTGCGGGCGCGCCCGACTCGGTCGACCGATTTTGGTCGAGCTTGGCATCTGGAGTTGCCCAACTCCCCGCGGCACTGACCTTTGTCGCGTTGACGGCCTTGATCTTCGTCGTGATCCCGCGTGCAACCGTCGCTCTCGGCTGGGGGCTGTTGGCGATCGGATTCATCGTGGGGCAATTCGGCGCCCTCATGCAGCTTCCGGACTGGGCCCGCAACCTCAGTCCGTTTGCGCACACCCCGAGTGTCCCGGCGCAGGGAGTGGACTGGTGGGGCGCACTCGTGCTTGTTGCGGCCTCGGTAGCCGTCGTCGCGCTCGCGGTTGCATTGGTTCGTGGCAGGCAGCTCACGTCATAACGACGGGCGGACAGTTCGCAGATCTCGTCACGCACGGCTTAGCGGTGGGATCCCCGAACTAGGCTGGATCGCATGAGCCCAGACGCCCCCCTCGCCTCCGGAATCGATCTCCCAAGCCTCGACGACTCGATTCGGCCCCAGGACGACCTCTTTCGTCACGTCAACGGAAAGTGGATCGCCAGCACCGAGATTCCGAGCGATAAGGCGAGATACGGATCGTTCTATCTCCTGGCCGAAGAGGCCGAGAAGGCCGTCCGCGACATCATCGTCCAGTCGCAATCCGCCGAGCCGGGGTCTGAAGCTCGCAAGGTCGGCGATCTGTACGCGAGCTTTCTCGACGAGGATCGCGTGCAAGCGCTCGGTGCCGGCCCGATCTCGAAGGCGATTGCCGAGGCCGAGGCGATCGACTCGATCGATTCACTACTCACGACGCTCGGTCGACTCGAGCGCGGCGGTGCGAGCGGTTTCGTGCAGGTGTTCGTTGACAACGACCCGGGTCAACCCGAGCGGTACCTCGTCTTCCTCGAGCAAGGCGGGATCGGGCTCCCCGACGAGTCGTACTATCGCGAAGAAAAGTTCGCCGAGATCCGAGCCAAGTACGTCGAGTACCTAGAGAAGATGCTCGGGCTTGCCGGGCTAAAGGATGCCGCGGCGCGAGCATCCCGCATCATGGAACTCGAGACGGCCATCGCCTCCCACCACTGGGACAACGTCGCAAACCGCGATAGCGAGAAGACCTACAACCCCATGGAGTGGTCGGCGGCCGCCGCTCTCGCCCGCGGGGTGGACCTTAATCGTTGGCTGACCGCGCTCGACGTGCCGCAGAATTCGTTCGCCGAGGTCGTCGTGCGTCAGCCATCGTTCTTGACGGGACTTAAGTCGGTACTCACTGCCGACCGGTTGGACGCGTGGCGCGATTGGCTCGGATGGCAAGTGATCAGGTCGAACTCGCCGTACCTGTCAAGTGATTTCGTCGACACTAACTTTGACTTCTACGGCAAGACGCTCACGGGCACGCCCGAGTTGCGCGCGCGCTGGAAGCGCGGGGTCTCGCTCGTCGAGGGTGCGCTGGGGGAGTCAGTCGGCCGTATCTATGTCGAGCGGCACTTTCCCGAAGCCGCAAAGTTGGCGATGGACGTGCTCGTGGCACACCTCGTTGAGGCCTACCGCGAGAGCATCAAGGCGCTCGAGTGGATGGGCCCAGAGACCCGCGCTCGCGCGCTCGACAAGCTCGATAAGTTCACGCCCAAGATCGGGTACCCGGTGAAGTGGCGCGATTACAGCTCGCTCGAGATCGACCCATCGGATCTGATCGGCAATGTCCGCGCGACCAATGAGTTCGAGTTCCAGCGTGAGCTCGGCAAGATCGGAAAGCCACTCGATCGCGACGAATGGTTCATGACACCCCAGACCATCAACGCCTACTACAACCCGGGATTCAACGAGATTGTCTTCCCCGCGGCAATCCTGCAGGCTCCCTTCTTCGATGAGGAGCGTGACGCTGCGGCGAATTACGGTGCGATCGGTGCCGTCATTGGCCACGAGATCGGGCACGGCTTCGACGACCAGGGTTCGAAATACGACGGCGACGGGAAGCTCACCGACTGGTGGACGGCAGACGACCGGGCCGCGTTCGAGGCTCGCACCACGTCGCTCATTGCGCAGTACGACGCCCTTGCACCGCAGCAGACCCCCGAGCACCACGTGAATGGTGCGCTCACGATCGGCGAGAACATCGGTGACCTTGGCGGCCTGTCGATCGCGTGGAAGGCATACCTGTTGTCGCTTGATGGGGCACAACCACCCGTCATCGACGGACTCACCGGGGCACAGCGGTTCTTTCTCTCATGGGCACAGGCCTGGCAGATCAAGGCTCGTGACGAGGAAGTCATACGCCTGTTGTCGATCGACCCTCACTCGCCGAATGAGTTCCGGTGTAACCAAATCGTGCGCAACATCGACGAGTTCTATGAGACATTTGGGGTGACCGAAACCGATGCACTGTGGCTAGCCCCGAAGGATCGCGTCACCATTTGGTAGACACCACCCGAACCCGTGAACGGCGGGAGCGGATCCGCTCGCCTCGAGCGGCCCGTCACTCTGGAGCTGGAGAGGCCGAAAACTTCTCGAGCACCTTTAGTGCGCTCGGGAAGCTCGCGTACGAAGGCGCCCAGGTCTCCGCGAGCGCCGTCGACTTGAACTCGGGTAAGACCCTCCTCGCTATCGATGACCGCGTTGTGTTGCCCACGGCGAGCATCGGCAAGATCTTGCTCCTGATCGAGGTATCGGCTCGATTGACGAGCCGGGACTTCTCCGGCTTCGGCATTCTCGACAAGACTCCGCGCGATGCGGTCGGGGATTCCGGAATTTGGCAGCACCTTCAAGCGCCGTCACTTCCCGTCGCGGATCTCGCGACTCTCGTGGGCTCCTCAAGCGACAACCTTGCGACCAACGTTCTCTTGCGACAAGTGGGCCTCGCCGCCGTCCGGGCGCGGACCGAGTCTCTCGGCCTCATGCGCACCGCGCTTTTGGATCTCGTGCGTGATTCGAGGGGACCGGATGACGCGCCCCAACTCTCCGTCGGTTCTACAGCGGAACTCAGTTGGCTCTTCGGTGCTCTCGCTCGCAACGAGATTGTTGACCCTCTCACGAGCCAGCGCGTCATGGGGTGGCTCTCGCTCAATAGCGACCTCTCGCTCGTCGCGAGCGCGTTCGGACTCGATCCGCTGTCACACCGCGGCGCTGACCACGGCACCCTGCTCATCAACAAGACCGGCACTGATCGTGGCGTGCGAGCAGAGGCGGGCGCCCTTCGTGGCGAGAACCGGGCGGTGGCGTATGCCGTGTCGATTCAGTTCAACGACGACGGTCTCGCGGCCCGTTTGCGGGTACTCGACGCGATGAGGACGGTCGGTGTGGACCTCCTCGAGTACGTGCACTGACCGTGACGGGGGCGATTCCCCCCGTTTAGGGGTATTGCTTTTGGCACTTGTCCGCTAAACGGGGGGCATGTAGTCTGTCGTGTGCGTTGGTTGTGCGAAACCCGAAAATTTCGCCTGACACCCCCGAAACAACGCATTCAGGATTACCCGAACTCCTGAACCTCACCCCCGTGGTTCTTCTCGGCGATGCCTGAACTCCCTTCCCCCAGGAGATATGCATCATGAAGGCCAAGAAGTTTTTCGCTGTAGTCACGGCATTTTTGCTCGCATTCGGCCTCAGCACCGTGGCGATCGCTGGTCCAGCGGTCGCTACGCCAACTACCACGACGCCTACCTTGTCTACGGCGACTGTGACTATTGATCTCACGTACATTTCTTCGTGTGGGCCGGATACGACGAACACTTGGCTCGTGAGCAACCCCTCGCCCGCGACGGTGATCGTCTCGTGGCACAACGAAGCGAACACGCAGAGCGGTTCGCTTTCCGCCGCGCCCGGTGACAACTTCTTCGACACGCCGCGCGGTACTGAGTCCATGATCATTTCGTGGGGCGACGACGTGACGATCGCCAAGGGAACCGTTACCACGGTTTCGGGCGAGGATCAGACGTGTGCGCTCCTGACACTGACGCCGACGCCACCCCCCACTCCGCAGTGCATCCCGACGAACCAGGTCTCGTACACGTACTCGTACACGACCAACAGCGGAACCATAACCGTGCCGGACGTCGAGGGGTCAACCCACGTGCTGTGCGACGACTTCTACGTGACGGCCACGAGCTGGAAGTTCGTCAAGGTCGGCAACACTTGGCCCCAGATGCTCGACGTCACGGATAAGCTCGGTCCGATTTCGGCACCCGGCAGCTACGACTACGCCGCCGCCGTCACCTGTGGACAGGGTGATATCTACGCGTCGTACACCTCGCAGCCGGAACCGACGTCGGTGCTGAACGGCCCGAGCGATCCGTTCAAAGAGCACTTCCTGCACCAGATGGGATTCTCCGGCCCCAACCCCACCTACTTCAAACAGTCCCATGACTGCATTAGCGTCAGCCCGAATGTGAGCTCATCGCTCGGCGCCTGCACGTTCGCGAGCGACACGTCCTCGAAGGACTTGACCTTCGTCTTCGACAACACCACGTCGTCGGTTCCGGTCATCTTCACCGTCCCCGACGCATACGAGAAGGGCTCCTCGACTAAGGGGATAACCCGTACCGTCCCGGCCGGCCAGAAGGTCAGTGTCGTTTCGACAGTGACTAATGC
>Ga0123338_10005051_pt1 | contig 11377 bp, 9 predicted proteins | sample grotaG_FD_89793 | JGI IMG/M metagenome (GOLD analysis project Ga0123338, IMG submission 89793) | Glacier valley bacterial and archeal communities from Borup Fiord, Nunavut, Canada, to study Microbial Dark Matter (Phase II) -... | ecosystem: Environmental > Aquatic > Freshwater > Ice > Glacier ...
GACCTGACCGGGGTGTCCTATCTGGCCCTCCAGCTCGAGAGTCCGCTCGAGACGGTGATGGCGGCTGTCCAGAAAGCTCACCAAGCCGGGGTTAAGGTGGTGCTCAACGCCGCGCCCGCGCGGGAATTGCCCCCCGAGTTGCTGGAGAACGTGAACGTGCTGGTGGTCAACGAACTCGAGCTTGGGGTTCTCAGCGGGGAAGAGGACCTCGAGCGGGGCGCAAAAAATCTGCTCGAGCGCGGACCCGAGTTGGTGGTGGTGACGCTGGGCGCACAGGGCTGTCTGGCCTTGACGCGCACGCTCGAGCATAGACTCCCCGCCTTTAAAGTCGAGGTGCTGGACACCACCGGTGCGGGCGATACCTTCACCGGGGTGCTCACCTTGCAGTTGGCGCTGGGAGATTCGCTCGAGGGGGCGTTGCGCTTTGCCAGTGCAGCGGCGGCGCTGGCCTGTGGGGCGGTGGGCGCTCAGGCGGCGATGCCGTGGAAGGGTGAGATTGGAGCCTTGCTCGAGGCTCAACCTTGAAGCGGGACCCAGTGGGTCTCTGGCAACGAGCAATGAGCTAAAATAGCTGCGAGACGTCGTTTCTCGAGTTTCATATGGCTATTTCTTCAAGGCAACGGGGTGTCACTCCCGGTAAATTCCGGTTCCTACCCATTTGCGGGTTCCTACCAGGGCGTCCACCTCGTTCTCGAGCCGGATGAGGCTTTCGGGAGCGGACTTGTCTCCAAAATAGTGGTTGATGGTTTTGCTGCGCTTAAAGCCGCTGACTTTGAGAATGGCCGAGGGCATATCGGTCACGCTCATGGCCGTGTAGGCGCTCTTGTACTGGTATACATTGGCCCGCTCGAGGGCCTGCCACAGCCGCTCGAGCTGGCTGGGGCTGAGCTGGGCCTCATAGGTTCCCTTGAGCTTGACGAAGCGCTCGCCCACGTACGTCACCAATCCCTTACTGCTCACCGAGACCGTGTACATCGGACAAAAGCCGTAACACGCCTGTCGCTCTAGGCTGAGTTTGAAGTTTGAGGGGACTTTGGATTTGGCGGCTAAAGTGGACCCGCTCGAGAGGAGGACCAGGGACGCAAGGCCAGCAATTTTGACGAGGTTCATAGCTTTAGTGTGTACCACGCCGGATGACTCGAGCGCAGGAAGGGTCAAGTTTGCCTTGAGCGGAGCGTCATCTTGAAATCAGAAAGCAGCTCGAGCTAGCCTCTCGAGCCACCCGCCATAGCGCCGATGAGTGCCGTAAACAGCTCTGGCATCGGCGGCACGCTATCGCCGTCGGTCCAGCCGAACCTCGAGTCGCGTAAACTTCCTTCCCCCACGCCCATACCCGCCGCAAACCTCGAGCGGTAATCCAGCGACTCACTCACTCGAATACCACCAAACGCCGTCTCGAACGCAGCCACCGCTCGAGCATGACCAAACAGCACCGCGTGAACCTGTGCGCCGTCCTGCCACGCAAAACGCGGCTCGAGCAAAAGTGCGTCCTCGAGCGTACCTTCTCTAGCCACATGCACGAAGGCCAGACCCGGACGCAAGCGCAAGGTCGCCTCCCGCACCCGGCCCAGCCGCCCAAAGCTGCCGATGAGCGGGCGCACCAAATCGAAGCCCTGCACGTTTTTGACCGTCTTGCCGCCCGCCTGCACGACCTCCCCGCTCGAGGTCTCGAAGCTAGCGCCCAGAATCTCGCTCGAGAAGAAGAAGTTCTGTCCGAAGCCGCCACGCTGTATCAGGCCGTCGAGACCTCCTGGCAGCTCCACAGGCGGAAAGGGCGGGTAAAGCCCCGCTGGCAAGGCTGCGTAGACCTCGAGCAGCGGCGTGTCCCCGCTCACCACCGCGTATTGATTGGCGCTCGAGACCTCAATGACCGGCATGTGTTGCTCCCAGCTTGTGTCCGTCTGGCTCGAGTTCGTCTGGCAGTACTTTCCCAGGATTGAGCAGACCTTGCGGGTCCAGCGCATTTTTGACCCGCCACAAAACTTTCATAGTCTGGGCGTCCACCGCCTCGCGCATAAACGGGCGCTTCATGCTGCCGATGCCGTGCTCACCGCTCAGCACGCCGCCATGCTTTAGGGCGACCCTGGCGATGTCGAAAGCCAGCGCATGAACCCGCTCCTCACTCTCGACTCTGGGGTCGAACAAGATGTTGGGGTGCAGGTTGCCGTCGCCGATGTGTCCGAACTGCACCAGTTTGAGGCCCGCCTCGAGTCCCAGCGCCTCGACCTCGCGCACCACCTGGGGCAAGCTCGAGCGCGGTACCACGATGTCCTCGTTCATGCGCTGCGGACGGATGCGGCCCAGCGCCGGAGACACCGAGCGGCGAGCCTGCCACAGCGTGTCCGACTCGGCAGCGCTCGAGGCGCGCTGCACCGTTCCTCCCTGTGCCACACAGGCTTTCTCGACCAGCTCGAGTTCCTCTTCCACCGTTCCCTCGTCGTTCCCGTCGGTATCCACCAGCAGCATGGCCCCGGCGTGAACCGGAAGGCCCAGGTGCAAGTAATCCTCGACGGCCTGAATACACGAGCCGTCCATGAACTCGAGCTTGGCTGGAACTGCACCGCTCGAGATGGCCTGTGAGACCGCCTCCGCCGCGTCGCCCACCGTGGCAAAGCTGGCCCGCAGCGTGCGCGAGAACTTGGGCGGCGCAATCAGGCGCAGGGTCATGGACGTGACCAGGCCCAAAGTGCCCTCTGAACCGATGAGCAGGCCCGCCAAATCAAAAGAATCCCTCGAGAGCTGGTGAACGTTGCCCCAGCCGTCCACGAACTCGAGGGTTTTGACGTAATCCCCGGTCACGCCGTACTTGAAGCACATCGGGCCACCCGCGTTCTCGGCCAAGTTGCCGCCGATGGTGCTGGTGCGCCACGAGGCCGGGTCGGGCGGGTAAATTAAGCCGTGGGGACGCGAATTCTGGCTGATGCTGCCCGTCACCACGCCGCTCTGCGCCCACGCTTCGCGCCGCTCAGGCCGAATCTCGAGCCGGGTCATGCGGGTAAACGACACCACCACGCTTTCGCTCGAGGGGGCCGCGCCGCCGGAGAGGCCACTGGCCGCACCCCTGGCCACGATGGGCACACCTGCCGCTCGAGCCATTTTGACGGCGTTCACCACATCCTGCGTGGTTTCGGGCATCACCACCGCCAGCGGGGTTTGGCCCACGACAATAGCGTCGTAGCGGTACATCACACGTTCTCCAATTTTGGAGAACACCTTTTTTTCACCAATTTTGGCGGTCAAATCTCGAGCGAGCGTGTTCATGGGGTTCTCCAGTGGGACGGAGCATTATCTTTCAAATGTTTCGAATACCCGATAGCAAACGCCGAACGTCGAACGTCTGGTACGTCCCTGGCGTTCGACGTTCGGCGTTTGCAAAGCGCAAAGCGCTTCACAACTTCCCCGCGTAAGCCAAATCCAGCAATTCAAAGGTGTGCATCACCTTCATCGGGCTGCCCTGTTTGTTCAGGTGGCTCGAGAGCTGGGTATGACAGCCGATATTGCCGCTTACCACGTAATCCGCGCCTGTTTCAATCACGTTTTTAGCCTTGCGCTGACCCAGCCGCCCCGCCAGTTCAGGCTGCTCGAGATTGTAGGTTCCAGCGCTGCCGCAGCATAAATCGCCCTCGGCAATCTCACGCAGCTCGAGGCCAGGAATGGATTTGAGCAGCGCTCGAGGCTCTCGTTTGATGCCCTGCGCGTGCGCCAGGTGGCAGGCGTCGTGGTAGGCCACGGTCAGGCCCGCTCGAGGCTGTGGAATCGGCAGCGGTCCCAACTCGGACAGGAACACGCTCACGTCGCGCACCTTGGAGGCGAACCAGCGGGCAACGTCTTGCTCCTCCATCCCCTCAAAAATCAGGGGGTATTCTTTGAGGCCCGAACTGCACCCCGCCGCATTGGAGATAATCGCGTCCACATCTCGAGGGAAGGCCCTCAAATTATTGCGGGCTAACTTGAGACCCTCCTCGCGCGCTCCGGTGTGCAGCGCCGCCGCACCGCAGCAGCCCTGACCCTGTGGAATCACCACCTCGACGCCGTTTTTGGCCAGTACCCGCAAGGTGGCCGAGTTGAAGTTCGGCTCGAGCGACTGTTGAGCGCATCCGGCCAGAAACGCCACTCGAGCACGCCGCACTCCCTCAGCCGGGATGATGTGGGGCAGCGGCTGCATCGCTTTGACCTTGCTGGGCAGCAGACCCAGCGGCGCGCTCAATGCGGAGGGCAAAATCTTGGCGAAGGGTTTGGCCAGTTGCCCGAGAATGGACCCCAGGTGAAATAGTTTGGGCCGCTCGAGCACGTTCAAAATGGCGCTGCGGTACAGGCGCTCGGGTGCGGACCTGTTGCGTTGGGGTTCGCTCCAGCCGCGAAAGGTAGTCAGCAGTTCACCGTAAGGCACGCCGCTAGGGCAGGCGGTGACGCAGCCCTGACAGCCCAGGCAGCGGTCAATGAAAGGTGTGGCCTCGAACAGGGGGAGTTCACCCTCGAGCACCGCTTTCATCAGAAAAATGCGGCCCCGTGGGGAGTCCATTTCTTCGCCTAACTCGACGTAGGTGGGGCAGGCGGGCAGGCAAAAGCCGCAGTGAACGCAGGCTTCCACCGCGTGGGCCATAATTTCTCCCTCGACACCCAACGACTCTACGGGGATGGTGTGCTTCATAGCCGTATTTTAGGGGTTGAGCGCCAGCCAAAGGTCTCTGAAATATAGATTCGGAACCGCAGCATGAATGGATAGGTCCCATATCCCGATTTTTCTGGAGAAGTCCGTTCAGGGGACCACCACCACCTTGATTGCGCCGTCACGGTAATCGGCCAGCATCTCGAAGGCTTCGCGCACGTCCTCGAGCGCCATGCTGTGGGTCACAATCGCGTCCACGTCCACGCGCCCGCTCCGCACGTACTCGATGGCCCTGGGGTAGATGTGCCCCATGCGCCTCGAGAGCTTGAGGGTTAGCCCCTTGCGGCGAATCAGCGAAGCGGTCAGCGAAAACTCGTCGCCGTCGGGAATGCCCACCAGAATCACCTTGCCGCCGATGCGGGCCGCTTCAGTGGCGTGGCGCGGGCCGTGCGGTGAGGTGGTGGCCTCGACCACCACATCCGCGCCGCGCCCTCCGGTAAATTCGCGGTACTCGGCCACACCTTCAAAAGCGTGGTCCACCCCCAACTCGAGCGCCTTGGTGCGGCGGTATTCCTGCGGCTCGAGGATGCACACCCGCATGGCCCCGGAAATGCGGGCCAGAAGAGCGATGTACAAGCCAATCGGACCTGCGCCGAGTACGGCCACGTCGGCCCCAGGGCGCAGCCCCGCCAACTCGAGCGCGTGAATGGCCACGCCCAGCGGCTCGAGCAGCGCGCCCTGCTGCGCGGTGAAGCCCTCGGGAAGTGGAAAAACCGTGGAAATGGGCACCGCGATGTATTCGGCCATCGCTCCGGGGTGAGGGGGTCCGCCCACAAAAATCATGTTGGGACAGAGGTTGTGGTGTCCCTGATGACACCATTCGCAGCGGTGGCAGGGCTGCGCGGGGTCCACCGCCACCAGCGTGCCGTCCGTCAGACCATGCTCGAGACCGCTGCCCTCGGCAATCCAGCCCGCAAACTCGTGGCCGGGGGTAAACGCGCCGCTCACCACTGCCGAGCCAATTTTTCCCTCGTGCCAGTAGTGCAGGTCCGAGCCGCAGATGCTGTTGGCCCCCACCCGTATGAGCACCTCACCCCGCTTGGGAACGGGCTTCTCGAGCTGGCCCACTTCGATATGGTGTGCGCCGTTCATCACGGCGGCTTTCATCTGTGTGCTTTTTAGAGGCGCAGTCACGACTTTTCTCCTGTGGTTATGGACATCAAAAGTCCAGTGTGCTTCCAGAATTTATCCGACACATAAAGTTAGCTGAATTCATTTGCATGAACGCGGCCCCATCCATGCTTGGTTTGACGGCTCGAGCACTCAATACCTGGCTCAAATCTGGGTCTTTACGGGAAACGCCCTAACATCTCCACCGCCATGCGGTAGGTTTGCACTCGAGCACTCAGGCTCAGCTCGAAGTCGCGGTTGTAACTGCCGCCTAAAACCACCACCAGCGCTGCACCCGCCTTTTTCACTCGAGCGTAAACATGCGCCTCGCGGCTTCGCAATCCCTCGAGCGTGAGCCGCACCCGACCCTTGCGGTCCCCGCCCAGCACGTCAATTCCGGCGATGTAAAACACCAGTTGTGGCCTAAACGCAAACGCCCGCTCGAGCGCCGGATTCAAATACTCGAGGTAAGCCGCGTCAAGGGTGTCGTCAGGCAACTCGACATCGAGCGAGCTTTTGGCCTTGACAAAGGGGTAATTGTTGGCCCCGTGCATGGAAAGAGTGAAACAATACGGGTCACGCTCGAGACACGCTGCCGTGCCGTTGCCCTGATGTACGTCCAAATCCACGGTCAGCACCCGCCTGAAATCGCCCCTTGCGCGCAGTTTCGCCACCGCCACCGCCACGTCGTTGAACAGCGAGTAGCCCTCGGCGTGGTCCGGGTAGGCGTGGTGGGTTCCGCCGCCTAGATGGGGTCCCAGACCGTGCTCGAGCGCATATTCGGTAGCCTGAACGGTTCCACCTGTCGAATGCAGCGCTCGAGTCAGCACTTCGGGAGTCCAGGGAAAGCCCAGCCTGAGCGCCTCCTGGCGGTTTAAGCCCGGTCCGAACAGCTTCTCGAGGTACTCCGGCGTGTGGACCCGCTCGAGGTCGGTCCTATCGGCGGCTCTCGCTTCCACAAAGTTTAGATATGGCTCGAGCGCGTTCTCGAGCTGCTGGCGGCGGCTCTGGGCCTCGAGCGGGAACAGGGTGTGGGGCAAGGTGAAGGCGGTGAGACGCATGGAAGGTGATTCTAGCGGGGTGCTCGAGTTCGAAAACGGGAGTGGCCGTTATACAATTGAATTCCAAGTTACGAGCTGACAAAATATGGGTATAGCGTCATGATTTGAGAAGTCGTAAAAGTCGCGCAATGTTGAACATGTGAAACGAGCCGCTCGAGGAGAACCCCATGACCCAGAACATCAGCCGCCGCAATCTGCTCAAACTCTTCGGCCTCACTGGGGTCGCAAGCACCGTCAGTGGCGGGGCCGAAGCCCAGAATGAAGCCAGTGCGGGCTTTCGCCTGACCCTGCTGCACACCAATGACACCCACGACCACCTCGAGCCAACCGTGCTAAGTGGCAAGGACGCGGCGGGCAAAGACTACAAAGTCGCTTACGGCGGGGTGGCCCGCATCAAAACTGTGATTGACGAACTGCGGCGTAAGTCGGTCAATCCGGTGGTGCTCGATGCCGGAGACGTGTTCACCGGCACGCTCTACGGCATGATTTATAAAGGTCTGGCCGATTTGGCTTACATGGAAGCCTTCGGGACCCAGGCCCAGACCATCGGCAACCACGAGTTCGACAACGGTCCGGCGCAACTGGCCGACTACCTCAAAAACGCTACCTTTCCGGTGGTCAGCGCCAACATTGACGCCTCGAGCGAACCGCTGCTCAAGGACCTCATCAAGCCCTCTACCATTTTGACGGTAGATGGTCAGAAACTGGGTATCGTGGGCGTGACCACGCCTGAAACCCCCATCACCTCGAGTCCGGGTGACAAGGTGAAGTTTCTGGACCCTCTGACCAGCGTGCAAAAGGAGGTGGACGCGCTGCGCTCGAGCGGGGTGAAGTACGTGGTGCTGCTCTCGCACCTGGGCTATCTCGAGGACCTCAAGCTCGCCCCTCTGCTGAGGGGCGTGGCGGTCATCGTGGGCGGACACTCGCACACCCCCCTGGGCAAGTACGCCGGAAACGGGCTTCCCGCCACTCAGGGCGCGTACCCCAGCGAACTGAAAGACGCGGCGGGCAAGCCGATTTTAGTGGTCCAAGCCTGGGAGTGGGGCAAGTTCTACGGTCAACTGCGCCTGACCCTGGACGAGAGCGGCGCACCGACCACCTGGCGCGGCACGGTCTACCCTGTGACTGACGTTTACAAACCCGACATCCGCCTGACCGCCACCATCAAAGCCTTTCTGGTACCGCTCGAGGGTTTTCGTAAAACCATCATTGGCACCGCACTGGTGCGCCTCAACGGGGACCGCACCGACGTTCGCAAGCGCGAAACCAACCTGGGCAACTTAGTGGCCGACGCCAACCTGTGGAAGACCCAGAAGTTCGGCACCGTCATCAGCCTGCAAAACGGTGGTGGGGTGCGGGCCAGCATCGAGCCGGGAACCATCAACCAGGGTCAGGTGATAGATGTGCAGCCCTTCGGCAACACCCTCTTTGTGATGAGTTTGAGCGGAGCCGAGGTCCGGGCCTCGCTCGAGAACGGGGTTTCACAGTGGGAAGCGGGAGCGGGGCGCTTCTTGCAGGTGGCCGGACTCAAGTACAGCTTCGATTTGGCCAAACCTGTCGGCTCGAGGGTGACAGACGTGCAGGTGGGCACGGTTGCGGCGGGCTTTAAACCGCTCGAGGACGGGGCCAGCTACAAAATTGTGACCAACAACTTTATTGCGGGCGGCGGCGACGGCTTCGAGAGCCTGAAAAACGCCAAAGGCTCGAGGGTGGACACCTACCTGCCCGACTACGGCGTGTTCAGTGAGTACATGGGCTACCTCAAGGAAGCCAAGCCTGCCTTAGAAGGGCGAATTACCATTCTGAACGAGAAAAAATAGGTCGGTAGGCTCGAGCGGGAAAAAGAAGGAGCGCGAGTAGGCGCTCTTTTTTCTTGTCGAACCACTTTCTTCAGCCTCGAGCGCCCCACGCCCGAATCAACTCTTGTTCTCGCTCGAGGGTCAGACCTGCTTTCAACTCACCCGTTCTCGCCTTGTCCCACTCGAGCACATGACTCAGGGTGTCCTCGAGCGAACGGTAAGCAAAGCCCGTCGCTTTTGAACGCTGGTTTTGCACCCGAGCTATCCCCGCGTAGCTCGAGTGGACCGGAATCCACATCGGGAAGGGGTCGCCCTCGAGCTGTTGCGCCTCGAGCCACACCGGGTCGGGTTCTATGGCCTGAACCGGGTTTCCGGTCAGCGTGGACACTCCCTCGAGCACCTGACCCCACGTCACCGGGTCCCTCGCGGCGTTGAAAGTGCCCTTCAGGTCGCGCTCGAGCAGGTGCAACACCAAATCGGCGTGGTCTCGGGCGTCCACAAACTGGCAGGGGTCGGACTGCGAACCCCCGAGCAAAACCTGGCCCCCTCGAGCGAACTTGTGAACCCAACTGGTGAATCGGTCGGTGTGGTCGAAAGCGCCTACCACGAAGTGTGGCCGCACCACCGTGGCCCAGTCCGCAAAGTGCTCGAGCACGACCTTCTCGGCATTGACCTTGAGCGGGCCGTAAGTCTCGGCGGTGACGTCTTCGGTCAACGGCTCGAGCGTTTGAAGCGCGCTTGTTTCGTCGGGTCCGTGCTGGCCGGGGTCGGTGTACACCGAGACCGTAGAGATGAACAGATAGCGCCCCACCCGCCCTCTAAGCACTCCACACGATTTCTCGAGCTGTTCCGGCGTGTAGCCGGAAACGTCCACCACCGCGTCAAAAGTGCGACCCTCGAGCGCGCTCAAATCGCTGCTGCGGTCTCCGGTCAGGTGCTTGAGGTCGGGAAAGGGATTTTCCTTGCGTCCCCTCGAGAACAGCGTCACCGCGTGTCCGCGTTCTAGGGCTGCGTTTACGACGTGCCTTCCGACAAACTGGGTGCCACCAAGAATCAGTAGGTTCATGCTCGAGAGTGTAGCGGGACCCGGCTCGAGGGTGTGCGGGCCAGCGGGTCGGTTTGGGGGATGAAGCTCACAAATCGGCTCGTGCTCGAGAGACTGGCTCGAGAAGCTAGTTTGACAGACCGTGCTCGAGAGTCCCAAGCCCTCCTCACCCGTCCTTCACGCCGCTCGAGAATGGCTGGACTATAACCCCATTATGAAACGCTTCGTTTTACCCCTCATTTTGACCCCGCTCATTTTGTCCGTCGCACTGGCCCAGAGCGCGAGGCCGCTGAGTCAGAACAAAGTCTTTTTGAGCGTTTCTGGAAAATCTATCCCGCTTTTTGCCCTCTGTGACGCGCTCGAGTCGCCTAACATCGTGGCGGTGACGCTGCCCGACGCCGCTCGAAAAGTGCAGGTTTACACCTACTCCAAAACCGCCAATGGAACGTACAGCTTTCTCAATTACGCTCTGGGCGTCGCTGACCCTGGCGCGGGCAACATCTACTATCCCCTTACTCCGAGAGACGGTAAACCCATTGCCGTAAACGCGGCCTACGCGCTGCGTCAGGTCAATACTGGTGTGCTCGAGGACCCCTCCCTGGCGCTGACCCCCGCCTGGACCTCTGTGAGAACGCGAGAGGTCAGCTCGAGCTGTCGGTTTGAAACCAATACCCGCTTGATGGGATTTTCAAACAAGCGCAGCTACCTCGTCACCGAGACGCCCCAAGGCGAACTGCGCTACCAAACTTTTGATTTCTCGAGCGCCGCCAGCGTGCAGAAGGTGGAGGGCGGGGGCATTAACCGCTCAAGCACACCGTCACTCACGCTCGAGGGCGGCTCTAAACAGGTCACGCCTACCGAACAGATTTTCCGCTTTGAAAACAAGGGTTACACCTACACCGTAAGCGTGGCGCGTCTGGGGCAACCCGCAGGCGCTCGAGTGAGTGTGACGAAAGGTGTAAAGACGCTGGTGAACGAGGTTTTGACGGGTTACGTTTACGCGGAGCGCCGCTGAGGGGGGTTGCTCGAGCGGGACCGGGCGAATCCCCTTTTCTTTTTAGCGCTTCGCTGTCTTGGCCCAACTACAGCACCTCACGGGCTGGGCCGCGTCAAAAAGAGTTTCCCCTTGTCGAAGGGGGACCTCAAGAATTATCGCTCGAGCGCCCTGGTTTTTGGCCACCCTTAACAAGGTTCCCAGAGGATTGCGAAGCACGGGCGTTTGAAGAGCGCAGCGCTTTCAAACGGGGGGATTCGCACGGTCCACTCGAGCACAACCCACCCCCTCAACCCTCGAGCGCCAACCTCGGCAGACGCACCACTGCCACCGTGCCCTGTCCCTCGGCGCTCTCGAGCCACACCACGCCGCCGTGCAGCTCGGCAATCCACTTGGCGATACTCAGGCCCAGCCCGGTGCCGCCGGGGTCCTCGCCGCGCACTCGGGCCTCGTCGGTGCGGTAAAAGCGCTCGAACACTTTTTCCAGGCTGGCATCGGCAATGCCCACCCCGGTGTCCCGGACCCAGAACTCGGCGGCGTCCCCCAGACTGCGAAGCTCGAGCGTGACTTTTCCGCCCTCTGGGGTGTACTTGAGCGCGTTCTCGAGCAGAATCAGGGTCAGTTGCTTGAGGCGGTCGCGGTCTCCGAGCACCACACACGGCTCGAGCGTGAGCAGTTCCATACGGTGGCCCCGTCCCA
>Ga0123338_10005053_pt1 | contig 11375 bp, 9 predicted proteins | sample grotaG_FD_89793 | JGI IMG/M metagenome (GOLD analysis project Ga0123338, IMG submission 89793) | Glacier valley bacterial and archeal communities from Borup Fiord, Nunavut, Canada, to study Microbial Dark Matter (Phase II) -... | ecosystem: Environmental > Aquatic > Freshwater > Ice > Glacier ...
AATTATATAAACAAGCGAATACATTATATGACTTGAAACGCTACTCGGAAGCGATCGCTACCTACAATCAAGCGCTACAACTCAATCCTAATTACCTTCCCGCTTTAATCGGTCAAGGAAAAAGCCTGTACGAATTGAAACAATATCCTGCATCCCTAGCACTTTATGAAAAAGCCATCCAAATCCAGCCCCAGTATCTCGAAGCTTGGAGTGGACGAGGTTTTGTCTTACACAAATTACAACGAGATGAAGAAGCTTTAGCCTCTTTTGACAAAGCAACACAAATTCAAAATAATCGTCCCGAAATCTGGCAAGCAAGAGGTAACACCCTCTTAGATTTAAAACAATATACCGAAGCCATTAATTCATATGAAAAAGTGCTTGAACTCAAACAAGACGACTACGAAACATGGAATAATAAAGGATGGTGCCTGCATAACCTACACCTTTACGAAGAAGCAATAGCCGCTTACGACAAAGCCACAGAACTTAAATCAGATTACGACAAAGCTTGGTATAACAAAGGAAATTCCCTAATTAATTTACACCGCTATCAAGACGCGATCGCAGCCTATGACAAAGCCCTACAATCCCAGCCAAAAAACGATCGAGCCTGGTTTAGCCGAGGTAACGCCTTAATTAACCTGCAAAAATATCCCGAAGCCATTGAATCTTTCAATCAAGCAACCACCATCAATGCAAACGACTACGAAGCATGGTATAATAAAGGGTGGTTATTCCATAAACTGCAACGCGACGAAGAAGCAATAACTGCCTATGATCGCGCCATCCAACTCAAGCGAGACGATTATCAAACTTGGTATAATCGCGGAAATTCATACTACAGCTTAAAAAAATACGTAGAAGCCTTAGCCTCTTACAATAAAGCAGTACATTACAAAGCAGACCACGCCGAAAGTTGGTACAGTCGAGGAAACGCCCAATTTAGTTTACAACGATATCCAGACGCGATCGCCTCTTACGAAAAAGCCATTCGACTCAACCCCAATTATCAAGCAGCGACCAACGCCAAAAATCAGGCGCAGAGTTTCTTATTAGTTGAGAAGATTAAAGAGAAGTTGAAGATTTGAAACGCGGAGAGGCGCGGAGGTAACGCAGAGCTTCCTCGCAGAGTCTCCTCCGCGTATCTCCGCGCGACCTCCGCGCCCTCCGCGTTTCAAAAAACATTCACTTCCCGCAGATAACCCCCAGTAGCAATGTGTATTTGTTGACGATGCTTCTCAGTGTACTCCGCCAGCTTAAGTTGGGCGGTGGCGTAGGTGTCTGTTTCTTGAGGAATTTGTTTAATAATTTTTATCGCTGTAGTAAAGTCTTCGGTTTCGGCTTTATTGTAGGCGAGTTGTAATAAGTATACTGCTTTAATTTGTTGTTTTTTGGAGTATTCAGCTAGTTTTTGTTTAACTACCATTCCCGCAGAACTTTCTTGAGGAATTTGTTGGAGGTAGCTTAAAGCCGTACTAAAGTCTTTTTGCTCTGCACTATTGTAAGCTTTATTTAATAGTTTTTGGGCAACAACTTCAATTTTAGGTTTTGCTTGCTTAACTAATCTGTCTGTTTTTGTCTGCCAATATAAAATATCGGGAACCTGGTGAGAGGCTATTAATACATCTGCCCAGCGACTTTGATTGAATGCTTTTTCGACAACTTGAAATTGCTGCCCGGCGATTTTCCATTCTTTGTTCCAATCTTGGATTGTGCTTTGAGCTTCAGGATAGATGGAACTTTCGGGAGGAATTGATTTGGCTAAAGCGATCGCTTTGTCTAGGTTCCCAGTTTGATATTGTTCTGTAGCTTTATATAAGGTGTTTTTTGGAGCAGTAACTGAATTATTTAATAGTGCATATGCGCTAAATCCGAGGACTAATGAATTCGCCGCTAGAGCGATTTTCATCCCTATGCGCCTTGAGGAAGGTTGAGGATTTTCTCGGATAATATATTCTTGGTTATATTGATCGGGATTAAGTGTTGGGTGTACCGAGTCTAAAATTTTAATTGCTTCGGCTCTACGGGTTTCTACTTCTGCGTATGTAACTTCTAGCCATAGGTTTTGTAATGATTGGAGTACTTCACCGGCTGATTGGTAACGTTCTCTAAAGTCATGGCAGATCATTCTATCTAAAACAGCCGCAATTTGATCGCTGACTTGGATTTCGGTGAAACGCCAGATGACTTGATTTGTCTGAGGTTCTTGTTTAAGTTGCATCGGGGAGAGTCCGGTTAATCCCTGAATCGCAATCATTCCTAACGCGTAAATATCGCTGCTAGGATGTACCTGGTGATGAAATTGCTCTGGCGGTGTGTATCCTAATGAGGTGATCGCAATCCGGAATATCGGTAACAATGGATTGATTTCAAATTGGGGTAACCCCAGTGAGCCAAAGTCAGTTAAAAATAGTTTGCCATCTTCAGCGCGTCTGATCAAGTTGTCTGGTTTGAGATCGCAATGGACTATACCTTGAAGATGCACAAATTCAAGAATACCTAAGACGTATTGGAGAAATTCCACAACTTCGCTTTCATTCCAGAGATGACCCCAACGTTGATTGATTGGAAGTTCAGCGGTGAGGGAATGTCCGGAAATCAACTCTCGCACTAAGTAGAATTGTTCATCTTCTTCAAACGCTGCAATAATTTGGGCGATTCCATCGTGTTTTTCTAGCCGTTGCAACATTTCCAGTTCGGTCGCAAAACGCCATCTGGTAGCTTCTAGGTTATTTGATTCAGGGGGTTTTAAGCATTTAATTATACATTGAGTATGTAAGGGTGTTTTTAAGTCGATGGCTAGATAGGTTTGTCCGAAATGACTAGACCCTAGGCTTTCGACAATTTTATAACGTTGCTGGAGAATTTTACCGATAGTTTTATGGAGCATCAGCCAGTTACTTAGTAACGCTTCATTAAGTCTTTCGCGCTCCCTCATCGTTATCCGGAAAAGGTGGTCAATAAATTTGTGATTTTTTTTGAACCTCGGTATATACTTACTTTAACTAAGGTTCAGTGTCTGTCAATGGCTTCACCACCTTAGCGATCGCTTGCTGGACAAAAGCTTTCACAAATTCATCGCGGCGATTTAATTGGAATTGTCGCTGTACTACTTCTGTCATCCCCCCATCCCCCCATTCTTGGTCATGGCGGAAATACTCGATAAAACTTTTACCAGCAATTCGCGTCAGATACGCAGCAGTAATACCTTGAATCGCTCTGCCAATAATAAAAGTACCAAGATTAAGTTGCAGCGCCGTCGAAAGTAACTCAATCGCCCCTTTGACAATCCCCAAACTAGCCAGGGTTTTGGCGACAGAAACAGCTAGTTCCTGTCCGCGTTCCATATTCAATTCGCAGCCATAGACTTTACCAATTTCTAAAACCATTTGGGCATTAACAGCGGCAGTTGCCAGTAAATCTACGAATGGCAGTGGTGTAACCGAAACAACACCGGCGCTAATCCACTGAAAACGGTCTACTACCTTAGATGCTTGGCGGAGACGTTGACCGTCAATGAGTTTCCGTGCGGCTTCTCCAAGGCGTACTGTTTGCAGGAGAATATTATCCGCGATTAAATCTTCACCCTCGGACCGTAGAATTGCTGCCATCCGTCGTAGCAAAGGCACAATATCTGCTTCCGGTTCAAAAGTTTCTCCTGTCTCAACTACCGCTTGAGGATTCGCGGCGATCGCGACCACATCATTCTCAGCAATAAATTCTTGCACACGGGAGCGCAATCGCGCCAAAATCAGATCTTGGTCAGCTTCTGTGTAAAGATCTATTTTGTTAAATACAACCAAACTGCGCTTGCCAATTGCCGCCAAACTCCGCAACGGCTCATATTCTGAATTTCGCAAATCGTTATCCACCACAAATAGTAGCAAATCAGCCTCCGTCGCCAACTGTCTTGCTAACTGTTCGCGCACAGTCCCCGCAACACCAGCTTCTAAAATTCCTGGCGTGTCGGTAATTAAAATCTGACGTTCTAATCCCTTCAATCCCAAACAGTAAGTTTCTCCTACCTGAGTTGTTCCCATCGGCGCATCAACTCTCCCCACAATCCGCCCCATCACCGCATTAACTAAAGAAGTTTTGCCAGCACTCCCAGTCCCAAACACCACGACTCGTAACTCACCCCGCGCCAAGTCCGCTTCAATTTCTTGCGATTTACCCAGCATTGCTTGACGCGTCACTTCATCTTGGATTTGTGCTACTTGTTGTCGTACTGCTTGTAAAGTGGAAGCAGCCGCATCTGATTTGACAGCCGGAATCTCTATCGGTTGACGTTCTCGCCGACTCTTTCTCCCAGATGCTTGTAACACCAACAAATAATAGACAAATGCGGCAATTAACCCACCGAAAAGCACAATTAGCAACAACAGCAGGAGATTGCCTAAAAATGGGGAAGAATAGGAAGTCTGTAAGAACAGATATGACAGAGAATTAATCAGCCACAGACTTAGCCCCAAAATGACGATCAGACCAACAATGAGTGTGATTAGACGCGACAGAGGCATGCTTATTGACGATCCGGAAGTACACAGATGCTTCTGATCTTAATTGCAAGGCACGTCTTTCACTCAAAATCTGACAAATATCAACGGCACTATTTCGGAAGAGGGCTTGCAATTTTGAGCTTCGCTATGAGACATTGGGCGAAAACCTGGGAGAAAAATATGGGACTTTTTGACCAAATTATCAGCGCTGTCGCCAATCCGAATCAACAAGGTAGTTTGGGTCAGGTTGCAGGAGTCTTCAGTGCCGTGCAACAGTTGAGTAATAGCACTGGTGCAGATACTTCGACCATGCAATCGGTAATGGGAATTGTCGGTAATTACGTGCGTTCCTCTTTACAAGCAAAGCAAGCTACTGACGGTGAGGGACAAGTGCAAGCCTTAGTTCATCAATTTAGCGGTTCTACCCCCAACCAGCAAGCTGTTTCTTCTGTATTTTCGCCAGCGATTGAACAAGAGGTAGCTAGCGTTGTGCAAGAACGTACAGGCTTGGATGCGGGGATGGTTCAACAAATGCTACCAACTTTAGTGCCTCTGGTATTGCAAATGTTGCATATGGGTGCTAGTACTCAAAATCCACAATCGGGTGGAAATCCCGTCTTGAATGCCTTTCTCGATAAAAATGGTGATGGTAATGTTGATTTGACTGAGATGATGCAGATGGCATCTCAGTTTATGGGTCATCGTTAGTAATTAATAGCTAGTGGCTATTTGCAATTAGCCATTAGCATCATATTGCTCACGCGCTGCTTCTACTTGGCTAAGATGTATTTCTGCCCACTGACAAAGCTGACACAAAGGTTCTACTAATGTTGTACCTAATGTTGTCAAAGAATACTCGACCATTGGAGGAATTACAGGATATATTTTTCGCTCAACAATTCCATTTCGCTCCATGCTGCGTAATGTTTGCGTCAGCATTTTTTGAGAAATACCATCGATTTCGCGTTGGAGTTCGCTGTATCGCTTAGTACCTTGCGATAGCCGATAGATAGCGATCGCTGTCCATTTGTCGGCGATTAAGTCAAGAACTTGCCGAGAACCACATTTCTGATTGAGGACACTAACTGGGAGAGAGTTACGTACCATAAAGTATGTATACCACTTTTGGGTTCGCTCTTGTCGAAATAGCCGAGTTTTTGTCAGAATCGGGAAAACAGAATCAAATTCTGCCTGTAGCAGGACGAAAGGAGTAGCATAAATGCCAAGAACTCTCCAACTGGCATCAAACAGTAGTTCTGACAATGAGGTGATACAAACCCATCAAACTACCATTACAGCCCCAACTGCCGATGAAAAGCTACTCGATGCTTATTCGCAAGCTGTTATCAATGTAGTAGAACTCGTTAGCCCCGCCGTTGTCAATATCGACGTGCAAAGACAAGTTAAAATCAGACGTCGGAATCATCAACAATCACAAGAAGTTCGAGGTAACGGCTCTGGGTTAATCTTTACACGGGACGGTTATATCCTCACAAATAGTCATGTCGTCCACAACGCCACCAAACTTGAGGTGACGCTAGCTGATGGTCGCAGTTATTCCGCAGACCTGATTGGCGATGACCCAGATACAGATTTGGCGGTAATTAGGATTCATGCGCCAAATTTAGTCGCAGCTAAATTAGGTGATTCTCAGTCTTTAAAAGCCGGTCAACTAGCGATCGCTATTGGTAATCCTTACGGCTTCCAAACAACTGTCACTAGCGGCGTGATCAGCGCTTTAGGACGATCTTTTAGATCTAAGTCTGGTCGCTTGATTGATAGTGTTATCCAAACTGACGCTGCACTTAATCCTGGTAATTCTGGTGGACCATTAGTTACGTCCCACGGGGAGGTGATTGGCATTAATACTGCTGTGATTATGTCAGCACAGGGTATTTGTTTTGCTGTGCCAATTAACACTGCTAAGTTTGTGATTCCAGTGTTGATGAAAGATGGCAAAGTCAGGCGAGGTTACATCGGGATCGGTGGACAAAATGTCCCACTTTCTCGCCGTGTGGTGTTATTCCACGAATTGGCGGTGGACAGTGGGATTTTGATCATTTCTCTGGAGGCAAATAGTCCAGCACAAAAAGCTGGTTTAATAGAAGGTGATGTAATTGTCGGAATTAACGGTCAAGCGATCGCGAGTATCGACGATTTGCATAAACTCTTAACACACGAGCAAGTCGGCGAGCGATCGCTACTGACAATCTTGCGTCGGACGGAAAAGCTGGTACTTGAAATTGTGCCAGAAGAGTCTCCTGTAAGAGATGAAGAGTAATCGTCTTACACTTTAGGCTTCGCTTCCGGCTAACGCTCTAAATACATGAGCCTTAAGTAGAGAAGCGACAAACCGAATCATGTAACGAATTGTAAAATAGAATCGGCTCGTAGTTGCGCTTTAGCGCTAAAGCGCAACTACAAACAATACAGCATACCTACTTAACATCCCAAAACAAGTGAGCAATCCTAAGATGAAAGCAATTCAATTTCATGAGTTTGGATCTCCTGATGTTCTGCGGTTAGAAGATATTGCGACTCCAGAACCACAAACTGGAGAGGTACTAATCCGGGTACAGGCTTGCGGAGTTAACTTCGCTGATACTTTACAACGGAAAAACCAATATATTTACACTCCTGAGCTACCATTTACTCCTGGGACTGAAGTTTCTGGGACAATTGAACGATTAGGTGACGGGGTGGAATCGTTTTCTGTTGGTCAGCGAGTGATAGCTTTTACCAAAGATGGTGGCTATGCTGAGTATGTCGTTGCGCCAGCACATTTAACAGTGATTTTACCTGAAGAAATTGATTTTGATTCAGGAGCGGCAATTATTACCCAAGGATTAACAGCATTTCAAATGTTAAAAACTTTGGGTCAAGTGCAGAGAGGAAACTCTGTGTTGATTCATGCAGCGGCTGGCGGTGTGGGTTCTCTGGCGGTACAGATAGCAAAAATTCTCGGCGCAAATCATATCGTGGCGACAGCCGGTTCAGCTGAAAAACTAGAGTTTGCTAAGTCTTCAGGTGCTGATTCGGTAGTTAATTATCGGGATGCAGATTGGTCAGTGCAGGTGATGCATGCTACCGATGGTAAAGGTGTGGATGTAATTTTGGAAGCAGTGGGAGGTGATATCTTTCAGAAAAGTTTAGGCTGTCTAACGAGTTTCGGTAAGTTGATTGTTTATGGTCGTTCAAGCGGTAGCACAGTTTTCGACCCGATTATTTTGCTTGACAAAACCCTTTCTGTCGTCGGCTTTTCACTTTACAACTTTTTGGAGAATCCTCTCTACACTGATTCTTTAAATGAACTATTTGGCTACATCAAACAAGGACATCTGAAGATGCAAATCGGCGGCATATATCCGCTAGCTGAAGCGACTAAGGTGCATGAGTTGATCGAAAGTCGCAGTACTCAAGGTAAGTTGATTATCAAACCGTAAATGAGTGCCTGCTAGTTGGTAGGCACCTTGCCTACGTCATAATTACCATTAGGAGAAAATACGATGACAGACACAATCTTAGTGCTCGGTGCCACAGGTAACGTTGGCAGTCAAGTTGTGAAAGAACTGGTAGAGGCTGGCGCAAATGTACGTGCAGGTGTGCGTTCTCCTCAAAAAGCAGCAGCGCTTGAAAGTGACAAAGTATCCCTAGCTGAATTTGACACTAACAAGCCAGATACTTTTGATACCGCTTTTGCTGATGTAGATAAAGTCTTTTTGATTACTCCGTTGATTCCTAACTTAGTAGAAGTGCAAACCAACCTAGTAGCAGCTGCTAAAAAAGCCGGAGTCAAACACATTGTCAAATTATCTGGCATGGGTGCAGAGGTAGAACCAGGAGTTACGATGACCAGATGGCATCGAGCAGTAGAAAAAGCAATTGAAGCTTCGGGAATGAGCTTCACATTTGTGCGTCCTAACGGCTTTATGCAGAACTATTCTAACTTCTCAGGACAGACCATCAAAGCCGGAAATGCTTTTTACCTACCAATGGGAAATGGTAAGGTTAGCCATATTGATGTCCGCGACATTGCTGCTGTCGCCGCAGTTGCACTCACTCAAGATGGACACACAGGTAAAGCCTACGAGGTAACTGGTCCAGCAGCAATTTCTAATGCCGAAATCGCGGAGATTATTTCTACTGTCGTTGGCAGAAAAATTAACTCTGTAGATGTTCCTGAAGATGCGGCTCGCCAAGAAATGCAAAAATTAGGCATGCCAGATAGTCTAGTTGAAGCCAACTTAGAATTGTATGGTGTTTACAAAGCCGGATATGCCGCTGAGGTAACGCCTACTGTTGAACAAGTCACAGGCAAAAAAACCATTAGTTTTGAGCAGTTTGCCCAAGATTTTATTACCGCTTTTAAATAGTAGGAGAAAAAACAATTATGATAAATACAGTTTTAGTTACCAGTGCTACCAGTAATGTTGGTGTTCCGCTTGTAAAACAGCTAGCCGCACAAGGTATAAATGTACGTGCTGCGGTACGTTCTATTAGTAAAGCACAGGCACTTAAAGCTCCTGGTGTCGAATTGGTAGAGATGGATTTAGATAAGCCAGAAACAATTCCCTATGCTTTTGCTGGTGTTGACAAAGTTTTCTTAACTACACCGATCGCTGAGAACATGGTAGAAACAGAAGCGATGTGTCTGGAAGCAGCAAAAAATGCCGGTGTCAAACACATTGTCAAATTATCAATCATGGGTGTTGATTTTGAGCCACCAATTTCTTTGGGTCAATTGCATCAAAAAGGCGAAGAAAATATCGCCGCTTCGGGAATTACTTACACATTCTTGCGACCCAATTCCTTTCATCAAAATTACGACACTTACGTTGGACAAACTATCAGAACTCAAAACACTTTTTATCTGCCTTTAGGAGATGCCAAGATTAGCTTTGTAGATACGCGCGATATTGCTGCTGTCGCTGTAGCCGCACTGACGCAAAGTGGTCATGAAGGTAGAATATATCAAATTACTGGTTCAGAAGCGCTGAGCAATGATGAAGTTGCCTCAATCCTTTCTGATATTCTTGGCAGGCAAATTAACTATGTAGCTGTTTCCGAAGATGCTACAAAGCAAGCACTTTTAGCTACTGGAATGCCAGAGGCAAGATGCGAACTTGTGCTGGGATTATATGCAAGACAAGCTCAAGGTGATTATTCTGATGTATCACCTGTGGTAGAGCAAGCTACAGGCAAGAAATCTATAACTTTTGAGCAGTTTGTTCGGGATTTTGCAGAGGTTTTTAAATAAGTGGGGTGAGATTGAATCAATGTTTGACTGTAGCGATCGCTGGAGAAATTGAGCGATCGCACTCATACAGTATCGTTCACAACCACAAAATATAAAGTATCAGATGCGAAAATCGGGCTTTACAACATAGTTGTATCGGGCAATTTCGTTTATCAAACTGAAACTGACCATCCTAGCTTTACTTCGTAGCAAAATGCTGGCAAATAGGCTTTTTAGCTGATGTATATATTTTCTGTCATTTACAAGCTTGGCTGTATTGTAGTTGTGGAACTAGGAACTAGGAAAGGCATTTTGACGAATCTCACTTTTTTGCGTTGCTGCCAATTTGTTCCATATTGAGTGTCAGGAATCGATCCACAGACTGGTACATCCAGTAAATCGACATTTTGGGATCGGTTCCGGTTTTTTGAAATCCTAGTGTCCGAGGTAGTTCCTCATAATTAGGATGAATAATTAAGGTATACATGTCGCACAGATTGGGAAAATCTTCCTTCATTTTTGCTAGGGTTTGTTGGGCATCTTCTAAAAAGCCAATTTGTGCCTGTTCCTGGTAGAGGCGATCAATCATCCAACTGCGAACAAAAACGGCTTGGCAGGCTTCATCACCAAGCTGGGCTATTGTAAACGGATCAGCTTCAGTGACTCTAGTTAGATGTAATCCTTGCATGGGAGGGCTAAAAAATTTGATTTCTGATTCTCGCGCTATCGGATGGAGGGCATAAAATCCCACTGGATGCTGATTGTCATCGCGACGCAACACCCGCATTCTGGTTGCAGATTGACTTGCCCAATCCCGTAGAATATTCACAATGCGGTATGTCGCAGTGTCTGCATTGCGATCAAGCCAATTGTAATTACTGGCTAATAAGTTGGCGATTCCAATGGCATCACAGCGGGGGTCAAAAGCATCTGGTTTGACTACTACTGTGGGTTCTGAGATTACCTGTTCTAATAGTTCTGGTAGAGATTGAATTTCAATTTGGGTGCAATTGCCGTCAAATAGTTTCCGAATTAATCCTAAGGCAACTAACTTATCTAGCATCATCCCAGCTGAGCGATCGCTACCTCGTTCTTGATCGCTATAAAATAAATCAGCCGCTTCACGACAGCTACATTGAACCCACCCCTGGGGGAATGCTAACTCGGTCAGAGGTGGTTTTAGGACAGACTGACGAGTCAGGCAATCTTTCAAATATAAATAAAGCCAGAGTCGGACAAAACACTCAGCCCGCTGCCGAGTCATTCCTACTCGTCGCATCAGTAAGGCAATGTAATGCTGATGCTGCTCTCTGGGGAGCCACTGTTGTAGGGATTCGGGGCGGATTGCTGAAAATTCTGGCATGATATCTACTGTTGAGGAAATAAACTCCTTCTGGTATCGAATATAACAAGGTTTTTCATAAATTAACTCAACTTCGATCGCCTTCGGACAACTTCGATCGCTTGCGGACAAAGCCGAATCAAGCACTAGTGCATCGCACGCCTCATTCACATTACTGATGGGGAGGTTGCATGATTAGACCATGAGTTCTAAATCCTGTTTAGGCAAACATCTTTTAGACCTCTAAACAAGCAACTTCAATCATCAAAAACATAGTCATTGTTTTGTCAAAAGG
>Ga0123338_10005055_pt1 | contig 11373 bp, 11 predicted proteins | sample grotaG_FD_89793 | JGI IMG/M metagenome (GOLD analysis project Ga0123338, IMG submission 89793) | Glacier valley bacterial and archeal communities from Borup Fiord, Nunavut, Canada, to study Microbial Dark Matter (Phase II) -... | ecosystem: Environmental > Aquatic > Freshwater > Ice > Glacier ...
CGCCTTCGCGGCCGGCGAAGCGAAGAACGTGATCTTCTTTCTCGGCGACGGCATGGGCCCGGTCACGACCACCGCGGCCCGGATCTGGAAGTACAAGGAGGAGGGGTCGCTCAACATGGACACCCTGTCGTACACGGCGCGAGTCAAGACCTTCTCGCTCGACGCCCAGACGACCGACAGCGCGCCGTCGATGGCCGCCTACATGACCGGCGTGAAGACGCGCAACGACGTGCTGTCGATGGACGGCGCGACGATCGCGATCCGGCCGAGCGCCTCGGCGGCGCCGCTGCCCGTCGTTCCCAACGCCATCACCAACTGCCCGGCCACCGGCAACGGCGCCGCCTCGGCGACGCTGCTCGAGCTCGCCAAGGCCAAGGGCAAGGCGACCGGCGTCGTGACGACGGCGCGCCTCACTCATGCGACCCCGGCCGCGACCTACGCGCACAGCTGCCACCGCGACGCCGAGTTCGAGATCGCGCGCCAGGCCGTGCCCGCGGGCGCCGGCTTCAATGCCGCGCTCGGCACCGGCGTCGACGTCATGCTCGGCGGCATCAGCACCTGGTGGCGCCCATACAGCGCGACGACGACGCCGCGCGGCCGCCCCGATGGCCGCGACCTCGTCGCCGAGCTGCAGGCCAAGGGCTACAACTTCGTGAACGACCTGTCGAGCTTCAACGCCGCACCGACGGCCGCCGGCACCAAGGTCATCGGGCTGTTCGACTTCGCCCTGTCGCAGGGCCACATGTCGTACGAGCTCGACCGCGACCCGACCAAGGAGCCGAGCCTGTCGGAGATGACGGCCAAGTCGATCGACATCCTGGCGAAGAATGCGACCGGCTTCTTCCTGATGGTCGAGGGCGGCCGCATCGACCACGCGCTGCACGGCACCAACGCCGCCCGGGCGCTGGCCGACACGATCGCCTTCGACGACGCGATCAAGACCGCGATCACAAAGATGAAGCTGCTCGACCCGACGCTGGCCAACACGCTCATCGTCGTCACCGCCGACCACGATCACACGATGGCCTTCAACGGCTACGGCAAGCGCGGCACCGATCCGCTCGGCCTCAACATGAACATCGTGACCGGCGCGCCGAACACCGACGTCAACGGCAACAGCTATTCGACGCTGGTGTTCGGCAACGGCTCGAACCGCGTCGCCGTGCGCGGCCCGCTCGACGCCGCGACGGTGACCAACAAGGACTACCTGCAGGAAGTGGCGATCCGGCGCGGCGGCCCCGGCTCGGAAACGCACGGCGGCGGCGACGTGATGCTGTTCGCCGAAGGCGCCGGCTCGAAGACGTTCAAGGGCACGATCGACAACACGAAGGTGTTCGGTCTCGTCAAGTCGGCGGCAGGGTATTGATGGCACTCCATCGCAGTCTCTTCGCGGCCGGCGTCGTGGTCCTCGCGGCAGCGACGCGGCCAGCACTCGCGGCGCCCGACATCGACGCCGTCGTCACCTACCGCACCCACCAGGTGATGGCCTCGGGCGTCGTCCGCGACGAGTCCTGGCAGGAGCGCGTCATGCGCCGCGGCGACGCGGTCTGGAGCGAGCGCGTGCTGGCTGCCGAAGCCCGCGCCGCGCATCGCCACGAGACGGCTGCCGAGCACGTCGCCCACAAACATTTCGACTTCGACGGCGCCGCCCGCCTCGTCGAGCGCGATGCCCGCGGCAACACGGTGCTGCGCTACGTCGATGCCAAGAACCGCGTCGTCGTCAGCGTGCCGCGGGCTGAGTACGGCGCGGTCGGCTTCGACGGCCGCTGGGACAGCGCCGCCCATCTCGTGCCGCCGCAGGTCGTGGCCGCGATGACTGTCGTGAGAGGTGCAGCGAGCCCGGGCTCGCGCTGGCTCGGCGACCACGGCGACGGCTGGACGCACCGCGTGCTCTGGTCCGACGCGCGCGCGATCGCGCTCCACATCGACAGCGCCCGCGACGACGGCAGCTTTCGGCGCACGGTGAGCGTCGTCCTGCAGCCGGTCGCCGGCGGCCGGTCGCTGCCGTGGCGGGACCTCGGGTCGTATACGCAAAAGGAATACGACGACTTCATGGACTGAGGCGCGCGCGGCGCCAGGCGAGCGCTAGCGGCCGCCGGTCGCGGTCGCGAGGATGCTGCCTTCGTTGCCGGCGATCCAGCCGGTCTGCTCGTCGATGAAGAAGGCGGCACGCAGGCTCATCTGCGTGGGCGTGGCGTCGACCGACCAGGTCAGGCCGCCGTCGCGGGTCACGAGCTGGGCGCCACCGTCGCCGACCGCATGGCCGACGCCGGCATTCAGGAAGCGGACGTCGTTCAGGGTCTGCACCGCCGGCGTGCCCGGCACCGCCGACCAGCTTTGGCCGCGGTCGGTCGAGCGCACGATGGCGCCGTTCTCGCCGACGGCGACGGCGGTCGTCGCGTCGATGAACGTGACCCGGCGCAAGCCGCTGGCGACGCCGGTCGGGCGCGGCGCCCAGGTGGCCCCGCCGTCGCTGCTGACGATGGCCACACCCGACGGGCCGACGGCGACGCCATGCATCGCATCGGCGAAGCGGATCGAGACGAAGCCGTTGCTCAGCTGCGTGCCGGACACGGCCTGCCAGACGAGGCCGCCGTCGGCCGTCGTGAAGATCGCGCCGCCGCTGCTGCCGCTGAATGGCGCCACCGCCCAGCCGCGCAGCGCATCGAGGAAATGGAAGTCGGTGACGCCGTAGAGCGCCGCCGGCGTCGTCGCTGGCGGCGACTGCCAGCTCCGTCCCTTGTCGGTGCTGCGAAGGATCGTTCCGGCGTCCGAGATGACCCAGCCGACGCTGCCGTCGGCGAGGAACTGCGCCCGCCGCCAGCCGAAGCCGGCGCTGTCGCTCGAGGTCCAGGTCTGGCCGCCGTCGGTCGTGCGGGCGGCGCTGCCGTCGTCGGCCATGGCGAGGCCCTGGCGGCTGTCGAAGAACCAGACGCTGTTCACGCTGGCCGCCGACGGACCGCGGGCGCTTCGCTGGTTCCAGGTGGTGCCACCGTCGATGCTGAAGTAGAGCCGGCCGAGCGCGTCGTTGACGATGAGCCGCTGTGCCGTGAAAGCCTTGAAGCCGATCGCGAAGAAGCTGTCGGCGGTGGGCATCGGCACGGCCTGCCAGGTGGCGCCGTTGTCGACCGTGCGCTGCACGCCGGTGCCGTAGGAAAACGCGAACACGGTGCCGGTGTCGGCGAACGTGAAGGTCGGACTGGAGGCGACCGCCGGCGGCGTCACGACCTGCCAGGAGGCGCCACGGTCGGCGGTGGCGAGAAGCGTGGGCCGCGACACGAAGGTGGTGGGATCGGCAGCGAGGAAGCCGGACTCGAAGCCGCTCGCGAGGGCATGGTCACGGTCGCTGAACTGCAGGTCGGAGAGATAGCCGGCGAGGCCGGGGGCGATCGGCGGCAGAGTCACGTCGACCCAGGTGACGCCGCCATCGACGGAGTGCGAGAGCGCGGGCTGCGCCGTGAAGAACGGCTGCAGCGCCCAGACGTCGGTGCCGCTCACCGGCAGGATCCGGAACGAGCCCGCTGCCGGGCCTCTGACCTGCCGCCACTGCGCGCCGCCGTTGCCGGTGATGAAGGCATCGCCCAGCGTCGTCGTGACCCAGGCCGACTCGGCGTCGGTGGCGCCGATCGTCTGCACGAGGTCGTTGCGACCGAAGCTCACGCGCCGCCAGGTCGCGCCGCCGTCGGCCGTCTTCAGGAGCTCGCCATTGCTGCCGGCGACCCAGCCGACGAGGGCGGTCACGAACTTCGCCTTGGCCAGGAAAAGCGCGGTGCCCGAGCGCTGGCCGTTCCAGGTTGCGCCGCCGTCGGTGGTGGCGAGGATCGTGCCCTGCTCGCCGACGGCCCAGCCGTGGCTGTCGTCGACGAAGGCGTAGTCGGCGATGAAGTTGCCTTGCGGCAGCGGCCGCTGCCAGCACCAGCCGCTGTTGCCCGGGCCGCTGCAGGACTTGCCGGCCACGATGGCGAAATCGGCGACCTGCACCGTGGCCGTGGCCGCCAGCGAGGCGCTGCCGTTGCCGACGACGAGGCGGACCGCGAACACGCCGGCGCGCGTATAGGCGTGGCTCGGTGCGGCGAGCGTGCTGGTGCTGCCGTCGCCGAAGTCCCATGCGTAGGCGAGGGCCGGATCGGCGCTGCTCGACGAGAACGACAAGGCCGTGCCTAGCGGCTGCTGCGTGGCCGGCACGACGACGGCGAGCGTGGCCGGCAGCGTCGTGGTGACGGTGCCGTCGCTGCCGCTGCCGCTGCTGCCGCCACCGCCGCCGCACGCGGTCAGTGCCGCCACGGTCAGCGCAGCCAGCACGCGAGCCATCGTGGCTGCCGCGGTCGTCCCCCAGATCGTCGTCATGCGTCCTGTCCCCTCGGGCCGACGGATCGTAGCCGGAGGCCTCGTCCGATCAGCGCCGATCGGCGAGCCGGGGGTCGAAGAAGTCACGCAAGCCGTCGCCCATGAGGTTGAGGCCGAGCACGGTGAGCGCGATCGCGGCGCCGGGATAGAGGGCGAGCTGCGGCGCCCGGAACAGCTGGGTCTGGGCGTCGTTCAGCATCCGACCCCACGACGGCGTTGGCGGCTGGGTGCCGAGGCCGAGGTAGCTGAGCGCGGCTTCGGCGAGGATGGCGAGCGCGAACTGGATGGTGGCCTGAACGATCAGGATCGGCAGGATGTTCGGCAGCACGTGCTCGAGCGTGATCTGCCACTCGCTCTTGCCTAGCGCGCGCGCCGCGGTCACGAACTCGCGCGAGCGCACGACCAGCGCGCTCGCCCGGGTGAGGCGGATGAAGACCGGCACGTTGAAGATGCCGATGGCGACGATCGAGGTCACCAGCCCGGGCCCGTAGATGGCCGTGAGCATGATCGCCGAGAGCAGCGCCGGGAAGGCGAAGGTGAAGTCGGCGAAGCGCATCAGCACTTCTTCGATCCAGCCGCGACGCACCGCGGCGACGAGGCCGAGCAGCACGCCGAAACCGATGCCGATGCCGACCGCGATCAGGCCGACAGCGATGGAAACGCGGCTGCCGACGATGAGCAGCGAGGCGATGTCGCGGCCGAGGCTGTCGGTGCCGAGCCAGTGCGCCTGCGACGGCAGCTGCAGCTTGTTCGGGATGTCGAGCTCGGCGGCGGCGTAGGGCGTCCACACGAACGAGAGGGCGACGACGGCGAGCAGCATCGCCACCAGCAGCGTGCCGACGACGAAGCTCGCCGAAGTGCGCCTTCGCGCGGTCGCGCTCACGAGCGGCGGGCGCGCAGGCGCGGGTCGATCACGACATAGAGCACGTCGACGACGAAGTTGATGGCGACCACCGCCGCCGCCAGCAGCATGACGACATCGCGGACGACGACGAGGTCGCGATTGGCGATCGCCTGGAAGGCGAGCAGGCCGAGGCCCGGCAATGCGAAGACGCGCTCGATCACCACGGTGCCGGCGAGCAGGTTGGCGAACTGCAGGCCCATCACGGTGAGCACCGGCACCATCGCGTTGCGCATCACGTGGCCCCAGAGCACGCCGCGCCGCGATACGCCCTTGGCGCGCGCGGTGCGAACGAAGTCCTCGCGCATCACGTCGACCACCGCCGAGCGGACGATGCGGGCGAGGATCGACGCCTGCACGACGGCCAGCGCCACCGCCGGCAGCACGAGCGCGCGCAGCGCCGCCAGCGGGCCGCCGCCGTCATCTGCGGTCCAGCCGGGAAAGCCGGTCGCCGAGAACCAGCCGAGCTTCACGGCGAAGACCAGGCTGAGCAGGATCGCGAACCAGAAGTTGGGGATGGCGATGCCGACCTGGCTCGCCGCCATGACGAGGGTGTCGCCGCCGCGGCCGTGCTGCGAGGCCGCCCACAGGCCGAGCGCGAAGGCGAGCGCCGTCGTGAGCAGCATCGCCATCAAGGCCAGCGGCACGGTGACGGCGAGGCGCTCGCCCAGCAGCGAAGCGATCGGCGTGTCGTAGGCGACGCTGATGCCGAGGTCGCCGCTGGCGAGGCCGCGCATCCAGTCGAGATAGCGCACCGGCGCCGGCCGGTCGAGGCCGAGCCGCTGGCTCAGCATCGCCACCGATTCCGGCGTCGCACTCTCGCCGAGCATGACCTCGGCGATGTTGCCGGGCAGCACGTCGAGCACCGTGAAGACGACGAGCGAGGCCACGAGGAGGGTGGCCAGGAAGCTGGCGAAGCGGCGGGCGAGGAAGAAGCCGATGGTGTCGTGCTCCCGTCAAGGGTCCCGGCGCCAGAGCCGGAGCGGGCAGTGCGCGGCGGCGAGCATGAAGTCCCGGTCGGTGCTCAGCATCGTCATGTCGTGGCGGATGCAGAGCTGCGCGAGCAATGCATCGACGGTGCCGAGCTGCACGCCGTGACGGCGGCAGACGTTGCGCAAAGCCGCGGCGGCGACATGGTCGCCTCGATCCGGAGAGTTCATTGGCAAGGCAGAAAATCGCTCGACGATGTCCTTGCCGTCGCCCGGACCTGAGAAGCCCTGGAGCAGCTCCTGCAGGACGATGCCGGTCGTCACGACGAGCTCGTCGCCGCTCAGGGCCTGGCGCAGGGCTTGCACTTCGGCGAAGTCTGCGCTGGCGTCGCGTCGCAGCGCCAGCGACCAGACGCTGGTGTCGACGAAGAGGGTCACTCGCGGGAGCGCTCGGCCTTGAGGTCGAACGACGAATCCCACTCGAGCTTGCCCATCAACTCGACCAGGCGCTTCTGCCGGCGCCGTGCCACGAACTCCTCGAGCGCCAGCGTCACAGCGGCCTTCTTGGTGCGCTCGCCACTCACGGCGAGAGCCCGTTCGATGAGCGCCGGGTCCAGGGAAAGGTTGGTCGCCATGTGTGTCTCCTTACACAACAGTCTACGCAGAGGGTCCGAGCCGAAGAATCCTGACCTCGCGACCGGTAAGAATGGCAGTCAAGCGAGGTTCTCATGGGTGCTGCAGATATTCCCTTCCGCACGGATCAAGTGCTCATCGGTGGTGAGTGGATGGCCGCGTCCACCGGTGCGACGGTGGCGCTCGAGGATCCGTCCGACGGCAGTGCCCTGGCGACGATCGCGCGCGGCGACGCGGCCGACATCGATGCCGCCGTCGCCGCGGCGCGCGCGGCCGTCGATGGCGCCGGCCGCGGCGGCGCCCGTGCCTGGGGCGCCTTCAGCGCGATCGAGCGCGGCCGCGTCCTCGCCGCGATCTCGGCGCGGGTGCTCGACAACGTCGAGATGCTGGCCCGGCTCGAGGTCCACGACGTCGGCAAGCCGCTGAAGCAGGCCCGCGCCGACGCCGTCGCGCTGGCGCGCTACTTCGAGTTCTACGGCGGCGCTGCCGACAAGGTGCACGGCGAGACGCTGCCGTTCGCCGCCGGCTACACCGCACTCACGCTGCGCGAGCCGCACGGCGTCACCGGCCACATCGTGCCCTGGAACTACCCGATGCAGATCGTCGGCCGAAGCGTCGGCGCGGCGCTGGCGATGGGCAATGCCTGCGTGCTGAAGCCGGCCGAGGAAGCCTGCCTCACGGTGCTCGCGTTCGCGCGCCTCTGCGCCGAGGCCGGACTGCCGGCGGGCGCGCTCAACGTCGTCACCGGGCTCGGCGAAGAAGCGGGCGCGGCGCTGTCGGCGCATCCCGACGTGAACCACCTCTCGTTCACCGGTTCGGTCGCGACCGGCGCGCTCGTTCAGATGGCGGCGGCGAGGAACGCAGTGCCGGTCACGCTCGAACTCGGCGGCAAGAGCCCGCAGATCGTGTTCGCCGACGCCGACCTCGACGCGGCCTTGCCGTTCCTGGTCAATGCCGGCATCCAGAACGCCGGCCAGACCTGTTCGGCCGCGTCGCGCATCCTCGTCGAGCGGCCGGTGTTCGAGGCGGTCCAGGCGCGCATGGCCGAGCGCTACCGGGCCCTGCGCGTCGGCCCGGCAGCAAGCGACCTCGACCTCGGCCCGGTGATCTCGGCGCGCCAGAAGGAAGGCATCGAGCGCTTTCTCGACCTCGCGCGCGACGACGGGCTGGCGATCGCCGGCCGCGGCGAGCTCGTGGCCGACGCGCCGCGCCGCGGCCACTTTGTGCTGCCGACGCTCGTCGCCGACGTGCCGGCCGCGCACCGCCTGGCGCAGGAGGAGATCTTCGGCCCGGTGCAGGTGCTGATCGCGTTCGATGGCGAGGCCGAAGCGCTGCAGATCGCCAACGGCACGAAGTACGGCCTCGTCGCCGGCGTCTGGACGCGCGACGGCGGCCGCGCCCTGCGGATGGCGCGAGCGCTGAAGTGCGGCCAGGTCTTCGTCAACAACTACGGCGCCGGCGGCGGCATCGAGCTGCCCTTCGGCGGCGTCAGGCACTCGGGCCACGGCCGCGAGAAAGGCTTCGAGGCGCTGTACGGCTTCTCGACGCTGAAGACGGTGGCGATCCACCACGGTTGACGGCCGAGAACCGCTGTCATACATTGGATGACATGAGTGACACGCCTCGAATCAACGCCCGCCTCGACGACGAATCGAGCGAGCATCTGCGCTATCTCGTCGATGCCACCGGCAAGGCCACGAGCGTGCTTGTTCGCGAGAGCCTCGCGCTGTACTCCCGTCATGTCAAGGCATCGCGCCGCGGGCCCGTACATCTGCTCGCCTTGGCCGGCAAGGGCGACAGTGGCCACACCGATACGGCATCGAACGTCAAGAAGGTCGTCGGCGAGTATCTCGACGAGAAGTACCCGCAGCATTCAAGACGGTGATTGCCGTCGATGCCGGCTTCTTGTACGCGATCGTCGATCGGCGGGACCGTTGGCACGGGCGCAGCCTCGCCGCAGCGGCCACGCGCGACGAAGGTTGGATCACGACGTGGCCCGTGCTGGCAGAGATCACCTACCTCTTCCAGAAGCGATTGAGCGGTGACTATGCAGCCGCGTTGATGGTCGACGTGGCCGAGGGTGGCATCGATATCTGGAACGTCCCGCCGGGTGAGCTCGCTCGTATTCCCGCCTTGATGCGACGCTATGCGTCGTTGCCGATGGATCTGGCCGACGCCACGCTCGTCCTGCTCGCCGAGCACCTCGGCCACGGCCGCATCCTGTCCACCGACGAGCGCGACTTCAAAACCTACCGCTGGAAGCAGAGGAAGCCGTTCGTGAACCTTCTGGCCGGCTGACAAGGAGAGCGACATGAGACTGCAAGGCAAGCGCGCCATCGTCACCGGCGCAGGATCGGGCTTCGGTGAAGGCATCGCGCGCAAGTTCGTGGCCGAAGGCGCGCAGGTGCTCGTTGCCGATCGCGACGAGGTCGCCGCGAAACGCGTCGCCGCCGCGCTCGGCAGCGCCGCCTTCGCATTGCGCGCCGACGTGACCCTCGCCGCCGACGTGCGCGCCATGGTCGAGGCCGCCCACGCCCGCTTCGGCGGCCTCGACATCCTCGTCAACAACGCCGGCATGGGCCACGTGCCGCAGCCGCTCGAAGACCTCGACGAAGGCGAGTTCGACCGCATCCTCGCGGTCAACGTCAAGGCGATTTACCTGGCGGCGCGCGAGGTCGTGCCGCGCATGAAGGCGCACAAGAGCGGTGTGATCCTCAACATCGCCAGCACGGCCGGCGTCAGCCCGCGGCCGCGTCTATGTTGGTACAACGCGAGCAAGGGCTGGGTCATCACGGCGACGCGGGCGATGGCCGTCGAGCTGGCGCCGTTCGGCATCCGCGTCTGTGCCCTCAACCCGGTCGCGGGCGAGACGCCGATGCTGAAGACCTTCATGGGCGAAGACACGCCCGAGATGCGGGCGAAGTTCCTGTCGACGATCCCGATCGGCCGCTTCTCGACGCCGGAAGACCTCGGCAACGCCGCCTGTTTTTTGTGCAGCGACGAGGCCTCGATGATCACCGGCGTGGCGATGGAGGTCGACGGCGGCCGCTGCATCTGAGTCGAGATGGCAGCGGCCGCGACGGAGCGCTCACAGGCGGCCCTGCAGGAAAACCATGAACGATCGCGGATGGCGGCCGTACGAGGCATCCAGCGCATCCGGCTGGCGGTAGGTCGCTGCCGAGGCGCCGAGGCCCCACGCCACCGGGCCGGTCTTCGCGAAGTCGTAGATGTAGCCGAGCGACAGCTTGCGGATGCGGAAGGTCTGGCCCGCGAGCGCGCTGCCGGCGGCGAACAGCTCGTCGTTGTGCAGCTGCTCGGCACGGCCGAACACCGTGTGCCGGGCGCCGATCACGGCCGTCGATTCGAGCAGCCAGCCTGGCAGCCGCCGGCGTTCACCGTGGCCGGACTTCTCGTTCTGTCCCCACGCGAGCGTCGTGCCCCAGTCGTTGCCGCCGGGCTTCAGGTGCAGGCTCGCCGATGCCGTCGTGCGGCGCACGCGCACGTCGGGCTCGAGCTGCTCGGGGCTCTTCAGGTCGCCGTGGCTGACCTGCATCGACAGTTGCGGCAGCGGATTCCACGACACGCGCGCCGACCATGAATCGAACCGGCGCGTCTCGATGTTCCATCGCGACTGATCGGGTTCGCGGCCGTTGAACCACGAGCCTTCGAGCTTGAGCGGCCCGTGACTCGCGCCGACGGTGACGACGCCGAAGGTGATGTGCGTCGAGTCGAGCCAGTGGTGGGTGAGCGGCGCTTCGGGGTTGCGCATGCCGGAGAAGCGATGCATGAAGGCCGGCGGCCCGAGTGCGGGTTCGCCGGGCAGGCCGGCGTAGAGATAGGCCGAGTCCTGGCCCGAGTCGCCGAGCTTGACGCTGTAGCTGCCCGAGAGTTCCATGAAGAAGTCGTGCGGATGCTGGCGGTCGACGAGGGCGGTCTGGCCGTCGGCCGTCTCGCCCGTCTGGAACAGCAGCGGATAGCCGCTCTTGCCGAACGCGGGGTCGAGCGACAGCATGGTTTTGACGCCGAAGGTGCCCGGCCCCAGCGGCCGATCGGCCATCAGCATCAGCATGCTCTGGCTGAAGTTCTTGGTGTCGCCCCGCGGGCCGCGCTGGTCGTCGTGAATCACGTTGACGAAGCCGTGCAGCATCGCCTTCCAGCCGCCCTCGTGGAGATGAAGGCCGCCCATCGACGTTGCGTCCGGCTGCCAGCTGGTGCCGGAGGCGTCGCGCGTCATGGCGTAGCCGCCGAGGGCGCTCTGCATCGGCATGTCCATCGGCATGCTCATCGGCATCGGGATGGCGGCATCCGTGGCGGGTGCCATCTTCGACATGTCGTGGCCCGCATGCGGATCGGGCGGTGGATCGGCGGCGAAGGCGGGCGCGGCGAGTGCGCTGGCGAGCAGCCAGGCGGAGCGGGAAAGGAATCGGTTCATGGTCGTGGTCGTCGCGGGTGGGCGGCCGCTCGTCATCATCGAGAGCGTCGGCGCAGGGATCGAAATGGCCGCAAACGCCAGGCGCGGGGTCGGGCGAGGCGCAGCAGCGTCGGATCAGCGGTGCGGCGAAC
>Ga0123338_10005056_pt1 | contig 11372 bp, 10 predicted proteins | sample grotaG_FD_89793 | JGI IMG/M metagenome (GOLD analysis project Ga0123338, IMG submission 89793) | Glacier valley bacterial and archeal communities from Borup Fiord, Nunavut, Canada, to study Microbial Dark Matter (Phase II) -... | ecosystem: Environmental > Aquatic > Freshwater > Ice > Glacier ...
ACCACTTAAGTCATGAGCAAAAAGGAACGCAGATTATCTTCAGTGATATTGGTACACCTAAACCGGATGCGTTTAATATTTATGATGCGTTGAAAAATAAGTTGATAACTGATTTTTCAATACCTGCTAATCATATCACTTTCATACATGACTGGACGGACAGGCAGAAACCAGAACTGTTTCGCAAAATGAATAGTGGCGAAATAAGGATATTGTTAGGCAGTACTGAAAAGGCCGGAACCGGCCTCAATGTTCAAAAGAAAGTGATTGCAATGCACCATTTGGACATTCCATGGAAGCCTTCGGAATTGGAGCAACGAAATGGCCGGGGAGCAAGACAGGGCAATTTTTTGGCGAAGGAGGCTTATGGAAATAAAGTGAACAATTACATTTATGCTGTGGAACAATCATTGGATAATTACAAATTTAACCTGCTAAAAAATAAGCAAACATTTATCAGCCAGATGAAAAATTGTGAGCTGAATGTTAGAACAATTGATGAGGGTTCCATTGATGAAAAAAGTGGAATGAATTTTTCAGAGTATATCGCCATTCTTTCCGGTGATACTACTTTATTGGAAAAATCAAAAATGGAAAAGAAGATTGCTGTATTGGAAAGCCTTAAAGTTGCACATCATAAGGAAGTGATTCGTTCCAAATTTCACTTAGAAAGTATGCAAGCGGATAAAGAAAGTACACTAAATACGATTAAAAAACTAACCATTGATGAAACCTCTTACAGAAGTCAATTACAATTTGATAAAGAAGGTGTAAAAGCCAATCCCGTTTTATTAAATGATGTCAATTCAGCAGATCCTGAAATAATCGGGAAGTATTTAATTCAACTTACTGAAACATGGAAGCCGGGCGCTGAGGAAAGTGATACGATGAAAATCGGCAGCCTGTATGGCTTTGAATTATTTGTAAGACGACAAAAGGAAGCCTACGATGACAAAGGAATGTTTGAGTACAACTATAAAAATATCCTCTTTGCTGAGAGTAAAGAAAGCGGCATAAAATATTTATGGAACCAGGGACATATTAATATTGATAACCCCAGGATTGCAGCCAGGTATTTCATAAATGATATTGACAGGGTAGAGGATTTAAAAGAAAAGTATGAAAAGAATTTACTGGAATTAGAGCAAAACATTCCCATGCTACAGCAATTGGTTGTAAAACCATTTGAAAAGGAAAATGAACTGGCTCAGTTTAAAAAAGATGTTTCAAAATTGGAACGGGAAATTTCTATTAAGATTCAGGAGAATCAGATGAAGCAGCATGGTGATGCGGATGAAAATGTGGTTGCAGTGAAGCAAGCCACGGTGATTAAATTGGATACTAAGGAAGTTAAATCACTTTTGCCCAAAAAGCAAGTGAGTAAAAGGAAATTGAAAGAGGGGGTAAGGATTTACAGATAGCCTACTCTCTTTTTACTTTTTTGTTGAATTTTCGGATAGTCTATTTTGGGACGAGTCAAAACAAAGAAGCGAAACACGGGTTCCATTCCCATTTTGGCAAATCCCTTTTAAGGAAAGTATTTTTTATGTAGCAATGGATTTATAAATCTGGAAAGAGGAAATAAACCTTTTCATACTTGCTGTACTATGTATTGGTGATTAGTGCTTTCAACGGGAAAGTTTTTTTTGTGGCATATCTACTATTCTGTTTTTTAAGCTGGCTTCACTTTGCCCATTATTTGTGGGTTGTTGATAAATGATTTCATTCATACTACAATTAAATTTTCTTAAACTAATCTTTGCTTTTTTGTAGTTTATTCTTTTGAAATTTTCAGAGCTCCCAACGGCGATAATAGTAGGGGACTACTAAATAATGATTCAACTATTTTTGTTGGCTTATCTTATAAATATTCATCAGTTACTTTGTCAATGAGCATTTTATAGTTATTTGCTTTATCATAATTTTTAAACAAATTAATTGCCTTTAAAATAATATCGGAATTACTTATAAAATATTTTACATTATTTGATGTTTCTAATTTGATTATTTTGTTTTGAACATAAATGAAGGTTGAATTTGTTTCAGATAAAATAATACCCCTGAACCCAAGCCCGTCAAATAGTAAATTGGGCTCTGCCCTTTCCAATGTAATTATATCCCCATAAAGGGCTGTAAAATCCTCCATTGTAATTTCAAGTGAAGGATTTTGTACCCCTGAAAAAAAATCAAGTTCTATTTTATAATTAGCTTTCAACTTAGAAGTTGTTTGTGTTAATTAAATTTTTTTCACATTAGATTAAGCATAGCTATGTATACAAAACTAATAGCGGATTCCTTTGTTCGTTCGTAATCCATTACCAATTTTCTTAAATTTAAATGCCATGCAAAGGTTCTTTCTACTATCCAACGTTTCGGTATTACCTGCCAACCGCCGCTGTCGCTGCGTTTAACTACTTCTAAGGGAATGTTCATTTTTTCTTTTGAATAATCCGCTATCTCCCCTTGATATCCCATCGGCTAATATTTTTTTGTATCTGGTCTTCATCAAAACGTAATTCATATAAACAATCAAATACTTCTTTTGCTCCTTTGCTATCGTGAACATTGGCTGCATGCGCTACAATACCTATTATTAGGCCCATTGTATCTGCAATGATGTGCCTTTTACTACCTTTTATTTTCTTGTTGCCATCTATGCCACTTTGCTGTCCGCTTATTGAACTCATGCGTACACTATGGCTATCTATAACGCCTAAACTTGCTGATTCTTTTCTACCGTTCCTTTTTCGTAACGCCTTACGCAATTCCCGATATGCAACTTCTATTATACTTTCGAGCGTCCATTTTCTAAAATACCAATATACTGTTGCCCATGGTGCATAATTACAAGGTAAATGTCGCCATTGGCAACCTGTTTTTGTAAGGTAGTATATAGCTTCCCAAATTTGCCTTAGCTCGTGTTTTGGCTTTCGCTTGAAAGTCAGCAAACTTTCAATAATTTGCCATTGAAAGTTGCTAGAAAAGTGGTGGGGTTTTGTCATTCCAACACTATCGGGCAGCTTTCTCTCTTAACCAATATTTGTTTTTAACTTATCCACATACAGCTTTCTAAATAATTAACTCAAACAGCTTCTTAAACTAATCTAACTTATAATAACACTTTTTCCTGCATAGAAAAACCCACAAAAGTCTGTATAATTGAGGGATGTTCCTGCTCCTCTGTCACAAGTTCTGGGATCGGTTACTAACACACCACTATTATCAATATTTCTTGCGTTGGTTCCACCTGGCTTGTGCCCCCAAAATCCATTTTTTTGTTTTCTATACCAATGATAATCTCTTCCGGGAGCAATAACTAAAGCCATTAATCTTCTTGGATATTCTGATTGTGGTAAACAGTTGCATCTTTCGACTAAACCATCGTGCATTGCTGCTGCTTTTACATCAGTGCAACTCATGGAAGCCGCTGTTGCTCCTGAAAAACGCCCGGGTTGTGCAAAAGTGTTTGTTTTCCAGTTACGGCCATAATTGTAACAGTTATTATGAATTCTTACATTAGGATCGGTATTCCAAAAATCAGGATTAAATTTACTCTCTTCATATTTACAACCTTTACATTCATTATCGTTTACGGTTACTCTTATGGATGAACTTCTAATTACTTTTGATTGCATTTGGGTATACCTTCTTATTTTGTCTAAATTTTTTTCATAGGAATCAATAGCACCCATTATTATCTTCTGGATTTCTTTATTAACCGGGGTTATTTTATGAACGTCCATGCTGAATTTTTCATACCCAGTCATTTGGTCAATAATCTCCCTTGCCACTTGAATACTTGTTTTTTGATCTGTAGATAAACCGTTTGCAATTGTGAAAATTGAAGGCATTTTATCAATTTTTTCGTCACCCAGCAATTCTAAGGTAAGACCCCTGAACCCAAGACCTTCATAACCACTGTTTGGTTTTGAAATTATTTTTGGGGTCCCTGCAATTTTTTTTAGTAAATCTTCACCTTTCTTATCATTTATTATCCATGATGGATTTGGGCGGCCTGAAAATAAATCAACTGTTACTTTTAGCATGATAATTTAAGAATTAAATTTTACGCCTACTCTTTAATCGGATTTTCGGCTTTGTCCGGTTTAATATAATCAATCCGGTATTTTAAAGATTTATTTGAATGCTTATTCCTCCAATTATATTTCCATTTGAATCTTCTTCAGCTATATGATACAAAAACTCCCTTCCGGTTTTTGTATATGGAGAAACAATCCCTATAATTCTTAAATTTTCTATTTGCCCTTCTGAAAGATTAAGCATGACCTCAGCTTTAGAAAGATCCCGTATATAAAGCAATGGAATATTATTAATCATTGTAGGAACTAATCCGTTTAATTGATAGTTACCAAGCAATTCCTGTTTTTTATACCCTGCCTTAATAATTGTTTCTGAACAGAATTTTAACCATATACTGCATTCATTAACTTTTGCAGAACAATCAGGAAGAATGGCAATTTCAGTTCCTTTGGGGATATAAATTGATGTACCTGATATATCATATTTTTTTTTCAGGTCTTTATTTACTTTATCCATATTAATCTCATCAATCGAATGAGGTATGCCGGATGAATTTTTGTTGATTTGAATTGGAAGACTAAAGTTGTTTTCTGAAGCGACAGACTCCAACTCTTTTACTAAATTGCCAGGATCTAGAAAGAACATTATGTTACCTGCAGATGTAGATTCATCAGCAAATAATTTAAGCTTAGTAAGGTGTTTTGGTTTTGCTAAATTTCCAATTCTGAAATCATATTCAAACATGAATGCTTTAATATCCTTCTGTGAATCATGTGGCGCATCAATAATTGTAATATTTCTTTGGGTGAGTTTTTTATTTTCCCAAACATGGTGTAATCCTGAGGGAGCTGTTTCCATTGGAATTATTTCGCATAAAAGGCAGGGATGCCACCCTGCCGCAGGAGGAATTTTTACAGCGATCCATTCAATTTTAGCTATTGCTTCTCCATCAACTCCGCCACTTGCAGCTGGTACATTTACGAGAGTGGCGCTTCCAAGCAAATTATCATTGTTCCAATCATTTGGATAGAGAAATTCAGTTCCGGCAAAATTGCTCAGGTAAAAATTTATAATTACATTGACATAAGATTGCGCTCCTTTATTTCTTACTCTTGCATAAATCCAGTTGCTGGCACCCCTTATTGTATCCTGGTGTGTTGTTCCGTTATCATCAACATTTCGTACCCATAAATCAGGTGATAACCAGAATGGAGCAGAAGTTATTCCTGTACCTGTATCAGTATTATTGTCTTTACTATACAGATCAGCATAATTTGTTTGCAATAACGAAGTATCTATCATTGCTCTGCCACCGGTTGCTCTTCTAAAGTTAGCCGTATGCTGGGTTCTCCAGCTTTCGCTATCGGTTATAAATGTAGTTGCGGTACCGGCATCTTTAGTAATGATAATAACTGCCTGGTGAAATACTCTTTGGCTATTAAGATAATCAGGATTTCTTATACCCTCTTCAAATTGAACATTGGATATGCCAATATTAACGGCTCCACCTGTAGGCGTGTAAGGCCCTACAGTAGCATCGCTTATTGCAGGGGTTGGGTTTTGAACAATATCAAAATTTGGAACTTCGCCAGGCGGTATCAAGCCCATGAGGTGAAGATCGAGAGGTGAATAGCCGAAGTACAGAGGTTCAGTATCTTCAAAATGTCTTACCCAATTATAGGTGCCATCGCCATTATTGATCCAATCAGCACGGTCGTAATCCATACAATCAAAATTATCATCAGGCCATCTGCCCCAATGAAAATTTTCCTGACCGGTTACTGTAAAATCCTGGTGAAACAAAGTTTGCTTTGCTCCCATTGCACTCAGTCTGTAGTTAACATACAATAACCAACAGTGTGCAGGCTCGTGCAACAAAGTGCGTAAGGAGAACCATGAATGATGAATATGATGTAAAAGCTTAGTCGATCCCCAGCTTGCCCTGTTATTAATGGCACCTACTGCTATTCCATTGATGTTATTAAAGATGTGATTGCTGGCATTACCTGTATTTGGCATTCCGCTATTTGCATCTACAAAGAAAGAAACAAAATCATAGTTATCTCCAAACGTGCCTCTGAATAAATTATAAGCGCCGATCCAATCAATGGTACCGGCTACTACTAAAGAACCTGTAGGATCATGAATAACAAAAAGATTTCCAACTGTATCTATGGTAGGGGCATCTGCAATATCCCCGATCTCATTTATTCCCTGTTTTTTTTTTCTCAGCCGCTCCAGGTTTAACCTGTGTATTTTTTCAAAATCAATCCAGTTGTAATCAAATAAACATTCGTCCTCATGATTTTGAGGCGGTTTATTCGGATCAAACTTTTCTGTTGAAGTCATATTGAGTTTAGGTATCCGCACATCCACAGGAAACCCTTCAAAAGTTGCTGGTATAAGCTGCTCCTTTTTAACATTTTTAGCTGGCAATTTATTTTCTACAAATACAATAATAGATTCATTATTGATCGCTTTACCACGGGTTATTTTAGTTCCATATCCAACACCTAATATACCATCGTATTGGATGAATTTTTCTTTTGCATTTAAATATGCCTGATGAAGTTTACTATTCATAATTAAAAATTTATTTTTTGTTTGCTCTTAATCTTCCTTTACCATATTAGGCAATACTGTCTTTTTTAAATACACATCTTAATTGTTTCATACTTTGCTTAAAGGTTGAATAAAGAATGGCCACGTTTTGTATCCTTAATTGAAAATCAAAAATGTCAGGCCTTCCGGGTGAAAGACCTGACACAGCTTTGAGTAACGATTTGAACGTCAAAGTGGATACCAGTGGCAACGATACCACCACCATGGGCAACACCTGTACCATGGATAATGAAAGCCCCACCACCAACACCAGATCGGGCGCCATGGAAACCATACATACCAGGGTATCCACGGGTGACACAAAATAATGCGGGTTATTTTAAGTTCTTTTAATATAGCTTCGTCAAGCTTTATCCCGGAGGCTTCTGCAACTTTGAGTACATCAAGTTCTGCAGCTCCTGCCTTTACCTGCTTATCCACTTCTGCTCCCATTTTGCCAAAAATACCGTTAGCTTCAGCAGTGGCTTTAGTTAAATCGTTACTGCGGGAATCTTGTTTTTTTTCTTCTGCCATAATTGATAGGTTTTAAATGGTTAAAAAATAATTTTTAAATACAATAATAAAAGCAAAAAGGAATCCTCAACATTCAGTACTCAATAATCAATCATCAAGTATTGCTTAATGCAAATGCGTTTACATCGTAGGCATCATAATTAACATTAATGTCAGTATTAGTAATGAAGTCATGATACTGATAATCAAACCCTTCCAATCTATGAGTACCATCTGTAGCCAAAGCTAATACGTGCAGGTTTTCTGAAAATGCTGCCTGGCCTTTGCAACCACTAAGCAGGAAAAGAACTGTAAAATTTTCACTAAATACAACGCCAGACAAGCTATATCCACCTACAATGCTTGATAATACGTATCCACTTTGGTTAACACCTGTCGGCTGAGGCGCAGTGTTATTACCTTTTACAATTCCAAAAACGAAGCGGGCAAAGTTTCGCGGGTGCGATGCTTCAAAACTAATTTTGACATCTTGTGCAGTATCAGTATAATGAATAAACCCGCAAGGGCCAGAAAATACATTTGGGCCTGGTACCAATACCAATTCTGCATCGTGTATGTCGCCCACACAGGCTGCATTATCTATACGCACATTCATTTTGTACGATATAGCTTTACCTGCTCCATTAATAGTTAAATAATCATTAGGAGCATCCTGGTTGTTACCTATTGAATTGAATTCAGAAACCTGATAAGTTGGCTTAGCTACGGGCACTACTACAAAGCTGCTGCCTGCTTTTTTTAATAATTCCAGTTCAAATTGGTAAACACCATCTGTAAGCGAGTGACTGTCTATATAGGCGCTATCGAAAAATATATCTGTCCATTCAGGCTGACGGCCTCCATCTAAAGGATCTTGAAGAGAACCCACCGGCTCTGCAGTTACATTATGATGCGGAATACGATAGGCAGGATCAATATTACTGCCCTCGTTGCCTAATGAACAGACATGCGTTTCGTAATGAGGAGTAGACATTTTAACAAGATAAGGGCGGGAAACATTGCCTGTAATAAAAGCAGGGCTTCTGGAAACCGAACCTTGATTAGCATCTGTCAGCATTGTTGTTTTCCAGCGGTAGTGTGTTACCCCGGCATTAAAAATATTTGCTCCGCAAAAAATCTTTAAAGCTAATCCGCTTCCAAAGGGGCTTATCTTTTGTCCTTCTATTAAATCTGTACAGCCGCCATTTTTTAATGTAGCGCCTTGTAAAATAATAGTGCTAAATTTATTTTGTTCAATATGCAGTGCAGAAGCAGATTGACCTATAGAGCGAAACCATACTGCATCTGCCGGGCCGCCATCTATGCTGCAATCGCATGGGTTTACCCTGCTGTCGGTTAGCCGTATATTAATGTCGGTACCGCAGGCATAGTTCCACCATGTGTAGCATGGTATGGGTGGCCTGTAAACGGTTACCCAATGGCCATTTATCCATACTTCTACCCATATATAAATATTAAGCGGGCCATCTTCAGTAAGGGTATTTTCCCACATTTCAAAATGGCCGTTACAATCTGTGTAAACAATGGTTTCTTCATCGCAGGTATAAATGTAAGGCCAGTATATAGGCCATAGGCAGAAATACGGATAAAGAATTTCATGATAGTTAACCATAGCCCGGCGGATGGTGGCTATGGAACCCGAAGTCATTGCGCTTAATACCTGATCTTGCATGGGTGGCAATGATTGTATTTTTACGCTTTCCCTTAAACGGTTGTTTATAGTTGATGAACTATTAGTTAATGAACTAGTATTAGTTAATGAGCTAAGCGCTACATTTCTTTTCATGTGGCTTACCGGCCCAATGGGGTCGGGAATGGGGGGTATTACAATAATTTCATGAATATGTTTAAACTTTTCTCCTATTTCGTTTATAACCCAATCTGGTATCCGGCGCTTGTAAATTGGTATGTAAGGCCATATTAACTCAGTTTCTACTTCGCATATATGCACCCGTGCATTACATACAGGCTGGTTACGCACCTGCCCGTCAATAATGAAATCTTTATTTAAATGACCGGTAATAAGGCAATTGTTCCAAAACCAGGGGCGGGTTAATATACCTGTTGGAATTTTGTACACGTCAATAAAGTTGCCGGCAAAATTTCTTACTGCTTCATAAGCGCCCGCTTTCAAAAGCATTCGCTCATTGGCTTTGTCTGCAATTTCTTTTGGTATTGCCTGGGCAATGTACACTTTACTGTCGCCGCTTAATGCATCCTGGGTAGATTTAAGGGTGGCTTCTTTGCCTTTGAAGGGCACGGCTTCAATAATTTTACCATAGGTATCAACTACAAAAGCATTGAGGTTGGCTTCTTTCCCGGGGTCTTGAAGCAGCCGTACCGTTACAGGCGGTTGATTTTCATTTTTTGCCATAAAATTTGATTTTATTTTTTGATTTATTTTTTTGCCTGCTTTTTGATTAGGTTTTCAGCTTTATCCTTAATGTTATGATTAACTAGCATTTTATTAGACAAAAATATATTTGTAATATCCCTTTGTCAAGTTCTATTTCGTGAAGTGCATTTCACGTATACGTACTTTTTAGTAACTGGCGCAGATAAGGAGAAATCCCGTGAGGAACGAGGATAGAAAAACCATCATTAAAATAAAGTATCTTTTCATTCTCATTGATGTGTGAAAAATGATTGCGGTTAAGAAGATAGAATTTATTGAGACGGATAAAATTATCAGTGGGTAATAAAACAAGCAATTCTTTAAGGGTACAATGCCGACACATCCACTTCTTTTCCTTTCCACATTTTATTAAGGATTTCACATAATGATCGGCACTTATTGCAAAGCATATTTCATCAGGATGTGCCCATGTGTATTTTTCTTTCTTTTCTTCAAATCGAATTAATTCGGCACTTTCTACATCAGTGCTGCCTGTATCAATTGATGGCAAAAATGTTTTTTTTTTGAAACTATTTGCTACACCATTACTTTGGGGGTTATCGAGGAGGCTCATATAATTTTTTTTAACCTGACTGTTATTTAGCAGCAATTGTTTTATTTCAATTGCCTTGTAAAACAATTTGCCGCCCAATAAGGGATTAGAATGTAAATATTGTAAAATAATAATGTACTTGCAATACCATAAAGTGGGTATTTTAATTGTTGAAAGCCTGGTTTTATTAATTTTTAACCCCCACTTCTCTCATTTTCAATTCAGTTGGTGGGGTTGTCCTACCCCGTTTACCCAGTACTATACTCCATTGGATAAATTTTTGCAGTTATTTCATTTAGTACTACTGGTTAAAATGTGAGGAGGGAAATATGAGTAACAGTGTATACCAAATCAATAAAGGCATCAACAAACCAATCGAGTTTAAAGGGCTAAAGGCACAGTACATCTGGTATCTGGGCGGTGGGCTTGTTGCTTTGTTGATAATCTTTGCCATCATCTATATCTGCGGTGTAAATGTATTTATTTGTCTTGCCTTAATTGTTTCCCTCTCAACAGCCTTATTCATGTATGTATATAAACTCAGCCGTACATACGGCGAATTTGGCTTAATGAAAAAGGTTGCCAGAAAAGCAGTACCCAAGGTCATTAAAAGCTATTCAATAGTTCTTTTAAAAAAGCAATTACTTAAATGAAAAACCTGCTCGACATACTGCCCGTTTATGGAGTGGAACATGATGCTATTCTTTCAAAGATGGGAGATATAACCATTGCCTTTAAAGTCGAATTGCCTGAATTGTTTACCATGAGTAACGATGATTATGAGGCATTTCATCACTCTTGGATTAAGGCCATAAAAGTATTGCCTGTTAATGCTGTATTATACAAGCAAGATTGGTTTACAGAAGAAAAATATAAAGCAGACTTTTTAAAAGAAGACAACAGCTTTTTAAGCAGAAGCAGCGAACGGTTCTTTAATGAGCGGCCTTACCTTAATCATGAATGTTTTATCATGTTGACAAAGAAACCAGCTAACCGCAAAGCATCGTCTTCAGTGTTTTCAAGTTTACTGAAAAGATCAATAGTGCCTGAAGAAACGCTACAGCTAAAACATTATCAGGACTTCATTAATAATGTTGGCCAGTTTGAAAAAATATTATCTGATAGTGGGTTTATTTCTTTTTCCCGGTTAAATAACTCAGCCCTTATTGACTTAATTGTAAAGTATATGAATTTGCAAACAGGAGAAAATATTGTGAGGGATATTGAGTTTAAAGATGAATGGAAGAT
>Ga0123338_10005058_pt1 | contig 11371 bp, 10 predicted proteins | sample grotaG_FD_89793 | JGI IMG/M metagenome (GOLD analysis project Ga0123338, IMG submission 89793) | Glacier valley bacterial and archeal communities from Borup Fiord, Nunavut, Canada, to study Microbial Dark Matter (Phase II) -... | ecosystem: Environmental > Aquatic > Freshwater > Ice > Glacier ...
AACACAGTCGCCTCCGTGCGCGAAGTTACGCCGATCTTGCCGAAAATATTGCGCAGATGGACTTTGACGGTGTTGATGCTGATATTCAGCTGGTGGGCGATCTGCTGGTTGGTCGCGCCGGTGGCGACCAGTCGCAAAATCTCGCGCTCGCGCTCGCTGATTTGTGAGCTGTCGTTGGACATATGCTCCGATGTTGTATGTCGCTCCGCTGCGGATCATAACATGACAGCTAGGCGATAGCAAGGGCGGGTAAGCGTTCAAAGCTAAGGGTTCAAAGGTAAGATCGCGTTGTTCCTTTATGTTTGGTGTGCATTGTCGTTTTCTGCTTTAGGAGCATCAACACGTACCTGTCATCCTGAGCCACAGCGCAGGATCGCTCGTTCTTGAAACAGAGATCCTGCGCTGCCGGGTGCCCGTGGGCGTGTGATGACAGAAATGAATGCCCACGAAACATCTTTTGACATCCCGTGACGTTACCTTTAACCCCTTACCCTGGCTCTTGCTTGTTGCGATCAGTCGCGTCGGCGCGCTTGATGATCGCGGATGGCTGATCGGTGGCAGGAGCCTTAGCTGGGCCGACGGCGCGGGTGATCTCGGCGGGCGTAAGCGAGCGGCGGTGATTGATGAAGAGGCCGATCAATCCGCCGATGATCAGCAAGATGCTGGCTACCTGCGCAGTGCGCAGCGCGGTATCACATGAGCCGCCCACGCCATTCGTGCAGAGGCTATCGGTGCGCAACCCTTCGATCCACAGGCGGCCAATGCCATAGTAGATCGCATAGAACAGCCCGAGGTCACCCGGTCGTCGCCAGCCACGCAGCCGACGTTCCAGCCACAGCAGCAGGCCGAATCCAGCGATATTCCAGAGCGACTCGTACAGGAAGGTCGCGTGGAAGAGCGTGTTAGGCGGGTATGTGGACATATCGTTGAAGGGCGCTAGCCGGTGCTCAGCATCGATTGTCACCCCAAACGGCAGCGTGGTTGGGCGACCGTAGGCTTCCTGGTTCATAAAATTGCCCCAGCGACCGATCGCCTGCCCGACTAGGATCGTGGGTACAGTGATGTCGATAAACTCAAACGTGGGCAGCTTGTGCCAGAGTGTGTAGAGCACGCCACTTAGGACCGAGCCGATCAGCGCGCCGTGGATCGCGATCCCGCCGTTGGCGGGGTTGATGATCTCCAGCCATGGTCGGCCAGCAAAGCGCTCCCATTCGAAGATGACATAATATGCTCGCGCGGCTGCGATGCCGCAGGCTAGCGTGATTAGCAGCATATTCCAGATATGCTCGGGGTCGTAGCCGCGCCGTGCGGCCCGGTTGGCGGCGATGCGGCCTGCCAGCATTGCGCCACCGACGATGATTACGCCATACCAGCGCACCACTAGCGGGATGCCGAAGATCACAGTGTTGATAAAATATGGGCCGAATGGTGGGTGGAGTGGAAACATAACAGCCATCCCTTGCTTTTGCTTGTATGCCGGTATTGTACGCCGCTCCCCATGCGCTGTCAAAGCGTGGGTGCGCGACATGCTGTTTCCAGTCATGGTACAATGTGTGCGGTTATGGGCTTGTGGATACGTAAAATGCGATGATCTATCACGAATATGCGCCATTCTACGATGGCAGCGGTCAGCTGCGTTTCGCCGTGCTGATGGGCCAGTATCTGCGCGAGTTGCTTGATCGCCACCCAGTCATCGGCCGGCGCGCGCTGGATGTGGCCTGCGGCACCGGCACGCTGGCGCTGCTGCTCGCTGAAGACGGCTGGGATGTGACTGGGCTGGATAGCTCGGCGGCGATGCTCGACCAGGCCGACGCGAAGGCTGAGAATATGGCGACATGTGGCTCTGTGACATTCGTTCAGGGCGACATGCGCGAATTGAGAATTGAGAATGTAAAGTTGAACCCTGAGCTGGTCACTGATCGCAGTGTTGCTCAATTCTCAATTCTCAATTCTCAATTCAACCTAGTGACCTGCGTGTACGATAGCCTGAACTACCTGCTGGAAGAGCGCGAGCTGGCGGCATGTTTCGCAGGAATGGCGCGTGTGCTGGCACCGGGCGGTCTGCTAGTGGCCGATATGAATACGCGCTATTTTTTGGAATACGATTGGGGCACCTGCGAGGTGATCGAGCAGGCTGGTCTGGTGCAGGTGTCACAGAGCTATTTCGATCCAGCGGCTGAATGTTCGACCATGGTTTTGAGCTGTTTCGCCGGCGATGATCGGCGCGGCTATACGCGCTTCGATGAGACGCATATTGAGCGCGCCTACGCCCCCGATGTGGTTGAGCGCTTGCTCCGCTCGGCCGGGCTTGAACTTGAGGCGCTGTACGATTGTTTCACATTTCAGCCAATCACAGAACGTACGCAGCGGTTCGCCTGGGTCGCACGTAAGCGAGTGACGAGTAGCGACGAGTCACTCGCTCCGTCACTCGTCACTCGGTAGAGGAGTAGAGCGTTGAAAAAAGTCGTGGTTATCACCACCGGCGGGACGATTGCTATGAAGCGCAGCCCAATGGCCGGCGGCGCGGTACCGATGCTTAAAGGCGACGACTTTATGGCGCTACTACCGCGTGGTGGTATCGATCTGGCGTTCGAAGAATTTGCTAATTTACCTAGCAGCCACCTGACACCAACGCAGGTGCTTGAGCTTGGGCAGCGGGTCGAGGCGGCGCTGAGCTCGCCCGATGTCAGTGGCGTGGTTGTGACGCACGGCACCGATACGCTCGAAGAAACCGCCTACTTGCTCGACCTGACGACAAATTCCCAGAAGCCGTTGGTTGTCACCGGGTCGATGCGCGCGGCGGCGACGATTGGCTATGATGGTATGCCCAACCTGGCGGCGGCGATCCGCGTGGCCGCCGCCGAGGAGGCGCACGGCCTGGGCGCGCTGGTGGTAATCAATGATCATATCTTTTCCGCCGCCGAGGTGCAGAAGACCCATAGCCAGCAGGCGCATGCGTTCGATTCGCCCGGCAGCGGGCCGCTGGGGCGGATCGAGGGCGAGCGCGTATGGATGCATCATCGGCCCATGCGGCGGCTGTTTATCCCCTGCACGCGATTGGAAGAGCTGGTCGATCTGATCAAAATCGGCCAGGGCGCGAGCGAGCGCATGCTGCGTCACTCGATTGAAGATGGCGTCGCCGGGATTGTGATCGAGGCGTTTGGCGGCGGCCGCGTTCCGCCGTGGTGGCTGCCATCGATCACGGAGGCGATCACGCAACGCACGGTGGTGGTGATCGCCACGCGCTGCGCGGCCGGCTCGCTGTACGATGAGTATGGCTACGTGGGCGCGTATCACGATTTGAAGCGGCTGGGCGTACTATTCGCGCATAATCTCAGTGGACTCAAGGCGCGCATCAAGCTGATGGTCGCGCTGGGTGCTGCGCGCAAGCCCGAGGAGCTGCGGAACTGGTTCGCCGCCTAGAAGTTCAACATTTAAAATTCAAAGTTATGAGTTACCGAGCAGGATGAACTCTTAAGCATGGTTCAATTGAAACACGTCTTAATTTTTAATTCTTAACTTTTAACTCTTAACTTCATAAAGTGGAGTTTTCGATTGTCAGTTCTACCACCACTTGAACAAAAAGCTGCCTATGTCGAGCGCATGTTTGCGCGGATCGCGCCGGGCTATGATCGCATGAATCGCGTGATGACAATGGGGCTGGATCGCGGCTGGCGCGAGTATGCGGTGCGCGCGGTTGCCCCACCGGCGGCCGGGCGCGCGCTCGATGTTGGGTCGGGCACTGGCGATTTTCTGCTTGAGCTGGCCAGCTGGATGCCGAATGGCTTCGCTGTGGGATTGGATTTCACCGTGCCGATGATGCAGGCGGGATTGCCGAAGCTGGCGGCGGCGCGCGGGCGAGCCAGCTTTGTCGGCGGCGATGCGCTGCGGCTGCCGTTCCCGGATGCGACCTTTGACGCGATCACGACCGGCTTCACCATGCGTAATGTGTCCGATATCGGCCAGGCTTTCGCCGAGATGCTGCGCGTCGCGCGGCCGGGTGGCGTGGTGGCCTGCCTGGAAGTCGCTCGCCCGCGCAACCTGTTGCTGCGGTTGGGCCACCGGCTGTATTTCGAACAAGTGGTGCCGCGCCTGACCGCGCTGCTCGGCGGCGATGCGACCGCCTACACCTATCTGCCGCAGTCGGCGCGCGCTTTCCCTGAGCCATCGGCGCTGGCGCAGATCATTGAGGCGGCTGGCTGGAGCGAAGTTCGCTACAAGCTGCTGGGTATGGGCGCAGTCGCCGTGCATACGGCGATTAAGCCGTAAGCATCGCGGGCCTTCCCCCGTCACTGCGGTGGCGCTCCGCCCCCATCGCAACGGGAGCGTGGGGATGAGGCTATCGCGCCGCTATTGACGCAACCTGGTAATGACATTCTGTAGCAATTGCGAAAGAGAGCTGTGATGGCTCGCTATGAATATGATGATGAGCGCACCGGCGCAGCCGATGATGACGCCGATGATTATCCGCAGCGCGAGCCGGATTACCTGCCGGCGCGGCGCGATTCGCTGATGCAGCGGCGCTTGCGTGCGGCGCGTGGTGAGGAGGCTGAGCCGGAAGTTTATGAGGATGACTACGCGCCGCCGCCGCGCTATGCCCGCGCGCGCGCGGCCTACCCGCCCGCGTACCGCTCTGGCAATGGTGGTTGCGCCAGCTCAGTGCTGTATCTTGTGCTTGGCGGCGTGGCGATCGTGCTGGTGGGGCTGCTGTTCGGCCGCCAGTTGTTCAGCAGCTTCGTGCCGAATGTACCTGATCAGATGCGCCAGCTGGTTGCGACGCCAACCACCACACTGCGTGATCGCGGCGGCACAATCCTTCAGATTCGCGGCCTGAATAGGCTTGAAACGCAGAGCTTTTCGGTTGAGCGTGTGGTCGAGGCCAAGGTCGAGCGCGGCAACCCGCTTGATATATTGCTGAGCGACCGGCTGCTGCTGATCGCTAGTGGCGATGTGATCGCCGGTGTGGATCTGGCGAAGCTGAAGGATAGCGATGTCACGATGTCGGCCGATGGTAAGACGATCACGCTGCGTTTGCCGCCATCGGAGATTTTTAGCAAATCGCTGAACAACGATCGCACGCGCGTCTATGATCGCCAAACTGGCATCTTTGCTTCCGAGAACAAGGATCTGGAGAGTCAGGCGCGTAGTGCGGCCGAGGGCGAAATTTTGCAGGCTGCCTGCGAGGGCGGGGTGATGCAGAAATCGGCCGATGAGGCCAAGCGTGCGGTTGAGCAGTTTGTGCGTTTGCTGAATTTTGAGGTAGTAAATGTGATTGCGACGCCTGGGCCGTGTACTGTCCCCAGCGGATCGGGCGCGCCGCTTGCCACGCCCACACCTTAGCACGATTGCAGATTGCAGATTGAGCTTGGGCATTCTATTGCTACTGTTGTTTAGCCCGCTTCAGCGGGCGCTGTTGAATAGCGCGGCGGCGTTAGCCCTGCGGCCTGTGGATGGCAGATATCCATGTTTGACCATATAATGCGCGAATAGGAACGTATGATACATGTCTCTTTTGATCCCGATGCGGGAACGCTGTACTGGTATTTCACTGAGATCGAGACCGGCAGCACCGAAGGCGAGGGCGAGTGCAATGGCGCGCTGCTACTCGATGCCGATGGGAAGGTGATCGGCGTCGAGCTGGAGTTGGACGAAAGCGTGGCGCTCGCCGATCTCGCGCTGGCGCTCACACACCCACAGGCGCGCTACGATGCGAGCGCGCTAACGCTGACGATGGTGCTGGTTGACGAGGAACCGGCTGAGGTGCAGCCGCTGCACGAGACGGTGATCCTCGATTTCGATGCGGAAGGCCGGCTGCAAGGCTGCGAGCTGGTGGCGGCACGCGAATTTGGGCTGGCTGAGCGATTGGAGCGCCTCGATCCGTTTCGTATCTCGCTGGAAGAGGAAACCGACGCGCCGCCAATCGATCTGGGTGAAGAACTCAACGAAGAGCTTGACCAAGAGCTGGACGAAGAGTTGAGCGATTCGAACGACGACGAGCAGGCTGCCGATGCGGATGCGCACGTGATAATCGGTGAGATCGACGAGCAGGCGGAAGACGCCGCGCCGAGCGACCTTGACGATGCTGCTGACGACGATGCTGACGAGCTGGCGGAAGACGCCGCGCCGAGCGACAGCACGCCGTCAACGCCGCCGCCGCGCACGCCGGTTGTGGAAGATTTCCGTTCGGGATTTGTGGCATTGGTCGGCAAACCCAACGTCGGCAAATCGACCTTGCTTAACGCGCTGCTGGGTCAGAAGATTGCGATCGTTTCGCCTAAACCGCAGACGACACGCGTATCCCAGCGCGGCATCCTCAACCTTGAAGAAGCCCAGATCATCTTCGTCGATACGCCCGGTATTCACGACCCGCGCACCAAGCTCGGCTCGTTTATGGTTGAGCAGGCGCGCCGCAGCATCCCCGACGCCGATGTGGTCTGCTTCGTCGTCGATCTCTCCACGCCACCGAATCGCACCGAGCAGCGCATCGCCGATTTGGCTCGTCGCTCACGTGCTCCACGCATTCTGGTGCTGAATAAGCTCGATCAGCGACCGCGTGGCGGGATCAATTTCCTGGATGCATACCGTGAACTTGGGCCGTGGGACATGGAAGTCGCAGTCTCGGCATTGCGCCGGAAAGGGCTGGAAACGCTGGTCGATGAGCTTGTGCGTCGGCTGCCGCCCGGCCCGCCGCTGTATCCTACCGATCAGATCACCGATCAGAGCGAGCGGGAGCACGCCGCCGAGCTGGTGCGCGAGCAGGTGCTGCGCTTCATTGAGCAGGAGGTGCCGCATGGCGTGGCTGTCGAGGTCGAGGAGTGGGAGGAGAAGGGCCAGGCGGTTTATATTCGCATGACGATCTATGTCGAGAAAGATTCGCAGAAGGGCATTCTGATCGGCGCGGCTGGTACGATGCTGAAGCGGATCGGTAGTGGTGCGCGGCGCGGGATCGAGGAAACGATTGGGCGGCAGGTGTACCTGGAGCTATGGGTCAAGGTTCGCCCGAACTGGCGCGATGATTCTTCATCGTTGCACTGGCTCGGCTATCGCGGCGGGCGATGATCAACGGAATCGACACGCGTGCGTACCTAATCGCGGGCCTGATTCGTTATCTATAGCGATCCTACATCATTTGCAAACAGGTGTGGGCGCGCTACGCTGATTGGGCCTCAGTTCGCCCACCGGGTACCCGGTGCGCGGCCTTGGTAGGATCGCTTTATAGTAGCTCAAGCTGAAGTATGTGGTAGTTCTAAAAATCCGCCGCGCGATTTCTCATCCATTGGCAGTATTCTTGCGTATAATCTATGTAAGGATGATGCATTGGGGTGTTGGTTGATCAGAGTACCTGAGTACATTAGTACAGATCGCCTATAGAACTGCCCGCCCTAATCTGCTATACTATGCGTGTCCGCTGCAATTCTTATCTTGCGGCTGCGCTTAGCAAACTCGAAGGAGCTACCCCATGGAAGTTATTCTGCTCGTCGCATTTGTCGCGATGGTTGTGCTGTTCGCGGCCCGCGTTGCTCAGAACCAGCTAGTCGCTGTGCGGGTGCCGGCGCGGATTAGCCAGCCACGTGCTCGCCGCCGTCGCTAAATTTCGACTTTTGCCGCTCGCCGATGCGCCGTAAGGTGCTGGTAGAGTATAGTTTCCGTTTTGGAAACAAGCGAGGATGCAATGCGTCCTCGCTTTGCTATGCGTTCGGCTGGCTGCGTTTGTGCGCATTCAATTGTGGCAGGCTAACAGGTATGAATTGTCTAGGAATCTTCGCCGCGCATCTTCCTGTGCTATAATGCGGATATTATGACTACTGAAATACTTAATCTCTATGACTTAACGCTGCCTGATCTGGAAACGCTCCTGGACAGCTGGGGCCAGCCGATCTATCGCGCGCGCCAGATCTATCGGCAGCTCTACATTCAGCTTACCACCGATTCATTGGCGATGACCGATCTGCCGCTGGCGCTGCGTGAGCGCCTAGCTGCCGAGACGCAGATCGGCACACTTCAGCTGGTGCGGCTCCAGACCGCTGATGATGGACTAACGCGCAAGGCGCTGTTTCGGCTGCCGAGCGGTGAGGTGGTCGAGAGCGTGCTGATGGTGTATCCCGACCGTGCAACTGCCTGCGTTTCGACACAAGCTGGCTGCGCGATGGGCTGTGTCTTCTGCGCGACCGGCAGGCTTGGGCTGCTGCAAAACCTCACGACCGGCCAGATCGTCGAGCAGGCGCTGTGGGCCGCACGCGAGCTGCAAGTTTTGAGTTCTGAGCTCTCAGTTTTAAGCTCGGCGGATTCTACAACTCAAAACTCAAAACTCAAAACTCAAAACTTAACGAACGTGGTGTTCATGGGTATGGGCGAGCCGTTCGCGAACTATGATCGCTGGTGGCAGTCGGTCGAGCGGCTGCACGATCCGCGCGGCTTCAATCTGGGCGCGCGTGGTTTGACGGTTTCGACAGTCGGGCTTGTGCCGGGTATTCGGCGGCTGGCTGGCGAGTCGCTGCCGATCAACCTAGCGATCTCGCTGCATTCTCCTGATGATGCGCTGCGCTCCGAGATGATGCCGATCAACCATCGCTACCCGATCGCCGCGCTGCTGGATGCCACGCGCGATTATATTGCGCAGACACATCGCCGCGTGTCGTTTGAGTATGTGCTGCTGCAAGGCAAGAACGATTGGCCTGCACAGGCAATCGCGCTGGCTGAGCTGCTCCAAGGCATGCTCTGCCACGTCAACCTGATCCCGTGGAACCCGGTGCCGGGCACACCGCTGGGCCGCTCTGATCGCGCGCGCGTGCTGCGCTTCCAGCAGGAGCTTTTCGGGCGTGGGATCGCCTGCACGGTGCGGGTCGAGCGCGGCATGTCGATCGCTGCGGCGTGCGGCCAGCTCGCTGGCGCGACAGTCGGCGAGGCCATCCCGCTTGTGAGCGCCTAATACAGCGCTGGCTGGCGATTGATGAATGGTATGTTGCAGATCGGGTATTTCGCGCCGATACACGCGCGGGGCTAAAGCTGCCGCGCTCGGGAGCAACGTCCGCTGAAGCGCACTATCCGGTTCATTTTCATCAATCACCGGCATAGAACCCTGTAATAGGTACGAACCCCTTCCCTCTCAAAGGAGCCTCGGTTGCGCTACCGCATCCTGATCCTGTTTGTGTTCCTGATTTCGAGCAGCGCTATCCTGGCGCGCTCGGCCCCCGCGCTGCCGACTCAGCAGCTGGCCGCGAATGTCGTGTCGTACCGAATGGATGTGCGCCTCGATCCAGTCTCCAAGACGATTGTTGGAACTGAGCGCCTTACGTACACCAACCCTTCGCCCGACACGCTCGGCGAGATCTGGCTGCGGCTGTATCTGCGCGCCTTCCGCGATACGAACACGGTCTGGATGCGCGAGTATGGCCGCTGGAACGGCACTACGCTGCCGTCGGAATATGTCGGCGATATCACGGTGAGTAGCCTGACGCTTGCCAATGGCATCGACCTCCTGGCGAGCGCGACGCTGACCGATACGCTGATGCGCGTGCCGCTGCCACAGCCACTGCTGCCCGGCCAAAGCCTGGAGCTGGATGTCGGCTGGGTTAGCAAGCTGCCGCATGTATTCGCCCGTACTGGCTACGGTGGGCGCAACAACACATTCTTTATGGTTGGTCAGTGGTACCCGAAGATGGCGGTGTATGATCGCGGGCGCTGGGATACCGAGCCGTGGCATTCCAACGCCGAATTCTTCAACGATTTTGGCACGTATGATGTACGCGTCACCGTGCCGAGCGCGTATGTAGTGGCTGGCGCGGGCGTGCCGGCTGGCGCTGTCGCGAACGCCGATGGCACGCAGACACTGCGCTTTACCGCCGATGATGTCACCGATTTCGCCTTCGCCACCACACCGGATTTCCAAACCCGCGTGATCACCTCCGGCGGCGTTGAAATTGCGCTGTATTATCTGCCTGAGCACGCGGCGGCAGCCGACGAATACCTAGCTGTCGCGGCCGAGGCGCTTCAGCTCTACGGCTCCTGGTATGGCGCGTATCCGCACCCGCGATTGACGATTGTGGATGTGCCGGATGATGCGCAGGCTGCTGGTGGGATGGAGTATCCGACGCTGGTGACGAGCGAGGTCGGCAGCGTGGGGAGCAATTATAGCTTCCTGGCCTATGTGACCGCACACGAGATCGGGCATCAGTGGTGGCCGATGCAGACTGCGACGAATGAGGCCGCCGAGCCGTGGCTGGATGAAGGGCTGACCGAGTACACCAGCAGCCGCTATCTGGCTGACGCAACTCATGGATGGGGCACTGATCGCGTGGTCGCCTTCGAGCAGAGCCTGTATGCATCCGGGGCTGGCCTGCCGGCGACACTGCCAGCGTGGCAATATATGAATGGCGCGTATGTCGTGGTGTATTCTAAGACGGCGCTGGGCCTGTGGACGCTGGAGGGTGTCGTCGGCACTAATCGCTTACGTCACGCGATGGCGGACTATCTCACCCAGTATCGTTTCAAGCATCCGAACGGCGCTGATTTCCGTGCGGCGCTGGAGCATGAGCTGGGCGATCTTGGCTGGCTGTTCGACGATTATTTGAGCAGCAGCGGTGTGATCGACTATGCGGTTACGCCGATTGAGCAGACGAATGTGGCAAGCATAGTGCGGGTGGCGCGGAAAGGCGCGGTGCGTGTGCCAGTCGATATTCTGGTCACGTTCAAGAGTGGCGCGCAACAATTGCAAACCTGGGATGGGCAGGCGACTAGCCTGGAGCTGAATTTTTCGCGCTCTAATCCGGTTGTGCTCGCGCAGGTCGATCCATCGCGCAAGCTCAAGGCCGAGCTGAGCCGATTGGATAATCAAGTTGGAACCTGGCAGATGCGCTTGCCAATAGCGGCGCGGTGATTGCGAGAATTACTGCTTGGCTTGGGATAGTTGAGCGCTGAGCTGCGCGATAAACGTTGTGTGTTCGGCCGAAGAAAGGCCGCTCTGCAACGTCGCCAGCAGATTGGCGAGCTTGTCGGCGATCAATGCGGGAACATCGAGCCATAGGCCGGGAAAAACCTCGCTGCGCAGCACACCAGCGTCATCCGGCAGCAGCGGCTGATATTCGCCTTCGCGCACGCCATTACGGTGGTAGACCGTTCGTTTGTTGCCCAGGATGCAGCAGCCCTCATTATATCGCACATCAAAACCGCGTGCGGTATGGTATCATAAGCCACGTATTCCAATCGAGCGAGAGGCGCTATGAGCAACCGACCACAGAACATCAAAGGCATGCGCGATCATCTGCCCGAGGCCATGCTTCTGCGGCAGCATATTCTTAACACGCTAACAGCGGTATTCGAGCGCTACGGCTTCGAGCCACTCCAGACACCGCTGATCGAGTATGCAGCCACG
>Ga0123338_10005062_pt1 | contig 11365 bp, 7 predicted proteins | sample grotaG_FD_89793 | JGI IMG/M metagenome (GOLD analysis project Ga0123338, IMG submission 89793) | Glacier valley bacterial and archeal communities from Borup Fiord, Nunavut, Canada, to study Microbial Dark Matter (Phase II) -... | ecosystem: Environmental > Aquatic > Freshwater > Ice > Glacier ...
ACGGCGACGGGGCCGCATCTGCTGATCGCGGGCGACGGGCCGTTGCGCGTGGCATTGGCGGCGGCGGCCCAGGCGGCGGGCGCGGCGGATCGTGTCCACCTCGTCGGTGCGTTGGACCACGCGGCGCTCGTGGCCCACCTGAGCGCGGGCGACCTCTGGGTGGTGCCGTCGGAGACGCGACCCCAGTGGCGTGAGCAGTTCGGGCGGGCGGCGGTCGAAGCGATGGCCTGCGGCAACGCGGTGGTGGTTTCCGATTCCGGCGAACTACCGCGCGTGGTCGGTCCCGCCGGGCGTGTCGTGCCCGAAGGCGACCCTGCTGCGCTGGCGGCCGTCTTGGCCGCGCTTTGCGCCGACCCCGCCGGCCGTGCTGTGTTGGCCGCCGCCGGGCGCGCCCGCGTGCTGGCCTGCTACACCCCAGCCCAGGCTGCGCGCCTGTATGCGGCGGCGTATCGGGTGGCGTTGGGGGCACGGAACGGCAACACGGAGCCACGGAGCCACGGAGATTAACGGGAGGCTGTAATGGTGTGTTTAATGGTGGGTTGCCAGGGTTTCGTCGGTGCTGGGGTAGCGGTTGCAACCTGCGGCGAGATCAGGGCAAGGCCGGATTCTGCGCTGCGCGCAGAATGACAAGGTCTCCTTTTTCCGCGCAGCCCCGACAATGACCAGGGTGCAACATGATCACGCATAACCCCTAGACCGCACAGGTGACACCAATGACCACGCCATCTCGCCACTCTCCTGGCTCCTCTCGTTTACGTATTACGTATTACGTATTACGTATTACGCTGATCGGCGCGCTGATCGGCGGCGGCGCGTGGTCGCTGGCGGCGACGCGGGCGGGGGTGGCGTGGCGGGCGGGGCGGGAGTTGTTGGCGGCGCGGCACTATGGCGCGGCGGCGGCGGCGTTGGCCGAGGCGATCAACCATGCGCCGCCGGGCGATGGGCCGGGCTACCGCGCGGCGTGGGCGCAGGTGAGCCTGAGCGAAGCCTACCTAGCGCAGCGCGACGGAGTGCGAGCGGCAGCGGTGCTGCCGGGCGTAGACGGCGGCGATCCAGCGCTGGGGCGGGCGGTGGCCTTGCAACGCGGCGTGGTGGCGCTGGCGGCGGGCGATGCGGCGACGGCCCGTGACGCGCTGGACCGGGCGGTGGCTTTGCCCCTGACAGCGGGCGCGGATGCAGCGCTGCAACGGGCCGCGCTGTGGCACCGAGGCGAGACCCTGTGGCGGGCGGGCGATCCACACGCCGCCGCCGATTTTGCCGCGCTGACCCGTGGCGCACCGCCGGCGGACCCCTACACCGTGGCGGCGTGGCTGCGGCAGGCGGCGGACGCAGCCCGCGACAACCCGGCGGCGGCGGGGACTGCGTTGGCGGCGGCGCGGGCAGCCTTGCCGGTGCGCGCTCCAGCAGGGCGATCCGATCTGCATCTGACGGATCTGGGCCTCGATGAAGGCTTGCCGCCCGCCGTGATCAGCGACACGTTGCCGCGCCTGGAAGCGGCGCTGCGCGGGGTGGCGGCGGTGCAAGGGGCGGGGCCGGCGGCGTTGGATGTCTATTGGGGCCGCACTCTCGTCAGCCTAGAAGCGTGGCCGCAGGCGGCGGCGTTGCTGCGCCGGGCGCTGGCCGCCGACCCGTCGCCCGGTGATGTCTATGCGTACCTGGGCCTCTGCCTGGAGCGCAGCGGCGACCCGCCTGCGGCGGAGAAGGCCTATCGCACGGCTGTGCGCCTAGCTCCGACACACGACCTGGGCCGCCACCTGCTAGCGCGCTTGCTCACCGCGCAGCGCCGCTGGGCCGCAGCGCGCCCGCTACTTGATGCGCTGCTGGCGAACGATGTGACGGACCCGGTCGTTCACCTGGATCTGGCGGGCTGGGCGCAGGCGAGCGGCGACTATGCGCTGGCCGAGCGCGAGTATGTGACCGCCGAGCAGGCGCAGATCGCGCGCGCCCAGGCCGGCACGGCGGGGGTGGCGGAGCAGGCGTTGGATACGCCACTGCTGCTGGCGCAGTTCTACTTTGTGGCCGGCGGCACGGTGGGCCGGCTCTGCCCGCCGGCGGTGGCCCCGGCCCGGCGCGCTGTCGCCCGGCGACCCGGCGCGGCGGAGTACGATGCGTTGGGCTGGGCCCACTACCTGTGCGGCGATGCCCCTAGCGCACTGGCGGCCCTAACCCAGGCCGTGGCCCTGGACCCGCTGCTGCCCGCCGCCCAGTATCACCTCGGCGTGATCCTGGACGCGCTTGGCGATCCCGCCGCCCGCGCCCACCTGACCGCCGCGCGCGACCTCGACCCCGGCGGCGTGTGGGATCGCCGAGCGCTGTCGGTGCTGGCGCTGGCCGTCACGCCGTAGCCCTCGCGCGGGTGGGAACGGCAACACGGAGACACGGAGACACGGAGGTTACGATGGTTGAGTGTAACACTACCCGCAAGTTATATTGGCCTCTGGCGCAGACTGCTGTAGCCAAGCACGGCGTGCGCGGGGCCACCAACAGCCACGGACCTACCGCTTGCCCTCACCGTTGGTCGGAGTGGCGGGCCGCGCCGGGTGGAACCGCCTCCTACCAGCCGCTTGCGATCCCCATCCCGCGCACGCCGTGCGCTACTACAGTCGCCCCCCAACGTGCCCAATCACTGTTGATAGTCTACTCAAACTGACCTTACCTCTGACAACACATAATCCTCTATCTCTCCGTGTCTCCGTGGCTCCGGGTTGCCGTTCCCACCCGCGCGAGGGTTAGGGCAGCGGCGACCAGACATCGCGCACGCCGGTGGCGAGGGTGAGCGCGGGGCCGGCGGCGAGGGGTTGGCCGATCAGGGTGCCGTCGGGGCGGATGTAGGCCAGCAGGGTGCCGCTGGGGGCTAAGGTGATGGTCGGCTGATCGGGCGGGCCGGGGCGATAGAGCGCATCCAGGAGCGGCTGCACAGGGCCGGCGATGCCTGCACCGAGCGGGCGGCGGGTGAGTGTGTAGCGCACGCTGGCGCGGCCACTGTGCGGCGGGCTGACCAGCGTGAGCAGCGCATCGTCGTGCAGCGTGATCTGGCTGAGGATCAGGCTGCCCGCCGGCGCCGCCACCGGCACCACGCGCGTGGGGGTCTGCGCCGATCCGTCCAACGGGCGCACCCGCACCTGTGCCCCATCCGTCGCGCTTTCCATTACCAGCAGGTAGGCACCGCTCGGCGAGAAAAAGGGTCCCGCTTGGGCGGCGGCGGGGGCCGGGCCGGGCCAGAACGAGGTCTGTACGCCACTGGCCGCCGCGTAGATCGAGATTTCGCGCCCGTCGCGGTCGCTGTGGTTGACGACCACCGTGGCGGGCCGGCCCGGCGCAAACGCGCCCACGCTGCTACCACCGGCCGGTGCGTCGTCGGGCAAGACGAGGTGATCCAGCATCCGTTCGCGCTCCAACGGCAGACCACCGGGGCCCAGCGGCAAGCTGCCGTCGTCGGGATCGATCCAGCGCAACAACAGACGGGTGGTGATGGCATCGGGGCGGTCGGGCGGCCACCACAGCCCATAGCCCTGGCGGCTCTGGCCGAAAATGATCAGCGCGCCCCGTCGCTCACGCTCATATAGCACCCAGCGCCCGTCGGGACTGAGCGTGGCGTTGCGGATGGTGCCGCCATCATCAGACAACACGCGCGCCGCGCTGCCGTCATGCGCGGCCAGCAGCAGGCGGCTGTGCGGGCCATCGGCGGCGGGGTAGGCTTCTTGTAACAACAACTGCCCATGCGTGGCATCGGCGGTCAGCAGGCTGACTCCCGGCGCGAAGGGGACGGCAGTCGCCTGCCCGGTGACGGCCGTGTAATCGCTGAGGGTCGGCGCGCTTTCGCTCATCCACCACAAGCCACCGGGGTAGAACACACCCCAGCCCGCTGCGGGCAGGCGCGCCGGCAACCGTTGCACGGCGTGTATCGTCGCGGCGTGCGGATCGATCTGGGCCAAGTAGAGCGCCGACGGCCCACCCGCCGCCATACTATCGTAGACGGCCTGATCGCCGGCGGGCGCGTAGGCCAGCACGACGCTGGTGCCATCGCTGTGGGGCAGGCGCGCCGCCGGCACCCCAACGGCACCTTGCAGATACAGCCCCGCCTGCGACCCCACGGTGCGGTAGATCAGCCCGGCGGCGGCGCGCGCGGCGATCTCGCGCTGCGCCTGGACTAGGCGAGCGGGCAGATCGCCGTAGCCTGGGGCGATGGCGGCCGCCTCTTGCCACGCCGCCATCGCGCGTGCCCAATCCATCCTATCGGCGGCAGCTTGCCCCCCGTCTACAAGCTGGTTGCGGGTGTTGATCTGGCCCTGAGCAAACAGGCGGCGAGCAGGTGCGTCGCTATAATCGCCTAACTGCTGATAGGCCATCCGCGCGGCTTCCCATTGGTGTTCGCGTTCGGCCCGTTGCCCCGTGCGGTAGCCGGTCGCTTGCCAGCCGTGCAAGCTTTGCCACGCCACCACTAGCCCGATGAGGCCCACCACCACGCCCCCGCCGACCCAGCGCGCCCCCAGCGGCCAGGCCGCGCGCAGCCGCCGGCGCACGGCTTCCGTCACACTCGCGGCGGGCGCGCGCACGATGACGCGCCGCAACGCCGGGGGCGCATCGGCACCCAGCGCCGCGCCGCAGTCGAGGCAGAAGGCCGCATAGGATTGATTGCGCGTTCGGCAGTAAGGGCAAGTCATAAGCGTAGTTCTGAGTTCTGAGTTCTGAGTTCTGAGTTATTGTGTTGTCGTCTGTCTATGGTAACAGTTGTGACGGTGGGAACCTGTCATTCTGAACGCAGTGAAGAATCTGCCGTCGCACGGATCGGCCCAACAACCGCGACTCGCTCCGCCCGGCGTATGCCTGCGGGCGACCCTGTAGCCACCCCAAAGGATTCTTCACTGCGTTCAGAATGACAAGACTCCTTTCCTTCTCCTCCTACAGTAGGGGCTAAACTGTTACTTTCTACTCCGCAATCCGCATTCCGCACTCGTCATCATTCCGTAATCCGCATTCCGCATTCCGCAATCGCCATCATTCCGCATTCCGCATTAGGGCGGTGGAGCGGCGAAGATTGGCTGGATGGCAGCGCGGCCGGTCCAGAAGGCGGTCGCGGCTTTGGCGACGGGCAACGGGTCGCTGCCGTCGGGCTGGACAGCATAGAGGCCGGTCGCTGCACCGCCGTCGATCAGCAGCAGGCGGTTGCCGTCGCGGCTGTAGCGGGGGTCGCTGCCGGACCGGCCGGCCGGGATGGCGAGGGGCAGATTCGCATCATGGCGGATGGTGAGCGCCCCGGCGGCAGCGCGGCCCAGGCTGATCGCGCGCAGGACGCGGCCCCCGGTGGGCGAACCGGGATCGCTCAGGCTGATCAGCGCCTGCCGCCCATCGGCGGTGAAATCGGCCCACGCGCCGCCGCGCAGATCGCTGCCGACCGGCACGACGACCCCGCTTGAGTCCAGCAGCGACAGCGTGGTGTGGGTCGGCACGCCGCTCGGCGTTTGCACGGCCAGCCAGTCGGTGCCGGGTAGCGCCCACAGTTGCGGATGCGGCGGATTAAACCACTCGCCGGTAGCGGTCAGCAGGGTCGTGGTGGTGCCGGCGGTCCAGCGGCGCAGCGTCCAGCCCGTGCTGCGGGGGCTAAAGGTGAGGACGCTGTGGCTGCCGGGCAGAAAGGCGGCCTGCACGGCCGTGGAGTCGAGCGTCGCACGCGCCACTTGGGTGGTCAGCAGCGTGCTGCGTTGCGCGCCGGGAGGCGCAGCGAGGTCGTGCAGCACCACCGTGACCGTCACCGTGTCTCCCACGGGGCGCGCTTGCAGCGTATAGAGCAGATAGCGCCCGTCATCGCTGAAGGCGGGGTTCAGCACGAAGCCCGGTTCGTCGGCCAGTTGGCTGCGTTCCTGGCCGTCGGCGTTGCCCAGCAACAGGCGGCTATGGGCCGTGTCTAGCGAGGGCAGCAGGAAGCGGTTAAACAGCAGCCGGTTGCCGGTCGCATCGTAGGCGGCGGGCAGTTCGGGGAGTTGGCGGCTGCGGTGCGTGGTCAGGTCATAGTCGAAGGCGGCGCTGTCGTAGCTCCACCAGAAGCCGCTGCCGTCGTTGCGGAATTGCACCCGCAGCGGGCCGGGCAGATCGCGAAATTGCTGCGTCAGCGAGGTCAGCCGCCCGGTCTGGCGGTCCAGCAGAAAGGGACCATCGTGGTCGCGCCCCGCTGTGGCGAGCGGGCCGAAGCTGTAGACCAGCCAGCGGCCGTCGGGCGACAAGGCAGCGGGTTCCGACTGGCTGCCCGATAGCAGGCGTTGCGCGGCGCTGCCGTCGGCCTCCGCCGCCCACAGGCTAAGGATGCCGTCTGGCCCCGGCGCGCGGTAGAAGATCGGCCCCGCTTGGGCCTGGGCCGTGTGCAGCCGCGTGATCACATCCATGTAGGACACCTGGATGTCGGCAGCTTGGCGCAGGGCGTGCGCCGCGTCCCACCACGCGCCCGTGCCGACCAAGCGCACCCCCTCGTCATAGTGCGCGGTGAGCGCCTGCACCTGTGGGGCCAGTTGGCGGACGTGCATGGGGGCATCGCGGTAGTCGCCGGCGCGGGCAAAGGCGGCGCGCGCCCCGGCCAAGTCATGGCCGGCTTCGGCGGTCTGCCCGGCACGATAGGCCCGCGCCTGCTCGGCCTGCCCGGCTCCCTGCCAGCCGCTCACCGCCGCCCAGCCGATCACCGCCACGATCAAGGCCACACCCAGTGCCCGCTCCCAGCCGCCCCAGGCCCAGCGCCGGCGCACGCTCCGCGCAGCAGCAGCCAGCCCTGGCGTACCCCGCTCTGCCGGAGCCAGGGTTACGTCCAGCGGCTCACCACACTCGCTGCAAAAGGTCATCGCGGCGCGGTTGGCCGCGCCACAAGAGGGACACCGCATCAGCCGATCTCCTTGCCCTATTATACCACTCGTAATACGTAATGCGTAATGCGTATTACGTATTGGGGCTGTCGCCTGCTACTACTAATAGTAGGGCGGGGGCGGGGCGGTTCACGGGAGGGTGCGGCCTATGCAGGGGAAGGGGATCGGGGTGGCGAGTGTAGCAGCGCACGGCGTGCGCGGGACGGGTGGAGGATCATGTGGGAGGTTTCTACTTAGGGTTTATAAAACTGTTTCACCGTTGGATGTGGCAGTGGGCGTGTTGGGAATGCGTGTTACGTTGACATCTGCAAATACTACCTGAATGCGTCGTTCGTTTTCCCACCGTATCTCGACTTGATGAAAAATCACGGGCAAGTTGCGGTAACTATTAAGCACGTTAGGATCATCTATCAATCGCATAGCAGCGATCTCATTCATGCCCCAATTCAACTGTTCGGGTTCTGCCAGCATTGACGCATTCAAGGCATTCCCAAAATGGATTTCTTGGACCCGTCCAAACCTGAATAGAATCATCTCCGCTACTTCACCGGCATTCGCCCGTACCTTGCTTCCGGTTTCATCCCAAATATAATCAATCACCACCTCCAAGATCGTTTGGTAATGCCGCAAACGAACATCAAGAATGATACATTCGCCGAACCCGTTATACCGTTTTAAGAGTTCAACTAGTCCTTTTATATCAGTCACCGCATTGTTCATGTCCATGCGATCTTCTCCGTGTGATCCATGCGCGGGCTTTACGCATTACGCATTATGCATTACGTCCACATACGCTGCTAGCGTAGCCGCCGCCGTGCGCGCCGGATCGAAGCGGGCGGCCTGGGCGCGGCTGCGAGCGGCGCGGGCGGCGTGGTGGGCGGGATCGCGCCAGAGGCGGACCAGGGCGGCGGTCCAGGCAGGCACATCACCGGGCGGCAGCAAATCGCCGGCCTCGCCCACGATTTCGGGCAGCGCGCTGCGGTCGGTCGCCAGCACCGGCACGCCAGCGGCCATCGCTTCCAACGGATCGTAGCCGAAGCCCTCGTAGCGCGAGGGGAAAGGGAATAGCGTCGCCCCGGACAACAGCAACCGCTTGTCGGCCTCGCTGACGCGACCCAGCAGGCGCAACGGCGCGTGGGCGGGGTCGGGATCGGTCAGCCCCAACTGGGCGGCCAGGGCGCGCAGATCGGGATAGAGGGGACCGGGGTCGGGGATGCGCCCGGCCAGGACTAGTACCGGCGGTGCTTCCCCCGGCGCGGCTAGGTCGGGCAGGGCCGCTGCCCAGGCGCGCAGCAGCGTCGGCAGGTCTTTGCGCCGATCATAGCCGCCGATGTAGAACGCATAGCGGACGGGCAAACCGAAACGCGCGCGCATGGTGGCGACCTCGGCTGCCGGCGGGGCAAGCGCAAACTCCGGCTCGATGCCCAGCAGCACGGTGCGAACCCGCGCCGGCGGCACGCGAAAATAGCGCAGCACATCGCTCCGCGAGGCTTCGGAGTCGGTCAGCAGCAACGCGGCACGGCGGCAGGCGACCCTTGCCAGCAGCAGATAGAGCCGCAGCGCCCGCCCGCGCCGGTAGGTCGGCAAGGCCCACGGGATCAGGTCATGCACTGTGACCACGGTCGGGCAGAAAGCGAGCAGCGGCGCGGCCAGGTAGGGGCAATGCAGCACATCGCCCCCCACCTGGCGCGCTGCCGCCGGCAACCCGATTTGCTCCCACCAGAGTTTCGCCGCCTGCCCACCCTGCCTCGCCGCCGGCCACGGCCCCACCGTCAGCAGGCACGCGTTAGCGGTGGCCGGCGGCGCATCGGGCGGCGGCTCCGCGCCGGGCCGTAGCAGCACCAACTCGTGCCCCGCCGCCGCCGCCAAGTCCGGCAGATAGCGCCAGAGGCGGCGCAAATACTGCCCACTGCCGGTATCCGGCTGGTCCCAGTAGAAGCCGTTAAGGGCGACTCGCATGGACGTGCAGCGTAAAACGTAAAACGTAAAACGTAAAACGTGAGTAACTTGTCAGTCTCTGATCTTGTCCCGCGTCACTGGGATCAGAAGATGCGTTATTTACGTTTTACGTTTTACGTTTTACGTTTTACGCCAGCCTCCGCACGATCTCATCCGCCACCGCCGACGTGCTGAGGGCCGTCGGGTCGTTGCGTTGGGGCTTGAGGTCGTAGGTGACATAGGTGCCTTCGGCGATCAGATGATCGAGGATGCCCTCCAACCGGTCGCCGGCGGCGGTCTCATTCAAATAATGCAACATCATCACGCCACTATACATCATTGCCATCGGGTTGACCCGGTTTTGCCCGGCATATTTGGGCGCGCTGCCGTGGATCGGCTCAAACAGGGCCACGCCCTCGCCGATATTCGCGCCGGGGGCCACGCCCAGGCCGCCGACCAGCCCCGCGCACAGATCCGACAGGATATCGCCGTACAGATTGGGCAGCACCAGCACGTCGTAGAGATCGGGTTTCTGGACCAACTGCATACACATATTGTCCACGATGACATTCTCGAAGGCGATGTCCGTATACTCGCGGGCCACCTCTTCGGCGGTTTGCAGGTAGAGGCCGTCGGTCGCCTTCATGATGTTGGCTTTATGCACCGCCGACACCTTGCGCCGCCCATTGGCCCGCGCATACTCGAAGGCGAACTTGACGATGCGCCGGCTGCCGGTGATGCTGATCGGCTTGATGCTGATGGCCGAGTCGGGCCGGATCTTGGCCCCGTTGTTTTCGGCGATCCAGGCGATCAACTCTGCCGTCTCCGGCTTGCCTTCGTAGAACTCGATGCCCGCATAGAGGTCTTCGGTGTTCTCGCGCACCACAACTAGATCAATATTGTCGTAGCGTGAGCGCACGCCGGGCCGCGTCTTGCAGGGCCGCACGTTGGCGTACAGGTCCAGCGCCTTCCGCAGCCCGACGTTGGCGCTGCGAAACCCTTTGCCCACCGGCGTGGTGATCGGCCCCTTGATGGCGACCTTGTTGCGCCGCACCGACTCGATCACCGACTCCGGCAGCGCCGTGCCGGTCTGCTCGGCCACCGCTGTGCCCGCCTGTTGCACATCCCACTCAAACGCCACGCCCGTGGCATCCAGCACGCGCCGCGTGGCCTCGCTGATCTCCGGCCCGATGCCGTCGCCCGGAATAAGCGTCACTGTATACATTGCACTCGTATCCTTTCCCCTCACCGCCGGCCGCCAGCGCTCCACTGCGCCGCCGCCCATCGCAATCGCCGTGCCATTATAGCCGATCCGCGCCGGGCGGGGCCACTGGCCCGCGCCCGGTAAGTGTTCAGTTTGTGGGCGCGAAAGAGGCAGCCCTGTCCTGCTGAGTAGAGCGGCAACGGTGATTGGGCCCGGTGGGGACAGTGTAGTAGCGCACGGCGTGCGCGGGGCCGGTGGCAGCCGTAGAGCGGCAACGGTGATTGGGCCTGGTGGGGACCAGTGTAGTAGCGCACGGCGTGCGCGGGGCCGGTGGCAGCCACGGACCTGCCGGCCGCACTTGTCGTTTACCGGAAGGCTGAGGTCAGCGTCGCCAGGTGGCACCGCTTCCTACCGCCACTGCTGCGCGATCCCCCGCGCACGCCGTGCGCTACTACGCCGGCTACCCGCGACAATTAGACGGAACAGTTACTGTATGAGCCAACGGGGACACCGCTGTAGGCGGCGGTGCCACCCGGCGACACTGGCCTGCCCCCGCTCTTGCCGGAGAGCGCAGAGCCGACCGCCACATCGGGGGCAGGCCGGATTCTGCGCTGCGCTCAGAATGACAGGCTGATCTTGTCGAGCATGAAGCTGAACATTTATCGAAACTCCCCCTCTCCCTTTAGGAGAGGGGGTTGGGGGGTGAGGTCGGTGCGCCCCCCCAGCATTACAGCAAGCCGAAATGGACCCCGATCAGGCCGGCGATGTAGGAGTAGGGGGTGCGGGCTTGGTAGTAGAGGATTTCGCGGGCGAGGCGGTTGTGCGGCGCGCCGACTTTGAGCGCCGAGCCGGCCCCGGCGCTGACCACCAACCGGCCCAGATCCCAGAGCAGATTAAGCGTGCCGGCGACCGGTAGTTCGGGGTCCAGCATGGCTTGTGGACTGGCGGAGCCATCCAGCGTGCCGAGTAGCTCGTTGCTCAGATGATGTAGGCGAGTGGTGAGCCACGCGACGACGGCCTGCGTTTGCGGCGGCGCGTAGGCGGTTTGGGCACACAGATCGAGCGCGGCCTGGGCGAGACCGATATTGAAGCCGCGCAACGGACCCTCACTGCCCTCCATCGCGGCACGCACAGCGGCGCGGGTGGGCGGCGCGGTCAGCAGGCCGGCCGTCACGTCCAGGTCGGTCAGCGTGGCGGCGACCGTCTGGCTGCCGCCCAGCACGATCAGGTCGAGCGGCGCGGAAAAGGCGACGGCAGGCGGCGCGAACGGCACTAAGGCCAGGGCCAGCCCGTCGCTGGGGTCCAAGGTAGGGTCGTCGGCGGCCACCAGCGCGTGGGTCATCAGCCCGGCCCCGCTGAACCAGGGCACCGTGCC
>Ga0123338_10005064_pt1 | contig 11365 bp, 8 predicted proteins | sample grotaG_FD_89793 | JGI IMG/M metagenome (GOLD analysis project Ga0123338, IMG submission 89793) | Glacier valley bacterial and archeal communities from Borup Fiord, Nunavut, Canada, to study Microbial Dark Matter (Phase II) -... | ecosystem: Environmental > Aquatic > Freshwater > Ice > Glacier ...
AGTAATTGTATTTTTATCTACATCCTCTAAGGTAGATAGTGTTTTTAGGTTAATTTGGTTAAAATATACCTTCATCTTATGTCCGGGTAGTTCGTTTACAAAAGAGGGTTAAAGCTATTCATTTTTTGATACTATTCGGCGTATAGGTCAAAAAGTGTTCTGAAAACCTGGAGAATGCCTATTAGAATTGGCTTAGCAGCAAATCAAAGGTTATGAATAAAAAAAGTGACTTTTACTTTAGTTCCTCCATTATTAAGAAAAATGGCTAACAAAAAGGTGTACAAAAGTAAAAAATGAGTTTTTGAATGCATAAGGAACTTTAAAAATATCACTGAACTATCGAATTAATAGTCCAGTGAATTGACATTTTTGTCGTTCATCAAGTGTTTTTCTGGCAGGTTGCTATCTAGCAAAGCCTGATTACGTTTGGCATAATAAAACAAAAATCTGATTAAACTCAAATGATAATATCAATGGACTAAAACAATACCATTTTTGTCTATTACACCAATAATGACAGGATTAAGCCATAGTCCTTTACAGGTTCGTGAATTCATGAAACGACATGGGTTAGGTTATCTTAAAACAGGACATATACCGGCAAAAGCAGATACTGAAAAACAACAGCAATGGGTAAAATCAACTTTGGATCCTGCCATTGATCAGGCTAAAGAGGGAGAATGTCAGTTGCTTTTTACGGATGCTGCCCATTTTATATTAAAGCCCTTTATTTGTGCTTTGTGGACTGTGGTGCGCATGTTTATTAAATCATCTTCGGGACGAACCCGAATCAATGTAATATGCACTGTTAACGCTATAACAAAGGAAGTCTGTACTTTCTGCAATTCCGCTTATATCAACTCCGATACCATTGTTGAATCTTTTAAAAGACTCAATACCTATTATGCAGGGTGCCCCTGAAATTTCAATTTTTTAACAACGAAAATGTACTAATTTATCTCATTTAATGTATAAATAATATTTTAAAGTTCATCTAGAAAACTAAATTTTATGATTGACTAATTATAACCTGGATTTTGTTCCAGATTTTTATCTAAGTCCAATTGTGATTGAGGTATTGGAAACAGATATTTATAATCGTCCATTTCAATATTATACTGTTCCTTTAGAAACTTTTTGGCTTGTTTGGTTCTGGTTAAATCGTACCAAAAACCATTCACTTCGAAACAATTCTCAATTCGTCTTTCTTTGTTTATATCTGTAATACAAGTCTCTAAATCATTAACCACTGCTTTGTTGGGTAATTTTGCGCGGGTTCTGATTCGGTTAATTTGTGCGTAAGCATCAGCAAATCGACCGGCATGAGCCAAAGCTTCAGCATAATACATAATCGCGGAAGAATATTTTAACATCAATATATTTTGTCCGGATAAGTTGTTGGAGGCAGGATGCCCAACCCAGAATTTTGTTAAAACAACATCGGTTTTTGCTGATTTTCCTTCACCCTGCATGGTATAAACAAAATTGCTTGCAGGCAATGTAATCTTTTCACCAGGAGTAAGGAATTGTTTACGACGATCGTCGCCAGGTTCAAGTGATTTTAAAAGCTTTTGAGTAGGGAAGAAAATACCCCAGGTTGCCGAGGTTGCTCCAGCGTCACCGGCATCGCGAGGACCAAAAAAGCTTTGCCAGTAGTTATTACTTTCAGGTGTATCGCTGAATTGACATTCAAGAATTGACTCTTGGGTATTTTCCTGACTATATTTAAACTGATCCATGTAATTTGGCAATAGTTTATAAGTTCCTAAAGCTTCAAGATCCTCGAAACACTTAATTGAAGCATTCCAGTCTTCAAGATAAAGATTGGTAAGTCCTAACAAAGTCAAAGCAGTTCCTTTTGTGACACGTCCCACATTGTTATCATCCCATTTGGCGGGTAAATCGGCTGCCGCTTCAGTAAAATCTTTAATCATTGCGCGCAGTACATCAGCTATTGGTGCACGTATAGGATTCGGATCTGAAGTTGCTGTTTGTTCATCTAAAATAAGTGGAACTCCGCCATAAGCAGCAATCAAAGTGTAATAAAAATATCCTCTTATACATTTGGCTTCAGCTAACTTGATGGCTTTATAATCAGCATTGATTGGCATTTTTGGAGTACGTGCAATTACCCTGTTGGTTCTGGCAATACTTGTATAACACGTGGACCATATCCAATAAATCTGGCCATTGTTAGCTGTAAACTTCAATGTAATTAAATCCCACATATCTTGAATCTCATTGGCATAGAAATCGTTTGTTGGCAAAGCTGCAGTGCTGGCAGTGCCACCCATTACTGCTGATAAAAATTCAGAATAAATACCATTAACAGCTCCATCAATATCCTCCTTCGTTTTCCAGAATGAATTTTCGGGAACCGCATCCAAAGGTACAATATTCATGAAGTCTTTTTTACATGCAATAAATACAAAAAGTAAGCTCAAAAATGAAATACTTATAGTTCTCTTCATAAAAATAGTTTTAATCATTTATAATTGAACATTTACACCCAAAGTGAAAATTCTAGAAACTGGGTATTGACCCCAATCGACTCCTGATCTGATTGGATTGGAATTGGAAATTTCGGGGTCATAACCAGAATAATTTGTGATAGTAAACAGATTCTGAATGTTGATATAAAAGCGAGTTGATTGAAGTCCTGCCTTATTTACCAAAACTTTTGGCAGTGTATATCCGATTTGCAAACTTCTACATCTTAAAAAACTGCCATCCTCAATATAAAAATCAGATCCAAGCCAGTTGTTACCAATAAAATCGGCCGTTAATCTCGGAATCGTATTACTGGTGCCTTCCCCACTCCAGCTATTTTTAACCTCTTTTAAAACGTTGCTTAGTCCGTCACTATGCCAGCTATGAATGTTATAGACCTGCGCTCTCATTTGATTCAAAATTTTATTTCCATATTGGCCCTGCAACGACATGGAAAAATCAAAATACTTAAACGAACCACCCATATTAATACCATAGTAAAATTTGGGTATAGGTGACCCAAGATAGGTACGGTCATAATCACTTATTATTCCATCTGGTTTTCCATCAGGTCCGTTGATATCTTTGTATTTTCGGTCGCCGGGTTGAACCCCTGTTTGGATAGGAGAATTGCTTATTTCCGTTACATTCTGAAAAATTCCGTCGGTGATATATCCATAAAATTGTCCTATTGAGCGTCCAACCGCAGTTCGGACATCCATATACTCTTCGTTGGCCAAGGTCACTGAATTAATAATTTCATCACCACCTAATGAGAGAACCTTGTTTTTTAAAGTTGTGATATTTGCATCTACATTGTATTTAAAATTACGAAAATGGCCATCATAATTTGTAGAAAACTCAACGCCAGAATTCAATACTTCACCTGCATTTTTAGTAATCTTGTCGCCGGGAGCACCCATGGTTTGCGGTACTGGAACCTGCACCAATAAGCCACTTGTTATTTTGTGATAATAATCTGCTTTTACATTCAAGGAATTATGAAATAAGGTGGCATCAAAACCAAAATCTGTCATTTTTTGGCTCTCCCATTTAACTTCGGGATTCCCAATATTTTTAACCTGATAGGTAGAAGAACCTTGCTGATTAACACCAAAAACACTGCTTTTAACAATTCCAAATGTCGTTATATAAGGATATCCTCCAATGCTACTTTCATTTCCTGTTAAGCCATAGCTTCCGCGAAGTTTCAGATCATCAATAAATGAAACCGATTTCATGAATTTTTCTTTTGAAATACGCCAGGCCAATGATGCTGATGGAAAATATCCCCATCTGTTATGGGGTGAAAATTTGGCTGATGCGTCAGCTCTGGTATTAAATTGCAAAATGTATTTATTGTGACAGATATAGTTTAACCTTCCAAAATACGATAATGATCTGCCAAGACTGCCATTTCCACGCCCTTCGGTTGTTAGTGCAGAGACTGGGCTTTGCAAAATATTACTTGGGCTATTACGCGCCTCAGTATTCATGAAATAATAACTACTTTTGTTGGCTTCGGTCCCCAGTAAAATTGACAGGAAATGTAGACCAACCGTTTTTGAATAATTCAAGGTATTGATTAAGGTATAACTCTGGCCTTCATTCAAGCCCCATTTCAAACTGTTCTGTGCATTGTTGAGCCAATTAACAGGATCTGATACATATTTGGGCGTGATATTTCGATTGCCGCCATTACCGGCGCTTACACCCAATGTTGATGTGTATTTTAGTCCTTTAATCAAATCGAGCTGACCAAAGAATGAACCTTGAAATTGACTATTGAAATTTACTCCATTGTTTAAATAATGGAGCTGTGCAACAGGATTTGTGCTGATACGCGAATAATACTTCGGATCAGCAGTTTGTAAAAGTATATTAAAAGTGCCATCTTTATTATATACAGGTTCATCGGGCCACATCTGAACTGCCTGATTTAAAGCACCATTGGTGCCATTATTTGTTGGAACCGATTCTGAATTTGATCGACTGTATGTTACACTGCTTCCAAACTTCAGGCTTTTTGCAGCCTGATACTCATTGTTTAGAAGAATGGTGTATCGCTCATAATCTGAATTAATAATTGTACCTACATTTTTGTTGTAGGTGAGTGAAAACAATGATATTAATTTCTCATTTCCTCCTGAAACCGAAAGATTGTAATTCTGAACCGAACCAATTTTGGTTACTGCATCCTGCCAGTCAGTTGTTTTCAATGATTCGGGATTTTTCCACGCAGGATTGGGGTCCCAGCCTGAATTGATAGATGCCTGATTGGCCAACGCTGCAAATTCAGTAGCATTGGCCATATCTAGTTTCTTCCAGATTTTCTGTACACCGGAATAAATATTCAATTCAACTTTCGTTTTTCCTGATTTCCCTTGCCTGGTAGTAACAATAATCACTCCATTGGCAGCGCGTGCACCGTAAATTGCAGTTGCTGAAGCATCCTTCAATACGTCCATCGATTCAATATCGCTTGGATTAAGATAGCCGATTCCCCCTGCAATTCCGTCAATAATCCATAAGGGATCGTTATTCCCCATAGTGCTGACTCCTCTTATTCGAACAGTAGCCATTCCTCCCGGATTCCCATCCTGAATTGCCTGTACTCCTGCAGCATGACCGATCAAAGCCTGATCAATAGAAGTACCCGGAATGTTTTTCAGGTTATCGGTTTTTACTGAAACAACTGATCCTGATAATTCTTTTTTCTTCTGTGTGCCATAACCTATTGCAACCACTTCATCAATTCCTGTGGTTTTATCCAATAACACAACATTGATCATTGTTTTATTTCCTATTTCTACTAGTTGAGTGCTCATTCCTATGAAGGAGAATTGCAATATTGTATTTTCGGGAAGATTTGTAAGTGAGTAATTTCCAGTTAAATCGGTAATTGTTCCGATTGTTGTTCCTTTCAATACAACCGAAACAGCATGAAGTGAATTCCCTGTTTTATCAGTCACCTGACCTGTAACTGATTTTGATTGACCGTTACCTGTGTTTATAGGTTTTGGGGTCAAAACAATCTGTCGGTCATTAATTTTATAAATTACATTGGTTCCTTCAAACAATTCATCCAAAACCATCGTTATAAATTCATTGTCTGATTCAATGCTAACTTTCTTTTCAACATCAACAACTGTTGCATCATAAATAAAGTAGAATTGTGATTTATCTTCAATTTGAGTTAAAACAGTTTTCGCGGTTACATTTTTTAGATTTAAACTTAACCGGTTACTTTGAGAATATGAATCTATCGCAAATAACTGATAGATACCAGCCAACAAAATAAGAAACTTTATTCTCATAATTCACAATAATTTAGACTTCCATAACGAATGAAGCCATGAAATTAATTTATAATTGTTTTTTTTTCATAAATTTGTCATGATTTGAATTTGTTTTCAGATTACTGTGTGCCTTTGTTTTTGCTGAAGAACGACACACTTGCTTTTTAAGAGTAGGGGATGTTGAAGCATCTCCTACTCTTTTAAAAATTCAAAAGTATTTAATTCTTTTGAATTTAATTAATGATCACCCTCGCTTTCTTTAACTCACTTGCAGGTTCTAATGTATAGTTTACGGAACAAGCGAAATGAATGTAGTCGAGTATTTCTTTAAGACTCTCGTTTTTAAACTTTGCATTAAAAACCGATTTTAGAACTTTCTGATTAAGCACCTCAATTTTTACATCAAATTTCCTTTCAAGACTTTTCAGTACTTCAGCCATCGGAGTATCCACAAAAATCAAATCCCCCCCCTTCCAGTTCGAATACTTCAACTGATTGATAGTTTTAACAGCTATTTTGCCTGATTTTGTTTCATATTCAGCCATTTCTCCTGGCTTTAACTGATGTTTAAATGAAGAATCGACTTTACTAAGCAATTCAACCTTACCCGATTCAAGTATAACTCTTATCATATTATCATCTGGATAAGCCTTCACATCGAATTTGGTTCCTAAAACTTTAACTCTCAAATCTCCACTAGCAACAACCAATGGAAGTTTCGGATTCTTCCTGACTTCGAGAAATGCTTGCCCACTTAAATTAAGATTACGGTTATCAAAAGAGTACCTGCTGTTGTATGTCAAAATTGATCCTGAATTTAGCCACACCACAGAACTATCAGGAAGAATTATTTTTGATTTTTGTCCCAAAGCTGCTTCAACTGAAATATATTTAAGTTCGGCGCTCATGTTGCCTGCATTTTGCCTACCCAAATAATATGTTAGAGTTGATAGACTAATGGCAATTGTAATAACCGCTGCATATTTCAAAAAGGAAAGAATGAGGAATTTAGATTGATTATTGGCAATGCGGGCTTTTAATGTACTATATGATTCTTCGACTTGGTATTCAGGCATTTTTTTTGTAGCAGCCATCAGAGCCCAGACTGTTTTTGCCTTTCTGAATATTGCTTTTAAATCTTCATCTTCTTGAACAGATGAAAAAGCTTCCTGTTTAATTTCAGAATCAGAATTGCCAGTTATTATTTTTAAAATGGCATCGAGATTTTTCATAAATGGATTTTATAGTATATTGCACAAACCACTGTTTACCCCCCTGCTATGCTTTTGTTTTACAAATTACTTTAAAATTGTTGTATTTATGTTTATGAAATGAATAGATAGGCGATAAAAGGGAGATAATCTTTCAAAGTAACCCTGAATTTTTTTAAGCCTTTAGAAATATGCTTTTCAACCACTTTGATTGAAATATTGAGTTCTTCGGCTATTTCCTTGTTTTTTTTTTCATTAAACCGACTTAAAATAAATACTTTTTTACATTGAGGAGGCAATTCCTCAAGGGTAAGTTCGATGATTCGATTTATTTCTTCAAAAGTAAATAATGAAGTGTCAAGACTACTTAAAACATCCATATTCATTTCTATATCTTCCTGACTTAAAATATTGGAACTGAATACCTTTTGGCGCGAACGTTGCTCCCTTAGTTTATACAAACAGTTATTCTTTGCAACTGTAAACAAGAAAGCGCCCAGATTTGAATCTTCCTTCATGGTATGGCGTTTGTTCCAGAGGGTGAAAAAGGTATCCTGAACAATGTTTTCCGCGATATCATTGTATGAAACAAACTCAAGAATAAAGTAGAATAATCTGGAATAGTATCTATTGAAAATAACTTTAAATGCTACTTCATCCTCCTCCTGGATCCTCCTTATTAGCTCATTGTCATTCTCAAACATTGCTTTTATAAATATGGGAACAAAGTTATATATTTCCTTGAATATCCCTTCATAAAGCATCAAAAAAAGGGGAAAGGCCAAAAGCTGCACTGTGGAGAATATTTACAGATAAAAAATGCAGGAATGTTATGAGCGATTTCCCTGCACCTAATAGTTCAATCAAAAAATTAAGAAAAATAATTCTTCTTACAAGGGGGGTAGACTATCGTTTATGCAATATACTATTAAATGCAAATCTATGAGATTTCAAGTTGCGCCAAATTCAGAGATGGACTATAATTCACGGAAACGGCAATTTGCTTAAGGATCGAAACTGCATTCAATTAATATATTTTTAATAATTAAACTAAAATTTATGAAAAGAAAACTCTTTACTTTTTTATTAAGTGCCTGTATGTGTACGATGACTATGGCGCAATCTGTTAGGCCGGAGGCAGTAATTGCCAAAGCATTTGATGTTCAGCCGGTTATTGATGGCGTTATTGATGATGTGTGGGTTCCGATAGTGAAGCACAATGTGACCTTACCTTATCAGATAGAGATACCAACGTTTGGAAATGAAGGTGATACTTACTGGAAAGCCCTTTGGGACGATGCCGGTATTTATATTATTGTAGTTTGTTCTGACAACGTATGGCATCCTTGGTTTGGTAATACCGATGGAAATCACAAATATGATCATGTTGAACTCTATTTTGATACCAATAAGAATTTGGCCGATGGTAATGGAGGTCACGACAATACTAATGGGAACAGGCAAATTGCCCCAGACCAATTCGAAGGTAAAATTGATGGATCACTTTTAGCACAGAATAATGTTCAATATGCATATAATGTAGCAAACCCTGATTGGACTGCCGAATTTTTTGTCCCATGGGAATCAATTCCCGACGCAGATGGTGTTATGTTTGATAAAACCGCAACAATGGGTTTCGATGTCACCATTGTTGATAATGATAATGATGGTCAAAGCCGGAAACGTGCTGTATGGTCAAACGATGGAACCCGAGGTGATAATGACGAAAATTGGAACAACATGGACGAAGCCGGCCATGTGACATTCGAAGGTTCAGGAGATTTGATTTATGTTGACAAAATTACTATTGACGGAGGAAAATCTATAACTACTAATGGTGAAACTCTTCAATTGACTACGACTACAGTACCCGCCGATGCCTATAATAACAAATTAATATTGAAATTAACCAATGGTACCGGCAGTGCAAAAATCAGTGATACCGGTCTTGTTACCCCCCTTCTCAATGGTACTGTAACGGTAAAGGCTTATGCCGTCGATGGTGGCTGGGCTGAATCAGATCCTTATGAAATAATCATTAGTGGTCAGGTTATTGATAAGAATTCTATCTGGAATAGCCTTAACCTGATTACAAACTGGGATTTCAATACCGATCTCAGCTCCTGGAGTGGATCCATGTGGGGAGGGACTGAGACAACTTTAGCTCCTTATGTCAGTGAAGGGGTTGTTATAATGAAAACTCACGTTTCCCCTGGCGGCGGTAACTGGGATTATACACTTAACCAAAGTGCTCTTATAGCAGAACCGAATGTTCCGTATACATTGAAATTCAAATCATGGTCAAGTGAAACCAGAACGAATACAGTGGACTTCGAAGACAATGCAGCTAACAGTCATAATCGCTATGGAGTTAGTCCAGACCCTTTGGCAAAAGATGGCAGATCAGAATGGACCTATAACACGACTACTGATCCTGCCTGGTTTATTTTCCATGTAACATTTGATCAGATTCATCCAACTACCACTCAGCAAATTACTTGGTTGGAATCAAGGTCCGTATCAACGGTTTATGTGGATAGCGTACTTTTGATTAAAGATGCTAATTTAGCTCTGCTAAGTACAGGAATTGAAAAACAACTTGCCAAAACGAACTTAATGAGAGTTTATCAGGTGGATAATGTATTGACTGTTGATAAAATGGCTTCAACCATTACTAAAGTTTCCATTTACAATACACTAGGACAAAAAATGATGGAAAAAACTGCTAATGGAACTATGACGAAATTTGATGTAAACAGTCTTCGTAAAGGCATGTATTTCGTCAGATTGTCCGACGGTACCACTCAGAAGTTCATGAAATAACCGTTCAACAGATTAATAAATTTATTCGTTAAATTGCTTAACAATTTCACTGATTAAAGCTTTTTATATAAAACCTCAAACATTTTAAAAAATGTTTGGGGTTTAATATAGTATAGGACTAAAATACTTAGTTGGTCTAAATTTATCAATATGAGTGAAAGCCTCGTATAATTCAAGTGCTGCTTTTTTCAACAAATACAATTGCACAATAAATAATACAACCCTTTTAACTGACTCGAGGAGTGTCATCAGAAAACAATCTTAACTATCAATTGACGACTATTTCGAAATAAAACTAAATTTCAAAAACTTAAACACATGAAGAATTATTTATTATGCCACTTTAAAGTGTATAGACACAAATTTCTTCTGATTGCAACTTTGTTATTGTTTCTTGGACATATTAGCACTGATTTATACGCGCAGACTGCCCGAACTGTCCTGAATAACCAGTCGATGCCCGACAAAAGGATTTGGCTATTTACTGAACCTCATGGGATGCCTCCCTGGAATCAGGCAAATCCCTATGGTAGTTTATATATGCTGGATTTACAGGAAAGTGAGAATGACCCTGCACGATTTTCTTGGGGTACACGACTCTTGGAATCAGGAATTACAGGTTATATTATCGGCTCAACACCTGGCGAATTATTCAATGGATGGAAATCAGCTATGATGTCCGATTTCAATCTTAATTTCCCGGCGATTAAAATGACAATCTGCATTTCCTCCGGAAGTCTCGTTGATATTGTTACCTCAGTGAAAAGCTATCTTGATGTTGCCAAGAATTATAGCAATGCCCCGATGATCAATGGGAAATATGTAATCTTCACTTATGCTCCTCAAGGTACATCTCTTTCCGTCTGGAATTCTGTCCGTTCACAATTAACTAGCGCAGGGTATAACACATTCTTTTTCCAGGATGTAAATATCAACTGGAACAATGGAATTCCAGCTGAATCCGATATCACTTCGTGGTTTCCGGCATTTGATGGTAGTTATGTTTGGACTGATACCAATTATCGGAATACAGATAACTGGAATAACTGGAATTGGTTTATCTCACTGATGAACTCAAATGGAAATCGTGCAACAGTGGGTGGCATGCTTCCTGCTTATAGCAGGGAAAGTCCCGGTGGGGGTTATTTGGAAGATTCACAAGGTGGGTATAAAGGAACTTATCATTTACGCGAAATGCTTCAGGCTCACCTCGATTCCCATTTACAGTGGTGGCATATTTCAACAGCCAACGACTGTAGTGAAGAATCTGAATTGTTGCCTTCCAGCTGGTGGAGCATCTCGCGGAGTGACATAACTCGTTTATATGCATACAAACTGGGTTCTATTCCATCAAAACCAACCACCTCTGCAAATCTATATGCTGTTTCTCCTCAGCACATCCATCTGGGAGAAGCGCTCTATGCTGAAAGTTTAATAGTGAATTGGGACATTCAAACGGTGAATTCCAAACTGGAACTATATGATGGCGATTATAATCTGGTCACTTCTTCTGAAATGAAGCCGGTGCTTGCCGAATCAACT
>Ga0123338_10005067_pt1 | contig 11359 bp, 11 predicted proteins | sample grotaG_FD_89793 | JGI IMG/M metagenome (GOLD analysis project Ga0123338, IMG submission 89793) | Glacier valley bacterial and archeal communities from Borup Fiord, Nunavut, Canada, to study Microbial Dark Matter (Phase II) -... | ecosystem: Environmental > Aquatic > Freshwater > Ice > Glacier ...
AATGCTCAGATAATTGGTAATCGTCTGCAAGTTATCAGTGGCGTTATCCAAACCTTTGTGAATACTGCATTGCTCTGGTATGGAGCATCCCAGGTAATTAATGGTGAACTGACTATTGGACAATTAGTTGCTTTCAATATGTTGGTGGGTAACGTTTTGAGTCCATTCGAACGGCTGTCTATGCTGTGGAATGAATTGCAAGAAATCGTGATTTCCACCGAACGCATTAATGATGTGTTGGAGGCGGAACCAGAAGAAGACTTAGAAACTAAACCCCGGAAGTCGTTGGGTAAACTCCACGGTCACATTCGCTTTCAGAATGTCACCTTTCGCTATCACACAGAAAGTGAGACTAACGTACTAGAAAATCTTAACTTTGAAATCCAGCCAGAACAGATGGTAGCAGTTGTAGGGCGGAGCGGTTCTGGAAAAACAACCCTCAGTAAATTGATTTTAGGTTTATACCCACCGACAGATGGCAAAGTAGTCATTGATGGTTGCGACATCACCAATATTTCGATGCGATCGCTCCGTTCTCAAATCGGCGTTGTAGATCAAGATACTTTTCTGTTTGGTGGGACTATTCGTGAAAACATTGCGATCGCTCATCCAAATGCTTCTTCAGAAGAAATTATCCAAGCAGCAAAATATGCCGGAGCTGATGATTTTATTCAAAAACTACCGATGGGTTACGAATCCCAAATTGGTGAAGGCGGCGGTATGCTCTCTGGTGGACAACGCCAACGCCTAGCGAGCTCGTGCTTTGCTCGGAAATCCTCGGTTATTACTGTTTGATGAAGCCACCAGTCACCTAGATTCCGAATCAGAACGAATTATTCAAAAGAACCTCAAAACAATTCTTCAAGGGCGCACAAGTGTAATCATTGCCCATCGCCTCTCTACAGTCCGCAACGCTGACTTGATCCTGGTTTTAGATCAAGGCGTTTTGGTAGAAAGCGGTACCCACGACGAATTAATCACTAAAAAAGGTCATTATTACTATCTCAATCAACAACAACTAGCTCAAGTTAGTTGATGGGGCATTGGGCATGGGGCATGGGGCATTGGGCATTGCTTATTTCTCCCTCATCTCCCTCATCTCCCTCATCTCCCTCATCTCCCTCATCTCCCTCATCTCCCTCACTCCCTCACTCCCCACTCCCCATTATTGAAAATAAAACCATGCCAAATCCCAATAGATCATCCCCACTTCCCAAAGATGAGCGTCAAAGTTATACACAGCAAGAGGAATCTCTAGAGTTCAACGACCAGACAGAGGCAGAAAATGAGAGTCAAGATTTGCACTACGGTACCGAAGGATTGCTCAATGCCTTACCTCAAATTTGGACTCGTGGTTTGTTGTATGTACTCATTGCCTTTGCTGCTCTATTCTTGCCTTGGGCAACGTTCTCGCGAGTAGATGAAACTGGTAGCGCCAGAGGGCATATAGAACCTAAAGGCGCAACTCAAAAATTAGACTCTCAAACTGGTGGGAGTGTCAAAGCAGTTAGGGTCAAAGAAGGAGATACAGTCAAAGCCGACCAGGTTCTAGTGGAACTAGACTCTGATCTGCTGCAAATGGAACTGCAACAAATCCAGAGCAAATTGGAAGGGTTACAAAATCGGCAATCCCAACTGGAACTGCTCAAAAATCAACTTTTAATGTCAAATAGCCTTTTAGAACAACAAAATAAATCCCAAGAATTAGAAAAAATGGCTCAAGTTAACCAGGCGCAGCAAAACCTGGATGCCAAACTGAGTAGCTATAATCTCCAAAAGTTAGAAAAACAAGCATTAGTTAAGCAAGCAGAGCAGAAAATTGACACCAGCCGCGATGATCAGCAATCGGCTAAAACCCGTCTGAGTATAGATTCTAGGCAAGTTCAACGCTTTAGCAAACTCGTTGAGGATGGCGCGGTTTCTGCAACCCAAATTGATCAATTAAAAAAAGAAGAACAAGAAAGCAAACAAGCCTATCACAGGGCTATATCAGATATTAAACAAGCACAATTGCGCTTGGCGGAAGAACTAAATAGTTATCAAGTAACTATCAAAACCTTGGAGTCGGATATTAAGCAAGCAAAACTCCGACTGCAAGAAGAACAAAGTAGCTATAAAAGTGCCATGCAAGCCGGACAACTGGCTGTAATGAAAAATCAGGAACAGCTAAAAGACCTACAGACACAAATAACAGCAGTGCAATCAGAAGTGGCTCAGACTAAGAGCCAAATTACATCTACAAGACTTCAAATTCAGCAACGAGTGGTGCGATCGCCAATTAATGGCGTGATTTTTGAATTACCCACAACTAAGTCAGGAGCAGTAGTACAACCCGGTCAAAGGATTGCCCAAATCGCACCCAAGAACGCAGACTTCATACTCAGAGCTAATATGCCTAATCAGGATAGTGGTTTCTTGAAGCTAGGAATGCCAGTCAAAGTCAAGTTTGATGCCTATCCCTTCCAAGAGTATGGCATTGTCCAAGGAAAAGTTACTTGGATCTCTCCTGACTCGAAAGTTATCCAAACACCCCAAGGGAACATCGAAAACTATGAGTTAGAAATCACCTTAGAACAGCAGTATGTCGAAAATGGCAACAAACGTATTCCATTAGGTGCTGGTCAGACAGCAAATGCTGAAGTGATCATTCGCCAACGGCGGGTGATTGACTTTGTTTTAGATCCATTCAAGAAACTGCAAAAAGGCGGTTTAGAGATGTAGCCACGATACCGAACGCGAACAGCGTCTCCAAGAGTTGGCGGCAAGCTACGCACTGGAATTAGGAAATAGAACAAGGGAGAAATCAATTCAAAATTCACGCATTCAAAATTTCACAGGACTTACGCAAAATACCTCTCAAACTCTTATTCCCACCGAAGTTCAGATCGGCGGAAACCGCCGCTCCGACTTCTCTCCGTGTCGCGCCAGTTGCTTCAAGTCGGGGAACCCGACGCCAGGTGCTTCAAGTCGGCAAAGCCGCCCAACGCACTGGCTTCTCTGTGTCTGGAGTGGTTCGATTTTCCGTTACCTGTGCGTAAGTCCTAATTTCAGAAAAAGACTGCCCAATTCCCAATCCCCTTAATTATTGGAGATATGGTGTTATGCCCCACAATCTGACCATTTCGAGTTCAGATATCATTCACAGTCTCAAACTCTCCTGTCAAATACCTGATGTAGTAGAAGCGATCGCATCGCAAAGCATTATTGCCGAAGCAGCTCAAGAGGCAGGAATTACAGTCACACCAGAAGAATTACAGCAAGCAGGAGATCAATTACGGTTTGCTAAAAAGCTTGTGAAAGCTAAAGACACTTGGACATGGCTAGAAAAACACCATCTGTCTGTGAATGAGTTTGAAGAATTAGCCTACAACAACATCCTTTCGCACAAGCTAGCGAATCATTTATTTTCCACTCAACTCGAAAAGTATTTTTATGAACACCAACTAGATTATGTCGCCGCCGTTACCTACGAAGTCGTCTTCGAGGATCGAGACTTGGCTTTAGAGCTTTTTTATGCCCTAGAAGAAGGCGAAGTCAATTTTCCTGAAATCGCTCGTTTATATATCCCAGAACCAGAACTCCGCCGTGCTTATGGATATCAAGGACTCCGATACCGCAAAGATTTTCGTCCAGAGATTGCAGCAGCTGTATTTGCTGCTGCACCACCAGAAGCTCTCAAACCGATTAGGACTCCCAAGGGGGTGCATTTAATTTGGGTGGAAGAAGTCATTCAACCCCAACTAGATGAACAGTTGCGCCAAAAAATCATTACAGAATTATTTTCTGATTGGTTAAAGCAACAAATCAACGCTATGAAAATAGTTACTCAGTTAGACTCAGATACAAATGTGCGATCGCCGGAGGAATTGCTAGATATGTTATTGACTAAAACTAAATAGGTTATTAAATTCCAAATGTTTTTGTCGCTAATCATCATCCCCTAAATTCTGGTAGATGCCTCTAGTCTTCAAAAATGTTATGGATGGTGATATTGGTTCCTTAAAAATTTAATAGTTTTTCCTTCTTAGGATTTTGTGAATACATCCACAAAGTACTATTTTAGCGCGATAAAAATTAATTTAAATCGCTATAATCCTTTCTAGACGGCACTTTTTTAATTACTGCCTAAATTTGAATGGAAATTTTTCTTACCTTTAATTAATACTTATCTTATGGTTTTTAAGGGTAAATGTATTAGTTTTATTAATCAAAAATTCCTCAAAAAAGGATTGACTTTTTTGAGGAATCAACTATAGTAAGTATGTAGCCAGCAAAAAAATGGTTGCGGCAAAGATACCCAAAAAACTTACAATTTTCAGGAGAAACTCAAATGATTATTTCTGATCTCAACTACTTGGAAAACACCTCTGAAGAAGTTCTTGGTGGTACTTCTTCCACTGGTTCTTTTAAGGTTACTGCTATTAAGAAAGTAAACATCGTAGCTGACATTAACGAAAACCTCAACATTAAGAAAAATGTAAACTCTAACGTTGTCCTCAAGGGCAATTTAGCTACTGCTGAAACCCAAGCTACTGCATTCGGCCCCCACACCATCGCTCAAGTATTTAGTTTCACCAACACTGATGCTAAATCTTCTTCAGCTAACGGATACTCCGTATCTGGTACTAATGCCTATTAATTCTCCGTATCTGCTACCAAGAAACAATTAAACTCTACTCACAAAGAGTATTAACTCCTGCGAGCAGAGTCAGGCTCAGGCTAAAAAGCCTAGTAGATTCATAAATTGCCGAAGGCTCCTTGCTCATTTGAGCCTTCGGCTTTTACCAAAAATACACTGTTTTAGCTCAAACAACTGTTTCTGCAACAAATTTTTACAATATTTAGCCCTCAACCCAGGCTACAGCTCTGTGCTGTTTGCTCGCCGTGAATTAAAACCTCGGTTAATAAGCTGTTCCACATTTAAATTGCATAAGCTGGGCGGGCTTTTCGACCCACCCCACAAGAGTTATATTTAATTCGATTATGCTTTCTTAGATGTTTTTTAGCTTATTCATACAGCGATCTTTGAGTGGGGGATTCAGACCCACCAATGATTGTTTTGCACCAAATTTTCTTCTCTTGTGAGGGAGAGAAGACGGCTTGGCACTTCGATAGTTTTCACAACTCAAATAGGGTTTCTATTTCAAAGGAGACAGTAAAAATATGTCATTAGCAATTTTCGAGAAAGTTAAAGAGTTCCTCATCAGACTCGTCAAAGACGAAGCTTTTCGCACTCAATTAATGAGTGATCAAATCGACGAAGTGATAAAAGTCATGGAAAAAGGTGGCTATAATTTTTCTCAAGAAGAATTTGAAACAGCCTCTATTAAAATATTGGAATTAAAAGAATTAGGTCAGTTTGAAGACCTCAGTGAAGAGGAATTAGTGGGAGCCTTTGGTGGGCTGACAAGCGCCTCTGATAGAGTCCTTCAGCCACTCTATGGTGTTGTAGTCTTACCTCACGAAGGATCTACAAAACCACCAATTAAATGGATTCCCAGGCCACGTCCAAAGCTATGGCCGCAACCAATAGTAATACATCCACAACCGGTATATGGAGTAGTTGTGAAACTACAATAATTCTCTGTTTGGAGTAAAAGCTTTTGTTTTAATAACTCTGATTACTTTCCAACATATCGTCTAAACTCATGTTAAAAAAGATTCATAGTTTAAGTATGCATATCTCTGATTTATCTTATTTAGAGAGTGTTTCAGAAGACGAGTTCATTTTAGGTTCTTTTGGAGTGAGCGTGATATCTGATGCATTATCTTTGGGTTCAGATAATTCTTTTGCTAGCACAAATAGTACTTCCACATCTTCCTCAAGCGATGTTTATACAAGATCATATGGTACAGGACTAGCTGTGGGATCTGGCGATTATTCTACAGCTAGCATAACAATTTTCTGGTAATATTCGAGACCATGCTCTGCATGAGATTATTGAAAGTGCAGAAGAACTACGCTTCAATCTAGGAGCAAAAACACCTGAAGGTACAAAACACCTGTGGGGTTTTTGTAAAACCTGCGAATACGCTGAACTTTGTCGTGGGGGTTGCAGTTGGACTGCCCATGTTTTCTTTGACAAGAGAGGTAATAATCCTTACTGTCATCATCGCGCTCTTACTCATGCAGAACAAGGTATGAGAGAGCGTGTAGTTCCCAAAGTAAAGGCGCAAGGTTTGCCCTTTGATAATGGTGAATTTGAGTTAATTGTCGAGCCTACAGACGTTCTTTTGCCAGGAAACGACCGATTACACTTTACTGCTGACAGCATTCAGTGGTCAGAAAGTTGGCAGCAAGAACCCGAAGTTTCTTACTCCCTAGCGAGATCATAAATTATGGCAGAAGATTCAGAAATTTCCACAATTTTAGATAAAAAAAACTGACCTTGAGTCATCACCATCTGAAGAATTAGAGAAAACTCCTCTGCTTCCACGTTCAGCTTGGAATAGTCAATTAACCTATTTGAAAGTGCTATTAAAAGCAAAGCAAATCCTAGATAAAAGTTAACAGTTTAATAGGCATGACACAGAGGTTTAGTTCCTAAACTCCTAGAGATTATTTCCTAAATATTTACGCATAAAATTGTTAATTAGCAAGCTAAACAGAGGTTTTTATGTCATCAAAAGCTACACTTTCAGACTTAATTATTTCCACTCTCAGTCCTATTCTCAATGACAATGACAATGACAATGACAATGACAATGACAATGACAAGCCTAATCCTAATTTTGTTACCGCTAAAGGGAAAACTCTTTTCTCCAACTATAGTAAAAGTCCTACAGGAACTTTGACTAATGCCCAGACGCAGACATTAGCTAAAGGTGGCTTGGGTGTTGCTATTGCTGAGGCTCAAGCGAGTTTTTTTAAGAAGGACTCAACTTTTTCAACACTCTTCACTGATGCTAGTGTCATTGGATTAGATGGTCAATTTACAGGTAATTCCGACAGCGAAACAAAAGTACTTGCTACTTTTAAGGTTGGCGCTAATCAAACCTTCTCTTTTGATTTTTTAGCAGATTTAGAACTGACAGCTAAAGAAATTGAGAATCGCAAAGTTGAATATAATAAGGCTCAGTCTAAAACCGCTTTTTTGGTGTTAGATACCAAAAATTCCAATAAGCCGATAATTTTAGATTATTTTGGCATCCAGGGTAATTTAATCTCCTCTGATCAAATCGGCGATCTGACTGTTGGTAGTAGTTCCAATGTTACGATTAACATTCGTAATGAAGATTCTGATATTGATGGCGATAATGGTAATGACTTCCTCAATGTTACTGCTGTTGGGACTTATCAGAGGTATTTTACTCGTAGTAGCAGCATAGCTGTAGTCGAAATCAATACTAGTAACGTTAAATTGGCAGGAGATACTTTAATCGGCAACTTGGGTAAAGATGTTATCTATGGCACTATTTGGAACGATAATCTGACGGGAACCAATGGTGCGGACAACATTTATGCCAGTTTGGGGGATGATAAGCTATATGGAAAAAAAGGTAATGATACCCTTGACGGAGGCCAAGGTAATGATTCGCTAGATGGTGGCGATGGCAATGATACACTCTATGGCGGTTTGGGCAATGATGTCCTGATAGGTGGTAGTGGTAATGATGTCTTGGTTGGTGGCGATGGTAATAACACATTTATTTTCCAAGCTAAAGATACCTTGCTTGGAAAGGGCTTTGATGTAGTTCAAGATTTCAAGGTTGGTATTGATAAGATTCTATTAGATGGCTGGGGTTGTAAGTTAGGTAATATAACAGATACCAAAGATGGTGCTGTCTTCAAATTAGGTTCTGCATTTAATGAACAAACAATACTAATTTCAGGTGTGAGTGCCAGTCAGATTAACTCTCAATCAATAGGGCTTACTTAAAACTAATTGCTCTCCAAGAAAACTACTCTTATCCCGAATGATATGCACAATTGAATAATAAATTGGGTGTTACCCGGAAAAAAGCAGGGGATTTGAAAACTGCTGTTACTTATGACAGGCAAGCGATCGCACTACAACCAGATTTGCTAGAAGCTGATTATAACTTGGGACTGGCGCTGCAATCACAAGGGGAGCTAGATGAGGCGATCGCCTCAGAGATGAGATTGCTGCCAAGTTAATTGCTATTCCTGGAGAAAATATTCCTACTGAATTAAAACCCCCACAAACTGCGATCGCGGCATAAGATATGAAAGTACTTGTAACTGGAACTGAAGGTTAGATCGGTTCGTTATTTTTCCAGAAATGTCCAGACTCCTTCATCCCAATCTGATTCTGTTGGAGGTGATTGTAACCAATGCTGACAACGCAACAGATGCAACATAGCAGCTTTGTCCTGGTTGTCTGCTGCCAAAACATTAGCAAACTCAGATATTGCAAGAGAAAACTCCTGCTTGAGGTAATACTCGCGCCCTTTCTGATAATGCTCAATCACTTGCAATTTTTCGCTTTCAATCGGATTGGAACGCAAACCCAGTAATTCGTATATGGCTACTGGCTCATTTCTGCCCTTGACACGAATGTAATCTAATTCCCTAGCCCAAATATTATCTTGGCATGGTTTAAAAGTGTTGTGGCTAATAATAATATCGCAACCATACTGTTTACTAACACTTTCTAATCGGGAGCCAAGATTAACGCCATCGCCAATGGCGGTAAATTCCATCCGCTTACTAGAGCCAATATTCCCACTAATGACGGTATCAGAATTGATGCCAATGCCGATCTTAATTTTGGGCTTATTAACTGCGTGGCGACGTAGATTAAATTCGTGTAAGCGAACGCGCATTTCTAAGGCTGTTTGTACTGCCATCCAAGCGTGTTCTTCTAAGGGGAGAGGAGAACCAAACACTGCCATAATCGCGTCACCGATATATTTGTCAAGGGTGCCTTTATGTTTAAAGACTGCCTCCACCATTGATTCAAAATATTCATTGAGCATACTCACCACTTCCTCTGCTTCCAAGGTTTCGGTTAAAGTGGTATAGCCGCGAATATCGGAAAATAAAATCGAAACTTCTTTGCGATCGCCTCCTAGTTTAGCATCATCCAATTTCAGCAATTCTTCGGCTAATTCCTGGGTCATGTAACGGTACATCGTACTCTTGAGCCGCTTTTCATCACTGATATCTTCCATCACCACCAGCGCCCCACGGATTTGCGCTTGGTCGCTAGCATCGGCAATTGTGTTAATTGATAAATTAATACTGTGCGGTTTTATGCTAGTACTTAAAAGTGTGCGATCGGGGTAATATTGCTGGCGGCCTTTTAAATCAACTGCATGTAAAGCATCTTGATACCACTTGCTAAAGTCGCCTTCTTTGATGGCGATCGCATCAGTAACTAATTTACCTTCTAACCGGTCTTCTGGCTCCAGTCCTAGCAAACGCTTGGCGCTTTCATTGGCGGCGATAATTAATCCAGTTTTATCAGTGGAAACCACTCCATTAGAAAGACTACGCAAAATGTCCCGTTGCATTTGTTCTTGTTGCTTAACTGTGGCAAACAACTGGGCATTGTGCAGTGCTACTCCGGCTTGAATATTAAAAGCTTCCATGAACTCCTCATCGTTGCGATCAAAGCTAGCTTGGAAACAGTCGGGCGCTTTGGGCCAATCAGCTGGATTATAAGGTGGAAAATCCCCTGATTTCTTTTTATTTACCAGCTGGGTAACGCCAATTAGTTGTTCATCGCCGTTAAACACTGGCATACAAAATAAGCTACAGGTGCGATAGCCATTTTGCTGGTCTAGTTGTTTGGCTGTCTCCGAGTCAGCATGGTCGTACAAGTCAAAGGGAATATTCAGTTTCTTGCCAGAAACCGCCACTAAACCAGCAAAGCCTTTACCTACCGGGACTCGCAACTCTTTAGTTGAGCCATCGTCTTGGGTGATTTTCGTCCACAATTCATGGCGATCGCGGTCTATTAACCATAGTGTACTGCGATCGGCATTCATCAGTTCTTTGGCTTCATCCATCACCCGCTTCAGGGTGTCTTCTAAGTCGAGACTGCTTTGAGAGAGGGACTTGATCGCTTTCATCAGCGCCGCCACTGCTCTTTGTTTTTGAGTTGCTATATAAAAAGAGCGCGAGGATTCTAAAATTAGGCGAATCGAAGGAGCAAATTCTTGAAATAATTGTTCGTCAGCATAAATAAAACCTTTGGTATCAATGCGCTCTGCAAGCGGAGCATCGGGCTTATTATCAGATTTTAATTTATTCAGTAATTGTACTACTGCAACTAATTGCCCATGTTCATTTAAGAGTGGCAAAGCTAGCATAGTGTAGGTGCGATAGCCAGTTCTTTTTTCTTGTTCTTGGGCAAAATGCGATCGCGGGTCACTATAAAAATCAAAGGGAATATTGATAACTTCCTTGAAGGTGGCGACTTCCCCAGCAATGCCTTTATCGGCGGGGATGCGAATTTCTAAAGAGCGATCGCCTTCCCCCTCAGCCAGAATTGACCAGAGTTCTTGTTTTTCTTCATCCAATAAAAATATCGTTGTCCGATCTGCCTCCAGTAATTCCCCGGTTTTCAAAGTAATCGAATGCAACATTTCTTGCAGAAGAGTTTCAAACCCCTGAGAATCCAGCATTGATAGGGTTTGATGGACAATCTGTAATTTTTGCTCGACATCCCTAACTACTTGTTTAAAAGTATCCTGAGTCAAGGGAGCAAGAAACGTAGAAAAGGTTCCTTGTCTTGTGGCAAGAGCACCCACAGGAGCAGAATTTGCTTGTAATTCGAGGTTTTCTTGGTTGTGAACACTAATAATCAAATCGGTGGTCTCCCCAGAAGTTCCTTGATACACTGGCATAATTGGTATTTTATATAGCAGGATGAGATTTTAGATTTAACAATGAAATTAAATTTATGTAAGTGGTGCTAAAAGCAACAATTAATTACTTGATATTATCCATAGTTTAATCGCTTGTTTAGCTAGCGTCATCCTGTCGAAGAAGTTGGAAGGCAATTACTAACAAGCGTGGTCTGACCAGAGTGCAGATGCAGTCAGATTCCGAACCCCTGCTACCCTTTATACACAAGTCTTCTAGAGTTGCCCCAAAACAAAAACCTCGCCCTGTCCTAACGGACATCCCTCTTTTTACCAAGGAAAGGGAAAGGTTTTGCGTAGCAGAACCAGGGTGAGGTTTCTTTGGGCTATTTAATAAACCGTAAATTGGGTTAAGAGAGACTTGTGTATACACGGTAGCCTCCCTAGTAAGGAAAGACAGGGGGAAAAATTTTTACTTTGTCCCCCTTGTCCCCCTTGTCCCCCTTGTCCCCCTTGTCCCCTCTTCTTCTAGGCTGTCGGTGTCAATGATTGTGCTCTTGGTTCCGATTGCCAGTCTAAGGGATTC
>Ga0123338_10005069_pt1 | contig 11356 bp, 13 predicted proteins | sample grotaG_FD_89793 | JGI IMG/M metagenome (GOLD analysis project Ga0123338, IMG submission 89793) | Glacier valley bacterial and archeal communities from Borup Fiord, Nunavut, Canada, to study Microbial Dark Matter (Phase II) -... | ecosystem: Environmental > Aquatic > Freshwater > Ice > Glacier ...
ACGTTCACCGCGCGCAACACGAGCTCGTTCACCTCGACCGAGGGCAAGATCTCGCGCGTCGAGTGCCACGGCTTCGAGAAGGGTGGCGCCGCGACGCCGATGGAGAAGCGCGCCGCGATCGACCGCATTCATGCGCATTGCTTCGATCACGACGTTGTCGCTCGGCTTGCCCAGCGAAGCACTGGCTGCGCCGGCCGGCTCGGAAGCCGCTGCGTCGACCCCGAAGTTGATCTGGACGTATCCCGACGGTGCCCCCTCAATCGGCTTGTTGTTCTGGTCCACGAGATCGAGCCGATACCGGCCGGTCGCGTCGACCTCGCCGCGGAGGTCATCGAGCTCCGCGCCGATGGGCAGCACCAGCAGCTGACCCTCGCGGGCGTAGACCACCTCCGGCGAGCCCTTCGCCGCATCTTCCGCACGCGCCAGCCGCTGGCGTTCGCCGGAACCTCGAACGCCTCACCGTTGATGTTGAATGCTAGCTCGGACATTTCATCTCTCCCTTTGATAGATATGGGCGAGATGGAGCCGAGTTCTCGCGGCGTGAGCGGATCTCGATCGACTCGACCGATGAAATCCGGTGCGCCATCAATCAGATCGCGCGCTCAGATCAGCGCGCCGACGATCACTACATCCAACGTGGAGGATCAACGCGCCGATTCTCGGCACGTCCGTTGCGCGACGGGACGAGTCCGCGATGCTCGCAATGATCGACTGACCCAAGAGAGGACCTCGGATCCGCGCGACTGGTCCGAAAGACGGCCACGATTGACTCGCGAACATGCCCTCGCACTGCTCAAGCTCCCCACGCGGAAAGCGAGCAGCTTCGACGGTGCGTGGTGATGCAGATGGCGCGGGGGCTTCCCCGCACGAGACTCGATCGAACGGCCTCGATCGCTACGGATGCGCACGTTTGATGGTCGACTCGCGCGCCTAGCGGATCACGAGTCTCCGCGTGGCGCGTTCGCATGCGGATCGACAGACAGTTCGCGTTCATCGCGCTCGGACTTTTGCCGGTTTCGCCCGGTTCATCTCCGGTTGTTCGCCAGTCGGCGAGCAGCGCGGGCGCAGCCGCGACGCGATCAAGTCCAGCGCGTTCGAGAACTCGTGACATTGCGCGTACGCCTGCGCATAGCTGACCTCTGCGTTCGGACTTGGGACTCCATCGTCACCCGAACACCTGACGTCGACGCACCACGCGTCGCCCACCCTCCGGCCGGCAGCCAGCCATCCAGGTCCCGATCGAGATTTTTTTGGACACTGTCTGAAAAATCTTCCACTCAGCACCGCGCAGGATTCTGCAGCGGCTGTCTGCACATCGTTCGGCTGCCTCGATCACGACAACTCCTCGCCCAGACGCACCAACACCTCCCAGCGAAGGCCCCACGGTTCGAAGCCGTACGCGCTCACACGACGCTCGCCCGGTCCGACTCGCGCCACGATGTCGGCGATCGCGATCGGGTCGACCTCAAGCTCGACAAGCTCACGCACGCCGACGCGGGCCAGATGCACCTGTACCTGAACTACGCCCGCGAGCATTGGATGGTGGAGGTGGGAGCGTGCCGGGGTCCGCCGCGGCGACCGGCTCCTCGAGCTGGGCGGCAAACCGGCGACGCTCGACGTCGGCCCGCTGTCGAACCTCGAGGAACAAGCGGTGGGCACGAAGCGCCCCCTCGTGGTGGGCCGCGCGGGAAAGCGTGAACGAGTCGTGGTGGAGCTGCGGTCACACTCTCCGTAGGAGCGCTCACTTCGTCGTGCGTTTCTTCGCCGCAGGCCTCTTCGCCATCGGCTTCTTCCCGGCCTTCTTCTTGGGACGCGACTTCGTCTTCACCATCGCCTCGGCGACTGTGGCGAACTTCGACACGCCGGGCGGGCTGCGCTTCGGGATCTTGCGCTTCGACGCGGGGCTGAACGGGTCCTCGCCCTTCGGGTAGATGAGCCCGAACGGGCGCGCGTCGCGGAAGGGCCAGAGATTCGTGAACGTCTCGCCGCTTACGCCGCGGTGCGAGATGCGCACGTGTCGCTCGACCGCGTTCTTGCCGAGGTACTTGCGAAATGCCTTGTGCGCCGCCATTGGCGCGTCCGTGAGGACGAAGAAGTTCGTCGTCCCGGAGCCGATATCATGCCCGTCGACGATGCAGGTGCGCGGCATCGAGGCGATGAGGCGATCCTCGAACGCCACGAGATCGGCGTGGGAGGCGAAGTACGTCTCATGAAACTGGATGACAAGGAGATAGCGCATCGCGATGCCCTATCTTACCCGCGGAATCGCAGTGCCGCTGACGAGAACGCGTGCGCCGCGTTGTATGCGAGGTAGCTCGGACCGCGATGAAGTAGCGGCCGCACGGGCGACACTCGCAGCGCAAGCTGGCGATGACACGCATCGCGGCGAACCGGAGCGGGATCAGAGGTCGTCGAACGTGAGCTCGAGGTCGCAGGTGTCGACGGCAGGCGGTGCACGAGCGGGTGCGATCGGTGCGATCGGTGGAACCGACGAAGCGAGCCCGAGGTGGGGAGGATGGTTGCGGTGAGGTCGGGGTGGGTGAGAAGGCGAGCACGCGAAGCCGATCGCCACAGCGTGGGCACCGGGTGACGTCCTCGCCAAACACGCGGCTGGGCTCGACGGCTGCGTGTCCGTCGATGCGGGCAATCCCGGCCTGCTGATCGGGATGGCGCGCGACATCAAGCGCCGCGGCGCGGTGCGCCGAGTCGTCGGCGGCGACTGGTACGTCGCGGTGGACGAGCTCGATACGCTGCTCGTGCCACCGGGACCATCGTGGTTCGCGAGTCGCCTGCTCGAGGATCTTCGCGCATAAGTCCGGCGGATTCTCGCTTCACCTCGGCGAGACCACCTTCTATCCGATCCAGGTCGCCGAGAAGGGTTTCGTATGGATCAAGGCGTGGATCACGGGCGAGCCCGGCCATGGCTCGATGCCTCGCCGCGACAGCGTGATCAGCAAGCTTGGCGCGGCGCTGACCAAGCTCGGAGACGCGGCGATGCCCGTCCACGACACCAAGTACGTGACGGAGTTCCTCGATGCCGTGCGCTCGCGCCAGCCGGGCGTGATCCAGCCGCTCGTGAAGCTGCTCGCACGTCCGCAGCTCCTCTCGCGCATCACGCGGCTGCTGCCCTGCGTCTCGGTCGCCCGCAGCTTCTCGGCGCTGCTCAGCAACACCGCCGCCGCGACCGTGGTGCGCGCGGGTCACAAGACGAACGTGATCCCGGGCAGCGCGGAGTTCGAGATCGATGGCCGCACCCTGCCCGGCCAGACCGAGGACGATCTGCTCCGCGAGCTTCGCGCGATCCTGGGGCCCGAGGTCGAGCTCGAGGTCATGAAGTCGGCGCCCCCGGTCGTGACCGAGCCGGTCGCCTCGCCCGTGTACGAGATCATCAAGCGTCAGATCGAGCTCCGCGAACCGCACGCCGCGGTCGTGCCGTACATGATCCCGGGCTTCACCGATGCCAAGTACTTCACCCAGATGGGCGCGCGCTGGTACGGGTTCTCGCCGGTCAAGATCGAGAAGGCCTCGGGCATCAAGTTCGCGGACATGTTCCACGGTCACAACGAGCGCATCCGGGTCGCCGGCCTCGCGTGGGGCACCGAGCTGCTCGATTCCGTCGTGCGCGAGATCTGTCGGTAAGCTTCGAGACGTGGACTGGGCGCGGCCGTGACGACCGCCACCGGGGGCGTTCGTCGAAGCGCGATCACATCAGATAGGCGATTTTCGGGTAGCGTGCCCGCCATGCGCAGACTGATCGTCGGATTGTTCATCCTCGCGAGTACGTTCGGGCGCGCCGACGCCGGGGGCAAGACGGCTCCGCCGTCGGACCTGCTCGCGACGGTCGCGCTCGGGCCCGAGACGACACTCGACGGCGTGCGGTCGTTCGTCGATACCGTCAAGCCGGGCAGCGGCGCGACCGTCGCGACGGTTCCCCAGCTGATCGGAAAGGCGATCGGCGCGGGAAGCCTCACCGGGATCGATCCGAGAGGCTGGTCGTACCTGCTGCTCTCCGATGACGGCACCACGAAGGGCATGGTGATGGTGGCGCCGGTCAAGGACGCCAAGGCACTGACCGCAGCCGCGAAGCCCGCGCAGGTCACCGTGAAGGGCGCCTGGGCGGTGATCGGCGCGAAGCCGCTGGTCGACCACCTCGCAACGTACGCGTTCACCGTCGCGCCGACGCTTCCACGGCCGAGCCAACCGACGGCGATCGTCAATCTGCCGGCCGTGCTCACGCGCTACAACACCGCGGTCGCGGCCGTCCGCCAGCAGATGCTCGCGGCCACCGCTGCGTCCCCCAACGCGGCCGCGATGGCGCCGATGCTCGAGGGCTATTACGCCGGCATGCTGTCGCTGGCGAACGACAGCGAGCAGGTGATCATCACGCTCGACATGACGAAGGACCTCGGCGCGATCGACGTCACGCTTGTTCCCAAGGCGGGCTCGCGGCTGGCGACGTTCGTCGCGCTGCAGAAAGCCGCTGACCTCGCCCTGCTCGACAAGCTGCCGGCTATGACCGCAACGATGGTGATGGTCGGGCACATCGAAATGGGGCCGTACCGGGACGGGCTGTTCGCGTTGGTTAGCCAGTTCTACGGAGGCGGATCGAGTGCCACCGCGGGCGCCGCGAAGGACCTGGTCGACGCGGTGACAGAGGTGGTCAAGGTCACGAATGGTGACCTCGCGATGACGATGACGATGTCCCCGGGCCATGCGATGGCGATCGACCAGGTGTTTGGCCTCACCGATATGCGCGCGGCCGACACGGCGATCGCGCATGCGCTCGACCTGTTCAAAGCGCCGCGCACGATGGAGGCGCTCAAGATCAAGTCCACGATCAAGGCGACCCCTCCGACGACCTACGACAACATCACGCTCCGCGGCTACGAGATCAAGCAAGACCTCGCGTCCGTCCCGGCGGAGCAGCGCAAGGCGATAGAGGCCATGTGGCCCGGCGGCGTCATGGCCGCGCGGATCGCCACGTTCGACGGAGTCGGCGTCGTGGCGATCGGGTCCGACAGCATCACCGAGGCGAAGCACGTGGTTGATGCCGCGCGCGGCAAGGCGACGCACTACACGCCGAGCCGCGAGGTCGCCAGCCTGCTCGAGACGGTCAGGGTTCGCAAGGAGAGCTTCGGGTTCGTGATCGATGTCGGGGCGCTCGCGGCGCGCTTGACCAGCACGCCAGCACCCGGCCCCGAGCCGATCCTGATGTCGATGGGGTACGCCGATCACAATGCGCACATCCGGTTCGCGATCACAGCCGCGACGCTCAAGCTGCTCGCGAAGCTGTGAGCTCGACCGCGGTTGCGAGGTGGTGCGCGCCCTGCGATCTGTCGTTTGGCCATGTGGGGCCGCGGCCCCTGTCAGGAGCGGGCGTAGCTGCGCGGAATCGTCGTCGCATGCGGTACAGGACGAGTCAGAGGCCGGCACCCACCGTCGGGCGCGAGCAAGATCGCGAACCCGGAGTGAGGCAGCGCAACGACGTCGACCGCCCGGCCGACGAAGACCCAGCTCGGCTCCTTCGCCACGTAGCCCTTGAACAGGCCCAGCGGGGTCGTGACGGTGAGGTGACTCGAGTGCGCCGAGCTCGATAACGCGGACCGCACCGAGACCACCCTCGCAACCAGGAGGACTTTCTGTCGGCCGTGAGCGCACAGCATCGCGGACCGGGGCGGTCATGTTTATCCAGCGGTTCGGTGGGCTGGTCAACCTGAACGTGCACTTCCACGTCGTGGTCCCCGATGGCAGGTTCGTGGACGACGGGGACGGCCTTCGGTTCGCGATGCACCCGGTGCCGACGAGCGCCGACGTGCTCGCGATCCTCGACTGGATCGTGCGTCGGGTCGCGCGCCGGCTCGCGGCCGACGCACGCGACGACGACGACCCGGACGCGCCGCCCGATGTGCTCGCGCAGGTCCAGGCCGAAGCGGCCGCGACGTGGCGATCGCTGAGCGACACCAAGCCGACCGTGCGCGGCGCCGATCGCCTGCGTGCGTGGCACGAGGGTTTCTCGCTGCATGCCGGCGTCGTGATCGCCGATCACGATCGGGACGTGCTTGGCCTCGCGCACGAGCCGGCGGCGTTCGCGCCCTCGCGAGCTCCTCCTCAGGCCGAGCTCGACTGGGACGACGCCTCGCCGCCCCGACCGTCGTCGGTTCGGACGATGCGTGCCCGGCCCTTTTCGCCGATCATCTTCGGGAATGTGCCGCACGGGACGACTGCGATCGTGCCGAGCGTGAACCGCCCAGAACGCCGCCGACCGCCAACACGGCAGCGGTCGCCAAGGCGGTGAGCGCATGCTTGGTTTGCATGGGCCCAGGAACTCCTTCGTAGGGCAGCGCCGTCAATGGCAAAGCTCGACGAAGCGTGATTGCAGCAGTTGTCAGCGAGAGATCATCGCGCATCGATGAAACCGATCCGAATTCACTTGAAAGTGCATGAGCGCGGAAGGTCCGGCTGGGCTTTCGGTTGGTTGGCTGAGCGGGAATGGAACACGCCTTCGAGGCGCGGGCGCGCATTCGTCAGCCTACCGTCGGCGGGAACCGAGCGTTGCGGTGATCATTTGCGAGCCCGCGCGACGGCTGCGAGGCCATCACGGGCGCTCGCGCGAACTTTCGGTACGACGTCGGCTTCCGCGGCTCTGAACCTGCGCTCGGCCTCGTCGAGGTCGGCGTGATGCAACAATAGCCAACCGAGTCTCGTAGAGGCCTCGCCGGTCCGCGACGACTTAGGGTACGTCGCCAGGAAATCGCGAAACGAGTCGAGTGCGGCGACATCGCCCGCCCGTGCTTGCGCCATGGCGTGCCAGAAGCTCGCGTCCTCGACGAGGCCACGTCGTCCCGCAGCCACGCGCGCGGCCTTGAACTGCGCGATCGCCTCACGATCGGCACCGCTGCGATACGCTTTCCATCCCGCGCGGAACTCGGCTTCACCCGGGACCACGGTCTCGGGCGGACCGGCGGTCGGCGTTGGCGCGATGGTTGTCCGCGGTGCTTCAACATCGAGCGTCGTACGAGGTCGGTCTCCTGCTGGAGCTTGGGGCGCCGGCAACGGAAACGCCGAGTGCGATTTGTGAGCTGCTGACGGCGCGGCCGGTGTCGGCGTCAGCGTCGACCTCGCCGTCGGTGCTGGCGTCGCCGAGGTTGCCGTTGCCGTCGGCGCTGGCGTCGGCGTCGGCGTCGGTGTCGGTGTCGGCAGGCCGGGTGGAGTGATCTCGATCGTGGCGAGCTGCCCTGCCTCCCATGTCTCGCTCGCGACGAGTGTGATCGCGGTTCGACCGCGCACGTTCAAGATCACTCGACCCCGCGTCACCGAGACGCGTGACAGATCGCCGTGTCGTGCGGCCACCTCGAAGGCGGCGTCACTCGCTTCGACCTCGGCATCATCGGTGGTCGCCCGAAAGTGCTGGTGCGGACGCGTGGGTCTCGTGCAGATGGGCGAGGATCGCGTCGACGGACAGGCCGGCGGTCTTCGAGACGTAGCGGACCCCAGCGCGAGGAACGACCGTGATCGAGACTGCGCCATCTGCGAGCGTGAGGCGCTCGTCGGGCGGCGACGCCGGCCACGCGTATGATGCAGAACCTGTCGAGCGAACCACTGCGAAATGAGTCGCCGATTCCGTTCGTGTCGCGAGCCAGAATAGTGCGGCAGCCGCGATCATGAGACTCGCTGCGAGCGCGATCGGTTTCGTCATGACACGCGGGCGAGTCGGGATGAAGTTCGCGCTCACGAGGAGATTCGAGCGCACCGCCTCGACCCGAGACGACGGCGGCCGGTAGGGAGCCACAGTGCGCGCTAGCTCGTCGATCTTGTCGGCCGTCATCGTCCGGTCCTTTCGAGCATGCGCCGCAGCGCCTCACGGGCTTCGTGAACTCTTCGCCACAACGTGCCCTCGCGGGTTTCCAGGGCGATCGCAGCTTCCTTTGCGGGTACTTCTTCGACGACGCACATCACGTATGCCACGCGAAGCGGCTCGGGCAGCGCTGCGATCGCTCGCACGATCTCCTGTGCCTCATCCGACTGTTCAACCAACTCGTCGGGTTGGATCGGTGCGGCTCTCGGGAGATCCGCGGCTCGTGTCATCGCCGCGCGGCGCCGGCCCTCGTTACGGATGTGATGCCGCGCGATGTTGGTCGCGATCCCGAAAATCCACGTGCGCACCGTCGACCGACGTCCGAAGCGTGGGGCCGCGCGGTAGGCCTCGAGGAACGTGGTCTGCACTAGGTCATCGATGGTGTCGAGATGCCCACTCGCGATCCGGGCGAGGAAGCGATAGACGTCGGCATGAAAGCGATCGAACAACGCGGCAAGACCGCGACGCTGGCGCCTTGCAACAGGCGCAACCGGATCGCACCGATCGTGCCGAGCTGTTCCACCTTCGAGAAGGACCACACGTCACGGCGGCGGGTCACCTTGGAAACGATCATCCAGGCGGTCAAGGGGCTCACGGAGCGCGTCGTTGAAGTACTTCGATCGAGGCTTCATCGGATGAGACGCCACGCTGTCGCCTGGAGGGGATCCGGTGCGACGATTTCGTGCGCCAGCGCGTCCCCTCGTCACCGGTCGCGGAGGCTTGTTGACCTTCCGGGATCGCGAAGTTCGCGGGTGGAGATAGGCCTTGGAAAGGGCTAGCCTTGCCCCATGAAGGCTTTTTTCGTGGTGCTGTTCGCCGTCCTCACCAGCTGTGGCGGTGTGAAGAAATACGACTCGCTCGTCGAGGCGAACGCAGTGTGCGATCAGAAGTGGGCGGACATCGACACCGAGCTCCAGCGTCGGTACGACCTGATTCCGAACCTGGTCGCCACCGTGAAGGCGTCGGCCGCGCACGAGGAGAAGGTGCTCGAAGAGGTCACGACAGCGCGCGCCTCCGCGTCGCAGGTGAAGCTGACCTCCGACGATCTGACCGACCCCGCGAAGATGGCTGCGTTCACGCAAGCGCAGTCGGCCCTGACGGGTGCGCTCGGCCGATTACTCGTGACCCAGGAGGCGTACCCGGACCTCAAGGCGAACGCGCAGTTTCACGACCTCAACGTCGAGCTCGAGGGGACGGAGAACCGGGTCTCACGCTCGCGGCAGGAGTACAACGACGCGGTCAAGACCTATAACGCCGAGCTCGCCAAGGTGGGCGGCCAGGTGGTCAACAAGATCTCGGGCAAACCGTTCAAGCCGCGCGTGTACTGGAGCGCCTCGGCGGCCGCGCACGAGGCGCCGAAGGTTCAGTTCTGATGCGCGCGGCGGTGGTGCTGGCGTTCGTGGTGTTGCTCGCCGGTGCCTATTCGCCGCCGCCGCTGCACGGTCACGTCGTCGACACGACCGCCAGCTTCACGGCTCACGAGGTCCGCGACCTCGATCTGACGATCGACGCGATGGGCAACACGGGCGGGTTCGTGCTCGTCGTGTTGGTCACCGACCTGGGCGCTGAATCGATCGAGGATGTCGCCTACACCGCGTTCAACACGTGGGGCGTCGGCGACAAGGGCAAGGACAATGGCGTGCTGCTCGTGATCGCGCCCAAGGAGCACCGCGCGCGGATCGAGACGGGCAAAGGCGTCGGCGGCGCGCTACCGGACCTCAAGACCAACGACATCATCCGGCAGCGGATCGCGCCGCTTCTCCAGCAAGGGCAGCTGCGGACCGCGATCGAAGACGGCGCGATCGCGATCTCGCAGGTCTTGCGCGCCGATGAATCGTGGACGCGGGCGAACCCGACGCGGCAGGGGTCGCAAGGGCAAGAGGGCGGCCGCGACACCTCTTCAGACGGCAGCTGGAAGTTGATCGTCGGCGGCGTCCTCGCGCTCCTCGTCCTCGTGGTCATCAGCCGCAAGCGGGGGGGCTTCGGCGGTCGTGGTGGCGGCGGCGGTGGCCGGTGGGGCGGCGGCGCTGGCGGCTTTGGCGGGGGCGGCGGCTTCGGCGGGGGTGGTGGAGCAGGTCTCGGAGGCGGCGATAGCGGCGGCTCGGGCTACAGCGGCGGCGGCGGGCACTCCGGTGGCGGTGGCTCTAGCGACTCGTTCTGACCGTCCGGGACGTCCGAGGAGTAACAGCTGAACAGCAGCCTGCCCGTGCCGTCGATGGCTACCGCGCCGCAGTAGCGTCCCACGTCGATCACGACGCCGGTGTCGATCGCCGTCGTCGCGCCCGATGCAATCTTGAGCAACTTATGAGGCTCTCCGATCCCGAAGTAGGCCGTGTTGCTCCCATCGACGACGATCGCGCTGGTCTTGCCCGTCACCCCGGCCGGGAGAGCGATGGAAGTCCACTCCGTTGCGCCCAGGGCGAGCTTGCCCACGAAAGACGTGCCTGCGTACCAGAGGTCACCGTTCGCAGCTCGGAACAGCGCCCGCCCTCCGCTGCCCCTCGCGGGCCACGGCGAGCCGACCGCCGTCCAGCTGGACTCGCCGGGACGGATCCGATAGGTCTGGAGGCCAAACCGCGCCCAGAGCGCGCCTTGAGCATCCACGACGGGAAACCGCCCAGGGCTCGTCATCCCACCGGGTACTATCGTCCACGCGGCGTTCTGATTGGCGGACACGGCGATCTCCGCCATGCCGCCCCCCGAGACGCCCGCATACACGTTGTTGCTGTCTGCGAAGAGCGACGCCGCCACCGGAACGGTCTTGCGAGGGGCGCCAATCGAGGTCCACGCCGATCCGTTCAGGACCACCACCTGTGACGTGAAATCGGTGGTCCCCACATTGTACTCGGCGTGTGTGAACACCTGCGCACCGACGGTAACGACACTCTCGATGCCGAAGGCCGCGCCGAACGGGAACGCGGGGAGCGGACTCGGGGTCGTCGCGCCATTCGCGAGCTTCTTCAGCCCGTTCTCGGCGAAGTAGCAGTCCGTCTGTGTGCACGCGATGTCGAGGACCACGCTCGGCAGGACGTTCACGAAGCTCGACACGACGGAGACAGTGGGGACAGTCAGGGAGTCGGCGCCATCGCCGCCGTCCGTCGGAACGTCACCATCTAGGCCGCCGTCGGACGCTACAGCGTCGCTGCCACCGTCCGAGGTCCCCGGCCCGTTACCAGGAGCGCCTGCACCGCAGGCCGACCGGCTCGCGCCGATCGCCATCCCCAAGCCGAGAATCGACGACCACGTGCTCTGCCGCATATCTGAGTGTAGGGGGCACACGAGTGGCCGAGCGCAAGGCCAGCGCAGGAGGCCTGAGCGACGCTGATAGGTTCGGCCCCAGCCAAGGCGCTGCACGCTCGCGATGTGCGCCTTGTGCGGTTGGCTGAAGCCACCAGCGCAACGGCGAGAGCTGGCTCTGGTCGCACTGCGCCCGTGTCCGGTGGGCGCAGCACGGGCACACCACGGCATGCTCGCGATACTCCGTCGTGTGCGGCCTCACCG
>Ga0123338_10005072_pt1 | contig 11355 bp, 6 predicted proteins | sample grotaG_FD_89793 | JGI IMG/M metagenome (GOLD analysis project Ga0123338, IMG submission 89793) | Glacier valley bacterial and archeal communities from Borup Fiord, Nunavut, Canada, to study Microbial Dark Matter (Phase II) -... | ecosystem: Environmental > Aquatic > Freshwater > Ice > Glacier ...
ACCTGCTGCCTTGGCAAACTGATGCACCTGTGAATCGGCAAAGCGCCGAATAAACCGACACTGTCCTATGCCAACTAGCATCGGTCGGCCGCGCTTTTCGAGGAATCTCTTGTTCACCGCCATGGCGCGGTTCCGGAGCGAACGGGGCCTGGACTCTCGACAGCATAAGTTCGTGTTTAAAAACAAGCTGGTCTCGCTAGATTCGACGATTTCCTTGTGTCTGGCGCTGTTTCCGTGGGCCAGGTTCCGTCAGGCCAAAGGCGGCGTGAAAGCCCCTGTGTTGTTGAGCTACGACGACTATATGCCGGAGTACGTCATCCTCACCGAAGCCCGTTGCCGCGACGTCAAAATGGCGCGTTCCTTCTCTTTCAACCCCGGCACGATCGTGACGCTGGACAGAGGCTACGCCGACTACAAACTGTTTGCCCGCTGGACGGAGGAGGGTCTATTTCGTCACGCGATTGAAAGACAACGCCGTTTACGAGGTGGCCGAGGAATGCTCGGCTCCGCAAAACCGGGGAATCGTCTCGCACAGCCTCATTCGCTTCAACGCCGGCAAGGCCAAAGAGGATTGTCCCTGCCTGCTGCGGCGTGTCGCGGTGTGGGATGCCGACAACGAGCGCGAAATCGTCCTGCTGACCAACCATCCCGGGTTCGGTGCCACCACAATCGCCGCTATTTACCGCGACGGCTGGAAAATTGAGTTGTTCTTCAAAGCGCTGAAACAGAATCTCCGGATCAAGACCTTCGTCGGAACCAGCGAGAACGCGCTCCGCATCCAGATTTGGACAACCTTAAATCGCGCTTCTCCAGTTCAAACGGCTGCACCACCTCTCTCAAGCGCGGTGGTCGCTCTCCAACCTCGCTTCCATGCTCCGACTGAATCTGTTTACCTACAGGCTGCTACGCAACTGATTGGACGATCTCTTTCAAACGCCGCCGCTCATCCCGGAGTCCGAGCAACTCAGGCCTGCGCTTTCCTGATTCCGACATTTCCACATAACCTCACTCTCCAAAGACAGCGCTCTGACACTTAACCTTAATCCCCTCAACCCACGTCTCCACCATCCAGTCCTGTCCTGGACAGCAGTGAAACAAGATAGATCCGCCGGTCCATGAAGTTTCTTTTAAGAGAGAGCAACGTTCCCGAATCGGAAAGACACTATCACACCGCACTGCTTCGCACCGGGGAACTATTTGGTTCGTCCTTCCAATCGGGTGTAAAGTGTCGAAAGCGCGCGAATGTACTGCACGCTTGTGAGGACAACGTATGCTCTCCATCACCGAATTCTTCCTCTCGACTCGCTCTCTGAGGAAGTCCTTCTTTTCTTTCGCCGCAAGCCTCTTATTTCTTAGCGCCTTCGGAGCCGGCAGCGCACTTGGCCAAGGCAACGCTACCCTTGTTGGGGTGGTAACAGATTCGTCCCGAGCTGTGATTCCAGGTGCCGGCGTCACGCTCACCAATACCGGGACAGGCTTGCGCATAACCGCCACCACGGATTCCGGCGGAAGGTACAGCTTCACCGGTCTGCCCGTTGGTGAATACCGTATTGACGCAGTCAGGGCTGGTTTCAAGAAGGCGGCGCAAAGCGGCGTTAGCCTCACCGCGGCCGAGTCCCTTACCATCGATCTAACACTGGAGATCGGGCAGGTGAGCGACACTGTGGAAGTTTCGGGCGCGGTCACAAACCTTGAAACCGTGAGCTCTGCAATTCGTTCGGTGGTCAGCCATGAGCTGATTGAAGACTTACCGCTAAACGGCCGCAACGCTCTTCAACTGCAGACCTTGCTGCCCGGAGCTGTCAATCAAACCGGCGCCAGGGTAAGCCTTTCACAGGAGGACGGAGTTTCTGTAAACGGAGCGCGCGGAAACGATAACAACGTGCTGCTTGATGGAGGGCACAACAATGACCTGTACGACGGTACGCCCACCTCAATTCCCAATCCTGACGCCTTACAGGAGTTTAGCGTCCTGAGTAGCAGTTTTAGCGCTGAATATGGGCGGGGGGCCGGGTCGCTGGTAACCGCAGTGACCAAATCCGGTACGAACTCCTACCATGGCTCCCTTTACGAATACTTAAGGAACGATAAGCTGGACGCGCGCTCATTTTTCGGCCACGCGGGCTTGGTAAACAAACCAACCCTTAAGAGAAATCAGTTTGGCGCGAATGTGGGCGGACCAGTTATCAGGGACAGGACATTTTTGTTCTTCTCGTGGGAATCGCTGAGGGAGAAAAACGCGACCACCAATACGGGCCAGGTTTTTCCGACGGCCGCTGAGAGGGCAGGGGACTTTTCCCAAAGCAAATCGAAGCCGATTGACCCGTCCACAGGCGCCCGCTTTCCCGGAGATTTTATCCCCCTGAGCCGCCAGTCGAAAGCCGCGGTTGCAATTGGTAACCTGCTTTTTCCACTGCCGAACATCAACGGGAACCAACTCATCTTTAACGCTCCCGGCAGCGACACCCGGGACCAATACGTCGGGCGCTTTGACCACGCGTTTACTTCGAATGACCGGGTTTACTTCAGTTATTTTTATTACGACACCTACACCAAAGCCAATGCCGGTCTGCCCTTGTTCAACGGATTCAATAACTGGACCAACAATCACCTGGTCGGCAATTACACCAAGATTATTTCACCTACGATCCTGAACTCGTTAACGTATACCCTGAACCGTTTGGCATTTGTACGGGCGGCCGATCCGATTCTTCCCGATCAGTTCCCCGGAAAGCCGCCTGAAGTCGCGCCTGGGTTGCGTTACCAGAACTTTGGCGTGAATACCGCGGCGCAGGCACCACAGTATCCTTACAGTACAAGGCTCGGCTCCTTTTCCGGATACTTCGGGACCGGGGGCAACACATATTTTGACGTTGTCCCCACTGCTCATGAAATTCGGGATACTGCCACACTCACCAGGGGGGCGCACCTCATCAAATTGGGTTTTGATTTCGCGCTAAGTGAAGCGAGCCGGCATGAAATCTTCAATGCGGACGGAGCTTCTTTTGATTTCAACGGCAGCCGAGCGGGTAACGGCTTCGCGGAGTGGCTTCTAGGACTGCCAACCAGCTTCCAGCAGTACTCAACGCTTCGCACCGACAACCAGTACAAGACGTTCGGGGCGTTCATACAAGACGATTGGAAAGTGCGCCCGAACCTCACCCTGAACCTGGGACTGCGGTGGGAGCCATATTTTGGCATTCACGATGGCCGCAATGAGATCATTGCGTATCGTCCTGGAGTGCAGTCCACCAAGTATCCCAATGCGCCTTTAGGTCTGGTTGTGCCTGGCGATCCGGGCGTGTCTTCCACCACTTACGCCAAAGACTGGAACAATGTGGGACCCCGGATTGGGTTTGCCTGGCTCCCGCTCGGCAGCGGCTCGAAGATGACTGTCCGGTCCGCCTACGGAGTCTTTTACAACACGGAGCGCGGATACCTTCTGAACGAAACGCAATTGAATCAACCGTTCGTGCTGAATGTTTCCATTCCGAATCCGCCGAGTTTTGAAAATCCATTCGCCAACTTTTCCGGAGGCAATCCGTACCCTTTCACGCCTCCCACCACCGACCAGCAACGGGCAGCTTACAAATTCATTCTGCCGATGCCGATTTCCCGCTTCTTCAACCAGGACGCATCCACGCCCTACAACCAGCAGTGGAACTTCAGCATCCAGCGTGAATTGCCGGGTGAGATTGTGATTACGACTGCATATGTGGGCTCCAAGGGAACAAAACTCTGGATCAATCGGGAGCTGAATCCGGCAGGGTTTATTCCTGGCAACGGATCGGACGGACGGGCGCTCTCCACTAATGGCAACATCGATTCGCGGCGGTTGAACCGAAATTTCCAGGGCATTGACGAGGCCGCTACGAGCGGTAGCTCCACTTACCACAGCTTGCAGGTATCGGCTACAAAACGTTTCTCAAGAGGGTTTTACATACTTTCGAACTATACCTGGTCAAAGGCGCTGGATTACGAGTCGCTGGACCGCAACTCCAGCCTCGCACAAGATCCGAACAATGTACGCGCGGAACACGGCCCGGCAGATTTCGATCGGAAGCATAATTTTGTAACTTCTTTCATCTATGAGTTTCCTTCCCCCTGGAATCAGGGTCTCGCCGGAAAATTTACGAAAGGGTGGAGCACTAACGGAATCGTCCGCTTCCTGAGTGGTAGCCCTTTGACCATCGCTCCCGGCACGGACCGCGCCCTTCAAGGCGGTGGCGGTCAGCGCGTGAATGTGGTGGGTGACCCGGTGCTTTCGGGCCGATCTTTTGACCAGCAGCGGGCCCAGTATTTCAACACGGCAGCCTTCGCTCTTCCCAGCCTAGGCACCTTCGGCAATGAAGGGCGCAATGCCCTATACGGGCCCGGACAATACAACCTGGACTTATCTGTTTTCAAAACCGCCAGAGTGCGCGAACAGGCCAGAGTGGAGTTCCGATTAGAGATGTTCAACGCCTTGAACCACGCCAACCTGGGAAACCCGAATACAACGTTGAACTCTACTGCGTTTGGGCGCATCGATTCCGTAACCGGTCCTCGGATTCTGCAGTTAGGATTGAAAGTAATCTTCTAACGTGAAACGGATCTTGGGACTTCTGATTGCTACCGCGATTAAACGTTCACTTCACCCCGACGAGCGCCCCATGGCTAAATATGGTGGAACGCTTCTTCCAGGCCTCACGCAGAATCAGTTCAAACGCTGCATTTTCCCGGATCTGGAAGAACTCATCATGGAGGTGGAAAGCAACATCGATGGCCACAACCAAAATCCCAAACCGTTCATCTAGACCGCTTCCGCTCGGGATATCCTGGAGAAAGTCACCCGAGCGCGCAAGGCAGTTGAAAAGGTGCAGAGCGTGTGAAGCACTCCACTAAGTTGCTGGTTGGCCGGGTATAGCCACAGCGCTACACTGATCCATGCGCAATTTTATTTTGGGCTTAGGATTGGCGGCCGGGATGGCGATCGGTCAAGTGTACGAGACCACCTCTGGCCTGGGACGGAAGCTTTACTCGCTGCCGGATGATGCTGCACTGCTGAGTGCCCGGCGGGCTTTGGCGGCAGACCCTAAGAATGCTACGAAGGCCTTGGCCCTTTCAAAAGCTCAGGCAGGGCGGCGGCGCTATCAAGAAGCAATCGCGACCTGTACCAAGGCGTTGGTGCTTGCACCAAAGGATGCGGATCTATATCTGGAGCGGGGTCATCGGGAATTGGGTTTGCGTGAGTTTGGGAAGGCCCGGACGGATCTGGAACAGGCGGTGCAACTTGCTCCGGATAACCTGGATGCGCATTACCATTTGGGGCTGGCGCACTACTTTTCAGGCGAGTTCGCGACAGCCGCCAATTCGTTTGAGCGGGCGCGGGGCTTGGCGAAGAACGATGACAGTCTGATTGATTGCTCCAACTGGCTCTACGTTTCACTGCAGCGCGCCGGTAAGGGGGAACAAGCCGCGAAAGCGCTGGAACGGATCACGCCCACCGTGAAGAATACGGAACCGCATCTTTATTTTTATCTACAGCTGCTGCACTTCTACCAGGGCAAGCTTACGGAAGCAAAAGTGTTACCGGCGAAACCGGCTGGCCCGGAAGATGTTGAAGGCGAGTTGTCTTTTAACACTGTGAACTACGGAGTTAGCAATTGGAAGTTGTATCACGGGAAGCGTGCAGAGGCCATGCCGCACTTTACAAATGTGGTGAAGGGGGAAGCGTGGAATTCCTGGGGATTTATCGGCTCAGAGTTGGAACTTCTGCGCGGCGGTAAATAGACAGCAAAAAGCCCTCACTGCCACTGTTCGGCAATGAGGGCTCTTTCAAAAAACACCTGGTTTTTAGAAGTAGTACTTAGCGCCGAACTGCATGACGCGCGGCGTACCAAGTGAGCTGCTGTACTTGCCGAATGTATTCGGCGAACCCAGGCTAAGCGATGCAGTATTCACATCGAAGCGAACGGAGTTAGTGACGTTGAACACCTCTGCCCGGAATTGCAGCTTGTGGTTTTCGCTCCACGGCATGTTGAATACTTTGTTTAAGCTGCCATCAATGTTGAACACGCCGTCCCCGCGTAGTGTGTTGCGGGAGCCGCTCTGTCCAGGCAGTGTGAGCGCGAACGCGTTGAATGCCGCATTAGGATCGGCGAACAGGTAAGGGCCGCCACCTTTGACGGCCGCGTTCTTTACCGTGCCAGCCGTGAGCGGAGTCAACTGGGTAGCATAGCCGGATATGTTCCAGTTTGTGGGCCAGAAGCCACCGTTCCCTACTCCGATGGGAAGACCGGATGTTTGGCGATAAATACCGCTTAATTGCCATCCGCCGATGACTGCATTCACAAGTTTATTCGAGGTATCGAGGAACGACTTGCCTTTGCCGAAGGGGAGTTCATACACCACGAACGCGGTCACTACCTGCCGCACGTCGTAATCGGAAACGGCGCGCATCTGACGGGTGTTCCATGGGTTGATGATCTGCGAGAAAGTAGCTCCATCGGATTCGCGGCTGGAAGCCAGATCGATCGATTTGCCGAGTGTGTAGTTCACATCGAATACCAGCCCGTTGCTGAACCGTTTGCGGGCCGTAGCTTGCAAAGCGTGATAAGACCCGCTGCCGCGTGACCGGTATACAGCCAGTGAGGAGTACTGTGCGTTCCATTGCTGGTAAGCTCCGTAGCGGCCGCAAGGGTCGCAATCAGGACCATCGATATCGAGCAGGACAGAGGTCGCATCCGGTTCCTGTGTATAGAACTGATCGTAAATCTGCTGCGTGGCGCTGAGGCCCTTACCGGCGTAGGTGGAATAGAAGTTCTCAAAGAACGGCTGCTTGGCAACCGTTTTTGCACCGGCAGCGACCTGCTGTTGCATGATGGTGGCGGCCTGGAAATAGGTCTGGCCGGATGCCGGATCTTTCAAGTTCGTCGGAATCGCGACGTCATCGCCAATGATGGAACGGCGGGAGAGGCGGCTGACATAAGCTGCCTGCAACACCAGACCGTTCTTGATTTCCCGTTCAATGGAGAAGTTAAGATTGATGGTGTACGGGGCCTTCAGCTTGTCATCCAAGCTGCTCGCAATGGCCCAGATATTCGGAGCGGTTTGCGGAAAGCCCCCCGGGGGCGCTGGAATCAAAAGACCCGCTGGTAGAACAGTGGGGCCTTGGAACCGAGGAGCGGTCAGAGCACTGGCGTTCGCGGGGTTGGTGAGCGAGGTGGAGAAGCCAAGCGCGGTGGAATCCACTAAGCGAATCAGGCTTTGGCCGAAGGCATCATAATACATGCCGGCACCGGCGCGGATGGAAGTTTTACCTGCGCCGCCGAACAATTTGCCCAGGAATCCATCGGAACTCTGCGGGGAATAAGCAATTCCCAGGCGCGGAGAAAAGTCATGCTGGAAGGGATACAAAGGGCGTCCACCGGGCTTGCTCGAAAGGTCGAACTTGATTGGTGCAACCTGCGACTGCGGCAACCCTTTGTCTGCCAGGGCACCACGAGCGTTGAAGAAGTCATTCAACGGAATGGAGGTGGTGGTCTGGATTCCGTTCGCCTCCTTGATTGCGGGGTTCAAAGAAACACGCAAGCCAGCGCTGATGGTCAAGCCGCGCGTGGCTTTCCAGGTGTCCTGCAAATACATTTCGAAATTTTTATCGATGAACTTGCGCGCAATGCCGGCACCCTGCGGCAATACGGCGCCCGTGGCGTCGTAATTATAACTAGCGTTGCCTTGTGAAACGATGCCTAGCAAATCGGTCATAAGCCGGGTGTACAAAGTGCTGTTTTTGGCGTCGGGAACCAGTAGATTGCTTCCGGTGCCTTGTAACCATGAGGAATTGATATTTCCACTGCTGAACGAGTTGCCGAAGTTCAAGCGCTTAGCGCTTGTATAGCGATAGTTCGCACCGAAGGCAAAGGTATGAGCGCCCTTGTTCCAGGTGAAGTCGTCAGCAATGTTGTGGGTCGGGATAGTCGCGGTGAGCGAGCGCGTCGTGGGGTACAGGTTATCGATGGAGCGCAGTGTGACATAAGGAACGCTCTGTATGCCGGTTTCATCGTAAGACTGGCGAGTGAGCCCGTAGCGCATGTTGCTGATCAAATTCGTTGTGATCACCCAGGTATCGCCAACAGCAAAACCTTTGGCATTCTCAAGCCGCGCGGAGGAATCCGCCTGGCCGGGAAACTGGGGAATCAACCTGGTGAGATGGTCGTTCTGAAGGTTACCGCGGAAGAAGATCTGGTTCTTCGAATTCAGGATGTAATCAGCCCGGGCGATGTAAGTGTTGTAGCGCAAGGGAGAGCCGCTGTTGAATCGGAAGCCAGCGGTGTTGAGGCCGTCACCGACCGAAGTGTCGTTGGGTGAAGGAAACTGCTGCAAATACTTTAGGATGGCCGCGTTAGGGCCGATATGAAGAGGGTCGGCATTCGCGGTAATTTGCGCCGGTGACAAAGTTCCAATGGAACCATCTTTCTTGAAGTATGTGAAGGTTCCTGTGCGATACAGATTATTGGGAACAATGCGCAAACCGCTCGCTTGGGAAGCGTCGCGACGGCCTTCGTAACTTCCGAAGAGGAACAGCTTGTCGCGCTTGATGGGGCCACCCATGGTGCCTCCATAAACATTCCGGATTAGCGCTGTGCGGGGCACGCCGGCCGCGTTGTTGAAAAAGGTATTCGCGCTGGTCAGAGTGTTGCGGTTGAATTCAAAAGCGGAGGCATGCAACTGGTTGGTGCCTGATTTTGTGACAAGTGAGACCTGGGCCCCGGAAGATCGGCCTTGGTCTGCACCGAAGTTGGAAGTAGTTACGCGAAACTCCTGCACGGAATCGAGGGTTACGCGGAGGACCGAGGTGAATGCAGTGCGCGCCTGTTGATCGTTTACGTCGACACCGTCTAAGGTGACGTTACCCTGATCGCTCTTGCCGCCATTTACGGAACCGCTCCGGTAATCGTCTTTTCCGTTGGCGATGTAAACCACGCCAGGTTGCAGGGCCAGAAGACCAACCGGGTTGCGAGCTTCAAACGGCAATTCGAGAATTGGCTTCTCACCGATCGCGTTGCCGATCGAGGCATCGGTGGTGTTGACCTGTACCGATTCCGATGAGACGGCGACTGTTTCAGAGACGGAACCGATTTCGAACTTGAGATTTACAGTTGCGGGCGAATTGACCTGAAGGACTAATTCTTCAACCACTTCGGTTCGGAAGCCGGCGACCTTGCCTTCCAGGCGATATCGGCCCGGCGTGACTTGCAGGAGCGAAAAACGCCCTTGGCCGTCAGTGGTTTCGGTGCGCTTTGCCTTCGTTTCTTTGTTGACGATTTCGATGTTGACATTGGGAAGGAGTCCACCGCTAGCGTCAGTGGCGATGCCGGTGAGACTGGAAGTGTTCTGGGCAAAAAGGGCGCTGGACACCAAAGATGCCAGTGCAATTATAGAAAACGTTGAACGCATTATTCCCCCTGAAAGAATGAGCGGCCACGCTTGTTCGACACGGACAGTGTGCAAAACAGCTCAGACGGGGAGGCGCGCGCTAATGGTTGATTGTCATCGACAGTGCACAATATTGTCAAGCGACAGCGATAATAACAGGTTGCCGAGTGTGCACATTCAGGGCGATGGGGTGGCGGGGCGCTGCTGCGGTTTTCTGCTTGAGCGGACGGGACGCGCAGTGTCGCTTCAGGCCAAAGAGCGTGCGCGCGTTCCGGCGATCCTGCTGAATGCATCAGCTGTTGCCTTGATTTGCGATGTGTTCGGGAACCGCGAACTTTTGAATGCGGCGAAGCCGGTCAGGAAACGAGTGGTGGCGTGGGCCCGCGGTGCTACTCCGGCAGCATTACCGTATGTAGAACTGCCGCACGCGGCCATTGTGGTGTCTGAAGAGCTTCTGTTGGCATGCCTTCCGCGCGTTTCAGGGCAGGCTATGGGTGATCAGGCGGCAGAACTCATCTATGCGGCACCGCCGTTTCCGCAACACGTCACCGTGGAACGCTTTGGTTCGCGGATGGCCAGCAGTTGTTCCGTCACGTTGCGAGCGGCGACCGCGGAAGCCGCCTGCTGGATGGAAGCGACCCGTGACGGTTGGTTGTTTCTGGTCCAGGATGCACCGGCTTCGGGCTGGCTGCTCAGCGTGGGGGCGAGTGCCGAAACGCTGTTGGGGCAAAGCTCTCTGGTCGAGAAACAGATCGATCGGTGCGGCCCGGCATCCGGTGAGTTTGCGGCGCATCCCCGGATTGCGGCACCTCTGGCCGGGCGGGGGTGGCTGTTGTGCGGTACGGCGGCAATGGGCTTCGACCCGATCTGCGGAGATGGGACCGCGTACGCCGTTCGCGAGGGGATACTGGCCGCAGCGGTTGTGAGTGCGATGGCGGCTGGCGGCGATGAAGCGGCTCTGTTGCGGCACTATACCGCTCGATCGATCGCCGGGTTCGGGCGGCATCTTGCGCTGTGCCGCGAGTTCTATCGCTCAGGGTTCGGCGGGCCGTGGTGGGATGAGGAACTAGCCGGCATCGAGCGCGGGATTGCGTGGTGCCGTGCAGCGGTGCTCGCGGAAGAGCCGTTCTGCTACCGGCTGAATGGCTTCACCCTGGAGCGTGTGGCGTGACGGCAATCACCGGATGGCGAACGTACCGGCGGGTGGGCGTCTTCATGCGTCCTTATGCGGGGCGGCTGGTGGTGGTGCTGGGGATCAGCCTGGCGGCGACCGCGTTGAGCCTGGTGCAGCCTTATATCTCGAAGCTGCTGATCGACCGGGCACTGATGATGCGCGACATGCGCGCGCTGGCCTGGATCTCTGGCCTGATGTTCCTGGCGGTGGTGCTGGGCTTCGGTTTGAACATGCTCTCCAGCTATCGCTACGTGCGGATCTCCGCGGCGATGCTGTTCGACATGCGGCTGGCTTTGTTCCGGCACCTGCAGGAGCTTTCGCCGCGTTTCTATGCGCACTTCCGGCTGGGCGACTTGATGTCGCGCTTGAACAACGATGTGGGCGAGGTGCAGCGCGTTTGCGCGGATACGCTGCTTTCGGTGGTGAGCAACGTGGTGTTTCTGGTAGGCAGCGTCGCAATGATGCTGTGGCTGAACTGGCGTCTGTTTCTGGTGAGCATCGTGCTGGTGCCGGGTTGTGTGTGGACGTTTGTGGGGTTTCAGCGCAAGCTGACGCTGTTGACGAAGAGCCTGCGGGAGCGTAGCGCTGATTTGGGCAGCTTGTTCGTGGATTCGATTCTGGGCATGCGGGTGGTGAAGTCGTTGCATGCGGAACAGTATGAGCGGGACCGGTTCCGGGATCGCAACGATGCGTACGTGCGGACGATGCTCGAAGTGCAGATTGCGTCGTTCCTGAGCGGCGTGCTGCCGGGGACGATTCTGAGT
>Ga0123338_10005073_pt1 | contig 11350 bp, 11 predicted proteins | sample grotaG_FD_89793 | JGI IMG/M metagenome (GOLD analysis project Ga0123338, IMG submission 89793) | Glacier valley bacterial and archeal communities from Borup Fiord, Nunavut, Canada, to study Microbial Dark Matter (Phase II) -... | ecosystem: Environmental > Aquatic > Freshwater > Ice > Glacier ...
GGCATGAAGGCCATCATGTACGGGGCGCAGGCCATCATGCTGGGGCAGGCCGAAGTGGTGCTGGCCGGCGGCATGGAAAGCATGAGCAACGTGCCCTATTACCTCGACAAAGCTCGCTTCGGAGCCAAGTACGGCAACGGCCAAATGATTGACGGCCTGATGAAAGACGGCCTCTGGGACCCGTACCACGACTTCGCCATGGGCGTGGCGGCCGACATGACGGCCCGCGAGCACGGCATCAGCCGCGAAGACCAGGATGCCTTCGCCCGGCAGAGCTACGAGCGCAGCGCCGAAGCTGCCCGCGCCGGCAAAAAGAAGCACGAGATTATCTCCGTCACCATCGAAGCGCGCGGCAAAACGACGGTTGTCGAAGACGACGAGGAGTATACGAAGGTGCAATTCGACAAGTTCACCGGCCTCAAACCCGCTTTTGGCAAGGACGGCACCGTGACGGCCGCCAACGCCTCGACCCTCAACGATGGGGCCGCCGCCGTGCTGCTCATGAGCCGCGAGAAAGCCACCGCGCTGGGCCTCACGCCACTGGCCATCATCCGCGGCTTCGCCGATGCCGAGCAGGCCCCCGAAAAATTCACCACCTCGCCCGCCCTGGCCATCCCCAAAGCCTTGAAAAACGCTGGGCTGAACGCGAGCGACGTGGACTTCTATGAAATCAACGAGGCGTTCTCGGTCGTGAGCCTGGCCAACAACCGGCTGCTGAACCTGGAAGGCACAAAGGTGAACGTCTATGGCGGGGCCGTTTCGCTGGGTCACCCGCTCGGCGCGTCGGGCGCGCGCATCATCACGACGCTTATCAGCGTGCTGCGCCAGGAAGGCGGCCGCATCGGGGTCAGCGGCATCTGCAACGGCGGCGGCGGGGCCTCAGCGTTGGTGCTGGAGCGGGTGTGAAATCGACCTGGCTAAAAATCACTGCCGCGAGTAAGCTTCGACGCAAGCTTCACTCGCGGCAGTGATTTTTTTATGTCGGCAATCAGGGGCAGAAAATAGTGCTTTTGTTGCCGCGATATACGACAGGCGGACGGATTTACGTGGTGTTTACCCAGTCTAAAACAGCCCGAACAGCTTGCTATTGATGCGTTCGATGATGTCGCCCAGGTCTTCGGGCCGCCGCACGTAGTCCAGCTCGTTCACGTCCACGATGAGCAGCTTGCCGTGCTCGTAGCCCGCAATCCAGCGCTCGTACTGCTCGTTGAGATTGCGCAAATACTCGATGCTGATGGAGTCTTCGTATTCGCGGCCGCGCTTCTCAATCTGGCCGATGAGCTTGGGCAGGTCGGCGCGCAGGTAGAGCAGCAGGTCGGGCGGCTCGACGAGGCTGATGAGGCTCTCGAAGAGGGCGTAGTAGTTGGCGTAGTCGCGCTCGGCAAGCAGGCCGCTCTGGTGCAGGTTGGCGGCGAAAATGTGCGCGTCTTCGTAAATCGTGCGGTCCTGCACGACGCTCTTGCCGGCTTGCACGAGCGCCTTGATGTGCTGCGTCTGGCGGAAGCGCTCGTTGAGAAAGTACACCTGCAAGTGAAACGCCCAGCGGGGCATGTCGGCGTAGAAGTCCTTCAGGTAGGGATTGTCGGCGACTTCTTCCAGAAATTCTTCCCAGCGGAAATGTTGGGCCAGGCGGTGGGCGAGCGTCGTTTTGCCGGCCCCGATATTGCCTACGATGGCGATGTGCATGAGTGGTTATTGCGGGTAGCGGGTAGGTGGTCAGCCCCAGGTGTTGGGCGAGTGTGGGGCCAGGGCCGGGTTCGCGCGGCAGCCATCGTCCACTGATTTAACAATCAGGGCATCAGGCAAATCCAGGAATGCCTTCAGTAATTGGCTTCAGTGAAGCCCGCTGAATTCGAGTCGGCAAAGGTAAGCCCGTCGGGGACTGCCCAGGCACCGCTTTTTGGCCCGCCGACTTCGCCTACCGGCCCGCACGCGATACCCCGCATCCTGGCCGCCCTTTCGCCTGTTCCATTACTTGCCGCCGTCGAGTCGGTCTTTCACGCGGCGCGCGCTTCGCAGGGTTTGAAACTCGCCCTGCGCGCCGCGAACGCTCAGGCGCTCGTCGAGGGGCAGCTGCTGGCGCACCTGCTCGTAGCGGGCGTTGAGGCGCGCGAGGGCACCGCCGGCCTCTTCCCATTCGCGGGCGCTCCACTGCCGCCGCTCGGCGCGTACGGCTTCGAGGAAGCGGTCGTAGAGGTCGGGCAGCTGTGAGGCCGGTACGCGGGCCGGGTCCACGCGCTCGTGCAGCAGCCGGGCCAGCACGGGGTCGGCGCTGGTGGCCGGGAAAGCGGCCGCGCGCGGCGCGCTGTCCGGTACGCGGCGCGCGGCGGCCGGGCGGGCACCCACCAAATCGCCGCGCCGGAGCAGGCTGTCCTGATGGGCGTTCTGGGCGGTGGCGGCCAGGGGCAGCGCCAGCAGCAACAGGGCCGTGGCGACGCGGCGAACCGGAAAAATAGTGGGGAGCATGGGCGAAAAGTGCGAGGTTAGGGCGGCGGAAAACTAGCGGTAACTGCCGCGAGCTGTTCCTCAACGCCGGCGCGGCGGCGCGCGTATGCCGCCGAGGCTACGAAAGTCGCTTTTGTGCCCGACCTTCGCCCGAATACCCGTTTTCGACCCATGCCGACCGCCGCTTCTCCTCAGCCCGACCAGCCTACTTCGCTTCCGCACATCACGCCCGCCACCGAGCAGGATATTCCCGTCATCGTGGCGCTGGCCGAAGCCACCTGGGAGCCGACTTACCGCTACATCATCTCCAAAGAGCAGCTCGACTACATGTACCGCGTCATCTACACGCCGGCCTCGCTGCGGCGGCAGATGCGCGAGCAGCGCCACCAGTTTCTGCTGGCCTACGTCGACGAGCGGCCCGCTGGCTTCGCCTCATATTCGGAAAAACCGGCCGGGGTGTACCACCTCAACAAAATCTACGTGCTGCCCTCGCACCAGAGCCAGGGCCTGGGCCAGCGCCTGATAAGCGCCGTGGAAGCGGCCGCGCGCGCGGCCGGCGGCGCGGCCCTGGAGCTGAACGTGAACCGCCACAACCCCGCCCTGGCCTTCTACGAGCGCCAGGGCTTCGCCCAGCACCGCGAAGAAGACGTACCCATCGGCCCGTATTGGATGAACGACTACGTGCTGCGCAAGGAGCTGTAGTCTGGCGTGGCACGCCGTGTCATGGCCCCGACACCGACCCAGGCGCGGTAGTTGGGCGCGGCGGACGGGTTAGCTTTGGGGTCAATTCTAATTCAGTCTCAAAATGGCAATTAAATTAACCGTCCTCTCCAACGGCTCCTTGCGCGTGGAAGGCGAAGACATCGAGATGGTCGATGCCCAAGGCCAGCCCTACGGCCTCGGCGGCCGCCAGCGCATCAGCATCTGCCGCTGCGGGCTGAGCGCGCAGAAGCCGTTTTGCGACGGCTCCCACAAAGGGCATTTCGAGCACGACGCGACGGCTTTCGACCTGCCCGCGCCGAAGCCGGTGATTTAGAAAACCGAGGTCGTTGTCATGCAGAGCGCAGCGAAGCATCTCGCGTGGCGCAGTAATTTCAGTTGTTTGCACGAAAGCTTACGTTTGAGTTTACTGCGCCACGCAAGATGCTTCGCCGCGCTCTGCATGACAACGACCTCGCTCAATATCAAATCACGCGCAGCATCAGCCACAGGTGGAGCCGCACGACATCGCCCATCGAGTCGCAGCGGGCAAAGGCTTGGGTGCGGTGGTAGCGGTTGAGGGCGTCTTTTAATTGGTCCACTTTTTCGGGCGGGGCCAGCTCGTGGCGGCGCATCACGTCGAGCAGGGCTTTGAGGCGGTGGCGCTCGGCGCGGGCGCGGCGGGCCATCAGGGTGCGCTCCTCGGTCTGGTATTGGCGCAGGGTCGAGGGCTGGAGCAGCTGAGCACAGAGGGCCACGACGGCCGCGTTGTCGGGGAAAGCTTCGGGGCGGTACATGGCCCGGCGACCTTCGTAGCTCTGCTGGTCGAAGTCGATGGCCCGGACGCGGTACTGCTCGTCCTCGAAGTCGGGCGTCACGTCAATCACGTAGTTGTAGGCCCGCATGTCGCCCAGCAAGCGCGCGAAGCAGCGCTCGTTGAACTTGACAAACTCCTTGGCGATACGCACCTGATTCAGGTGCGGCATTTGCAGGCGCAGGCGAATAAAGTCGTCGCCCGGAATGCCGGCGATGTGCTCCTCGATGAGCGTGTCGCCGGCGCCGACCAGGTAGTTCATCGAGTTGGGCGAGAGCAAATGCTCCAATTCCAGCCCGTAAACGCGCGAGGCATCGGCCCGCTTCACGTAGAAATAGTCGTAGTTGTCGTTGAGCTGATTGAGAATGCGCACCCGAAACGGGTTCGAGTTGCCGAAGCGGCAGTAGTCCACGCGGTCGGCGAGCAGGTGCTCGGTGAAGCTCAAATCGCCGGCCGTTTTGAGCAGCGCATAGACCTGCACCAGGCCCTGGCTCAGTTCCAGCAGCTGGTGCGGCTCGTAATGCACGGTTTGCCAGAGTGTGTCGCGCCCGGCGCGGTCGAGCAGCGGAAATGCTTGCCCGAAGCGCCCGAGGTCGGCGTAACTCACCGGCAAATCCGCTTCACGGTCGTAGGCGCGCAAATACCCGCGCAGGGCCGGCGTGAGCGGATAGCTGGGTTTTTTCTTGGAAATGACCATCGGGACAATGAACAATGAGCAATGAGCAATTCTCCTTGGCGATTGCTAGGCACTCATTGTTCATTGTTCATTGCTAATTGTTCATTGACAAAGGCCACGTATTGCGCGCGGGCGGCATCCTTGCTCATGCCCGCTACTTGCGTCCAGGCATCGTATTTGGCGATGGCTTTGAAGTCGAAGCCCGTGGGGCGGGGGCCGCTGTTGTCGCCTTCGGTGGCTTGCTTGTAGAGGGCGTAGAGCTGGAGCAGCTGCGTGTTGCTGGGCTTAGTGGGCAATTGCTGGGCGCGTTGCGCGGCGGCCTCGAAGTCGGCTTGGGTAGTCATGGGAGGAATTAAAAAACGAAGGTTAAGACGGGCCGCATCGGCCGCTGGGCGTAGCTTGCGGCTTCACCTGATTCCGCTCATTTTCGGCCCCGTCTCATGCGCAAAGCTACCCGCTTCCTCCTGTTTTCCGTCGCCCTGCTCGCCGGGGCCACCCGCGTCGCTCAGGCGCAAACGCCGCCTCCAACCCAAGCGCAAACTCAACCCCAGCCGCGCACCCTGCTGCACTGCGGCCGCCTGCTCGACGTGCGCGCCGGCCGGCTGCTGAGCCAGCAAACGCTGGTGGTTGAGAAGGACCGCATCACGGCCGTGCTCGCCGGCTACACCGCCCCGGCCGGGCCGCTCGACAAGGTCATCAACCTCGAAGGCCAGACCGTGCTGCCCGGCCTCATTGACTGCCACGTGCACCTCGAATCGGTGCCGAGCCGCGGCTCGTTCGCCGAGCAATTCATCCTGAATCCGGCCGACGTGGCGTTTCGCGCCCAGGCCAACGCGCTGACGACCTTGCGGGCGGGCTTCACCACGGTGCGCGACTGCGGCGGCTCGGGCGTGAACACGGCCCTGCGCAAGGCCGTGGCCAAAGGACTCGTGCCCGGCCCGCGCATCTACTCGGCGGGCGTGGCCATCTCGGCCACCGGCGGGCACATGGACAACACCGACGGACTGAGCGATTTCATGATGGAGAAGCTCAACCCCGGCCCGGCCGAGGGCGTGGCCAACGGCCCCGACCAGTGCCGCCAGGCCGTGCGCGAGCAGTTCCGGCGCGGCGCCGACCTGATAAAAATCGCCAGTACGGGCGGCGTGCTCGACCTGAGCAAGGACGGCACCGGGGCGCAGTACGGGGAGGATGAAATCCGCGCCATCGTGCAGACGGCCCGCGACCTGGGCATGCCCGTGGCCTGCCACGCCCACGGCGCGGAAGGCATCCGGCGAGCCGCGCGGGCCGGCGTGACGAGCATCGAGCACGGCTCGCTCATGGATGCCGAGGCCATCGCGCTCATGGCCAAAACCCGCACCTGGTACGTGCCCACGCTCATCGCCGGGCGCTCGGTGGCCGACACGGCGCGCCTGCACCCCGGCTATTTCCCGCCCGTCATCGCCGGCAAAGCGTTGGCCGTGGGCACGCAGATGGCCGGCACCTTCGGCCGGGCCATCAAGGCCGGGGTGCGCGTGGCGTTCGGCACCGACGCGGGCGTATTTCGCCACGGCCTGAACGCGCTCGAATTCACCTACATGACCCAGGCCGGCATGAGTCCGCTCGATGCCATCCGCACGGCCACGCTCAACGCGGCCGAGCTGCTCGGCGACCCCCAAACCCTGGGCGCTTTGGAGGTGGGCAAATTCGCCGACGTGCTGGCCGTGGACGGCGACCCGTTACAGGATATTTCCACCTTGCAGCGCCCGAAACTGGTGATGAAAGGCGGCGTTGTTATCAATTGACAATGAGCAATTAACAATGAGCAATTCAGTTTCAACCAATTACGGTTTGTTCTGAATTGCTCATTGCTCATTTTTAGTTGACAATTGAAACTTTCATGCCCACTTCCTCAATCGGCCACTTGTCGCCGGGGTCCACGGGCACGCGCGAGATTTTTTCCACCACGTCCAGCCCCGCGATGACTTCGCCGAAGACGGTGTATTGCCCGTCGAGCGAGGGCACGCCGCCGCGCGTGGCGTAGGCTTGCGTTTGGGCGGGCGCGAGGGGCCGGCCGGCGGCGGCGCGGGCCTGGGCGGGCAGCAGGCGCTCGCCGACTACGAAGTAGAAATCGGTGTTGGAAGATAAGTGGCCGGGATTTTGGGCATCGTCGTAGCGGGCCATGCCGAGCGCGCCCTTGGCGTGGAAGTGCGCCGGACGCACCTCGGGCGGCAGCCGGTAGCGATGCAGTCGGATGGTGCGCGGCCCGCTCGTCTGCCCGCCCTGCACGGCAAAGTCCTTCACCACCCGATTAAACACCAGCTCGTCGAACACCCCACGCCGGGTCAGGAGCAGAAAATTCGCTTTGTGAATCGGCGTATCGTCGAACAGCCGCACCCGAATATCGCCCAGCCGCGTTTTGAACAGCACTTCCGAGCCGGGGTATTGGCGACCGTAGGCGAGCAGCGCGGCCGGGGCGGTGCTGTCGGTGAGGGCCGCGATGTCGGGGCCGGGCGGGCGCGGCGCGGCGGGCGCGGCCGTGGTGGCCGGCTCGGTGCGCGGCCCGCAGGCGGCGAGCAGCAGGGTTAGCAGCGTGAAAAGGTGGGGTCGGGTGGGCATGGGGGGCGTTGGGTATTGGGTGTTGGGTGTTGGGGGTCATTGTCATGCAGCGCGCAGCGAAGCATCTCGCGTGGCGCAGTAAACCCAAACGTCAGCAATAATCCGAGCGAGATGCTTCGCTGCGCTCTGCATGACAACGACCCCCAACACCCAACACCCAACACCTAAAACCTAAAACCAGATACCCTCTCAAGGCTTGGCTTTAACCTTCTCAGACCCAGCATCCGGCGTTTTAATTTTTACCTTGACCTTAGCCGCGGCAGCCGGCGCGACCCCACCGCCCACCGCCCCACTCGATGCCGGCGCGGCAGGCGTGGCCGGCGCGTCGGCTTCGGCGGCCTCGATGTCGTCGGTTTCGGCGGCGACGGCTTGTTTTTGCTGGGCCAGCAGCAGGCGGTCTTGGGCCAGGGTATTGGCTTTCCAGGCTTTCAGCTCGGTGGTGAGGCGCTCTTTTTCGTCCTTGCCCAGGCGGGCGGGCAGCATGAGCGCGCCCAGGTCGGGCTTGCCGGCCTGCGTCCAGGCCGTGAGCCAGAGCGAGGCCACGAGCGGGGCGGCTTCCTTGAGGCGGAAGGCGACCATGCCGCCCACCTGCTCCTCGTAGGCATCGGCGAAGGCATCGGCGTAGCGGCGCTCGGTGCGGCCGTAGCGGTGGGCGAAGGCATATTTGGTGCGCGGCGTGAAGCCCTTGGCGACTTTGGTTTCGAGGTCGTAGGTGGCCGTCAGAAAGCCGTAGGAGCTTTGCAGCACGGCCCAAACGGCAGCGGCCGGGTCGGGCAGCTCGCGCGCGCCGGGGCCGAAGAGCTTGTATTTATCCAGAAACCGCTCCGGCAGCTGCGTTTCCCAGAGACCCAGCAGGCCAGCCTGCCCGGTGAGCTGCCCGTCGTAGTTGAGCGTGGTGCGCAGCGGCACGCAGGCATCGGCGGCGTAGAAGCTCAGCTCGGCCGAGAGGCGCACGATGTCGAGCGTGTCGCGGGCGCGAAACGCGGCCACGAGCTTTTCCTGCGTGTCGAGCACGGCCCAGGGCAGCGTGCCGTACTTGGCCAGCGTATCGGCCGAAAACTTGGTCGCCGCCTCGTCAAAGCCCCGTGGAATCTTGGCGAACGGGTTGCGCTCGGCGTAGTGGTCGAGGTAGATGACGTGGCGCAGCGCCTCGGCCGGGTCCTGGGCGCGGCGCTCGTCGGGGGCCGTGCTCTGGCGCACGAGCGCCGGCAGGTGGCGGTAGTAGAACGCCTGCATCGGGGCGGGCAAGCCATAAACGGCCACTTGCGTGACGACCCGGTGACCCAACACGCCCCAAGCCAAAGCGGGCCGCGCGCTGCCCGCCAGCAAGCCGCCCACGACCAGCGCGAGCCGGCATAATCCTATCTTTTGCATAAATGAAAACAGCCAGCCGGCCCCCGCCCGTCGGAAGCCGCGGCCCGGCCCGAAGCTAAGCTTTAACGGCCAGACTCGGCCGCCGTCGCCGTCGCGGCTGCCGGCTGAAATCACCCGAATTTTATACATTTCGGGCCTAACCAACCCCCGCCCCGCTGCCGTAGAAGGGCTTCCTTTTCCACCGGAGCCGCCTGCTTTCGTGGTGGGTATTTTTTTCGGGGCCTCGGCCCCTGGCTGTAGCGAACACCACAACGCCCGGCTTCCACGTGAGTGGAGCCGGGCGTTGTTGGGTTTTAAGCTTACAGTGGGGTAGCAGTTGAAGCATCCATATTACCCAGTAGGGTAATTATTTCCTGCTCTAACTCTTGAAATGCAGATAGTTGTCGAAGTACGGCAAACCCTTGCTCCTGCTGTAGTTCTACTAACCGGTACAAGCGACGACGCTCGTAAGCTTTAAATTTTTCCAGCTTTCGACCGCTTAGTCCGCTGGCATCGCGTAACAAATTAAGTAGGAGTTCCTTTACCTGCCTTGTGTCTTCCAGCTTATTCCACTTAGGGAACATTATTGATTGCCGGCCTTGAGGATTTTCAGCAGCTTCCCGAATGGCCTCTTCATTGTGCATCAGCCAGGTTTCCGTCATCTGGACGGGCACCACCTGTGCGTAATACGGTAGGCTCGTCTTGAAAACCTTCTCAACGCTCGCCACTATCTCTTCGCGACGGGCGGTAGCAAGCTTGCGCTTTTCAGCATCCCGGTGAATGAAGTAAATGTCGGCCGGGGAGAATAAACTCGCTGCTAACAGGCGTTCGGACAAGGTTTGCAATGGCTCTCGAAAAGAAAGTAGTGACCAATCAGGAACTTGCAGCCTAAATCCATAGTCCGGGGCCAAGTACTGACTCAGCAGCCATTCCAGAATGGGCTTTAAAAGCTTGTCGGAGCTTCCGTCCGCCACCAAGGTTCCGACCAATTGCTTCATAGTAGTTGCCTGGCCTGCTCAAACAATTCATATTGCCCCGCGAACAGGTCCCGTAGCCGTTTTTCGCGCGGCACCGGTTTTTTAGACTGACCGTTGCTGACTTCCGTCATTTCGTCGCCGCCGCCGTCCGGGCTTAGGTAAGCTAGCAGTTCTCCCAGCGTAACCACTTGAGCGGGTTTGTCGCCCTGGACGCGCCACGTATCCGGCAAAGCCGCGAACTGAACCTGATTATTCAACCGGCCCATACCCGCGCCGCTTTTCACGCGCCGGGCAATGATGAGCGTATCGGGCGGCAAGCTATTAACGACGGCTGGCGAGTGTGTATTGATAATGACTTGCCGCAGCTTGGTATTCTCCTCCAATGGTTTTGAGGTGTCAGTGACTATTTCTTGCAACAGGTGCAGCATGGCCATTATCCGGGCAGGGTGAATACCGTTTTCCGGTTCTTCCAGACACAATACCCCGCCTATTTGGTCATCTTCCTCGATGACAGTCAGGGCCAGGAAGCGAAGCGTACCGTCGGACAAGGCCCTAGCAGGGTGCTGGGTGCCGGAGCGGTCGGCAACTTCAACCGTGAGCGAATCCCGTTTATCGTCCCGCTCCACGGCCACATGCTGCACGTCCTCATTGAGTTCGGCCAGCCGGTTACCCACCCGCGCGTACACGGCGGCTCCGCGCAGGCGGCCCAGCCGATAGAGCGTAGCCGGCAGGTGTGCCCCATCCGGTCCTAGATGCGCCGGCGCGTCAATCCGGTCCGGCAAGCGCAGAGCCGTGGGTTCGAGCTGGAGTAATTGCCATGACTGCATCTCACGCTTGGCCAGCGCGGCGGTAGCTGCTTCGGCCGCGTTCACGGAGGAGAGCACCGTGCGCACGAGCTTGCTTGCGGGATAGGGTTGCGGCTGGCCGGCTCCTTCCTGGTGGCGGCGCACGAACACCCCGCGCTCCGAATCTTCGGTGCTAATGAACTCTACCGTTCGCCGCCCCACTATCACGCTGTTGCGCCACTCAATCGTGTGGGGAAAACCTAAGCGGTTTTTAGCATCTCCCCGGCTGATGTAGTTCAGCGTTTCATTCCTGATAACCAATCTACTTACCGTACTGAGCATCGTCTCTTCCTCGTAGCCAAGAACCAGCTTATAAGTCAAAAAGGTAATTTTGGCTGTCGCCGGCTGGCCCAGGTCATCTTCGCCCTTTTCGGAAATAACCATTTCGGCTTCCAGCACCATCGTATCCACGTAGTGCTCGCCGGTACGGTTGAACAAACTTCGTAAATCCCCTGACTTATTTTTTTCGTCACGCACCATCAGCGCGGCTTCCCGCAACGGATGAGTTGCCAGATTGCTCAGAAAGCGGATGGCATCGAATAAATTGGATTTGCCGACCCCGTTGGTACCCGCGATGCAGGTAAAAGGGCCGAAGCGCACATCCACATCTACCAGATTTTTGAAACCAGCAACGCGAAGACGGGTCAGCATAAGGAGGGCATGATGGGCGGCTAAAGGTACAGAGGTCTGTGCCTAAGTAAGAACGTGCTACACCCCAACAACGTCAATGGTCGGCAATCAGCCGCACTTTACCAGAAATTGAGCGTTCATTAAAAAGCCCGGCTTCACGCATGTGAAGCTCGGGCTCTAACGAATTATCTAATAGACCTGTTCCCCAATAAGAAACAGCTGAAATTCTTGACCAATTTCGGCAACTGAATGGGCTTTTTAGCTTGACTAAATTGGTATCCTTCGGTTTTCTGGGCAGCTATCGTTTCTAGCTCCA
>Ga0123338_10005074_pt1 | contig 11349 bp, 10 predicted proteins | sample grotaG_FD_89793 | JGI IMG/M metagenome (GOLD analysis project Ga0123338, IMG submission 89793) | Glacier valley bacterial and archeal communities from Borup Fiord, Nunavut, Canada, to study Microbial Dark Matter (Phase II) -... | ecosystem: Environmental > Aquatic > Freshwater > Ice > Glacier ...
GAAGCTCAACGATTTCTTCGCCAAGGAAGGAATCAAGATGAGCGACTTCATGCCGGCGACGGTGACCGGCTATTCGGAGTGGCCCAAGGGCACGCCGAACTACTGGGCCCTGCCGGCGATGGGCGATGCGCTCGGCTGGACCTACCGCAAGGACTGGTTCGCCAGGCCGGAGCTGCGGGCCGAGTTCAAGAAGAAATACAACCGCGAACTGGCGCCGCCCGCGACCTGGGCCGAGTTCAAGCAGGTCGCGGAGTTCTTCACGCGCACGGTCGACGGCAAGAAGGTCTACGGCACCTACCTCTTCACCGAGCGCGGCTCCGAAGGCATCACGATGGGCGTGAGCAACGTGCTCTATCCGTACGGTTTCAAGTACGAAGACCCGAAGAAGCACTACGCGATGGACGGCTTCGTCAACGGGCCGGATGCGGTCAAGGGCCTCGAGTTCTACAAGGAGCTCTACAAGTGCTGCACGCCTCCCGGCCTGACCAACTCGTACATGGGCGAGGGCCTCGATGCGTTCAAGTCGGGCCAGGTCGCGATGATGATGAACTGGTTTGCCTTCTTCCCGGGCCTGTACAAGGACCCGAACGTCGGCGGCGACAAGATTGGCTTCTTCGTCAACCCGGCCGGCCCCAAGGGCAAGGGCTCGCAGCTCGGCGGCCAGGGCATCTCGGTGGTGGCGTACTCGCCGAACCGCGCCGAGGCGCTGTCGTACGTGAAGTGGTTCGCGTCGCCCGAGGTGCAGAAGAAGTGGTGGGCGCTCGGTGGCTATTCATGCCACAAGGCGGTGCTGCAAGACGCGAGCTTCAAGACGAGCGCACCGTTCGCCGGCGAGTTCCTCACCGCCATGGACCAGGTCGTCGACTTCTGGGCCGAGCCGAGCTATGCGCAGCTGCTGCTCGCCGAGCAGAAGCGCGTACATGACTTCGTGGTCGCCGACAAGGGCACCGCGAAGCAAGCGCTCGACGGGCTGCTGGCCGACTGGAAGAAGGTGTTCAAGGAAGACGGCAAGCTGAAGTAGAGGCGGACGCACCCTCACCCCGGCCCTCTCCCGCTCGCGGGAGAGGGTTGGGATGAGGGCCTCCCGCCGAAAACTCGCACGTGACATGTCCGCCACCCAGCCACTCGCCGTTCGCATCGCCGAGTCGACCCCGGCGCCGCTGAAATGCCGCATGCGCGGCCTCTCCGACCGTGCCATCGCCTGGCTCTTCATCGCGCCGACGATGCTGCTGCTGCTGGCGATCAACATCTTCCCGCTGATCTGGACGATCAAGCTGTCGTTCACCAACTTCCGCGCCAATCGACCCAACGCCGAAGTGCTCGGTGTCGGCATCGACAACTACGTCGCCATCCTCACCGACCCCGACGTCTGGCAGCCGATGCAGGCGACGGCGCACTTCCTGTTCTGGACGATCACGCTGCAGACGCTGATCGGCTTCGGCCTCGCCTATCTCATCGATCGCAAGTTCCGCGGCCACGGCTTCTGGACGACGCTGATCCTGATTCCGATGATGCTGTCGCCCGCCGTCGTCGGCAACTTCTGGGCCTTCATCTACCAGCCGCAGATCGGCCTCTTCAACTACGCCGTGTCGTTCTTCACCGGCATCGCGCCGTCGAGCTTCGAGATGCTCGGCTCCGTCAACCTCGCGCCCTGGGCGATCGTGATCGTCGACACCTGGATGTGGACGCCGTACGTCATGCTGATCTGCCTGGCCGGCCTGCGCAGCATCCCCGACTACATCTACGAAGCCGCCGAGGTCGACCGGGCCTCGCCGTGGCGGCAGTTCTGGAGCATTACGCTGCCGATGGTGCTGCCCTTCATCATGCTGGCGGTGCTCTTTCGCGGCATCGAGAACTTCAAGATGTTCGACCTGGTGAACCTGCTCACCAACGGCGGCCCGGGCTCGACCACCGAGGTCGTCTCGATCACGCTCAAGCGCGAAGCCTTCGAGAAGTGGCGCACCGGCTATTCCTCGGCGCTGGCGATCATCCTGTTCGTGGCGGTGTTCGGCCTGGCCAACATCTACGTCAAGGCGCTCAACGCCGTGAAGAACCGCTAGCCATGCGCGCCGGCCTCAGCACTGCGCATTCGGTCGTCGAGCCGACCTCGACGGCCAAGCTCGTCGCCATGGTCGCTGTCGTGGTCTATGCCTTCATCACGCTGGTGCCGCTGGGCTGGATCCTGCTCACCAGCATCAAGAGCCCGCCCGACTCGATCAGCTACCCGCCCAAGGTCGTGTTCACGCCGTCGATGGAAGGCTACTGCAACCTCTTCACCACGCGCTCGCGCCAGACCGAGGAGTACATCCGCACCCTGCCGCCGGCGACCAGCGCCTGCGACAACCTGGCGCGCAAGAACAGCATGGTGGTCGTGAGCCGCTCGAACTATTTGCCGCGCTTCCTGAACTCGCTGCTCATCGCTGGTGGCTCGACGCTGCTCTCGGTCGGCCTCGGCGTGATGGCGGCCTATGCCTTCTCGCGCTTCAAGGTGCCGGGCAAGGACGACCTGATGTTCTTCATCCTGTCGACCCGGATGATGCCGCCGATCGCGGTGGCGATCCCGATCTACCTGATGTACCGCGAGCTCGGCCTGTCGGACACCAAGCTCGGCATGATCCTGCTCTACAGCGCCGTCAACGTCTCGCTCGCGGTCTGGCTGCTCAAGGGCTTCATCGACGAGATCCCGCGCGAGTACGAAGACGCGGCGATGGTCGACGGCTACACGCGGCTGCAGGCCTTTCGCAAGGTGGTGCTGCCGCAGGCGGCGACCGGCATCGTCGCGACCGCGATCTTCTGCCTCATCTTCGCCTGGAACGAATACGCGTTCGCCGTGCTGCTCACGAGCGGCGAGGCGCAGACGGCGCCGCCGTTCATTCCCATCATCATCGGCGAGGGCGGCCAGGACTGGCCGGCCGTCGCCGCCGGCACGACGCTCTTTCTCCTGCCGATCCTCGTCTTCACGGTGCTGCTGAGAAAGCACCTGCTGCGCGGCATCACCTTCGGGGCGGTGCGCAAGTGAGCGACCGACGCTGGCCGAAGTGGCTGCGGCGCCGGCCGATGGAGATGGCGGCCTGCGGCGTCATCGCGCTCGGCATCGTGATGATGCTGCAGCCGTTCGCGCTCGTGCTCTTCACCTGGTCGTTCGTGACCACGCTGTTCGGCGTCGCGATGTTCACGATCGTCTCGAAGTTTCCGAGCTGAGACTGAAGATGGCGGAGATTCGCGTCGAACGACTGCACAAATCCTTCGCCGACTTTGTCGCGGTGAAGGACTCGACCTTCACCGTCAAGGACGGCGAGTTCTTCTGCCTGCTCGGCCCCTCGGGCTGCGGCAAGACGACGACGCTACGCATGATCGCCGGCCTCGAGCTGCCGACCGAGGGCCAGATCTTCCTCGGCGGCGAAGACGTGACCTGGAAGCGTGCCTCGCAGCGCGACATCGCCTTCGTGTTCCAGCTGTTCGCGCTCTACCCGCACCTGAACGTGCGCAAGAACATCGCCTTCCCGCTCGTCTCGCAAGGTATGCCGCGGCAAGAGATCGCGCGCAAGGTCGAGGAGGCGGCGCGCATCCTGCAGATCACGCACCTGCTCGAGCAGCCGGTGTCGGCGCTGGCGAGCGGCGACCGCCAGCGCGTGGCGCTCGGCCGCGCCATCGTGCGCCAGCCGCTCGCCTTCATGATGGACGAGCCGCTCGGCGCGCTCGACTCCGAGTTCCGCGAGCTGATGTGCGGCGAGCTGCGCGCGCTGCACGACCGCCTCAAGGCGACCATGGTCTACGTCACCCACGACCAGATGGAAGCGATGGCGATGGCCGACACCATCGCGATCATGAACGGCGGCGTCATCGAGCAGCTCGGCGCGCCGCAAGACGTGTACGACCACCCGGCTTCGGTGTTCGTCGCCGACTTCATCGGCTCGCCGTCGATGAACTTCATTCCCTTCGCCGGCGCGTATGCGGCAGGCGCATGCGAGGTCGCGATCGGCGGCGCCCGCGTCGAGGTGCCGCCGTTCGCCTCCGCCTTCGCCGATGCCCCGCGGCTCTGCGGCGTGCGGCCCGAGCACGTTCGCTTCGACGACGCCGCGAGCCTGCGCGCCGAGGTGGTCGGCACGGAGTACATGGGCCACAGCCAGGTCGTGACGGTGACCACCGCCGTCGGCTCGACGCTTCGCGCCAAGGTCGGACCCGACGTTCGTGCCCGCCGCGGCGACCACGTCGGCCTGGCGTTCGCGGCGAGCACAGTGTCGCTGTTCGACCAGGCCAGCGGCCGCGCCCTGGCCTTGCAGCGCGAGGCTCCCCGTGGCTGACGTGCGCCTCGACCGCGTCGGCAAGCGGTTCGGCACCGTCGCCGCCGTCGACGGGCTCTCGCTCGAGATCGCGAGCGGCGAGTTCATCGTCCTGCTCGGGCCGAGCGGTGCCGGCAAGACGACGACGCTGCGCCTCGTCGCCGGCCTCGAGTCGCCCGACGAGGGGCGCGTCTTCATCGGCGGCGACGACGTCACCCCGACAGCGCCGGCCCTGCGCGACGTGACCTTCGTGTTCCAGCAGTATTCGCTCTACCCGCACCTGAGCGTCTACGACAACCTCGCCTTTCCGCTGCGCTCGCCGCTGCGGCGCATCGCCGAGCCGAAGATCCGCGAGAAGGTGACCGAGATCGCAAGGCTGCTGCGCATCGACGACAAGCTGGCCAACCCGGCGACGAAGCTGTCGGGCGGGCAGATGCAGCGCGTCGCGATCGGCCGGGCCCTCGTGCGCAACCCGGCGGTCACCTTGATGGACGAGCCGCTGTCGTCGCTCGACGCCCGCCTCCGCAACGACCTGCGCCTCGAGCTCAAGCGCATCCAGCAAGACCTCGGCGCGACGATGCTATACGTCACCCATGACCAGACCGAAGCGCTGACCCTGGCCACCCGCATCGGCGTGCTCGACCAGGGCCGGCTGGTGCAGGTGGGCAGCCCGCGCGAGATCTACGAGAACCCGCAGACCAGCACCGTCGCGGCACGCCTCGGCTCGCCGCGCATCAACCTCGTGCCGCGGCCCGCGCTCGGCAGCTGGCCGGCGCCCGCAGCGGCAGCGACGGTCGGCGTGCGCGCCGAGCACCTGCACGTTCGACTTGCAACGGGCACCTCGCCGTCCTCGCCGCGACCCGCAACCGGCGCGGGCGGCCCGGCCCTGCGCGCGACCGTGCGCCGCATCGAGATCCTGAGCGACCAGCGCCTCGTTCACCTGGCGCTCGCCGACAGCGCGGCCGAGCTCATCAGCGCGGCGCCCGCCAGCGGCTCGGTCGAGCCCGGCAGCGAAGTCAGCGTCGAGCTCGACCGTCCGCTCTGGTTCGACGCCGCCGGCCGGCGCGTCGCCGGCTGAGCCTGCGACCGAACATGCACGCACTCGGAGCAACGCCATGGACCACCTCCCGCTGATCCTCGCCGCGACGCAGACCTTGATCGACCACGTCGACGAGCTCACCGATCTCGACAGCGCCATCGGCGACGGCGACCACGGCCTGAACATGAAGCGCGGCGCGCTTGCGATCCAGGCGCGGCTCGGCGACTGGCAGGCACTCTCGCTCAACGACACGCTCAAGGCCGCCGGCACGACCTGCATGAGCACGATCGGCGGCTCGTCGGGTCCGGTCTTCGGCACGCTGCTCGTCACGCTCGCCAAGGAGCTGCCCGCCGAGCCGAAAGCCGCCGACCTCGCCGCTGCCCTGGCCGCGTCGATCGCCGCGCTGACCCGACTCGGCAAGGCGGAGGTCGGCCAGAAGACGCTGCTCGACGTACTCGATCCGGTGCAGAGGCTGCTCGCATCGAGCGATCCGCATGCCGCCGATCTGAAGGACCAGGTCAGGCGATGCGCGCACGACAGCGCCGCAGCCACCGCAGCGATGGACGCAGCTCGCGGCCGCGCATCCTTCCTCGGCGATCGTGCGCTCGGTCATGTCGACCCCGGCTCGCGCTCGATGGCCTTGATCATCGACGCGATCTGCGACGGTCTCTGAACTCTCCTGCGATGCGCCAGCTTCTCTTTTCGAGGTGACCATGAAAAAACTCATCAACCACGTCGACGACGTTCTCGCCGAATCGCTCGACGGCTTCGCCGCGGCGCATGCCGACATCGTCAGCCTCGGCGCCGAACGCAAGTTCGTGCGCCGCCGCCACCTCACGCCGGGCAAGGTGGCGCTGATCTCCGGCGGCGGCTCCGGCCACGAGCCGCTGCACGCCGGCTTCGTCGGCCACGGCATGCTCGACGCCGCCTGCCCGGGCCAGATCTTCACCTCGCCCACGCCCGACCAGATGCTCGCCGCCGCCGAGTCGGTCGACGGCGGCGCCGGCACGCTCTTCATCGTCAAGAATTATTCCGGCGACATGATGAATTTCCAGATGGCCGCCGAGATGCTGACGAGCGACAACGCGACCGTCATCGTCAACGACGACGTCGCGGTCGAGAACTCGACCTACACCACGGGAAGGCGCGGCGTCGCCGGCACGCTCGTGGTCGAGAAGATCGTCGGCGCCGCGGCCGAGCGCGACGACTCGCTGGCGGCGCTGAAGGCGCTCGGCGACAGCGTCAACAAGGCGACCGCGTCGATGGGCGTCGCCCTCACCTCGTGCACCGTGCCGGCCGCCGGCAAGCCGACCTTCCAGATCGGCGCCGACGAGATGGAGATGGGCGTCGGCATCCACGGCGAGCCGGGCCGGCGCAGGGTCAAGCTCGGCTCGGCCGACGAGATCGCGGCCGAGCTGGTCGGCTCGATCCTCAAGGACCTCTCCATGCCGCGCGGCCAGGAGGCACTGCTGCTCGTCAACGGCTTCGGCGGCACGCCGATGCTCGAGCTCTATGTCATGGTCACGGCGGCGCTGAAGATCCTGAACGGTGCCGGCATCCGGGTCGTGCGCCACCTGACCGGCTCTTACGTGACCTCGCTCGAGATGGCCGGCTGCTCGATCTCGGTGACGGCGCTCGATGCGCAATCTCTGGCGCTGTGGGACGCGCCGGTCCACAGCGCCGTGCTGCGCTGGGGGCCGGCGCGCTAGCGCTTCGCGATCAGTCGCCGAAGGAAATGCGGGTCGCCTGCAGGCGGGTGCCGTCGGCCGACAGCGTGCCGCGGACCTCGAGCTGCACGCCGACCACGAGCTGGGCTTCGGTGCCCTTCTTGTAGACGACGCCGGCCGCGCCGTAGGCGATGGTGATGCCACGCAGCACGAAGGTCTTGGCAGTCGCGTCGAGCGCGGTGATGGCGCCGTGCAGCTCGAAGCCTTCGGCGTGCCGGGCCGCGTGGTCCTCGATCGCGACGCTGCGGGCGACGACGGTGCCGTTGACGGAGGCACCTTCGACCTCGACCTGGGCGCCGAGGACGATGCCGGTGGTGCCGTTCGGGAAGCGGGCGTTGGTCGCGTCGACCGGGATGCCGTTGACGCTGAACGTCGTGCTCGACGTGAAGGCCGTGATAGAGCCCTCTAGATGCGCTTCGTCGGCGTCGGCAACACGCGGCCGGGCATCGCCGAGCTTCGTCGCCACCCAGGCGCCGGCGACCTGCGCGGTCTGCAGGCGCACCCGCAGGAGCAGGCCGTTGGCGAGGTTGGCCGGCACCGTTGCGACACTTGCATAAGAGATCAGGGCGTTGCCGATCGTGAAGGTCTTGGCCGTCGTGTTCAGCGCGGCGACGATGCCGCGCAGCTTGTAGCCCGACGCTGCGGCCGTCGACTCGAGCCGGGTCGCCGTGATCGTGCCGGTGGTGGCGTCGAGCGTGCCGTGAACCTCGAGGACGCTGCCGACGGCGATGCCGGCGAAGCCGCCGACGAGGCGCGAGTCGATCACCGTGGTGTCGAGCACGAGCACCGTCTGGCCGAGCACGACCAGGCTCTTCGCGGCAGCGTTGACGGCCGACACGGGCCCGACGACGGCTGCGCCGAAGCTGATCTCGCTGGCCCGGGCGCGGGCGCCGGTGCCGTCGTCGCTGATGCCGCCACCCTTCACGTTCGCGGTCATGCCGAGCCGGAGCAGATCCTTGCTCGAGGCACCGCCTTCGTCGTCGGTGACGAGCGCGCTGCTGTCGTCGAAGCGAACGCCGTTGACGATGATCGAGCCGAAGCCGGTGATGGGCCCGGCGGCGAACGAGCTGGCCGGTGGCGCGGCGCCGGTGCCGCCCGACGACGGGCCGGCGTCGCCGCCGCCGCCGCAGCCGGCGAGCAGGGCCGCCGTGCAGGCGAGTTGCGCGATCAGGTGGCCGGCCGAGCGGCGGGTCGGGTTGCAGACCGAGTGGCGAAGTGCGTGCATGCGGATCTCCTGTTGCGGGCCGAAAGCGAAACGCTTCAGCCGAGGGGCGCATCTTAAATGTGCATTCGGCACATTTGCAAGGGGAGTTACAGCCGGTGACGAGCCGGTGACGCGTCGACCTCGATCAGAGCTGGAAGGCGAGCCAGAGCAGCAGGCCTTCCGACAGGTCGCGCAGCAGCCCCGGCTCGCGCGGCTCGAAGCGCTCTGCCTGCACCCGCTCACCCTCGATCCAGGCCGCGAACCGCTTCACGTCGGCCGGCTCGTAGAAGGCGACCATCAGCTCGTAGTTGAGGAACAGGCTGCGCAGGTCGAGATTGGCGGATCCGGCGAGCGCGAGGTGGTCGTCGATGACGATCGCCTTGGCATGCAGCATCCACGGCACGAAGCCGATGCGCGCGCCGGCCGCAGCCAGGTCGCGCAGCGGCCGATGCCGGGCGACGTCGGCAAGGCGATGGTTGGAGCGCCGTGGCATCACGAGGTCGACGGCCACTCCGCGCCGTGCCGCGAGCGTCAGCGCCATCAGCAGGGTCGCATCGGGAATGAAATAGGGCGTCACGGCGAGGATGCGGCGCTTGGCCATGAAGCAGCCCGAGAGCAGCAGGGCCTGCACGGTGTCGTCGACCTGCTCGGGGCCGCTCGGCACCAGTTGCGCGAGCGGCGCATCGACGGCGTTGATCGCGTGTGTCGGCGGGCATTGCTCGGCCACTTCGCGGCGGGTGGCGTAGGCCCAGTCCTTCTCGAACTGCTCGCAGGCGCGCACGACGAGCTCGCCGCCGAGGTCGAAGCTGAGGTCGTGCCAGGCATCGAAATACTCGGCCGCGAAGTTGCGGCCTCCGCACCAGAGCCGGTCGGTGTCGGCCACGATCATCTTGCGGTGGTTGCGCAGGTTGGCGCGGCCGCGCAGGATCGAGCGGAACGGCGGCACGAACTTCACGACCTCGACGCCGGAGCGGCGAAGCGATTCGATGTCGAGCCAGCCGCCGAGCCAGGCACCGATGCCGTCGATGAGCAGGCGCACGCGCACGCCCTTCTCGGCCTGGGCGCGCAGGGCCGCCGAGATCTCGTCGCCGATGCGGTCGCGGGCCAGGATGAAGGTGCAGACGTCGAGCTGCTCGCGGGCACCGGCAATGACGTCGAGCGCGGCACGATGCGCTTCGGCGCCGCCGGCGTGGACGTGCAGTGCGTCGTAGGAAGCGGCCGGCGCCAGTCCCATCGAGCGGCCGAGGCGGCGCGCCCATTGCGACTCGGCTTCGTCGTCGTCGGCGGGCGCGACCGGCGGCAGCAGCGCCACGGGAGCGTCGCGCATGCGCAGCTTGCGGCTGCCGAACATCAGGTAGAGCGGCAGCGCGACGTAGGGCAGCAGCGCCAGCGCCACCACCCAGGCGACCGCCGCCGAGGGATCCCGGCGCTGCGGCAGTGCACGCGCGACGCCGACGTAGACGATGAGGCCGAGCGCCACGACGATGCCGTGCAGCGTCAGCAGGTAGCGGTCGAAGAAGATGTCGAGCGTCATGCGAAGGGTATCTTCGCCTCGCTCAGGATGACGTGGGCGGCGCCGCCGCCGGTGTCACTTCTGGCGATACTTGCGCAGGGCCGCGATCTGCGCGGCCATCGCCGCGAACTCGCCCTGCGCCTTGGCGAAGTCGATGTCGCTCTTGGCGTTCTTCATCGCCTCTTCGGCGGCCTGCTTGGCGTCGTTGGCCTTGGCCTCGTCGAGGTCCTTGCCGCGGATCGCGGTGTCGGCGAGCACCGTCACCGAGCCGGGCTGGATCTCGAGGATGCCGCCGGCGACGAACACGAACTCTTCCTCGTTGTTGTCGGCGCGCTTGATGCGCACCGCGCCCGGCTTGATGCGGGTGATGAGCGGCGCGTGGCGCGGATAGATGCCGAGCTCGCCCATCTCGCCCGGCAGGGCGACGAAGGTCGCCTCGCCTGAGAAGATGTTCTCTTCGGCGGAAACGACGTCGACTTGCAGCGTGGCCATATCGATCCCCTTCGTGGCGCGGTTCGGCTTACTTCAGCGTCTTGGCCTTCTCGAAGGCCTCGTCGATCGTGCCGACCATGTAGAACGCCTGCTCCGGCAGCGAGTCGCACTCGCCGGCCACGATCATCTTGAAGCCGCGGATCGTTTCCTTCAGCGACACGTACTTGCCCGGCGAACCGGTGAAGACCTCGGCGACGTGGAACGGCTGCGACAGGAAACGCTGGATCTTGCGGGCGCGGGCGACGGCGAGCTTGTCTTCCGGCGCGAGTTCGTCCATGCCGAGGATGGCGATGATGTCGCGCAATTCCTTGTAGCGCTGCAGCGTGCCCTGCACGGCGCGCGCCGTCTCGTAGTGCTCGGTGCCGACGACGTTCGGGTCGAGCTGGCGGCTCGTGCTGTCGAGCGGATCGACAGCCGGGTAGATGCCGAGCGAGGCGATGTCACGCGACAGCACGACGGTCGAGTCGAGGTGGGCGAAGGTGGTCGCCGGCGACGGGTCGGTCAGGTCGTCGGCAGGCACGTAGACGGCCTGGATCGAGGTGATCGAGCCGACCTTGGTCGAGGTGATGCGCTCCTGCAGGCGGCCCATCTCTTCGGCGAGCGTCGGCTGGTAGCCCACCGCCGACGGCATCCGGCCGAGCAGCGCCGAGACTTCGGTGCCGGCCAACGTGTAGCGGTAGATGTTGTCGACGAAGAAGAGCACGTCCTTGCCTTCGTCGCGGAACGACTCGGCGATGGTGAGTCCGGTGAGCGCCACGCGCAGGCGGTTGCCCGGCGGCTCGTTCATCTGGCCGTAGACCATCGCCACTTTCGACTCGCCGAGGTTCTCCAGGTTGACGACGCCCGAGTCGGCCATCTCGTGATAGAAATCGTTGCCCTCGCGCGTGCGCTCGCCGACGCCCGCGAACACCGACAGGCCGCTGTGCGCCTTGGCGATGTTGTTGATGAGCTCCATCATGTTCACGGTTTTGCCGACGCCGGCGCCGCCGAACAGGCCGACCTTGCCGCCCTTGGCGAACGGGCACACGAGGTCGATCACCTTGATGCCGGTCTCGAGCAGGTCCTGCGACGGCGACAACTCGTCGTAGGCC
>Ga0123338_10005075_pt1 | contig 11348 bp, 12 predicted proteins | sample grotaG_FD_89793 | JGI IMG/M metagenome (GOLD analysis project Ga0123338, IMG submission 89793) | Glacier valley bacterial and archeal communities from Borup Fiord, Nunavut, Canada, to study Microbial Dark Matter (Phase II) -... | ecosystem: Environmental > Aquatic > Freshwater > Ice > Glacier ...
GGCAACTCGATGACGCAGCAGAAGGTCGCAGTCCAGAGCGGACACTGGCCGCTGTACCGCTACCGGCCTGGTGAGGGAGAGCTGACCCAGCCGTTCCAGCTCGACAGCGCAGCACCGACCGTGCCGTTCGCAGACTTCGCCGCAAGCGAGGCTCGGTTCTCGATGCTCGCCAGGAGCAACCCGAGCCGAGCGGCCGAACTCACCGCCCTCGCCCAGGCCGATGTCGATTCGCGCTACAGCTACTACCGCCAACTTGCCGATCTGCAACGTTCGGCACCAGCACATGCCGGCACAATCGTCGCCGACGACACCGCCTCCGAAGGTGGGGAAGAGTGATGACGACGTTCACGACGAAGTATCTCGGGTTCACCCTCAGCAGTCCGCTGGTGGCATCGGCGAGTCCGCTCACCGGGAACCCGGAGATGTGGGAACGAATCGAGCTGGCCGGAGCGGGAGCCGTCGTGCTGCCGTCGTTGTTCGAGGAGCAGATCGAAGGCGACGCCTTCGCCCTCGACCTCGCCCGCGATCAGGGCACGGAGTCGTTCGGCGAAGCGCTGACGTATTTCCCGGATGTCGGAAGCGTCGAAACCGATCCTGATCGCCACCTGACGCTCGTCGAGGAGGCCAGGAACCACCTGTCGATCCCGGTGATCGCCAGCCTCAACGGCACAACGCCAGGCGGTTGGGTGCGGTACGCCCGGCACCTCGCCGACGCCGGCGCACAGGCCATCGAACTGAACCTCTACGACGTCGTAACCGACCCCCGCCAGAGCGCTGCCGACGTCGAACGACGCTACATCGAACTCGTCGAAGCGGTCCGCGCCGAGATCACGATTCCGCTGGCGGTGAAGGTCGGACCATGGTTCACGGCCTTCGCCCATTTTGCCGCTGCACTGCAAAACGCCGGGGCCGATGGGTTGGTGCTGTTCAACCGCTTCTACCAGCCCGACATCGACCTCGACACACTCGAGGTCACACCGCGTCTCGAACTGTCGACCTCCGCCGAACTCCGTCTTCCGCTGCATTGGATCGGCGTCCTCAGCGGCACCACCACCTGCTCCCTCGCTGCGACCACCGGTGCGCACACCGGTGACGACGCGCTGAAACTGCTGCTGGCCGGCGCCGACGCCGTGATGACCACCAGCGCCCTGTTGCGACGTGGCCCGGAGCACCTCATCGTGATGGAGGCCGAGATGCGTGCATGGATGGAGGAACGCGACTACGACAGCGTCGAACAACTGAAGGGCAGCATCAGCCGCCGCAACGTGCCGGACCCCGAGGTGTACGAGCGGGCGAACTACTACCAGGCGCTCCATTCGTGGAAGCCGACGTCACCGGCCGGCTGACCCAATCGCCCGACCCGAGCGGGCCGGCTACTGACTCCTGCGTGGCGTTATCGACACGCTGACGAAGCAGTCGTCGCGTTCATCGTTCATCAGCGCGTCGTTCTGATCTGCACGGGCGACGCGTTCATGTAGTCGTCGAGGGTGGCGTGGCAATGTCGGATGCGGCTCTCCTGGTATCGAGCGAGCGTGACGCCGGGCCTGCGCGATGTGCGGAGGCCCTTCTGGATGCGAATCAGGTTGTCGGTGTCCTGATCGGCGACCATCGCCGCGGATCCGAGTTCGGGGCATCGGCCCACTTCTGATCGGCGCTCAGCATCGTCATCGTCGCCGGTGCGGGGTGGCTGCCGTCAATTGAGTTCGAGAAGAGGGCCATGATCTCCACGATCGACCCTCCGGATCGTCCCCGTTCGGTCGGAACCGATACGTGATCGGGAGCGCTTGGCCGCCCCAGGGAACCATTATGGGGAACAGCAAGTACTCGACGAGGTCCAACGATTCCGTGTCAGAGAGCGCCGACATGTCGAGTTGCGTCGACCGGGCGATCTGCTCCCGGGATCGTTGTGCCAGCTTTGCTCTGGCTGTTTCGCCGTCGCCGACCTCGATCGGCCTACCGGCGAAGAACGGCACGTTGCGACGCATTTCCTCAATGGTCCGCTCCGGCGGAATGCCCTTCATCGAAGGACTCGGGACGCCTTGCACGCTGATCATCCGGCTGACGTGACGAATGCCGGGCCACACGTCGTACTGCGTGTTCGAGTCGCCGTAATAGCCGAGGACCTGCGGATGGGCGATCGCCACGTGGTACGCCTCGACGAACGCTTCCATCGCCAGTTTCCAGTTGCATGGCATGATCTTGGCGACGTGTGCAGCCTTGTAGCGGTTCTCCATGTCGAACGTGGCGAAGTGCTCCGGGAGGGTTTCGAGGTAGGTGCTCAAAGGTTCGCATTGCAGATCGAAATTGACGAACACACAGCCGCCCCAGGTACCGACGCGTGCCTCCGGCAACGACATCGCCGCCTGATCGACGTGAGGCCGATCCCACTGCTGGGGGACGTGCACGAGTATGCCGTCCAACTTCCAGGTCCAACCGTGGAACGGGCAACGCAGCCGTTGCACGCATCCCCCCTCGGTGCGCAACAACGCGCCGGGGTGCAGACAGGAGTTGATTTAGGCACGAATCTCGTCAGGTCCGGTCCGCACGACGATGAGCGAGTCGTGCACGATCTCGTAGACGATGTGGTCGCCGACGTTGGGGATCTCTTCGACCCGGCAGGCGAGTTGCCAGCATCTGCGCCAGACCTGTTCGACTTCCCGGTCGTGCCAGTGCTTGGAGAAGTAGCGCTCGATCGAGAGGTCTTCGGTGGACTGGTCCGCCGCCGGCGATTCGGTCGGCATCACCGCCGCGGCCGGGTTGACGTCGGCGGCCAGGACCTCCTGGACAGAGGGGCCAGGTCGAGCGGAAATCAGTGTTCCTTCACGCAGGTTGTGAGCGGCCGAGGTGGACGGATCGAGGATCTCCGGCACCGAGCCGAGGTCGACGATCTATCCAGGTTGACACAAAGTTGACAGGGGTCAACCCAGGAATACCAGGGTCGCCTGGGTGTCGACGCATGCGGTACAGGCCACCCGGGTCGCCAGACGTCGCAACCTCTGCGATATCTCGTGACACGGACCCGACTGCGTGCCGATCGGTCCCGAACTGATCAGTCCGTGCGGACGCCGAGGCTGCGCGCCCACAACACGGCCAGCGTGTGCACAGCCTGCCCGTCGTCGATGTCCTATTCGAACAGATAACAGCCGCGAGCCATGTCTTCGACCATGCCACCGAGGGCGATCGCAGTGATCAGCGGGTCGAGGTCGTCGGGGTCCGGCCGCCGTTGCCGTTGGCGTTGTTCGGTCAGCGTCGTTTCCAGCGACGCCGCGATCGTGCCCTGATGGCCAGGCGCACATCGAGGAAGGCCCTGTCGACCGTCGTCGCCTGATCGAGGGTCAGCAGCACCGGCGCTCGGTCGCGGTAGGCGTGCATGAATTGACGAATCGTCGCGAGAGGTTCTCGAACGGTGTTGTTGTGCCGACGACTGGTTGCGTGGCTGCAGCGAACAGATCGTCGGTCAACTCGTCGATGAGCACGCCGAGGGCATCATCCTTCGACGTGAAATAGGAGTAGAAGGAGGCCTGCGATCCACCGGCGATCCGCACGATGTCCGAGACGCTGGTCTCGACATATCCTCCTTCCTCGAACTCCCGCCGGGCGGCCACGAGAAGCTCGGCTCGGCGCCGCTGGCTCCTTATGGTCGAGGTCGGGTGATCAGCGGTGCGGGCCACTGATCGACGCTACCCCGACCAACCCCGGGGTCTCCGCTCACGCTCATCGCGTCGACCTGTACCTCGTTCTCGGCGTTCGTCGCCTGAATCGCTGCTCCTGATGACGTTCGACCCTGGTCGGCGCCGCCTTAGTCGGCGGACAATGAGGTCATCCATCGAGGAGGTCGCCATGAAGGCAGCAGTCGTGCACGAGTTCGGTAGTCCACTGGTCGTGGAGGAGGTGCCCGTTCCGGTGCCAGCGGTCGGGCAGATTCTCGTTCGTGTAGAGACGTCAGGTCTGTGTCATACCGACATTCATGCAGCGGGTGGTGATTGGCCGGCGAAGCCGTCGCCGCCATTCATACCGGGTCACGAAGGTGTCGGTGTCGTCGAACGCCTCGGCGAAGGGGTGACCAGAGTACGCGAGGGCGATCGTGTCGCAGTTCCGTGGCTCGGTTGGGCATGTGGCGCCTGCGAGGCGTGTGCATCGGGATGGGAGACCCTGTGCCCGGATGCGCGTTACACCGGCTACTCGGTCAATGGTGCGTTCGCTGAATATGTGGTCGCCGACGCTGCATTCGTCGGACTTGTCCCCGCCGAGATCGATCCGCTCGACGCTGCCCCGCTCACCTGTGCCGGTGTGACGACGTACAAGGCCATCAAGGTTTCCGGCGCACGTTCATCCGATCTCGTGGCGATCTTCGGTGTCGGCGGCCTCGGCCATCTCGCCGTGCAGTACGCGCAGATCGCCGGTGCGACCGTCGCCGCAGTCGACCTCGTCGAGGCGAAACTCGACGTCGCCAAACAACTCGGTGCCGCCTACACCTTCGACTCGAAGACTCACGATGCAGTCGAGGAGATCCAGGCTCTCGGTGGCGCGAATTGTGCGATCGCCTTGGCCGCGTCGCCTGTTGCCTGCGAGCAGGCCCTGGCCAGTTTGAAGCGCAATGGAACGCTCGTCCTCGTCGGGCTGCCGAAGGACAACATCATGCGGCTGCCGATCTTCGAAACGGTGTTGAAAGGGATCAAGGTCGTCGGGTCGTTCGTCGGGACGAGGCTCGACCTCAGGGAAACATTCGCCCTGCACGCTGCCGGAAGGACCACGGTCGTGCGCGAGTCGCGCCAACTCGACCAGGTCAATCAGGCAATTGCCGAGGTTCTCGCCGGGACGGTAGAAGCCCGGCTCGTGTTCGATCTGCGGACATCATGACGTCGTTTGCGCAGTCGCCGGCTGCAGGCGTCCCGACGACGCCGACCGACGGGACGACGCAGTACGGCCGACCAGTGATGCATTCGCAGCAACCCTTCGCTGTCACCGCCGTTCTCGAACGCGGGGCCGCAGCCATCGTGGACGCAGCGAGCAGCGCACTCGACAGGAGTCAGCTGGTGCACTACGACGACGTCGGGGCGGACGAGCGTCACCGTCGTATTCGATCGTTGTTCGAGGTAGTGCTTGCGTCGCTCGATCAGCGCGACCTCGTTCCGATCCAACGGTATGCAGAAACCATCGCCCGCGAGCGCTTCCAAGGCGGTTTTGGTATCTCTGAGGTTCAGACGGCCTTCAACGTCCTCGAAGAAGCCACGTGGAGGCATGTCGTTGTGTCGACCGATCCTGCCGAACTTGCTGAAGCCATCGGCATCGTGGCGACCGTGCTCGGCGCCGGCAAAGACATGCTTGCGCGAACCTACGTGGCACTGGCCACGGAGCGCCACGTGCCTTCGTTGGATCTCACCGCCCTGTTCCGCGGCGGACGCTGACATTCGCGCTGGGGACAATGCATCGGCTGGTCGTTGCAGCTCGAAATTGATCGGTTGTCGAAAGGGATAGTCCGTCGAGAACAGCAGGTGGTCGATCGTCGTTGCGCCGAAGGCGTGGTGGAGCAGTGTTTGCGGGCAGCTCCTGGCGGGTAGAGATGGCGTATGTATATCGGTGGAGGTATCGGCCTTCTTCTCATCATCATCATCGTCATCCTGGTCCTCAGGAGATGACCATCCCGATCTCATGCGCGTGCTGAGTGCAGGTCTTCGACGACAAACTCAGCAGCGGCAACGTCGAGTTGTCGACGTGCTCGACTGGTCGATACCGAAGAGCAGTCGGGCATTGCCAGCGGTGAACTTGCTGCGATCTTCGTCGATGTCGAACTCGAGGAGGAACCGCTGCAGTTCGTCCCTGGTCGGTCGTTGGAAGGGGTAATCCGTCCCGAACAGCAGGTGGTCGATCGTGGTGGCCTCGAGAGCGTGGTGGAGCAGCGCCGGGTTGGACATGCCGGAATTCGTGATGAAGACGTTCGAGCGCACGTAGTCCGAAACCTTTCGATCCAGGCCAGCGGTACGCGACAGGCTGTCGGTGCGGTCCTGCCAGAACGGGAGCAGCTCATCCCAATGGCCGAGAACTCGCAAGACGCGATGATGCAGCAGAGCATCGGTGCGGGAAAGTCTTCCAACTCGTCCACTCACCCGGCGTAACCCCGCCGCATGGAGCATGGTCCGGCGGGCGATTGGCATCGTCCGCAGCAATCAGGGCGACCCGGCGACTGCGGTGGAGCTCCGTAGAGCCGCTATGGCTGCTGCACCGAATGCGCAGAGCCGTGCGCTCTCGGGGCTCTGCGTCGGCGTCGCTCTCGGCGATTCCGGTGAGTACTGGGCTGAACGGGCGACCGCGCAAGACCCGGTCGTCGAAGGGCACCTGGCCGGCCTCGATCACGGCAACGGGTGCTACTTCGATTCGCTCGCTGCCGATGCGCTTGTTCGTCTCGGTCGCTGGACCGAGGTCGCCGGGTTGCTCGCCCGCCATCCACTGCCCGACACGCTGCCCGTCGGTCGCCTGCAACTCGCGATGGAGAAGCGGCCCTTGCACTTCGACATCTCGTCGGCGGACCGGGCCCGCGAACGGAGTCACCTCGTGTCACTCGGCGCTTCGATCGTCCAAGAGTTCGAGCAGCACACTTGGATGCGTGGCCCCGAGGGCAACGACTTCTGCCTCACAGACGCGTAGCAGGCGTTGGGGGCAGTCGAAGGGAATGTTCCCACTGAATCCGTCGTGGCGATGGCTGCCCTCACTTGGTCTCGGCGAGCGGTCGTCTCCAGAACATACGCCCCTCCACGTCGTCGACCCGCTCGAAGGCATGCCGCTGAGCGATCGCGATCGACGGCGAGTTGTCGGATGGATCACCAACGTGGCGACGCCGACGTCGGTGCCACTTCTCAGCTGGCCAGCACCAGCCCGACCGCTCGGGTCGCATAGCCGCGCCTGCGGTGTTCGGGAAAGACGCGGTAGCCGATGTTCACTTCGTCCGGCGCCAGCCACCACCGAGCCGTCAACGATGATGCAGTACTTTGGGCGAGGAACGACAGATCCCTCGCCGATGAATCGGCGTAACGCCGCATCTCGGCCGGCGATGATCAGTGGGACGTCCTCGAGTGTTGATGGACGCAAGGTCACCACGCTGTCCGACGATGATCCCGCACCAGTCTGGCGTCGACGAACGGGCGCTGCTGCGAGTTGCGCGACCGAGGCCATGGCCAGCTCGCGACGCATCGGGTCGGTGGCGTTGCGGGCGTGACGACCAACACCCCGTTGATCGAGATGCGCCGCCGGGAGCCGGCGGTCGGGGACGACGTCAGCCATGGCACTCCCTCGCCCGCCACTCAGGTTCGGTGGGCGGCACTGGGAAATTCGATCGTCCACGGCGCTGAGGCTGTGGTAGGAAGAAACGCCAATCTCCTCTGGAGGATCTCATGCGTCAAGCGTTGCTGTTCATCGATCTGGGATGTGATGCCGATCTAGAGGATGTGACGCGAGATGGCAATGGTAAATTTGGGGATCCTGGCGCATGTAGATGCGGGTAAGACGACCCTGACCGAGCGGCTGCTTTACGCGGCTGGAGTCATTGATGAGGTCGGTCGCGTAGATAGCGGAACCACACAGACGGACTCGCTCGCGCTGGAGCGCCAGCGCGGGATCACGATCAAGTCCGCTGTTGTCTCGTTTGAAGTTGACGGTGTGACGATCAATCTCATCGATACGCCGGGACACCCGGACTTCATTGCCGAGGTCGAACGCGCGCTGGCTGTGCTCGACGGTGCGGTTCTGGTCGTGTCGGCGGTCGAAGGTGTCCAGTCACAGACGCTGCTGCTGTTTCGTGCCCTGCGCCGGCTGCGCGTGCCAACGATTGTGTTCGTGAACAAGATCGATCGGGTCGGAGCGGATGACCGACGAGTGCGCGAAGCAATCGCGCAACGTCTGACAGCGAATGTTCTCGCGATGGGTGCGGCGTGTCGCGTCGGCACGAAAGATGCCGGATTCTCCATCCATGATCTGCGCGACCCGACGTTCGCAGCGGCCGCAGCAGAGGTGCTGGCCGACAACGACGACACGATCCTTCGCGGCTACCTCGACGGAACACCGGGCGCTCCACACGTGCTTGGCCAGGCGATCGCCGAACAGACCACCCAGTTCCAAATCCTCCCGGTCTTCTTCGGCGCTGCGTTGACCGGCGTCGGTGTCACCGATCTGTTGCATGCAATCCCGAAGGTGCTGCGTTCCGTAGAGAGCGACACGAACGGATTTGGGTCGGGAGCGGTGTTCAAGATCGAGCGAGGAGCCAACGGCGAAAAGATCGCCTTCGTGCGCATGTTCTCCGGGACCTTGCGGATCCGAGATCGAGTCAGGCTCGGCATCGCCACCCCGCGCCTCAGCACGGTGACCGGCATCGAAGTGTTCGCTCGGGGCACGACGCTCCTGCGCCCAGCAACGCACGCAGGTGAGATCGCCAAGGTCCACGGTCTCTCGACCGCTCGCATCGGTGACACCTTCGGCCCGAACGCACACCCCGCCGACCATGTGTTCGCCCCGCCGACGCTGGAGACCGCGATCGTGCCACGCCACCCCGATCAGAAGCGGGCGGTGTTCGACGCCCTCGCCGATCTCGCCGAACAGGACCCGCTCATCAATCTCCGACAAGACGACTCGCGCCAAGAGTTGTTTCTGTCGCTCTATGGCGAAGTCCAGAAAGAGGTCGTCGCCCAAACGGTCGCAGAGCACTACGGCCTCGACATCGAGTTTCGACCGACGACACCGGTTTGCGTAGAGCGACCGAACGGGCCCGGCGCAGCCGTCGAACTGCTCCGACGGGGCCGATCGCCGGCCCACCCATTCCTTGCCACGGTCGGCCTTGCGATCTTACCCCTGCCGCCCGGAACGGGCGTGACCTTCGATCTCGACGTCAGCCACAAGTCAATCCCCACCCATGTCTTCGATACCGTCGACGCGTTCCGAGACCTGATGCGACGAACCGTCCACGACACGCTGAGCCAAGGCCTCTTCGGCTGGGAGATCACCGACTGTCAGGTGATCATGACCGACTGCAACTACCAGGCGCCTCCACGCAAGTGGCCGGGCACGACATTGTCCGACTATCGCCTTCTTACCCCACTCGTGTTGATGGCCGCGCTCAAACAGGCGGGCACGACAGTTCACGAACCCGTGCTCGAGTTCCATATGGAGTTCCCCGCACAGGACCTCGGCGCGATCATGTCCTTCCTCAGCAACGTCGAAGCCGAACCAAACCCGCCCGAGATCGATGCCTCGACCTGCGTGCTCACAGGCACAATCCAAGTGGCACGTTTTCATCAGATTCAATCTCGGCTGCCCGACCTGACCCGCGGCGAGGGAACGCTCGAGTCCGCGTTCGCCGGCTACCGCCCAATCGATGGGCCGCCTCCGACGCGCCCACGAACCGACCGCAACCCCCTCGACCGGGCCGACTACCTCCGGCGCGTCAGCCGTAGCCCTTGAACCTCGCACTCTCGGGAGAGCCCCTCCTACCCGAGTGACGAACCGTAGAACTGCGCCCCGGAAGTGCCGTTCAGGGACGCATAACAACAGCGCAAAACCTCCTCCACCCCGGCACAACTCGGATCGCGTCCGAACGGCGCCTCTGGCGCGACGCATGGCCGGCGGTATGTGAGACTTCAGTCTCTGCGAGGGGGTGGATGTCGATCTCGGGGACCATGTCCCTCAGCGATCGCCAACCGGCAAGACTGACGTCTGTGACTTCCTCGGTGAGGCCTTTCATCGCAGTGCTATCCGGCGCACCGGGGTCCGGCTCCGGGAAAGACGACACTTGGCTGGGGAGCTGTCTCGGCGCCTGCACGTCCCGCTCCTTGTCGAGCCGTGACGACATCAAAACCGGGCTGCATGTGACGCATCGAAGCAATGACCCAAACGAGGTCTGGCGCTTCGCCTCAACGGCCTCTGAGCTGTTCTACGAGGTCGCGTCTACGTACCTGTGCGCCGGAGTCCGCATCGTCGTCGAGGCGGCCTTCCATGCAGGACGAAGCGAACCGGAGCTTGCCCTCCTCGCTGAACTGGGGTCCTGCGTGCAGATCGCTCTGGCAACTCCCACTGAAGTCTCACTTCGCCGATACCGGGCGCGCGCCGAGATGGAGCGCCGCCATCCAGCGCACAACGACGTGCGGTTCGCAGCAGACATGGAGTCCGGGACCAAGGACGTCGGCCTCTACAGGCTGGAGCTGCCGGTGCCACGACTCGACGTCGACGGCACCGACGGATGGAATCCGGGACTCGATGAGATCGCAGCGTTCGTCAACGAACATCGTTGAGCCGGCAAGCGACGACGTGCCCACGCGGCGCACTGGAACTCACTGGCACACAAAGGCGCCGGTTCGTCCTTGCACCACGAACACACCCGATTGGTCGATTGCTCGTTGGACGCCATGGCGAACTTCTTCGACCACCTCAGCCCATGGGCGTGTGCCGTTTGGGGTTGGTAGTGATCTTCGGTGCTGGCGACATAGTCCGCAGCGATGGGCGCCTCGGTGAGTTCAACGGGAGCGGCATCGTTGGTGCGTATGCACGTCATGTGAGAGAACGGCGGGTACCAGTGATCGTGGCTACACGGTTGAGAGTGTAAGGGCTATCAAAGACGGCAGCTGGAGTGCGCCATCCGAGCGTTTTGCGCGGCCGATCATCCGTCACCGCTGCGACATTCGGGTCTGCGTCAACCCCCACCACCTCACTGCCGGAACCCAGGTGGCGAACATCACCGACACTGTGCAACGAGGCGCATGGACGACTACGGCCCACACCGGCCCCCAAGCATGGCCCGACATCGCCTACCTCCTGCGGGCAGCAGCCCGCCAAGGCGATCGAGTCAGCGTCAAACAGCTTCATCGCACGACCACGCCCACTCGCCCTCTGGCCGCCCGTCGAAGGCCTGTAAAGAAAAGGGAGGCGGACGGGTTGCGGGAACTCTGTGACACCCCCGTGCGATGATACGTTCACCCCCACCCAAGCAGGACCGCCCGCCTGCAGGTTCGATGCCCTCGTGTTCCCCACCCCAGCCGGGTTGAGCACGAGGGCATCGCTGTACCCGGCCACGATTGTTGTCTAGTGATTCGCCTAGTTTCTGGCTAGCGATTAGACTAACGTGCTTGAAGTCGATGAAATATCGGGTGCTGGTTGCCAAGATGACGAGCCTCGGGTGCGAGTTGTTGCGGACCCGGGGGAGTCACGAGCGGTGGAAAGTGCGGTTCGTGCTTCACCACCGTGCCGCGAGCACGCGAGATCCCGGCTGAAACGGCGCGAGCGATCGAGTCTGATCTCGCGTCGTGTCGGTGAGGGATGGCTGAACGGAGGTCAGGAATGAGCAGGTATCGAGCGAACGTCAAACGAGA
>Ga0123338_10005076_pt1 | contig 11347 bp, 8 predicted proteins | sample grotaG_FD_89793 | JGI IMG/M metagenome (GOLD analysis project Ga0123338, IMG submission 89793) | Glacier valley bacterial and archeal communities from Borup Fiord, Nunavut, Canada, to study Microbial Dark Matter (Phase II) -... | ecosystem: Environmental > Aquatic > Freshwater > Ice > Glacier ...
ATCGGTGTTCCGGCCGACAAGCAGTCACTTATATTCAACGCCTTCCAGCAGGCGGACGGCAGCACCAGCCGGACCTATGGCGGTACCGGCCTGGGTCTTTCCATCTCTCGCCAGCTTGCCCGTTCTATGGGTGGTGATATTTTATTAACCAGCGAAGCTGGCAAGGGAAGCACCTTTACCCTGTACCTGCCAACCAAGGGGATTTGCAGCCTCACTCCGGAAACCGGCCAACCTCCTGTCGCGACAAAGCAGCCCCCCCCCTCCCCTTCTGCGGCTACAAGCAGAAGCAGGAACGATGAGCCGCTCCCGACTCCAATCCCGGACGACCGCGGACAGTTGCAGGAGACGGACAAGAGCATCCTGGTCATCGAAGACGACCTGACCTTTGCCGGTATACTTGTAAAAATGGTTCGCGATCGCGGTTTCTCCGCCCTGGTAGCCGACGACGGGGAATGCGGCATCGCCATGGCTGAACGCTATCGTCCCAGCGCGATCATCCTGGATGTCATGCTGCCGCATATCGACGGCTGGGGTGTCATGCGCAGCCTGAAGGACAATCCGGTGACACGGCATATTCCGGTGCATTTCATCACCTGCCTGGAGGAACGCCAGAAAGCGATGAGTATGGGAGCCATCGGTTATGTTACCAAACCGGTCAGCAGCGAACAGATGGATACGGTCTTCGGCACACTGGAAAGTGCCATCATAAAGACCATGAAAATGCTGCTGATTGTTGAGGATGATCCGGTCCAGGTCAAGGCGATGGTTGCCCTGCTGGAAGAGAGGGATGTGACGATCACCGTTGCAGACAGTGGTACGAGGGCTATTGAGCTGCTTTCCAGCCAGCCATTCGACTGCATCGTGCTCGATCTGGGATTGGCCGATACTGGCGCTTTCGAACTGCTGGAAGAGCTTAAAAAACTTGATAGTGCGAGCCGTATCCCGGTTATAATTCATACCGGCCGTGAGCTGACCCGCGAAGACGAAAAGCGTCTGCATCACTATGCCGAGAGTATCATCATCAAAGGGGCAAAAAGCCCCGAAAGGCTTCTCAATGAAGTAACGCTCTTCCTCCACCTCGTAGAGTCCTCGCTGGCTCCCGGCAAGCAGCGCATGATCCGCACAGCTCTGGACAAAGAGGCGATGCTCGAGGGAAAAAAGATACTGATCGTCGATGACGACATGCGCAATATTTTTTCGCTTTCGAGTGCTCTGGCTGAAAAGAATCTCGTCATTTTTGAGGCTGAAAACGGCCGAGAGGCCCTGAGCAGGTTGAACGAATTCCCCGACATCGACCTCGTCCTGATGGATATCATGATGCCGGAAATGGATGGCTACGAAGCGATGGTCAGCATCAGGAAGGACCCGCGCTTCCAATCATTACCAATTATCGCGCTGACCGCCAAAGCGATGAAGGGCGACCGTGAAGAATGCCTTAAAGCCGGTGCCAGCGACTATATTCCAAAGCCGGTAGACATGGAAAAACTCTTTTCCCTGTTGCGTGTATGGCTCTACTCGACAACGGCGGCGAACCAGGTTGAAATGGGGTAGATTTATCTGACCTTTCAGACGAGTCGGACTCGTCCAAACAAAAGCCGGAGGTTTATAAATGAACCGCATCTTCATATCAATAACTATTCTGCTGACACTATCCGGTGCATCAACCGCCCGGGCTGACGAAGTCAGAATTGCCACCGGTCACACCTTTATCAAGAAGGTATTTGATCCTGTCAGATTTGCTTTTAAGGATAAAACCGGCATTGACATCAAAATCATCTACGACGACCCGGTGCCGGCCTTGGCCGAGCTTGAAAAAGGTAACGTGGATGCCGCCGGGGCAAGCCTGGCACTTGAAGAGTGGCTGATGCTGGCCAAAAAAGCGGGTTTAGCGGTGAAGGAGGCTAGCGCGTACGTTGCATACATTCCGGCTACTGAAAAAGCGATGATCGTTGTGAATGCTGCAAACAGGGTGAAAGCACTTTCAAAGGAGCAGCTCAAGGATATTTTTACCGGCAGGATACTCAACTGGAAGGAGGTTGGCGGTGACGATGCGCCGATACTGGTTGTCTGGCCTTCTGTCTCTTCGGGTGCGCTGATCGTCTTCAGGAGTAGAATCATGGATGACGCGCCAACCACAAAAGCGGTCTATGATGTCGAATCCATGGGCGACACACCTGATGCGGTAGCCGCAACACCTGAAGCCATAGGCATAGTTACCGCGGCAAAAGAGCCCAATGGGACAAAGGAGGTTGCACCAGCCATTGAACGACCATTATCGCTTGTGTATAAGGGTATACCGTCACCGGATCTGCAAAAGCTGCTTGATTTTTTGAAGGGTGAAGGGAAGATGTATATCAAATGACCATCAAAGCCAAACTAATCGCCAACGGCCTGGTCACCGCCGGGATCATAGTATTCATATCACTGTCCAGCTTTTCATCCATGAGGTTTATTCAGGATAAACTCATGTACCTGACAGAGAAGAGTGCACCGTTCCAGATACGGACCGTCGAGTTCCAGAGCGGGCTTCAGAACAGCATAACCAGCCTCATAAAGGTTAATGCCGCCCGGAACATGACGGAGTACGAAGCATCTCGTGCAGAAGCTGAAACGTCTCTAAAAAACATCCGTGAGGCGCAGGAATCGTTAAAAAAAATGGGGGGGAGCTCCAGTCGCCTGACTGTTTATGAAGAGCTTGGTCCGATAGCGGACGAACTCTTCACCGCCGCAGAAGCACGTATCAACAGCGATAACTCCGCCCGCGAGGTCAATACCAGGATCTCGCAACAGGTGAAAGAGTCAACGGCACGTCTCAAAGAGCTTGAAACCCATATCCACAACCTGCAGGTGACCCACTCCGCTGCATTTGCCAAGACACTGGCCAATACCGCCCAGTTTTCTGAACGGTTGCGTGATTTTGAAGAGCTGCGCAACCTGGTTAAAGACCTCCTCACGGTTTCCGCTGCAGCCCATAATGCAAATAACAACACCGCTTTTTTAATTGCAAAAGGAAAGGCGACTGCTCTTCTGGGGCGCATCGCCAGGAACAGGCAGAGCAAAACTATCTCGTCCGCTATCAAATTGCTCACCGCAGATACGCATGAGTTCTTGCAGTTTCAGGCGACTCTGCTCTCAGGGAAGGACGAAGAGTCAAAACAATGGGCGCAGGAGTCCTTTGCGGAGCTGGCTGAAAAGACAAACCACCTGCACCTGACGCTTAACCAGGAAATCGAACTGGCGGCCTCTAAACTGGAAACAGAAACAAGGCAACAGGGATATATATTCAGTCAAGAGAATAGCGCCAACGCCACCCTGCTGGCGAACTCGGAACTTGTGGCACTGGGACTGATGGTGACGGGTGAGATCAACCGTATGTTTAATCTTGAATCAGTCTCGGAACTGGACAAGCTTGGTGCAGAAACTGATCAGCTATTTAAAAGAATCAGCGCGCAGGTTCAGGCGGTCGAAACCAATCTTTCCGGACTGAATGCCATGGAGGAGTTGAAGATACTCGGTGCAACATCCACGTCGCTGGCCGCAATTCGCTCGGAGCTCTATTCCGCCGGTGGAGTAGTGACCACGCTCAGGACGAAGTTGATCTCTATACAACAGGCAGACAGTTCTGCGTACAAGCTTCACGCCATCGTCTTCAGGCAGGCAGCCGAAGGCAGCGAAAGTGTCACGGCTGCAAGGGGTGAGCAGGAAGAGTCAATTATAGAGGTAAACAACATGACCAGACGGAGCCTGTCCAGTATTTCCGTCATCGGCTCTGTGGCGATTGCCATCGGGATACTGCTCAGTTTCTGGATCTACCGTTCTGTGATGCGGCCGCTGCGTGTGGTCCTTGACGCGGTGCGCAGACAGCAGGTACAGGGGAGGGAAAAGGCGGGTCTTGCGGAGGCTGTGGCCGCTGGAGATCTCAGCCGGGAGGTGATCATCAGCGAAGCTATGATATTTGACCCCAGACGCATAAAGAGTGATGAAATGGGGATGGTGCTGAACGCGGTTGCCGGCATGAGCGTGGCCCAGCATGCCTTGGACAGGGCGTTTGCCGGAATGACAGCATCACTTCGCCACAGCAGGGAGGAGGATGCCCGGCGCGACCATTTGAAGAGCGGACTGCACGAACTTAATAAGATTCTGCGCGATGAGCATAGGCCCGCCGAACTGGCTGACGAGGCATTGGCTTTTATTGCGGATTTTCTTGGCGCCGGAGTCGGTATCATGTATCTGTATGACGAAGACGGAGAAATACTTCAGACTCTCTCCACCTTCGCTATTTCCAGAGAAGGACAACTGAACTGGGGGTTCCGCCTCGGTGAGGGTTTACCCGGTCAGGTAGCACTTGAACGCAGAATGATCTGTCTCAACACTGTACCGCCCGATTATCTGCCGATCACTTCGGCACTGGGCAAGGCAGATCCATTGAATGTTGTCATTGTGCCGATTCTGCACCATGAAACGTTGGTTGGCGTTCTGGAACTGGGTAGTTTCAGGCGCTTCAGCGACGACGACATTGAATTCCTCAAGCAGTCACTTGAAGGAATAGCCATTGCAATAAAGGTAAACGGTTCGCATCAGCGAGTGAGCGAACTGCTGGAACGCACTCAAGCCCAGGCCGAAGAACTGCAGGCCCAACAGGAGGAGCTGCAGCAGACCAATGAGGAGTTGGAGGAACAGGCACGGATGCAGGCGGAATGGCGGAAATGATATGAGCCCAGACGAACTGTTTGATGTCGAAATGAAACTCCTGATGGATGGAATCTACCAGGTCTACGGTTACGACTTCAGGGAGTATTCCGAGGCGTCACTCCGGCGTCGACTGACCCACTGGCTTTCCGGCTCTGGCTTTGCCACGCTGTCGCTTGCCCAGTCGCAGCTACTGAGGGATCGTGCCTTGTTTGACACCTTGCTGCGGGGAATTACGGTCAATGTCTCGGAAATGTTCCGCGACCCCGCTTTTTTCAAGGCGATCAGGGAACATGTGGTGGCGTATCTGAAAACATACCCATTTGTGAAGATCTGGCACGCCGGATGCGCAACAGGCGAAGAGGCGTATTCAATGGCGATCCTCCTCCTGGAAGAGGGTTTGGCAGGGCGCTTCCGGATCTATGCCACCGATATCAATGAAGAAGTTATCCGCAAGGGGCAGGAGGGGATCTATCCGTTGCAGGAGATGCAACGCTTTACCAGAAACTATCAGCATGCGGGTGGTACACGTTCATTCTCCGACTATTATACCGCCCGCTACGACCACGCTATTCTGTCACCCTCACTACGGGAGAATATCGTCTTTGCCGCGCACAACCTGGCCGTTGATGCCGACTTTGGTGAAATGAATATGATTCTCTGCCGCAACGTTATGATCTATTTCAAACAGCCGCTCAAGGAAAGGGTTCTTGGACTCTTTGACGTCAGCCTTGTACAGGGTGGTTATCTCTGCCTCGGCACCAAAGAGAGCCTGGATCACCGCCGGATTGCAGGGCGTTATGAAGCGGTAACACCACGAATGCAGATCTATCGGAAGCGCTATGCTTAAGAATAGTGGCAGACAGTTCAAGGCCGTTGTCATCGGGGTTTCCACCGGCGGGGTGACGGCTCTCAAGATAATTTTGGGAGCCCTGCCTGCCCGCTTTCCACTTCCGATTCTGATTGTCAGCCACATCGCGCCCGACTCTGATGACTGCCTGGCGGTCTTGCTTGACACACTCTGTGCTATCCGGGTAAAGGAAGCTGATGAGCAGGAAAACATCGTACCGGGCACGATCTATCTGGCACCGGCCAATTATCACCTGCTGGTTGAGCGGGGAGGCACTCTGGCGTTTTCCGTCGATCAGCCGGTCAACTGCGCCCGCCCGTCAGTAGACGTACTCTTTGAATCGGCGGCAGAGGCTTACGGAGCGGAGCTGATCGGAATCATCCTGACCGGCGCCGGCAATGACGGTAGCCAGGGGCTGTTGAAAATTAAAAACAGCGGCGGTTTGGCTATTGTCCAGGACCCGGCTGACGCCGAGATGGACTCCATGCCGAAAAATGCGCTACAACTACTGAAGGCAGATCATGTTGTACCATTAACGGAAATTCCGACCCTTTTGATGGGGTTTACTGGGGAGAGTCAATGAACCTTGCAATAAGGCCAGACACGGTACCTATTCTGATTGTCGACGATCGCCCGGAAAACTTGCTATCGCTTGAAGAACTCCTCAGCAACCAGGGATATGAACTTGCCAGGGCCACATCCGGCAATGACGCCCTTCGCCTGACGCTTAAACAGGATTTTGCCCTGGTACTGCTGGATGTACAGATGCCGCAAATGGATGGCTTCGAAACGGCCGAACTGATGCGCACAAATCCTAAGACCAGGCATATTCCGATCATTTTCGTCACCGCCGGCATGAAGGATCTACAGTTCCACTTCAAAGGCTACGACTCCGGAGCGGTGGATTATCTTGCCAAACCGATTGAACCTTTAATTTTGCAGAGCAAGGTCAGAATATTTGCCGAGCTGTACCGGCAACGCCGTGAGATTGAACTGCATAAAAATCATCTGGAAGAGCTGGTTGGGCTACGAACAGCGGAGTTACGCCAATCAGCGGCAGAACTGCTCACGAGCAACGAGCAGCTCCAACAGAGGAACAGTGCCCTGAAATCTGCCGAAGAGCGACTGCGGGAACAAGTTGCCGAGTTTATCGTGACACACGATCAATTGCTGGCAACCGAAGAGATGCTACGAGTGCAGATAGAGGGATACGAGACCACCCAAAAGATGCTGAATGCATCGAACCTCAACCTGCAGACTATATTTGACGTATCGCCACTAGCCATAGTTGTTTCTTCCTTTCCCAGCGGAATAATCCGCAAGATCAACCGTACCTGCAGCGATATCTTTGGCTACAGTGACGACCTGGCTATCGGCAAGGACGGAGTTGAACTGGGCCTCTGGAGCGGCAATTCCGAGAGGGAATGTTTTTTTGGAAAATTACACGAAGAACGTGGCGTATCGGGATTTGCGACTGATATAAGAACATTTCAGGGTGAAAGTCGCTCTGTTCTTTTGTACAGCAGAATTATGAACTTTAAGGATGAGCATTGTGTGCTGACGGTGGCTCTGGATATCACTGATCAAAAGCTGATGGAGGAACAGATTCGGCAGACGCAAAAAATGGATGTCATCGGACAGTTGGCAGGTGGTGTCGCCCACGACTTCAACAATATGCTGACCGCCATTCTGGGTTCAGCCGAACTAATGGAGCCTTATGTAAGGGATAACTCTGCCGCAGCAAAAATGCTCGGCAACATCCAAAAAGCAGCAAGCCGATCGGCTGATCTGGCCGGCCAACTGCTCTCGTTTTCCCGCAAGGGACAAAAATACAGTGTCCAGACCTGTATTAATGCGACCATCCATGAGGTTATTTCACTTTTGGAGCGAACCATAGACAAGAGCATCACCCTGGAGACAAGGCTACTGGCCAAACAGGCGTGCGTAGTCGGTGATCCAACCCTGTTGCAGAATGCACTGCTCAATCTGGGTGTCAATGCTCGCGACGCCATGCCGGATGGCGGGGTTATCACCTTTACCACCGCCAACATTGAGCTGGACTCCAGTTACTGCCACAGCAGCGCTTTTACAATAGACCCTGGGTCATACGTTGAAATAGCGGTATCTGATAACGGCACCGGGATGTCGGAGGAGATCGTCAAGCGCGTCTTTGAGCCGTTTTTCACAACCAAGGTGGTCGGCAAAGGAACCGGCTTAGGGTTGGCTGCCGTCTACGGCACGGTAACGGATCACCATGGCTGTATCAGTATTTTCAGTGAACCGGGCACAGGAACGGTTTTCAAAATATACCTGCCGTTGTCGGGTGATAATAAAATGCGGGAGACCTGTAGCGAAGAGGCGATTTATGGCTCGGAAGGGATCTTGCTGGTTGATGATGAGGAGGTACTCCGTGAAGTAGGCAAGTCGCTGCTGGAAAGCCTGGGGTATCGCGTCTACCTTGCTGAAGATGGCCTACAGGCCCTGGAAACCTACGCACAGGAGAAGGAGAATATTTCGCTAGTAATTCTGGACCTGCTCATGCCGAAAATGGGGGGGAAAGAAACCCTCCAACGCCTCATGGAAAGCTATCCAGGCATCAGTGTCCTTATTCTGTCCGGCTTCAGCCAGGAGGGAACCGTTAATGACCTTAACAAACTCGGTGCCAAAGGTTTTCTCCGCAAACCATACCTCTGCCAGGAACTGTCCAAGGCCGTTGCCATGGCTATTTCGGAGCCGAGCTTAAAAGCCGGAGACGCCAAAGAGTGCCCGGGGCAGAATCACTCCTGTACGGCAACATGATCTTTCGAAAGAGGACATGAGCAGGCCAGGCAGGCACGTTAGTACGTTGCCGGCGCAAGCCCACTCTGCCTGGAGCCTTTTTTATTCTACACATAGCTTCTAACCTTCCGTCAAAACCCGCTCTTCATAAATTGATTCGAGACGCCGCCGGTGTCCTAATTCTACATCAGCAAAAGTCATCAGCACCTTCTGCAGCTTCGGGTCGTCCGTCATCCCCGCAGCGGCCTTGTAGAGCTGGAAGGCGTTTTCCTCGGTTTTCAGGGCGTAGGCAAGAATCTCACTGTAGGAGAGATCCTCCCGAAACGGCACGTCGGCCAGATAACTGGCGATACTGGCTTCCGGGAGCGTACAGAGTTTGTGGCTCTCCGCCTTATCCTCATCAATTTTGGAGAAGACTTCCTTGTGGGTGGCTTCTTCCTGGGCCAGTTCCTCAAACATTTTTTTTGCCGCGATACTGGTGGAAAGTTCCGCTGCCCTTTTGTAGAGCTTGTAAGCGGTGTCTTCACGTTCAATGGCGAATCTAATAACTTCATCAAGAGTGACAAACTTCATATTCGGTTAACCTCCATGTCGGTAATATGGCGTCATGCCCCTGATCCGAAAAGCCGGAAGCATTACATAAATTGATATGGCGCTGCAGCTACTGCCTGACAAACTCCCTGGACGCCGTCTCCAGCAACTACGCTTCCGGCCCGCTAGCATGCTTTACAGCTGCAGAGAGAATCAGCCCCGCAGATATTCCAGAACCTGATCCGGGTGCTGCTCGGCTTTGGCAACTTTTGGCCACTGCTTTATTACAACTCCATCCGGCCCGACGATGACGGTCGAACGAATCGTACCGATTGTCTTTTTACCGCACGTAACTTTCTCTCCATAAGCTTCGTAGGCCTGCATCATTGCGCAGTCCGGGTCACTCAGCAACACAAACGGCAAACTATAGTTGGTTATGAACTTGCTGTGCGCCGCGATACTATCCTTGCTGACACCAAGAACGACGACACCGCGGTCAACCAGCTCCTTGTAATTATCGCGAAAACCGCACGCTTCCTTGGTACAGCCGGGCGTGTTGTCCTTGGGATAAAAATAGATAACGACCGTTTTGCCGGCATACCTCTTCAGGGTGTGCTGAGTACCATCACTACCCTCCAGTGAAAATGCTGCTGCTTTCTTCCCTTCCAGTGACATATCGGATCCTCCTCACGGCAAACAAGACTATTTGGGTCCACTTTATCACCGTTCACTAAAAGGTCAAGCTAAAAGTAACGGCACAACAATGAAAAAGCACTCAATCTTCATAGCCGCAATCCCGACAGTAAAATCCCATTACAACCCACAGTGCCCGCAACTGTGCTAGCTGCAGGTTGTGAAAGAAAAACAATATTGACACAATAGAACAAGAGGTTCATAAGAGTGGAAATAAATATATCACCGAAATGGCAAAATCCGGGGGACCGGGTGACGCAAAGCTACCTGCCCGGAACGGGAAGAGGGGTTACCGAACAGATACTCTGGATATTGACTGCATGTAATACCCGACAAACCTGCCATTTCAGAAGAGATGCAGGTTTTTTATTTGCTAAACAAACATGCCTGGAAGGATAGAATTAAATGCTTGCAGCCAAAAATACAAATATTGTTGTAATTGACGACGATCCAAATGTTCTTGGAGTTCTGGACAGCATTCTCAATAGCAGGGGTTGGCAAGCAAACTCGTTTTTGGACAGTACGGCAGCTGTGCCCTTTATTGAAGCAAACCATCCCGATCTTATTCTTCTTGACATATCCATGCCGGGGATCAGCGGCTACCAGTTATGTGAGAATCTGAAGTCGAGGGGCTTCAACACACCAATAATATTTCTGAGCGGCCTGGATGAAGCAGAGGATAAGATCCGCGGCTTTCAGGCAGGAGGCGTAGATTACATAACCAAGCCTTTTCACCACATGGAACTCCTGGCAAGGATTGATGTGCACCTTAATCTACGCTCCATGTCAGAAACTATCCAGCTGCAAAAGACGGTCGAAAAAAACCTTGTGGAAATTTCAAAGGCCCAGCACGCAACAATATTCGCCCTGGCAAAGCTTGCCGAACACCGGGACGAGGACACCGGCACCCATCTGAAGAACGTCCAGGAATACTGTCTCCTGCTGGCGGAATATTTAAAGAACAACAGCTCCTATTCAGAACAGATCACAGCCGATTTTATCGATTGCCTCTATTATGCCGCGACTCTCCACGATATCGGCAAGGTTGCAATGCCTGACGCAATACTTCTAAAACCAGGCAAACTGACTCCCGAAGAATTCGATATTATGAAGACCCACACCGTTATCGGCGCGAGCAATATGCAGACAGTTTATAACAGCTATCCTGACAACGCCTTTATAGGCATGGGAATCGAGATCGCCCTCTACCACCATGAGCGATGGGACGGCCGCGGCTATCCGGACGGGCTTTCAGGGCTGAACATTCCTCTCTCAGCACGAATAATGGCCCTGGCGGACGTATATGATGCTCTCTGCTCGGATCGCTGTTACCGCAAGGCCTTGGATCACGAACGCGTAAAAGAGATGATCGCCCTGGAAAGCGGCTGTCAATTCGACGCTGAAATAGTGGCGGCCTTTCTCGCGCTGGAAGCAAACTTCCAGCAGATCCGTAACATCAATAATTAAGCAGCATCAGCAAATCAGTGGCATTGCCGGGCACGCCAAGCGCTTTGTACAGACAAAAACAAGCCTGCCCCTTGCTTAATCGCCGGATGAAAGTAGAGTAACCCTATGAAGAACAAAACTGAGCAACGTGAACTGTTCCTTGGCCGACAACCTATTCTGGATATCAAACAAGAGATTGTGGGCTATGAACTGCTCTTTCGTTCTTCGGATTGCAACAGAAGCGACTACAACTCTCAGGATCTTGCCAGTGCCAGTGTTATCGCGCATGTCCTTGCCGACTTTGGCCTGCATGAGGTGCTGGGGGACAAGGCCGGGTTTATAAATGTTACTGAAGAGGTA
>Ga0123338_10005079_pt1 | contig 11344 bp, 3 predicted proteins | sample grotaG_FD_89793 | JGI IMG/M metagenome (GOLD analysis project Ga0123338, IMG submission 89793) | Glacier valley bacterial and archeal communities from Borup Fiord, Nunavut, Canada, to study Microbial Dark Matter (Phase II) -... | ecosystem: Environmental > Aquatic > Freshwater > Ice > Glacier ...
TCGCCGTTTAAGCAAAGATTACGAGTTTTCTCCAGAAACCAGCGAAACCATGATTTATCTGGCGATGTCGCTCCTGATGACCCGGCGAATTGCCCGTTCCTGAACTTTCAAAACACGCTCTTAACCCGTTGTTCTAACTCAGTCCGGCTCCGATTTTGATGCAAATTGCCCATAATATTTGCCCCATTTGTTCTGATAAAGACAGCACCTCGCCTGCCATCCTCCTTGAGAATGAACCTGAATCGCTAAACAAGCAACAAAAATCATCCCAAAGTATGAGAGGTAATCCCTCCAAAGTCGGGTGTCTCAAAACTGGCAAGGTTTATGCTGTGGGTGAATGTGATACACGGCAAAACATCAAAATAACGTTTACGACGCTATTTCGTAGGTATTTACCGATTTCCCGAACAGCTAGATAAAGGTGCAATCAATGAAGGCCCTGGTATACCACGGCGCAGGTAAACGTGCGCTTGAAGATAAACCCATGCCCACACTCCTTGATGCCAATGATGCGATTGTCAGGGTCACCAAAACCACAATCTGTGGGACAGACCTGCATATTATGAAGGGCGATGTGCCCGAAGTGGTCGACGGTCGTATTCTGGGACACGAGGGCGTCGGCATCGTCGAGTCCGTTGGGGCAGGCGTGTCAATGTTCCATGTGGGTGACCACGTATTGATCTCATGTATCACGTCATGCGGTAAATGCGTCTATTGTCGGAAAGGCATGTATTCGCATTGTGTCAACGGCGGCTGGATTCTTGGGCATTTGATCGATGGCACACAGGCCGAATACGTTCGCATCCCCTATGCCGATACCAGCTTATACGCTATCCCCGACGGCGCTGATGAGGAAGCACTCGTTATGTTGAGCGACATTTTGCCGACGGGTTATGAGTGCGGCGTGCTCAATGGGAAAGTGTCCCCAGGCGATGTGGTCGCCATCGTCGGGGCGGGTCCGATTGGTCTGGCGGCTTTGCTAACGGCACAGTTCTACGCGCCCGCCGAAATTATCATGATCGATTTGAACAACAACCGTCTGGCCGTTGCCCAGCGGTTCGGCGCGACTCACATCGTCAACAGCGACGCCGACGCCGTGGCGCATATCATGCAATTGACCGATCAACACGGGGTGGATGTCGCTATTGAAGCCGTCGGCATTCCTGCTACCTTTGAACTTTGCCAGGCGATCATTGCGCCAGGCGGCACGATTGCCAATGTCGGTGTACATGGAAAGTCCGTCGCGCTGCACCTCGAAACGCTCTGGGCACGCAATGTCACGATCACCACGCGCCTTGTCGATACCGTTACCACTCCCATGTTGTTGAAAACCGTCAGTGCCGGCAAATTGCAGCCGCAGCAGCTCATCACGCACCATTTTCGGCTTGATGAAATCATGCACGCCTACGACACGTTCGGGAATGCTGAACAAGAACAGGCACTCAAAGTGATCGTGAGCCATTGACTCGCTCGTAATCGGATCGTAGTTGTGGGAGAAAACGATGTTTCAGAATTTGCTCGTGCCTTTAGATGGTTCGGTACTGGCCGAATGTGTACTGCCGCACGCCGTAGCGATGGCTAAAGCGTTTGATGCTCAGATCACGCTGCTGAACGTCATCGAACAACCCACTGAAGCCTTTGGTCGTCCCAAATCCGATCCGTTGGATTGGTATCTCAAGAAAACAGAGGCGACGACGTATTTAGAAGGGATAAAAACCCGCTTAGAAAAGAGCGGCCTGGCCGTCAAAACGTTGCTCCTCGAAGGGCGAGCGATTGAGCAGATCATAGAAAACGCGCATGCCAACAACGTCGATCTGTTGATCCTGAGCAGTTGCAGCAGCCGTGACGTCAACGGTTGGTCGGTGAGTGGTATCGTGCAGCGCACCCGGACTTCCACGCTGATTATCCGCGCACACCACGCGAATACTCCGCAGGATGGCAATCTGCGCTACCGACATCTATTGGTGCCGCTGGATGGTTCGCGGCGTGCGGCGTCTGCGCTGCCCTTTGCGACGGCGTTGGTTCAGGCGCACCAGGCAGAACTGACGCTGGTGCATGTGGTGAACAAGCCGGAAATGGCACGTTACATGCCGCTGACTCAAGAGGATGCGGAACTGATGAGCCATGTCGTCGAGCGTAATCGAGCGGAAGGCACCCGGTATTTGGAGGAGATGCTCGTTCATCTGCCACCCAACGTCCAAACACGCCTCCTGATCAGCGAAAATGTGGCCACGACGCTGCAAAGTTTCAGCGAACAAGAACAGATCGATTTGCTGATCTTGAGCGCGCATGGCTATTCCGGCGAGGCAAAATGGCCGTATGGCAGCGTGACCAATCGGTTCATCACCGACAGCCGTGTACCACTGCTGATCATCCAGGATTTACCCCAACAGTCTGCCGAAACAACGCGAGAAGATGTCGCTGTCCGGCAAATGGGGCGCTAATCAATGGAGCATCCTTCAACGTTAGTGGCAGACGCCAGCGTTGCACAAGCGGGGCAGCCAGACGCGCAAGCCGTCACGGAAAAACCGCTGGAGAGTCTGGCGCATCGGCTCGCCGCACAATACATTCTTGCTGAGCAGGCCACGGGGGAAGCTGTGCTGCTTCAACTTTTGGAGCGTCAGGAGCCGCTTTTAACCGAGGCTTACCAGCATTTCAGCGGCACCCTGCAAGACGATGTGACGCCTTCCGCTGCCGCCGAGTGGTTGCTCGATAACTTCTTCGTCGTTGTGCAGGCGATCCGTCAGGTGCGCGAAGATATGCCGACGGGCTACTACCAGCAGTTGCCGAAACTTCAGAACACGGCCTTAAAACACTACCCACGCATCTATGCGCTGGCACACGAAACTGTTGGCTACAGTAATCGCCAGATCACTATTGGCGATACGGCCCAGTTCGTCCAGGCGTTTCAGGCGGACGGGGTGGTGCTGACCATAGGCGAACTCTGGGCGTTTCCGACGATGCTGCGGTTGAGCATTTTGGAGAGCCTGACCGAAGCGCTCACGGCTCAAATCGCAGCAGAACGCGCGGCAGAAGCGCCGTCTGCGCGCGTCACGGCAGCGCTTTACGATGACAATACGGTTGGCAACTGCATCACCAATTTACGGATACTCGCTATTCAGGACTGGAAAAGTTTTTTTGAGAGTGTGTCCGTCGTCGAGGCGATCCTGCGGTCTGATCCTGCGGGGGGTTATCCGACGATGGACTTCGACACGCGGAACACGTACCGAACGGCTATCGAGACGCTTGCCCGACAGACAAGGCACACCGAAGAAAGCGTTGCCAGACACGTGATAGCGATCAGTGCCGGAGCGCTACTCACGCTGCCAACAGCCCACGTCGGCTATTATTTGATCGGCGCGGGTCGTCTTCAACTCGAAGCGGCGCTTGGTTATCGGCCAACGGGGTTGACGGCCTTACGTCGTTGGTTGAACGTGCGTCCCACCCCGGTTTATCTGGGTGGGATCAGCGTCCTGACCGGGCTTTTCGTGCTGCTCGGCATGATCGTCTGCGCAGCGCTCGGCGGAACGGCCTTTCAGGTGATCGGCGTGGGTGCGCTGACCTTTTTGCCGTTTACGGCGGTGGCGGTCAGTCTCGTCAACTGGATCGTCACGCACAACGTAACGCCGCGCCTGCTGCCCCGGTTGGATTTCGAGAAGGGCGTTCCCGCCGAGTGTCAGACGATGGTGGTGATCCCTACGCTGCTGACGGACACCGCAGACATCGACTCGCTGCTGCAACAAATCGAACTTCATTATCTGCGCAATATGGATACCCATTTGTATTTTGCGCTGTTGACCGATTACAGCGATGCGCCAAACCTGAATATGCCGGGCGATGTCGATTTGATCAGCCGCGCTCAGGCAGGGATTACCGTGCTCAACGCGAAATATCCACGGGACATTTCGCCCTTTTACCTGTTTCACCGTGAGCGCCAATGGAACGCCCAGCAAAACAGTTGGATGGGTTGGGAGCGTAAGCGCGGCAAACTGGTCGAGTTCAACCGCTTGCTGCGCGGCCACGCCGCTACCTCGTACAGCGTCACGGTGGGCGATCTCAGCGTTTTGCTGCACATCAAGTACGTGATCACGCTGGACTCTGACAGCATTTTGCCAGAGGACAGCGCTTGCCGTCTGATTGCGACGCTTGCCCATCCGCTCAACCGTGCGCAGTTCGACCCCATCAAAGGCGAGGTGGTCGCGGGCTACGGGATTCTCCAGCCGCGTATCGAGGTCAAGTCGACCAGCGCCAATCAATCACTGTTCACCCGGGTTTTTGCGGGTGACATCGGGTTGGATTTGTATACGCGCGCGGTGTCGGATGTGTATCAGGATGTGTTCGGCGAGGGGAGTTATGTCGGCAAGGGCATTTACGACATCGATGTTTTCGCACTGGCCGTGGCGGATCGCGTGCCGGAAAATGCGCTGTTAAGTCACGATCTGTTCGAGGGTATTTACGCGCGCGTGGCGTTGGTCACCGACATCGTGTTATTCGAGGAATATCCAGCGCGTTACCTGGGCCATACCCGGCGGCTGCACCGCTGGATACGCGGCGATTGGCAACTGCTGCCCTGGCTGCTGCCGCGCGTGCCCACCGAACAGACCGGCAAAACCGTCCCGAATACGCTTTCGACGCTCAACCGTTGGAAGATTCTGGACAATTTGCGGCGCAGCCTGATGCCACTGGCGCTGCTTGGCTTATTCGTCGGCGCGTGGTTAGGGCTGACAGGTGAATCACTGCTGTGGACGCTGATTGGCATCGCAACGCTCGGTTTCCCGTTGTGGATGGGCCTCTTTGTCAGCGTGCGCCAGCCGTCTAAAACCGCCACGCTAGGTGAGACGGTGCGGGGGTTCCGCATGGAGGGTTGGCGTTGGGCGCTGGCCTTGATTTTTCTACCCTACGAAGCGCTGATCTCATTCGACGCGATTGCAGTCACCCTGACGCGGCTCTTTATCCGGCGGACGCAGCTCTTACGCTGGACGACGGCGGCGCACACCGCGCGGCTGTTCGGGCTGGAGCGCGGAGCGGCGTTGGCCTGGCGCGAGATGATCCTGGTGCCGGGGTTTGCCGTGCTGCTCGGCCTGTTGGTTGCGGCGATCAACCCGGCGGCGCTGCTTGTCGCGCTGCCTTTACTCGCTGTGTGGTTCGTTTCGCCGCAAGTCGCGTATCGGATCAGTCGCCCGGATGCGAACGCCGAAACGCTGGTCGCGCTCTCGACGGATCAGGAAGTCGCGTTGCACCATCTTGCGCGTCAAACCTGGCTCTTTTTCGAGCAATTGGTCGGACCGGAAGATCACTGGCTGCCACCCGACCATTATCAGGAAGCGCCGCGCAACTTGACCTCGCACCGCACCTCGCCGACCAACATTGGAATGTTCCTGCAATCGACGTTATCCGCCTACGACCTGGGTTACATCGGCATTTTGGATTTAGTCGTGCGACTGCAAGCGATGTTTGATACCCTGTCCAAATTGGAATTGTATCGTGGTCACCTGCTGAACTGGTACGACACGCAGAGTTTGGAGCCGCTCGCGCCGCGCTATGTGTCCACAGTGGACAGCGGCAATTTGGCGGGCAGCCTGATCGTGGTCAAGCAAACGTGCCTCGCCTTTCCTGACGCCGAAGTGCTGTCTGCGCAGCGCTGGCAAGGCTTACTCGATACGCTCGGATTGCTGGAAGCAAGTCTCGATCAGCTTCTCACAAGCAGCCCTGACGCGCCCGTTGCGGCGTTACAAGCGTATACCGCCGCGCTGCGTCAGCAAATACACGCCGCGTTGCATACGCCTGAACATTGGACAACCGTGACTGTCGCACTGACCGAAGACGGCTGGACAGAACTTTCGCGTTTGATCGTCGTGCTGCTTGAGGCGGAAGCGTCCACGCCCGATTCTGAGATGCTCAGTGGTTTACGCATCACATCGGAGCGCGTATACCATCATCTGCAAAACATGCAGCGCGATTTGGATTTGTTCCTGCCGTGGCTGTTGGCGCTCCATCAACCGCCAATGTTGTTTACCCAACCGGATACGTCGCCGCTCATCGTGGCAAACTGGCAAGCGTTGGTCGCAGCGCTTCCGCTTGCGCCGCGCTTGCACGAGATCGACGCGATCTGCGATACTGCGACGCCACATCTCGCGTCGCTGCTTAACCAGCTTCAAAACACGCCCGCAACAACGGACGCGCGGCTGTGGTGTGAACAACTGACCGCGAAACTTACGGCAACCCAGCGGCGCGTGCAAACCCTGCTGGCCGAGTATCAGACGTTGGCAACCCAGGCCGAAACGTCCTTTCAGGCGATGGATTTTGCGTTTCTATTCAACGCGCAGCGCAAAGTATTTCACATCGGCTACAACGTCACAGTCGGAAAACTGGATGACAACTGTTACGATTTGCTCGCCTCGGAAGCCCGGCTGGGCAGCCTGCTGGCAATCGCCAAACACGACGTTCCGCAAAGCCACTGGCTGCATTTAGGTCGCCCGATCACCAGCGTTGTTGATACCCGCACGCTGCTTTCGTGGAGCGGGACCATGTTCGAGTACCTGATGCCGACGCTTCTCATGGAAAGCTACGAGCAGACCTTTCTCACCCAAAGCTGCCGGGCGGTGGTCGATTATCAGATCGCGTATGCGCGCGAGAAAAACGTCCCGTGGGGTATCTCGGAATCGGCCTACTACGCCTTCGACGGCGGCATGACCTACCAGTATCACGCCTTCGGTGTGCCGGGTTTGGGCTTCAAGCGCGGCCTCGCCGACGATTTGGTAATCACGCCGTATGCGTCTTTGCTGGCCTTGCGGCTGCGCCCACAAGCGGTACTTCAGAATATGGACGCCCTGGACGCAATCGCCATGCGCGGACGCTACGGCTTTTACGAGGCCGTCGATTACTCGCGCGCCCGTTTAGCGCTGCGTCAGGATCACGCCGTGGTGCAGTCGTACATGGCGCATCACCAGGGCATGATCCTGGTCTCGCTGTTAAATTACCTGATGCACGACCTCATGATCGCCCGTTTCCACGCGGACCCTGCCGTGCAAAGCGTCGAGATGCTGCTGCAAGAGCGCATCCCCACACAAGCGCCCGTCGAGTATCCGCATCAAGAAGAAGTGATCGCGCACGCCGCGCCGCAATCGAATGTCACGTTGACGCCGTGGTCCGTGCCGATTGAAGCCGCTGTGCCACAAGTGCATGTCCTTTCCAACGGACACTACAGCACGCTGATCACCAGCGCGGGCGCGGGTTACAGCCAGTGGCAGGGCGTCGGCCTGACACGCTGGCAAGCCGATGCCACGCGCGACGATTGGGGAAGCTGGATTTACCTGCAAGATCAGGACAGCGGCGAACTCTGGTCGGCGGGCTATCAACCAACCGGGGTTACGCCGGACACTCCGCAGGTGACGTTTTATCCGCATCAAGCCGAATTTCAGCGCCGCGACCATGACATTGTGCTGCATATGCAAATCACCGTCGCCGCCGATGACGATGTGGAAATACGTCAAATCACCCTCGTGAACGACAGCAGCAGCACGCGCCGTTTGCGGTTGGTGAGCTATGCTGAGGTGCTGCTTGCACCGCAAGCCGAACCGCATCCGGCGTTCAATAAACTATTCATCGAGAGCGAGTATCTCGCTGAACAGAACCTGCTGTTGTTTCATCGCCGTCCGCGCAGTGCCGACGAGAAGCCGATTTACCTCGGCCATCTGTGCATCACCGATGCGGGCAACGCGCAGCCACCCACCTACGACAGCGATAAAAGATCGTTCATCGGGCGTGGCGAAACGGCTCACGGACCCGCCGCGCTTGATAGTCGTACATCCAGCCTCGCCGGAACGTCAGGATTCACGCTCGATCCGATCATCGCGCTCGGTCAAGTGCTCGTTTTGGAAGCGCGCGCCACAGTCTGCGTCGCCTATCTGACGCTGGCGACAAACTCGCGTCAGGAAGCGCTGGCGCTCACTGAGCGGTACAAAACATGGCCGACTCTCACCCGTGCGTTCGAGAGTGCGCGCCGACAGAATGAACTCGCACTGCGGACGCTCAAACTCGGCACGCCGCAAGTGGCACTGATCCAACAGGTGCTCGCCGCGCTGCTGTACCCTTCCGCCGGGCTGCGCGCGTCCGCTGACATCCTGAGCGCCAACAGCAAAGGTCAAAACGGATTGTGGGCGTACAGTGTCTCTGGCGATTACCCGATCCTGCTGATTCGTATCGCGGATGCGACGGCGTTTGCACTCGTGCAAGAGCTGCTATTGGCGCACGCTTATTGGCGCGATCAGCAGATTATGATCGATCTGGTGATTATGAATCTGCAGGACAGCAGCTATTCGCCTGACTCACAAGAGCAGATTCATCGCCTGATCACCCGTGCAAATGGCGCATCCTGGCTGAATCGGCGCGGCGGGATTTTCGTGGTCAACGCTGACCAGATGAACGCGCCGGATCGTATCCTGCTTCAAACGGCGGCGCGCGTCATTTTAGACGGTGACAAGGGCGCTCTGGCCGACCAACTCGCCCGCATTATGCAGGTACGAACGTTTCTACCCGCCTTTATGCCGACGTTGGGCAGCGCCGAGCCAGTTGAAGCGACTCCAGCACTGTCACGCCCGACTGATTTTCGCTTCGATAATGGCTGGGGTGGGTTCAGTGCTGACGATAAACAATACGCGCTGTATCTGCAAACCGGGCAGTGGACGCCCGCACCGTGGGTAAACGTGATCGCCAACGAGTCGTTCGGCTTTCTCGTCTCGGAAACGGGCGCAAGCTACACCTGGGCCGAAAATAGCAGTCAAAACCGCTTGACGCCGTGGAGTAACGATCCGGTCACGGATGGCGCAGGCGAGGCGCTTTATCTCCGCGATGAAGAAACTGCACAAATTTGGTTGCTGATGCCGCTGCCCAGCCGCGACGCCGCGCCGTACTTGATTCGGCATGGGGCGGGCTATTCGCGTTTCGACCACCACGGCCAGGGCTTGAAACAAAGCGCCCACCTGTTCATTGCGCCGGATTCGCCCGTCAAGATCATCAAACTGCGGCTGGAAAATACCTGGTCACACCCGCGCCGGATCACTGTCACGTACTATGCCGAATGGGTGTTAGGCACAACCCGCGCCGCGTCGCAGCCGTACATCGTGCCGGAATACGATCACGACAGCGGCGCACTGCTGGCGCGCAACCCGTATAATACCGAATTCGGTGAGCGGGTCGCGTTCCTGGCTGCGAACAAAGCGCCGCACGGTCTCACCACGGATCGCACCGAGTTCCTGGGACGGATGGGCACCCTCAGTCGTCCGGCGGCGCTTAACCGGATCGGATTGTCCAGCCGGGTCGAAGCGGGCGGCGACCCGTGCGCGGCGCTGCAACTACACATCGATCTGCCTGTCGGCGGGGTCGAAGAAGTGTACTTCCTGCTCGGCGAAGGGCTAAACCGGGATGATGCGTTACAGCTTGTCCGACGCTTTCAAGACCCGGCGCAGGTCGAAGCCGCCTGGCAAGCCACCCACACGGTCTGGGATGGAATTTTGGGCACGGTGACCGTCCACACGCCCGATCCGGCGATGGACATTCTGTTGAATCGCTGGCTGCTCTATCAAACCCTGTCCTGTCGGATTTGGGGACGCACTGGCTTTTATCAATCCAGCGGCGCGTTCGGTTTCCGTGACCAGTTACAAGATGTCATGGCGCTGACGCTCTCCGCGCCCGCGATTGCTCACGATCACATTCTACGCGCCGCCCGACAGCAGTTCGAGGCGGGCGATGTGCTGCACTGGTGGCATCCGCCGCTTGGACGCGGGGTACGCACGCGCTTCTCGGACGATCTGCTGTGGCTACCGTATGTCGTCGCGCAATATATCGAGGTGACGGGTGATACCGCCATTTTGAACGAGAAATTGCCATTTTTGCGTGGTGACGCGCTCAAACCGGGTGAAGACGAACGCTACGGCCAATACGAGTCCACGCGCGAGACGTTCAGCCTGTACGAGCACTGCCTGCGCGCCATCAAACGCGGCGCGACAGCGGGTAGTCACGGGCTGCCGCTGATGGGCACGGGCGATTGGAACGACGGCATGAACCGAGTCGGCGAGAAAGGGCGCGGTGAGAGCGTCTGGGTCGGCTGGTTCTTATACAGCGTCCTGACGCGCATGGCACCGCTCGCCGAATGGATGCGCGATCCCGATCAAGCACGCGCTTATCTGGAGCAAGCGCAGCGGCTCAAAACAGTGCTCGACACGCAAGCATGGGACGGCGCATGGTATCGGCGTGCCTATTACGACGACGGCACACCACTCGGCTCGGCGCAAAACCAGGAATGCCAGATCGACTCGATTGCGCAGTCGTGGGCGGTGCTATCCGGCGCAGGCGATCCAGCGCGCGCGGCGCAGGCGATGCACGCAGTTACGGATCGTCTGGTGCGCGCCGATGATCAACTGCTGCTGCTGTTCACGCCGCCATTCGACAAAACGCGCCACGATCCGGGCTATATCAAAGGCTACCCACCGGGCATCCGTGAAAACGGCGGCCAATATACACATGGCGCGCTGTGGTCGGCGTGGGCGTTTGCGCAGCTAGGGGACGGCGATCAAGCAATGCGGCTGTTCAGCCTGCTCAACCCGATCCTGCACAGTGATACCCGCGACAAAGCGGACAAGTACCGGGTTGAACCTTACGTCGTCGCGGCGGATGTGTACAGTGTCGCGCCGCATGTCGGACGCGGCGGCTGGACGTGGTACACCGGCTCGGCAAGCTGGATGTATCGGCTGGGCATTGAAGCGATCCTGGGCTTGAAGCGCACAGGCGACAGCCTGACGATCAACCCGTGTATTCCCGCCGAGTGGGATAGCTACGATATGACTTATAAAGACGCCGATACGGTGTATGACATCCAGGTCGTCAATCCGCAGCACGTCAATCGGAGGGTGGTTCAGACCCAACTCGATGGCAAGGTGATCCCCAACGAGGCCATTCCCTTGCTGAAAGATGGCCTGACACATCACATTCAGATTGAGCTTGGCAAGGGTAATGCTCACGACGATTAACACCACTCATGAATTGAACGGTCTGACAAGCTGAACTTCCCAAAGATCGTTCTAAAGGACGACACACCGATCCATCTAAAGAAGGATGTTTACAAAGTGGCACGGGTCATGCTTTAAGCTGCTCTCACGCGGGGTTGGCTGTTCAAACGAACAAAATAGCCTACACAAGTTGATGAAGGATAATAGAATGCGCTTAGAGCCTGTCATGCACTTTCAAAATTCGGCTTATAATGGGTCAAGATAGCTCATCGTGAGACCAAAGAAGGCAAATTTCGCGCTTTTTAGATGTGAATGAGTAAGCCATTGAACTGTTTTAA
>Ga0123338_10005080_pt1 | contig 11342 bp, 6 predicted proteins | sample grotaG_FD_89793 | JGI IMG/M metagenome (GOLD analysis project Ga0123338, IMG submission 89793) | Glacier valley bacterial and archeal communities from Borup Fiord, Nunavut, Canada, to study Microbial Dark Matter (Phase II) -... | ecosystem: Environmental > Aquatic > Freshwater > Ice > Glacier ...
GGTAATTGTATCTGAGCAATTTCACGAAGATCTGAAAAATATCCTTCAATATGGTATTGAAACCTTTGGGTTTGACAGCGCCTTGCAGTTTCATGAAAATATTAAAAGACTAGTCAATAATCTAGATATTGCCTATTATATATACCCTGAATGCAGATTTCTTGTTACTAAAAGCAAGATGTACCGAAATATAATACTGGAATCTTACCTGATCATTTATCGCATCACGACTGATAGAATTGAAATTCTCAGGGTGTTTCATTCCAGCATTTGCACTTCTTCCCGCATTAGACTCGTTAGAAAAATTAACTTTTAAACATTTTAGATAAATCAATTCCATTCCGGGCATAAATCTTTTGGCTAAAGCCTTTAAATGATTTTAATCTTCTCCCCCGGTTAAAGTCTGACGCAATTCCTCAGCATTTAATTTAGTGTGGGGTTTACTATGAGGTTGCATTTTCTGCCCTAAGCTGTTGTTGGTAGGAACGACGCCAGGAGTGTCGAAGCAAACTCCTCTGCAAACAAATCATTATTACAAATACAGAAGCGTACCATGACCAATAATAAATGTATTATCAAAAATTTCAAGGAAAAATCAGTTTCCGATAGGGGTAATCGGAAGTTCGCGGATATTACCATTATCAAAACGATAACAATCATAGTCTTAAAGCATGTCTGAAATTGACAAACAACGAATTGAAAACTACTTTAAAGGAGAATATTCATCCGATGAGGAGAAATACCTGGGGAATGCCTTTTCTGAAGCAACCAATGTTGAAGCGCTTAAAGCAATATTAAAGGACCAATGGAACGAATCTTTCACCGAAGATGCTGATAACCATCAGCTCGATCATATTTTATACAAACTCAACTATCAGATCAACGCTTCGAAACAAAAGGATGTTAAACCACCTGTTATAAGGCTGATTACATGGTATGCACGGATTGCTGCTGTCCTGCTGATTCCGCTTCTGGTCTATACGGGAATTGTAACACATCAAAAAAACCAGGTAGCAACTACCGAAGGATGGGCCGAAATGAGCGCTCCACGAGGTTCCCGGATTAAATTCACTCTTCCCGACGGATCGTTTGGCTGGTTAAACAGCGGATCAACCATAAAATATGCATTGAATTTCAATCGGAAAAGGGAGGTGCAATTATCGGGGCAGGCTTTCTTTGATGTGAACCACCAGGATGACAATACATTTGTGGTAAAAACCAAATCCCTGAATATTGAAGTTAAAGGGACCGCTTTTGATGTAGCCGCCTACGACAATGAAGATCAGATAGATGTTACACTTGAAAGAGGAAGCGTTTTACTTACAAATGATAAATTTGCCGCTCCGATTGAAATGAAACCCAAGGAACAGATCAATTACAATCCTACCAACCAGAAGATTACAAAAACAATTGTTACTGCGCAGAATATTTCAGCATGGAAAGAGGGAAAACTTATCCTTCGGAATGCGTCGCTCGATGAACTGGCGAAGCAACTGAGCAGGTGGTACAATGTTGAAGTAAGAACAAATGATCTTAAAGATACCAGTTTCCGCTACCGGGCAACCTTCGAAAATGAGAACCTGGAGGAGGTACTTCGGTTGTTGAAAATAACATCGCCACTGAAAGTTAAAATAGAAGAAAGGGAGAAACAGGCAGACGGCAGTTTTTCGAAGCAAAAAATATTATTGAGTATTAAATAACCAAATTATTAATCAATTAGACGCACGTGCCTATGGGATAAAACGGTATAAAAAAATAACAGGAAAGCGTTGGCCCGCCCTCCTGTCAAAACTTAGCAGTGTTCAAAAATTAAAAATTCCACTAACAATACAAAAGTATGAATAAAAAATTAAAACCAGAGGATACCTATGCCTCATTATTAACTAAACTTTTACGAATTATGCGACTAATGATCTTGATGTTTATTCTTGGGATTAACAGTCTGTTGGCGGCATCGGGTTATTCGCAATCGACGAAAATAACCTTGAAAATGTCCGATACACGGATTGAAGATGTGCTGAATCAAATAGAAAGCAAAAGTGAATTCTTTTTTCTGTTTAACCAAAAGCAAATCGATGTCAACCGAAAAGTATCGATTGAAGCAAAGAATGAAAAAATTTCAGATATTTTAGATGAATTGTTTGCCGGAACAGATGTAAAACATCAGGTGATTGATCGCCAGATTGTTTTAACCACTACATCAATTACTGAAAATCAGCAACAGGTTAAAAAAGTGACCGGTAAAGTCACCGACTCAAATGGTGGTTCACTCCCAGGTGTTTCTATAGTTGTAAAAGGAACCACAACCGGAGTTATCACCGATAATAGTGGTAATTACACGCTATCCAATATTCCTGAAAATGCCACTTTGCAATTCTCTTTTGTGGGAATGAAAATGCAAGAAATTTTAGTTGGAAGTAAAGCAACGATCAATGTTACTCTTGCTGAAGATGCTATTGGATTAGAAGAAGTTGTTGCAATTGGATATGGCACAGTCAGAAAATCTGATCTTGCAGGATCAGTATCGCAAGTAAAAGCAAAAGATCTGATGAAAATACCTTCTGCAAATATTAGTCAGGCACTTCAAGGAAATGTTGCTGGATTGTGGTCAAACCAAAGTGACAGAAGTCCGGGTGCAGGCGTTTATCTTTCATTAAGAGGGAGTAATTCATTTAGCGGCAATTCACCACTTTTTATTGTCGATGGATTTCCAATTGCTTCAGGAGGTGGTGTAGAAGCAATTAGTCCTTCCGATATTGAGTCAGTCTCAGTTCTAAAAGATGCATCTTCAATAGCAATTTATGGTGCACGTGCAGCAAACGGAGTAATTCTTATTACTACAAAAGCCGGCAAACTAGGCAAATCAAATTTGGAAGTAGGTGTATACCATGGATTTCAATCCTTTGTTAATCCGGTTAAAATGCTAAATGGAGCAGAACTTGCAGATTTAAGACGTGATGCTTATAAAAATAGCAATGTTAATGGAGGTGTTGCTGTATTTAGATCAGAAGAATTGGAAATGCTTAGTAATAATCAATCTACTAATTGGTGGGATGAAATTACCGGGAGTTCTAGAGATATTGGTAGTTATCAGATTTCATTTACGGGTGGAACAGAAAACACCCGGATAATGGTTAGTGGAAATCTTTACAATGAAAAAGGCATAGTAAACAATTCAGGTTTTACACGAGGAGGTATTCGCACGAACATTATCCAGAAAATTAAAAAATTCACCTTGACCAGTAATTCAAATATCAGTTTAATGTCAGGTTCAGGTGTAACAGGAGAAAGTATTCTCTACCCTGCAAGCATTGGAAATCCGTTAGCCCCGGTGAGACAAAAAAATGGTGATTATTATACAATGATAGTAGGTGTAGGAAATACGCCATGGGCAAATCCGGTTGCCTACAATAGAATGATAAAGAGCAGCTATCTTGAACCCCACATCACAAGCACTTTGGCACTTGAATACTTAGTTTTTCCAGGATTAAAAATAAAATCCCAGTTATCAGGAGAAGCAGACATTTGGAAACAAAACTATTATGTTCCAATTAAACTTAGCTCCAACCATGTTGAAAGTGGTAGGGTGTCTGATGGCTATGCGCAAGTAAGTCAAAATGTGAATTATAACTGGATGAGTGAAAACACGATCTCGTTTAACAAATTAATTACAAATAAAGATCAGATTGAAGCACTTGCCGGCTTTTCTACTCAGAATAATCGTTGGGAAAGTTTACAAGCCTCAGCTTCTGGTTTCACTACTGATTTATTTGAATCATATAATATGGGCAATTCGACAGGCGAAGCCCGCAAACCAGCATCAAATTTGCAGGAATGGAGTTTAATGTCCCATTTTGGAAGAATGGTTTATACACGTGACAACAAGTATATTATTACCGGTAATTTCCGTTCAGATGGATCTTCCAGATTTGGGGCAAATAACAAATGGGGATTTTTCCCCAGTGCCGCAATTGCCTGGAAAATGACTGAGGAGCCATTTATAAAATCATTAAACTTTTTCAATGATTTAAAATTAAGATCCAGCTATGGACTAGCAGGTAATGCAGAGGCAATTGGTGTTTATATGACCCAGGCGCGGTTAGGTTCATCTTCTTATAACTGGAATGGAACTGAGGCCGCAGGGTATTATACGAGCCAACTTTCTTACGAAAATCTAAAGTGGGAAACAACTAAGCAATTCAATGCCGGTTTGGACTTTAGTATTTTGGATCGAAGGTTGAATGTTACAGTCGAATATTATATTAAAAATACAAAAGACCTAATTCGCTCAATACCAATTCTCGATGTTTCCGGATTTCAAAATGGTTATGCCAATCTTGGAAATCTTGAAAATAAGGGACTCGAGATTACATTGAATTCTGTAGTAATTGACAAAGGTGTGAAATGGAATACAACATTAAATCTGGCGGGGAATAAAAACAAATTAACATCCTTAGGAAATGGTACCACTCAAATTGGAACCACACATTGGGTTGGACAACCAATTGGAATTGGTGCGCGCTATATGATTGAAAAAATTGGAATCTGGCAAACAACTGAAGTTGCTGAGGCGGCTAAATATGGTTCTGTACCTGGCAATGTTAAATACAGAGATTTAAATAATGACCAAAAAATCGATAATAAAGATAGAGCCTTTCAAGGGAATTTAACGCCTGATTATTATGGATCGTTAACAAATAATGTTACCTATCGAGGATTTGATTTAAATGTTTTTGCAACATTTGAACAAGGACGTGATGTTTACAATGGATTAAACTATAAGTTGCTGGCTGGTGATGGCTATGATAATCATCGCCGGGAAATACTCGAACGGTGGACTACAACTAATCCAACAAATAAATATCCAAGGGCAGCTTTAGGCGGATCCAATCGTTCCAGCATGACTTCAACGGAATTTCTTGAAGATGCTTCTTTTATAAAGCTGAAAAGTGTTTCGCTAGGCTATACCCTTGCACATCCTATTGCTCAAAAAATTGGGCTAGACAATATAAGATTCTATTTTACAGGAACGAACCTATTGACTTTTACTAAATTCACAGGGATGGATCCAGAAGACGGTGATTACTCAAATAACGCGCGAAATAGTCCTTATCCTATTATGCGAATCTTGTCTATTGGATTCAATGCTAAATTTTAAATATATAAATTTAAGAAAACATGAAAGCAAAATTATATATCGTTCTTTTAATATGGTGTTTAGTCGGAATATCATGCAAAGATTATCTGAATGAATCACCTAAAACGTTCCTTACACCTTCCAATTTTTATACAACGGAGAGCGACTTAAAAATGGGATTAAACTCAATTTATGCAATGCCACAAGAAAGATATTCAAATATGTGGGGTGCACCAAATTGGTTTGGTTGGGGAACAGATTGTGGACAACTCACGCCAGCTAATGGATGGCCATTACATAATCAGATTGCTTCTTTACGTACAGACTTCAATTCTTCATCAGAAATTCCCTGGTACTTTTGGGACTATGTTTACAGAGGTGTTAAAAACGCCAACTATCTTATTCAGGCCATTCCAAATGTACAGATGGATGAAACCAACAAGAAGATAATTGAGGCTCAGGCAAGAGCATTCCGTGCCTTATTTTATTTTGACGGAGTGAGAATCTTTGGCGCTTTGCCATTAATATTAAAACCAACTTCAGATCCTGATGCATTAAACGCTTTAACCAGGACGCCGGTTGAAGAGATCTATAACCAAATTATTGCAGATTTGAAACTGGGTGCCCAAGTCTTACCGAACAAATGGTCATCATCTGAAGATCAGGGCAGAATCACTTCGGGTGCTTGTGTTGCACTGTTGGCAAGAGTTTATGTTACAATGGCCGGAAGTCCTTTAAAAAAGACAGCCATGTGGACCGAAGCAAAGACTATTTTGAAGGAGTTAGTTGAAGATAAAAAGTATGGTACACAATATGAACTTTTCACAAATTATTCTGATGCATTTGCGGATAGTAATATTCCTGGAAAAGAAAGCGTCTGGACTGTAAACTTTACAAAAGGCACATTTGGACAAGCAAGTGATGTGCACACTAATTTTGCACCGCTTGAACTTTATTACGATTCACGAGGCGGACTCTCACGTGGAGGAGGTTGGAGCAACGAATTACCAACGGATGCTTTTTATAACTCTTATGATAAAATTAAAGATACTCGTTTTAAATTTACATTCTGGACATCAACCGCTGATTTCCCTGATGAATATGCAGATATCAATTCAAGCACGACCGGTCCTATTGTATTTGAAAAACCACATATCAAAAAATTCAGAGAGAAGACCCCTAATGACAACTCACAAGGCACTGGCATTGACCATTACATTATTCGATATGCAGATGTATTATTAATGTATGCAGAAACATTGAATGAACTAAATGACAACAATAGTTACAAATACCTTAATATGATACGCAATAGGGCAGGTTTAGCGGATTTCCCTGTTAAATCTCAATCTGAATTCCGCGATCAAATATTGTTGGAACGTGCATGGGAACTATGTTATGAAGGTGAACGACGATTTGAGTTGACCCGTGCCGGCAAATATTATGAGCTGGTTAAAAAATGGAATACACAGGCAGGTAGCAATGTGGTTCAGGGAAAACACGAACTGTGGCCAATACCACAACGTGAAATTGATATCAATAAAAATATCACCCAAAACCCAAACTATTAATAAATAATTGATAGGACGGTCAATTACAAATAATTCGACCGTCCTATTTTAATTCAATCCCATGCAAATTCTGGAAACAAGTTTCGGAGCATATAAGGAACTTTGTTTAATAAACAGTATAAATAGCGTTCGGTTATGTGTGTTGCCTGAACTGGGAGGAATGCTGCGAAGTCTTTCACTTCGAAAAAACGATGAATGGTTTTCAATTCTTTGGACCAGTGAAGATCCTGATGTATTCAATACAAAACATGTAGTAGCCTATTCGGGTTCAAAACTATCTCCGTTTCCCAACAGAATTAATGGCGGGCTCTATAGTTTTAATCATAAAAAGCTACAACTTTCCTGCAACGAACCTTCTTACCCTCATGCTTTACACGGATTCGTTTATAACGAAGTATTTCAGATTGAAAGTAATCCTGAAATACTAAAGTTAACACTCAGTTATGATGGAGCAACAGAAGGATACCCGTTTCCTTATCTTCTGACTATTAGCTATTCGTTACAGGATAATGGAATCACCATCACAACTGATGTCTGTAATACAGGAAATACAATCATGCCAGTTGGTGATGGATGGCACCCCTATTTTGCTCTTGGCGGAAAAGTGGACGACTGGATATTAACGCTGCCCGGAAACAAGTATTATCTGATAGATGAAAAATATATCCCGACCCTTAAGACGGCCGATTTTCAACACGATGGAAATACTATTATTGGGGATATTGAATTAAACTATTGTTTTGAAATTGCTCAAACTGAGGCCAATGTTGGGGTAACAAGAATATCAGATCCAAATACTGGATTAGAAGTTGAAATATGGCAGAAATCCGGTATATCCCAATATAATTACGTTCAATATTACATTCCAAAAGAACGAAACTGTATTGCAGTTGAGCCAATGACATGCATTCCGAACGCATTCAACAATGGAATCGGCCTAATTACACTTGCCCCAGGTGAATCACAAAACTGGACATTTGGAATTACAATAATTCATTAATATAAAAATATGATAATCAATAAAATAAGTGCTATCATTTTCCTTTTATATACTTTCAGCGCGTTTGGTCAGATTAGTAATATTTCCAAAAGCAAAGACATTAAAGGTTGGAATATAGAAACAAAATCAAGCGTCTATCAAATAATTGTCAACGAAAAAGGTGAGGTTATTCCATTATTTTTTGGCCCAAAAGCGCATGCCGAACAAATCACCGATCAAGGCCGCATTCGCCAGAATGGACCTTTTGTGATTACTGAAGTCCCGGTCAGAGGAAGCTATGCAGATAAAATTCCAATAGCAGAACTTATTTTTGCAGACCACACCCGTGATTGTGAGTTAAAGTTTGAAAGTGCTGAAATTATTGAAATAGAAAATAAAAAAACCCTTTGCATCACCCAAAAGGATAAATATTATCCCTTTGTTGTGGTTTCATATATTCGGGTACTCCCTGAATATGATATCCTGGAAAAATGGATTGAAGTCAAAAACGTTGGAAAGAAAGATGTGATTAAGATTGAGAACCTTCTTTCTGCCTCCATCACATTACCGGCCGACAGATATTTTCTGACCCATCATGCAGGTCGCTGGTTAAGTGAATTTCAACTTCAAAAAACAGAACTAACAGCCGGTATAAAGACATTGCAATCGCGGGATTTTTATGCTTTTCAGAATACTCCCTGGTTTGCCATTACACCACAACAAGGCACCGATGCATCCAATTGTAATGTCTGGTTCGGACAAGTCCACTATAGTGGAAATTGGCGGATCGACATGGAATCAACTTACAGCAGCCATTTACAAATTGCAGGAGGCATCAATTTCTGGGATTCCTCATGGGAACTAAAACCCGGTGAAACAATTGTGACACCAAAAATGAGTGTAGGATTTACTCAGAACGGAACCGACGAAGTTGCCCGTTTGACAGCTGCCTATGTACGCCATGAAATTCTCCCCGCACCAACACGTGACAAAATCAGGCCTATTATTTATAATAGCTGGTATGCAACAGGCTTTGATGTAAATGAAGACAATCAATTACGATTAGCAAAGGAGGCAAAGAATCTTGGAGTCGAACTTTTTGTGATTGACGATGGTTGGTTCGCAGGTCGAAAAGATGATCATTCAGGATTGGGTGATTGGTCTGTAGACTTGAAAAAGTTTCCCAACGGACTAAATCCTATGATCAAAAAGATTAATGATATGGGTTTAGATTTTGGTATTTGGGTTGAACCTGAAATGATCAATCCTAAGAGTGAATTATATAAAAAACACCCGGATTGGGCACTTTATTTTCCAAATCGCACTAAAACAGAATGGCGTAATCAACTAACACTGAACTTGGGTCGCGAAGATGTTTATCAATATCTGCTCCATTCAATGACCGATTTACTGAAAAACCACAATATTAAATTCATAAAGTGGGACCGTAACCGCGGACTCACACAACCCGGTTGGCCCTCTGCGATTGAAAGCATTCAAAGAGAAGTACGTTTGCTTTATATTCAAAACCTATACCGATTAATCGATGAATTGCGTGGTCGTTTCCCTGATGTATTATTTGAATCTTGTTCCAGTGGTGGTGGGCGCCCCGACCTGGGGATGCTTTCACGAATGGATCAGACATGGGCAAGTGATAATACCAATCCCATCGATCGTTTGTTTATTCAATATGGTTACCTCAGTGCTTTCCCTGCTAACACCATGGTATGCTGGACTACGGGAAATGATCATAACTCATTAGATTATATTTTCGATGTAGCAATGACAGGTGTACTGGGTATCGGACAAAATATAGCCGAATGGAATGATGATCAAAAGGCAACGGCACAAAAAAAGATTGCTGAATACAAAAGCATTCGACACCTGGTTCAGCAAGGTACTTTATACCGTCTTAAATCACCTTTCGAAGGAAATCGAATTTCATTGGAATATGTAGCACCGGATGCCTCTGAAGCTGTTATATTTTGCTTTAACCTTGGAATAACAATGGAAGGATCAACCGTTGAGACACGGTCAAGTAAACAACTGTTATTAAAGGGACTTGAACCAAATGCAAAATATATCTTTGGAGAGAAGGGCGAAGAAGTTCTATCAGGTGAGTATTTAATGAATATTGGTATTCCATGGCCTTTGAATAAACCTTATAAAAGTGTGATTTTGAAACTAAAAAAACAGTAACAAAAATCCTATAAAATCAAGTTCAACTGCAGTTTTACGGTAACGTATTATTGCATTAAAATAATAAGTAATCCAGTTATTGGAATATTCAATCTAAAGAGGCAGTCCTAAAAATTAGGGAAGTCTCTTTTTTTGTTGCCGGCAGTTTAAACTCAAATTGAATATTTATTCCAGATGGTCGCTATTGATAGGATCTCATCACCCCATCGCCCTATCCCCCATATTCAGCTACGTAACCTGCGTTTCGTGGATCCTTTTTTTAATGCATCACAATTTGGAAATAGCTGATCACTTTTCTAAAAGATAAGCTAGTTACGCAAATGCCGTTTCTCCCTATTGAGAATTACAAAAACAATACCTGATTTGGTTACCTAATATTTTTCAGACCGGCAAACATAACCTGATTTTGTTTGCCTAAAATTTTTTAGACCGGAAAACAAGATCTGATTTGTCACCTAAAAAATTTTAGATCGGGAAACAAAACCTGATTTGGTACCCTAAAAATTTTTAGACCGGAAAACAAGATCTGAATTGGCACCTAAAAGTTTTTAGACCGGAAAACAAGACCTGATTTGGTTACCTAAAAGTTTTTAAACCGGAAAACAAGACCTGATTTGGCACCTAAAAGTTTTTAGACCGGAAAACAAGATCTGAATGGTTACCTAAAAGTTTTTAGATCGGGAAACAAGACCTGATTTGGTTACCTAAAAGTTTTTAGATCGGAAAACAAGATCTGATTTGTCACCTAAAAAAATTTAGATCGGGAAACAAGATCTGATTTGTCACCTAAAATTTTTTAGACCGGAAAACAAGATCTGATTTGTCACCTAAAAAATTTTAGATCGGGAAACAAGACCTGATTTGGTACCCTAAAATTTTTTAGATCGGGAAACAAGATCTGATTTGGTACCCTAAAATTTTTTAGATCGGGAAACAAGATCTGATTTGGTACCCTAAAAGTTTTTAGATCGGAAAACAAGAACTGATTTGTCACCTAAAAAATTTTAGATCAGAAAACAAGAACTGATTTGGTTACCTAAAAGTTTTTAGATCGGGAAACAAGACCTGATTTGGTTACCTAAAAGTTTTTAGACCGGAAAACAAGATCTGATTTGGCACCTAAAATTTTTTAGACCGGAAAACAAGATCTGATTTGGTCATCCCGGCTAGGGGGGTGTTAAAGAATAGATGAATACATTCGTTTATATTTGTTAAGTAGCATATGAAGACCGATTTTGAATATTTTGATGTTTTAAGGCAAATAATCGTAAATAATCGCTATTTAGTGAATTTATTTTGTGTGAAATGATTATTTATTGTAACTAACATGTTATTTTTCCGTAAATAGTTTCAGTTTGTCTCTGTTAATCTATTTTTAAAGAATCATTTATTCATTTCTAAATCTATTTTTTATGAAAAACATGCCTTTTAGTATTTTGAATTCGAATGAACTTTA